>Ga0082212_10000997_pt1 | contig 41539 bp, 34 predicted proteins | sample TergutNt197P3_FD_71548 | JGI IMG/M metagenome (GOLD analysis project Ga0082212, IMG submission 71548) | Neocapritermes taracua P3 segment gut microbial communities from Petit-Saut dam, French Guiana - Nt197 P3 | ecosystem: Host-associated > Arthropoda: Insects > Digestive system > Gut ...
TGGAGATTACGGTAAAAATCGTCAAGCACAAGTTTGATCCCGACTGCATTTTCAATTCTGCCAATAAAATACGGGCGTTGTATGATAATGAAGCTGCCGACATTGTAATTCTGAACGATTTTAACCGTCAGTCCTATCGGGGCATCGCGCTAGCTGCGCTTGGGGTCATCCACTACGAAGATATGATTGGAATCATTACGACCATTCCGAACATCGACTGCTCGCCCATTTACCTCGGACGCACCGTCGATATTTTTGAAAGCTTGGTGTTAGCGGGGCATGTCCCAAAATGGGACGGTACTTTTAAGGAGGCGGACTGATACTACCGATTTCTGAAAATGGTATCTTTTGGAATGTGTACGAGCAAGAGTGCCGGTTCGTCATTGTGCATTGATAATTCTGATTTTCATTCCGGCAGCTTTAGCGTTATTTGCCCAAAATGTCAAACCGGCAAATTTACCGGTTTGACATTTCTGCCAATTATTCCGCTGCTTACAGATACAGTAACCGGTCTCCATACTGCCGTTAATTTGTGTCCTTCGATTGGCTCAAAGCGGCAAGTTTGCCGGATACAATAATGGGTATCATCTTCCGCGATACTGTTGCGTCCATCATTTCCCGATTTGACGCTTGTTTTAATGTAGATGTGTTTCCAACTTTCTCTGCCGTCGGAAGGCAAGAAAGCCTCGATTATAGCATAAATCTTTTTCTGCGCAAGCCCTAAAAAATCATTCTCGTCCATTTTTCTGAAAAAAGTTGGGCATCTTGCATCATTCTGTATCAACCGTTCTGGGACTTGCGGTCTTTTCATTCTTGGGTAGAATGAACCCGGCTTTGGAGTGACTTGTTCGAGGCAACTCACGAGGTGAATTCAAGAGCCTCGCCGGGAACAAGCTGCGGTAACAGACTTCCCCGGTCAGAATATAAGTTGCCGGGGGGCGGTCTTAGTACCGCTCCCATTTCTTTTTGAACGCCTGCCGAGCAGCCAGTGCTGCCCTTCAAAAACGCTTCTTTTTGTGGCAAATAACGGTGAGTAAAAATACTCAAACATTTCCACAGGTTAGCTTTACGAAAAGGATAAATATGGTTGCAACTATTCCCCCCACGCCCAAGAAGGGCACAAGATTTTACGATGCGGTGAATGCTCGCTACGCTGAGATGCTGCCGTTCATCACCAAGACCGCGATGCTCGCTTTTGCACCGCAGGATTACGAGGCAAGAAATGAAGCCGTTCAGAACACGAAAGTTTGGGCACTCATTCTTCTTCATCAGTTGGCTATCAATGGCAGACTTGATGAGGCAAAAGCCGCTCCCATTGCGAAGTTCGCCGTTGGCAGACATTGTGAAGGACGCATCGCTGGTACACCCACCAGTACAACTGATGTGCTTGCCGACCGTTGTAAAAGCCTCGGTCGCGTCCGGGTGGTACACGATGATTACATTGCCGACTCATTTCAGTCTGAAGCGACGAGACTATCTGCGAGATACCCCGTTGATCGAACAGTCCAATTCAAGATGGACTTCTTCGAGGGCTGGCTTCAAGAGCAATCGGACCGAGACCGGGCAATCATCTTGGACTTGGCAACTGGCGAGACCACCGGAGCCGTTGCTCGAAAGTATGGTGTTTCCGATGGTTTGATCAGTCAATACCGCAAGCGTTACCGTTCAAGTTGGAACGAGTACATCGCGGACAAAAAAGAAGCCGTCGAGAATGTAGCGGCGTAATTGTTTTAACGGTTCCCTAATTTGGGAGCCGTCTTTGTATCGAAATCAGTTTTTTGAAAGGAATTTTATGAATCAGAAATTTTATATCGGATTTTTCATTGCCGCTTTTGTGTGCGGCATCATGTTTCTTTGCGGCGGTGTTGCCGAGGCGAGTATGTTGGGTTCAATCTCGGATATTCAATGTACTGCACCAGTGCTCGTCGTTAAACCGGTCATGCACTTCATCGTGCTACTTGTTATGGTCGCTGTCATCTTTTTGTAGGATCACAAGCACCGGCAGGAATTGGCAACGTGATTTTTGGGGCTAGGACGGCTCCCATTTTTTTACGTAGGGGTGGGTATTGCAATCGGGGACAAAATATGTTATGTTGCGCTCATAATTTGAAATACCGCTCCGGTTCGTACCGAGCGGATTGATTTAGAGTACGTCAACGAGTTTATGAAATCCGCTTCGGCGGACGACAATTTTCTACACAACCACCGGGTAACCGGGTGGAGAATGGTCGATGATACACAAAGTTGCGTGGCTCCCGTAGAGGGAGTGTGCGTGTGTATCAGCGGTAAAGATCAGCATTATGCTTTTTTGCAATGCACCTCTTTGGTTGGAGGGATTACTCCGTCTTTCATAAAACGTGCCGCTCCCGTTTTGGAGTAGCATTGACCGAAACAAAGCCGATTAAACCTTCAATTCCCTTGAAAACAATGCAAAAGACTGGTTTTACTCTCCAAAGCGTTCTCAATCACCTTTTCGGTAAGACTTCCACGTCGTCGAACAAAAACAAAGAAAAACATAATCGCATCTGCCGAATCGAGGAACTCGAAGGCAGAGAAATGCTCTCGGTAACGCCCTGGGCACTGGCGACGGACTATGACGACATACAAGCATACGAAAATACCGCAGTTTATGGGGAATACTCCAATTCTGTTGCCACGACGGAGTTAATGTCGCAGCAGTCGGCAAATCCAAATTTTATCTTTATTGTAAGTGGTAGTTCTACCGCACACCAGGGAGGCGTTGGGGCAGTTACAAATCCTAATACAGACACGTTGCCCTATTGGGAAGGCAGTTCTGGTGCGTTTAATACCCAGATATCCTCTGCTAACAACTCATCTTCGATGCACTTGGTAGCCCAATCTTCCAATAATCAAGCCACTTTCAATGCAACATTGCAATCCACCATGAGTTGCAGTACCACGGCATTATACGTTGGTAGCAGTTCCTCTTTCGGACTCGAAGTTTATGTTCGCGTTGAAAGCAGTGCCCCTATTCCCTATCACGTTAGCCTTGTACAAAATGGATCAATTTCAACCTCGTGGCATGCAACAAGTACAAGATCCGGCAGTGGAATAAGTGCTTCGAGTAGCGTATCGTCAGGAGTAAATTCGTTCGGCGATGGTGATTTTCTGCGAAATGGCGGGTTAAGATTAAGTGCTGGTAGTTCCGGTACGTCGGGTAGCGATGGTGCCAGTGGGGATAACACATTTGACAAATCCGGTTATGTGAGTTCAAGCGGCGCCACTAATGTTTACTCCATGACACGGGAATTCGGTGGTGAACTTTATCGACGAGTCTGGTGGCAACAGATTGGTTGTTCCACTTCTGGAATGCACTGGATGCTGGGAGACGGTAGTAGTGTCCAAGCAGAGGCAAATTTGTCGTTTACGCTGAAGATTACTCGGACAGACTTACCAGCGAATCCGACGAGCAAGATCGAAGCGAAATGCGACTATAAGATTCCAGCAGTAGGGGACAAAATTAAACTCACTCTCAAGTACGATACGAATAGATACACTGTTGTCGATACAGTATGGGACTTGGGTTTTGGAGGGTCGCTTCAACATGGACAAATAGTACGCGAAAGCAATAATGGTGCTGTATCCATTTATACGCCGACATCGGATGGCACTAAATCAATTACTTGTGTGGTACAATTCAGAGACAACGTCACGGGGCAAATACTTGATTGGATACAAACCGATTCCATAAAGATCGAAGTTGATCCGATCAAATCTATGGAATGGATCGCCCACGAATGGGCATATACAAATGTGAAGACGGGCAAGGCCGGATTTAATGGTTTCACTGTCGAGAAAGTGTGGGGTAACTGGGCTGGAGGACTCACCAATAAATTAGCATACTTGGCAGGGTTAGATGCCTATGGGTTAGTCCGCGAAAAGACCGATGGAACAGTTGAAAAAGGGTTATTGGTTTTTAGTGGTTCAACCAGTATTTCCGATTTTGCATCTGCTATCCTGCCTATCTTTAATCGTTTAACACCACAGTACAGTCTTAAAAAAGGTGAATTTATTGCTTGGGCGAGATCTGTTATAGATAGAAAAGGTACGATTTCCGTGACAGGTCATTCCCTTGGAGGAGCGTTATCGCAGATGTTTGCCAGCGATTGGACAAGCATCAAAGACCCCAAATACGGCAAACTTGACAATTTGATAACGTTTCAGTCCACAGGTATTCCTAGTGAGTTTCTCCAGAAATTCAATTCCAATAATGTTGCCGGCGAAATTAGGCATCATGTTTCTGATGCCGATTGGGCAGCACCTGCAATCGGATACTATGTTGGTAGCGGTAAAGCAGGAGAAGTGCTGAAATCTATCGACACGGAAGGTCAGTGGAGTTCATATTGGTGGGTTACCGGTCATCAGAATAAAGACCTGACTAAAACTGATGACAACGGAAAACCAATATACGAAGCGAAAGAATATACTGTCAATGAATGGAACCGCACTGTTGGAGAGCGCGCAGTGCAATATGTCGGCGGGTTAGTTGCTGATGCAACTACTTGGGCAGCGGAACAGACAGTGGCGACAGCGAAAGGGTTTGGTAATGCCTTGGTATCGGCGGCTGAAACACTCTACAATGCCTTTACAAGCCGAGAAGCAATGGAGCAGATGGTTGCGAACCCGACTACTTCCTCTTACTCAAGTGCTCTGCTTCAGAATCACTTATTACTCAATCCTTCAACCGCTCCTCTATATTCTTTAGGCTTGGCAAGTCCATTGTCATTATCAATGCTTTCGCTCTCGCCTCTCACATCCGAAGATGAACCAGAGTGGGAATGGGATGGTGTCGTGCTGGTATTGGAAAATGGCTGGCGTTTCGCAAACACCGTTATTAACTACTCAACAGGTGTCATGACCGGAATTGTTCGATTTCCGAATGGTGAAGAGTTACCATTTGTACTTGACTATATTGACGAAAACACACCACGGTTGACCATCAACGGCACGATAGAGCAAACCGTTGTATCGGTCTCCTATTATGGGGATGTGATTGACCTCTCCAAAACGATTGAACCATCGTTTCTGGGTGATAGTACCTCGCAGTATCAGTGGTTTTACGAAAACAACACCCCCGTTCCTGCTGGTGATATTATTTTATTGGAGGATGGAAAATTTTCGTTCAGTTCCTCCCTTGCCGGTGAAAAAATATATTGCCAAGTTACGAATCCCTCTTTACAAGGGTTAACAGTGGAAACCGAATTCGTTACGGTTACGGCGACCCCTCCGCCGCCTGTTTTTGATCCAGTGAAGGCGAAGGTTAAGGTTGCCAAATCGAACACTACAATCGATTCCGTTACGCTAACCATCACTTCACCGAACAAAAACACTTCGCTAGCGAGTAATGACCGTTATGACATTTCCTATTCTTTCGTTTTTGGAAAAGGAAAGACGAAACAGACTTTCGAGGTCACTCTCTACGAGGAAAGAGACTTTGAATACATAAAAACGGACGGTGTTATTACCGGTATCAGAGTTTTCGGTTTGCAAGCCAACACTTCTTACAAATTGATCATTACAGCCAAAAATGCCGACGGCAAAATGGCTGATGCCAAAGGCAAGACCACCGCAGTGAACATCACGATAAAGACATCGAAATACACCGCCGTCAATATGAAGGCGGATACCAAGGGAACTGTCATAGCCAGTGGAGAAGCCCAAGGTAAAACTGCCACAACTATCAACTCTGTTACTCTGACGTGGGCAAAAGCAGGCAGACCGGCAGAAGAAAAATACGAGGTTAAAGTGCTTGATGCCAAGACAAAAACAGAAATCGTACTTCTTGACGAGAATCTGATTTTTAGCACTGGTACGGACGGGAAAGGAAAAGAATTGACAACATTAACGATCACCGGATTGAATTCGGGTACAAGGTATGTGGTCGAAGTCTATGCCGCTACGGAAAAATCCTCCGAGTGGACTCTCAATAATTATAGAGCAGATAAGGTTGCTAAAGCCACGATCTCGACGCTCAAATACCTAGCGGTCAAGGCAAAGGTGGATACCAATGGTACGATTGTTACCGATGGTGATATAGTGGGCAAAACTGCGACGACCATTGACTCGGTAACTCTGACTTTGGCAACGGCAGGCAGACCGGAGGGTGAAAAATACGTTGTCAAAGTATTCGATGCCAAAACCAAAGAGGAAGTTGTCATTCCCAGCGCGAATTTAGTTTTCAGTGCTGGCACTGATAAAAAGGGGAACGAATTGACCACTTTGACGATTAAAGGTTTGAAGGCGGGTACAAAATACACGGTCGAAGTACAAGCCTACACGGGATGGTCTCTGGAAGTGGCAACCTACAAGGCAGACAAAGCTACAAAAGTCAGTATCACGACGGCGAAGTTCGCATCCGTATCAAAGGTAAAACCGGCACTGGACGGGGCAAGTGTTGTGTTGACTTGGACGTTACCGAATAAGCCAGCCATAGGTGCAGTCTATGCAAAATATGAAATTGACTGGGTTGTCAGCAAAGAAGAGCGAAAGACCGTAACGGTAGCCTCGACAGCGGCGGATGGTACAGGTGCAACGGTACTGTTGAGTACACTTGCAACATTGGGCATTGACTTGACCTCGACAAAGAAACATAATTTTGTCATTCGGGCGGTCATACTTAACGGTAACACAGTCATCAACCAATCGCTAGATGCCAAGTTTACCCTAACGCCATCAAAATTGATATAATGCGACGGCAAAGAGAGATCAAATGGATAAGCATAAAATGAAACCTTGGAAAGAAAGACTCACTATCAAGATATGGCACCTTGTGTCCACTTTTCATAGATGGTGCCTTGTGCCCACGATTAATAGATTTTACCTTGAGTGGTACCTTGTCAGGAAGAAGAAGGCAAAAAGTTGTGTAATGTTTTTGAACTATTGCACGATGGTACTTGTTGTGCTGTATTGGATATTTGATGTAACACCATTTCTTTGGCTGGCGTTGGCTTTTGTATTTGTCCCTCCATTCTGCGAGATAATCAACTTTGTACAGAAGATAAACAAATTTAAGAGTTCGTCAATTTTGGACAATGAATTGGACCGTCGGAAAAATGCAACTATTACACGTGAAGAAGAATCCGTGTTATGTAAATGCGATGAGCTCAAATTACATACATACAAAGGAAGCAATAGTAAGACGTATGTGGCGTACTCCCAGGAGATCAATGATTTTTTGATTATGTGTCCTAAAATTTCAATCTCAATCAATGAACAACATTCTAAAAGGATGCAGGCACTCATAAAAGATTATGTTAAGGAATTTGATCTTGTATTACGAAAGAAACTTTCTATCGCGAATGCAGATAATGCTTTTTTTTATAACCACAAGAAACTCTGCCTGGTTGATGACATAAAAATTGGCATGGAAGAGGTAGTTTGTGGAAAAGGTGAGTATTATGACACATACTTAACCAATAGGGTATGGAACAAAGAACTGTGCAATATCCAAGGGGATAGATGTAGCGTAATGTCTTCACAACTGCAACCATGTAGAGTGGAGAATAGTCAATTACTTTTGAAACCAATACCTGCGTCTCGCATGAATAATGGGATTGGAATTTCAACAATTGGTATAACGGAGGATAACTATATATTTTTTTGGCGACAGAGTCCAAAGACTTCATATTCTCAAAACATGTATGTACCAACAGGAAATGGTTCTTGTGACTGGAAAGATTATGAAAAAACAAAAAAGCTCCCGACTGTAGAGCATATTCAGGACACAGTAGAAAAAGTCCTGATGAAAACCGGGCACGCGAGAACCGCGAAAGAATATATTTTATACAGGGCGGAAAGAAACAGGATTCGGGAAATGAACACCCGCCTGATGAAAATATACGAAGATATTACTTTTAAATCCTCGAAAGACAACGACAGCAAACGCGAGAACGCGAATATAGACGGCGACACAGCAATGGGAACAATGCTCGAATACGGCTCCGCCGGGGCAAAACAGTTCTGCGAGATGTTTATTCTTGACCCCAAGCATTCAAAAGCCCATCACGACGGCGACATACATATTCATGACATGGAATTTTATTCTTTCACGACCACATGCTGCCAGATTGATATAGACAGGCTTTTTACCGAGGGGTTTTACACGGATATTCGCAGCGGCGTAAACTACGGATATTTAAGAGAACCCAGCAATATCCTGAGCTACTCGGCTCTCGCCTGTATCGCGATACAGTCAAACCAGAACGACCAGCATGGCGGGCAGTCTATCCCGAATTTCGATTACGCCATGGCAAAAGGCGTCGAGAAAACCTACAGGAAACTATATAAAGCGAATTTAATCAAATATCTTGAAATAGAGTCTCAGTCCGAGAATTTAAAAAATAAAAAAATAGCGAATATTGTCGAGGACACGATAAAAAATATCAAAGAAAAACATAATACCGAGCCAATATTCGAGAACAAAAACAATTACTGCAAACTTGAAAAAGAAGAGCTGTCGCAGTATTTCGACGTTAAATTAATAGAACAGGCGCAGAAATACACCGTTAAAGTCTCGGCTAAAGAAACCGACAAAACGACTTTTCAGGCAATGGAAGCCCTCGTGCATAACCTGAATACTATGCACTCAAGAGCAGGGGCGCAGGTTCCGTTTTCGTCTTTAAATTACGGGCTTGACACAAGCCCTGCCGGACGGCTCGTCATAAAAAATATATTACTGGCTCTTGAAGCCGGACTCGGCGACGGCGAAACGCCGATATTCCCCATACATATATTTAAACTTAAAGAAGGCAAAAACTATAACAAAGAGGACAAGAATTACGATTTGTTCAAGCTTGCCGTAAAAGTCTCGGCAAAGAGATTATATCCCAACTTCTCGTTTATCGACGCCCCGTATAATCTCAAATATTACAAAGAAGACCATCCGGAATCGGAAGTCGCGTACATGGGCTGCCGCACAAGAGTAATAGGCAATTATTTCGACGATAATCAGGAAATAACTTACGGCAGGGGGAATCTCTCGTTTACTTCGCTCAACCTGCCCAGAATAGCCATAAACGCTAAAACTGATATAGAAAAATTCTATTCTGATTTGGAAGAAAAAATAGATATAATTATAGCTCAGTTACTGCACAGGTTTAAAATCCAATGCGGCAAGAAAGTCAGGAACTTCCCGTTTCTTATGGGTCAGGGCATATGGCTCGATTCCGACAAACTCAAGCCCGACGACGAAATCGGGGAAGTTTTGAAACACGGCACTCTGACAATGGGATTTATAGGTCTTGCCGAATGCCTTACGGCTTTATGCGGCAAACATCACGGAGAGAGCGGCGAAGCTCAGACTATGGGGCTTGAGATAATCGGGTTCATGCGCAAAAAAATGGACGAGGCGACGGTTAAATACGGGCTGAATTTTACGCTTATCGCAACCCCCGCTGAAGGGTTGTCGGGAAGATTCGTAAAAATGGACAAAAAGCTTTTCGGAGAGATACCGAACGTAACCGACAGGGATTATTACACAAATTCTTTCCATATACCGGTATATTATAATATAGCGGCATATAAAAAAATAGAGCTTGAGGCTCCGTATCACCCGTTGACAAACGCCGGGCATATAACATATATTGAAATGGACGGCAACCCGTCGGACAATCTTGAAGCTTTCGAGGAAGTCATAAGGCACATGAAAGAGTGCGGGGTCGGCTACGGCTCGATAAACCACCCTGTAGACCGCGACCCTGTATGCGGATTCACCGGGATAATCAACGACGTCTGCCCGAAGTGCGGCAGGAGCGAGGACGACGGCAGGGGCGATTTTACAAGAATAAGGCGCGTCACGGGTTATCTCGGAACGCTGGACCGTTTTAACGACGCGAAATTAAAAGAAGAAAAAGCGAGGGTCAAGCATAGTTCAAGCGTGAATTTCTCGGATATTGAAATTATATAGAAATAGAATTATATATGCGAATAACAGGTTGAAAAATAATTTCTCGTAGGGGCGGGGTTTTCCCGCCCTTGGACTAAACACCGTTGTTTTGCGAGGGCGGGAAGACCCCGCCCCTACAGGCAAAAATCCAACTCGTGATTCGCATTATATATAAATTTATATAAAAAAATAAAATATAATGGGGAGTAAAAAACATGGAAGCCGTAAGTTCTGTTTTAAGTCCGGCGTTGCCGCCGCGCGTAATCGAGAGAGAAATTGATTCAGCGTCAAGAAATTTTGAAGTCCCGAATATAATAGCCGACCCGGTGAGGCTGGCGGGGATAATCGAAGATTCGATTGTTGACGGACCCGGAGTGCGTTTTGTCGTATTCGTTCAGGGCTGCCCGCATAACTGCCCGGGCTGCCACAATCCCGAATCCCATGACTTTAACGGCGGAAAAAACATCGACCTGTATAAATTAGCCGAAAAGATAATAAAATCGCGCACGAAAAGACTGACGTTTACAGGGGGCGAGCCATTTTGCAGCGCGAGGGAACTGGCAAAACTCGCAAGGCTTGCCGAGACCGAGAAAAGAGGCGTCGAGATTATAACTTACACAGGGTATCTCTATGAAGAGCTTCTGGAAAAAGCAAAGACCGACAAAAACATAAAAGATTTGCTGACAGTTACGAATTATCTGGTTGACGGAAAATTCGAGCAGGACAAAAAAACGCTTGACTGGTTTTACAGGGGCAGTTCGAACCAGCGCATTTTTGACGTGACATGCTATCCCAATTCACAAAAAGCAAGGCTGATAGAACGCCGCGAAGATTTGAGATAAAATAAAACGGGGGATTTACCCCCGTTTTTTACTTTACTTATTTATTCCTGATATTGATTTTCTTCCCCTCTTTTTTTGATAGTCCCGATAACGACCTGATTACGTCCGTTGTGTTTCGCGTCGTACATTGCCGTGTCCACAGCCAGCATCGCCTCGTTGAAATCCGAGCCGGGTGGCATCTGAACCGCCCCGAAACTCGCGGTCACGGGTATGCGCTTCCCGTCGTACAGTATCTCGGTCTCTTCGATAAGTTTGCACAAACGGCTCGCGATATTATATAAATCGTCTTCGTTGATAGAAGGCATGAAAATTACAAATTCTTCCCCGCCGTATCTTCCGATTATATCGTATAAACGCAATTTTTTCTTCACTATCTCGACTACCGCGGACAATACGTGGTCTCCCGCCGCGTGACCGTATGTGTCGTTTACTTTCTTGAAAAAGTCGATGTCGTACATGATTAAAGCGTTCGACGTGTCAAGACGCGACGACCTGTCGAGTTCGTGCGCCACTTTTTCGAGGAAACTCCTCCGGCTTGTCGCTCCGGTCAGAAAATCCGTATTGGCTAAATCTTCAAGCTGGTTGATAAGAAACGTTATGCTTGTTATGTCGTGTATTATTATCGACCAGCCCACGTGATTTTTGCGTTCGTCTATGATTTTGTTTGTGTTTGCCCTGTACGTCGATTTTGAATCGAGCGCGATTTTGCTTTCGACCTCAAAAACTATCTCGCTTAATTTATCCGCGGCTTCAAGTTCCCTCGGCCAGTCCTGCACTTTTGAGATAGGCTCAGTTTCCGGAAAAGACTCAAGCGACGGGAACAGAGTTTTCGCGCTGTCGTTGCATGACAGAAAGCACCACTCGTTATCCATAATAATCATTGCGTCTTCCATTGTTCTTAAAGCCGTGTCAGACGCTGTCGCGCGAATATCCAGAAGCTTGTTTTTTGCTATGTTTATCGTGATAAATATCAAAGCTATCGTCATGACAAACGGGGTCACGTCAACAGCCCCCGGAATCAGGCTCGTAAAAGTTAATATATCAGCCGCGAGAACAACCAGAGCCCCAATGATTATATAAATCATCTGGTTTCTTAGCTTTTTGTTCCCCGTTACAAACCGTTCTGTCAATATTATATATGCCGGAATCATGCAAAGAATCGAAATACCCTGCTGTATCCAGAACAAAACGCCGTATACGGGTCTAAATTCCAGAACGCTCTCCGGGGTGATAATCCCCCTTGTTTTGAGTATTATATGCGTATAGTATAAATGGTGGCTGTCGTTGAAGAATATAACGAGAAACATCAAAAGACCGTACGCCCCGACAACGGGCAGCATCCATGATTTGATAGATTTCGGCTGAAACAGGCACATAACGATAAGCAGAAAGCACGGCGCGATAAACGGGATTCCCAGATTCGCGATTCGTAAGCCGTTCATTATCCCGTCTTCCGTAACGCCCATTTCAATCAGCATACAGCCCGCCGTGTAAACGCATAAAGACGTTGCGAGCAGAACAAAATAAATCGAACGCGAGCTGTCTTTCCGTGCGACGGAAAACAGCATAATGCAAGCGTCTACTATAAAAGTGGCGATAAGAAAAAATAAAATCATACAATTCACCGTATTCTTTGTTTATTATTAATACAATATCATAAATATATTAACAAGTCAACACTAACGTCAAATTAATTTTAAATTTTTGAATTATCCGGGGTATTATTACAAATTATCGGGTTATATTAACGCATGGTGCTAATTGATAAAAAGAAAACGATGGGATTCACTCCCTTGCCTCCCTTGCTAAAGGGAGGGGGACCGCCGGAGGCGGTGGTGGGATTCGGAATCTGATGTTGTTCGGGGAGACGAACGGAATCCCTCCGTCACGCTCCGCGTGCCACCTCCCTTTAGCAAGGGAGGCTATGGCAAAATAACCATATATTGTTCAAATTTCTATTAGCGCCACATATTATATTATATTATATTTTTTAAAGCTTGAACACTCTCTTAGCATTGTCGTGCAAAACAGCCTGCAAAATCTTTTCGGCTAAAACTATATCGCATTCGCCGCCGCTTACTTTTTTCGCGAGGACCGCGCAGATATTCTGTTTTGCGAGGGTTATATGCCCGGCTACGCCGTCAAAGAAAATATAATCCCCGCCGAACCCGAAAATTTTCGTGTAGGGCAATACGTCAAGCATTTCATAAAACGCGTTTCTCGAAGCCACAGGGGAGATTATATGTGCCCAGCATAAATCTATATATACGTTCGGGTGCGTTTTGGCTAAAACTATAAGCTCCCGCTCATACGGATAGCCCATATGAAACAAATCAAACGAGACATTAGGGTATTTCGGGAACAGATTCTGTAAAAGCATTGGGTTGCTGTTTTCGAGATTGTTTCTCATGCCCTCCTGAAGCCCGGTATGTATCTGTATCGCGAAATTATTTTCGTCGGCGGCTTTTAATAAAACGCGCAGCATATAATCGTCCAGTTTTTTCGGAAATTCTATCTCTGTATCTGTTTCAGAGCTTTCTTTCACGAAATTATTATATGCTTCTTTAGCCGTATTATAATCAATGTCCTCGACATATAGCGAACGCCAGTATGCCATCGGGGTCTTGATAGTCGTCATGCCGTCGTTTTTCTGTTTTAAGAAATACTGCCTGTATTTTTCGCAGTAATCGTCAAACGAAAGATTTTCGGCGATATGGCTGTCGGGAGAAAACTGGCATGTCGGGGCAAACAAATCCGTTTTAGAGAATTTCATGTCCTGCGACCAGTTGTCGTTTATCGAAACTTCGATATTGCATATATCTTTCATGACATGCCTGCCGTAATCTTTATCGCCTGCGGCTTTTTTGAATTTTTCGTTCAGTTCTTGAATCGTATCAATAGAAATTTCGTTTACGCCGTGGATTTTTTTCGCGGCAATTTCAAGCGAGCGATAATACGACGTATTTTTAACGCAGTCAAGCCACGGCTCAAGGATTTTAAAGCGTTCGAGAATATCAAAATTATAATCCTTGACTTTTTCCAAATCTTCTTCGGGCATTCCCGCGGACATCAAATCAGTCGTGATATAATGGCTGAAATAATCGCATAAAACGTCGGGCTGTTCGCCTATATAATTATAGTTCGGGGCTAAATGCTCGTGGGTGTCGATGATTTTCATGGTGTCGGCGTAATTCAACAAACGCCCGTATACGCTGATATAATTTTGCATAAGATTTAATCCTCCTGTGAATTAATTATTTTATTTTTATACTCAATCGCTGTATTTCTTGCGATTTCGTCGCATCTCTCGTTATATTCGTGACCGTTATGCCCTTTTATCCAGATAAAATTTACGTTGTTGTTTAGTCTCCCGACTGCGTTTAGGAGCCTCTCCCATAAATCGGGATTCAAAGCAGGGTTCCTGTCGCTTTTTCTCCAGTCATTTTTGCGCCAGCTTTCCGCCCAGCCTTTTGATATGCCGTCAACGACGTATTTTGAATCCGTGACTAAATCTATTTCTGAGTTTTGCGTATCTTTCACGGCTTCAAGCCCGGATATTGCGGCGAGAAGTTCCATTCGGTTGTTAGTCGTGTCAGTATCGCCGCCGGAGATGATTTTTTCATGGTCTTTGTAAGTTAAAATCGCGCAGTAACCGCCCGGTCCGGGATTTGACAAACACGCCCCGTCTGAATATATGGTTATTTTTTTTATGCTAATCGCTCCTTTTTATTTTCTCCGGATTCACATACCCGTCAATCTCTGCTTTTTCTATCGCGCTGAATATGTTATACTTGAAGTTTCTGTATTTTTTCGACATATCGCGCAATAATATCTTCACTTCTTCGCGTCTTGTATTTTTATCTGCGGGGCATGTATTTTTCACAACGGGCAGATTTATATTTTTTACAAAAGATTTTATTTCTTTTTCCGGAGCGTATATCAACGGTCTGATTAAAGTCAAATCACTCCTGTCAAGATAAGTCACCGGAGAAAAACTGCCGAGCCTGCTCTCGTAAATCAAATTCAGCATAAAAGTCTCAACGCTGTCGTCTAAATGATGGGCGAGCGCGACTTTGTTGCAGCCGAGATTTTTCGCGGCTTTGTTTAAAGCTCCGTGGCGCAGTTTCGAGCATAACGAACACGGATTTTTTTCTTTGCGTATATCAAACACGATATGTTTTATATTGACCGGGATTATATGATACTCAACGTTTAATTCATTGCATAATTTTTTGATTTCAATAAAATCTATATTGTCAAACCCGCAGTCAATAGTTATGGCAATTATATCAAATTTTTTAGGATAAAATAACTTTAACTGCGACAGCCCATACAAAAGCGTAAGCGAATCTTTCCCCGCTGAAACCCCGACGGCTATTTTATCCCCGTCATCTATCATATTATAAGTATCGGCAGCCCGTCTTAAATGGCTTAATATCCGTTTGGTTTTTATCAAAATTAATTGTTCTCCAAAACTTTTATATTTATTTGTATCACTTAATTGATTTTCATACAAAACCCGTACTTTTCCCCATGCCTCCCTTGCTAAAGGGAGGGGGACCGCCGCAGCGGTGGTGGGATTCGGAATCTGATGTTGTTCTGGGCGAGAGGCGAATCCCTCCGTCACGCGGTCGAACACAATCTCACAATACCTACGCAATATCTCGCGTGCCACCTCCCTTTAGCAAGGGAGGCTTTGACTGACACTATAAGTTAATTGTATATACATGATTAAACATGAATAAACGTTCGAAACAAAATGTTTCACGTGAAACATTCTTATTTGAATTTTAAAAACGTGTCATATAAATCGTCCAGACTTCTTTCGACTCTCTGTATTATTAAAAAATCCGGGTTTATTTCTTTTACATAATTTATGTTTATATCATAATTCCACATATAATTAAATATAATTCTTCCCGAAGTTTCAGCCATAGGGCTCATCATGGATATGCTGAACGAATCCCTGTACATAATTATCGACGGCTTTGAGTTATCGGTGTTATCTTCGTTATATTCATGAAATGTGTGATAAACCGTTTCCTGATAGGATATTTCGTCGGTATCTCCACGGTGTAATTCCAAAACAGACGGATTTTTTATTCTTACGACCATTGCGTTTTCTATATATTCGCTCTGGTCAAAATCCAGCATGGGTATCAGGTCGCCGCCCCTGACTATTGCGTTATAAACGTTAAAATCAGACAGCGGGCGGGGTTTCGCGCTGGGGAAAGTTTCACCGATATAATCATATAATTCGCAGTATCCGAAATACGCTCCGAGTTCGTTCCAATGCGTGTCGGTCCTGTTATATATCAAATAATTTTCTTTTTCTTTCATCAGACGCTCATAAGGATTTATAAATTTGACCGTAGAATCTTTGAATATTTCGGTCAGTTGTTTCAGTCTCGAATTATCGCCGGTTTTTTGTTCGGCTAAAAAATCGGGCATTGTTTCGGGATAAATCGTGTTATGGCTGGGGGAGACAAAAATAATAACTTTGGTTGTAAGCCCTTCGTCGATAAGTCTCTGCTGCAAATTTTCAGCCCTTGTTTTAATATCGTTGAGGTCATTGTCATTAAAAACGCTGTTTCCCAAAAAATCTTTGATAGTCTCGTTATAATGCAGGTGATTCTCTTTGCCTATATAAACCGGTCTGCTTTCTCTTTTTTCGCTTTTTCTGACTGTGACCGTCAAAGCTTCGCTTTCGTCTTTATTTTCGGATTTGGCGTACAGATACAAATAAACGTCTTGCGCGTTCTGATTTTCAAGGAAAACCTCAACGATAAACTGCCCGTCGATAACTTTCGCGTAAGCCGGCTTAGTTCCCCCGTCAACTCTTATAGTCGCGTTTTCTTCGCCTTTTCCGGCTATGCAGTAACGGTCTTTCGCAAGAAAAGTTCTGTCAGTCAGAACAGGGGCTGAAGTTTGTTCCCCCGTTGATATTTCCGGCGTTGTGTCTGATACGCCGGGTATATCTGTTATTGACGATATTGGTTCAGGATTTTCTGAGCATGACGCTAAAAATAAAACCATAATTATAACCCAAATAAATAATAAAAAATATAATTTTCCGCGCACTTTTGTTTTCTCCGTTTTAATAATATATTTTCAAATAAATTCTACAGAAAAATTATATCACTTATCTTAAAATAATACAATAGCATATTGTAAATTATATATCGGCGTGATATAATATTTATAAATAAAATGCATAAAAATATGTAGGGCACGACCACCGGGCGTGCCGCTGATAAAAAACGTCGCAAAACCAAATTCGCGGCGTGCCGGGGTCGTCACGCCCTACAAACAAGAACCTAAATAAACCAATAAACAAAAAAGGAGAAAAATTATTATGTTTAATCTTACACAGGCGCAGCCTACTCCCGGCAATACAAAATGGTTTCAGAACGACAGGTTCGGACTTTTTATCCATTGGGGGACTTACGCCCTTGCCGCACGTCACGAATGGGTAAAAAATATCGAGGCGATACCAGATGAAATCTACGACAAGTATTTTAAGCATTTCGACCCCGATTTATACGACCCGAATCTGTGGGCAAAAGCCGCGTCGGACGCGGGCATGAAGTATTTTGTCATCACGACAAAACATCACGAGGGGTTTTGTCTCTGGGACAGCGATTTGACTGACTATAAAGCGACAAATACGCCTTACGGCAAAGACGTTCTTTCGCCAATGGTAAACGCTTTTAGAGAGCAGAACATGAAAGTAGGGTTTTATCACTCGCTTTTGGACTGGCATCACCCCGAATATACCCTCGACGAATGCCATGCGCTGAAAAATAACGCCGAATATCAGGAAAAGGCAAAGAACAGGGACTTAAACAAATACGTCGATTATCTCTGGGGACAGACAAAAGAACTGCTGACGAGATTCGGCAAAATAGACATACTCTGGTATGATTTTTCTATAGGAAAGTCAGACAGATTCGCGGGTAAAGGCAGAAACGAGTGGAGAAGCGAAGAACTGATAAAAATGATAAGAGGGATTCAGCCCGAAATAATCATAAACGACAGGCTTGAAATAGACCAGGACGTAAAAACCCCCGAACAGTACCAGCCGCGTGAATGGGTAAAAGTTGACGGCAAGCCGGTAGTGTGGGAGGCGTGCCAGACGTTCTCAGGCTCATGGGGTTATCACAGGGACGAGCAAACTTGGAAAAGCGTCGATATGCTTGTGCAAATGCTGATTGACACGGTAAGCAAGGGCGGGAATTTATTATTGAACGTCGGACCTACGGGACGCGGCGAATTTGACGAGAGAGCGTTGAACTGTTTATCAGGCATGGGCAAATGGATGAAGAATCACAGTCGGTCTATATACGGCTGCACGCAGGCTCCTGACGAGTTTAAAGCCCCGAAAGATTGCAGGCTTACATATAATCCCGACAAAAACAGATTATATATACATATGTTCAGTTATCCGTTCGGGGGATTTTTCATGGACGGCAAAGAGATATGCGACAGGATAGAATACGCGCAGTTTTTAAACGACGCGTCGGAAGTAAGATATAATATAGATAGCGAGACCGTATCGTTTAATATTCCCGTAGTCAAACCGAACGTCACAGTTCCGGTTATAGAGGTCTATTTGAAATAAAAAATATGATTGATACAAAATTAATTTTATTAGAGGGATTGCCGTCAACAGGCAAATCGACAAATTCCCAGTTTTTACAGATACAGCTTGAACGCAATAATAAAAAAGTAAAATGGATACACGAAGTGACCCGGTTGCACCCTGTATTGTATTTTGACGAGGCTGTATTCACATATCAAGAATACAAGAATTTTCTGGGAATTTATCCTGAAATTTCAGATATTATTAACAGTATCGCTGTGTTCAGAAAAAATACGATAGGGATCGATTTGCTCGAAATTGAATGGAATCATTTGAACAGTATCGGCGATAAAACTTATCAGGCATTGCGTGAATTTGACGAGTGGAATTTTTCTCTTGACAAATACAAAGAAATCGCGTTGGACAAGTGGACTCATTTTGTAGAAAAAGCGTTGAACAATAAAGACGGGATTTATATAATTGACAGCGCGGTTTTTCAGTTTCAGATTTTTGCTTTTCTGTTCAAAAACAGACCATATAAAGAATTGGAAAACTTTGCGCGTAAACTATTTGATATTATAAAACCGTTGAATCCCTGCCTGATATATTTATTCAGAGAAAACACAGAAGAAACGATTGAATATCTTGAAAAAGAACGCGGAACGGGGTATCTGGAAAATATGGCAAAAAGAGATGACTCACAGTTGTATTATCAGGATAAGCCCGCAGGGGCAGAGGGATTCAGACAATTTTTAAGGGATTACGCAAACTTTGCAAAGTTATTATTTGATTCGCTTGACTGCGGAAAAATATCCGTTGAAATATCACAGGGAGACTGGACGGCTTATGAAAATCGAATGCTTTCTTTTTTAGGGATTGAGCGTATATCAAGCCCGGAGTTTTTCCCGCCAAACGGGATTTATCGAAACAATGAGTTAAATTATGAAATTATCGTGGACGGCTTAATAATAACAGACCCGGACGGAAATAAAAAAAAGCTTACCCCGAAATCAGCTAACGAGTTTTATGCCGAATGTCTGCCGATGATTCTGCGCTTTGAAAATTTTGAAGATTCATGGCAAATAGTTATGTCAGGATTGCAGATAAACGCGCGGTGGTCGGCTACAGGAATGGCATATAAGAAATTATGATTTAAAAAACAAAAAGCCGGTAAATTTTTGGGTTTACCGGCTTTTTTACGGAGGACGTTTCGTATTTGTATAAATTATAAAATATTTCGGGAATTTTTATATTTTTTTTGTTTCAAACGGGTTTTTGTCAAGCAAACCGTCTTTTGCCAGCATTGATTCAAGCGCGTCTATATCCGTAGTAATATCAAGCATTTTATTCTGATACATATTATCAAGCTCTTTTTCAAACGCTTTTTTTATAACAGGCATAGATTCGGTTATTCTTTGTTTTGTTTCAAACGCGTTTTTCCCGTTCAGGCTATGCTTCTCGATTTGCCTGTAAGCGTCAAGAATCTTTTCAACGGTTGGGAAATAGTAACTGAAAAATTCGTCCAAACGATTCGAGCCGTTTTCAATATACTTTTTTTCTTTTAATAAATCTATAATTTTAACCAGTATGTTTTTTATTTCGTCAAGTTCTTTTGAAATATCCGCGTCAGCAATCGAATTTATAAACAAGTCAATTTTACCGATAAACGCGTTTATTGTTTTCTCTGTGACCGAAATATCAGAAATCCTATCGCCAGCCGGAACCGGTTCTTCTTTTATTTCAGATACGGTTTCTGTTTGCATAGTCTGCGTAGAATTTAAATTTATAAACTGCAATTTAATTTTGTTTTTTCTGCAATACGCCTCGACTAATTTTTGCGATTCCGAACAAAATACGGTTAATTTTCTGCACCATGAAAACGCGTAATTCCCGATATTAGTCACGCTGTCCGGCAAAGTTATACCCGTCAGATTTTTGCAGCCGTAAAACGCGTAATCCCCGATGCTCGTTATATTTGCGGACATCGTTATGTTCATTAATTTACCGCATTGATAAAACGCGTATTTTTCAATAACGGTAACTTTGTCCGGTATTATTAAATTTTGCAGATTTACGCACCCGGAAAACGCGCTTTTCCCGATAATTTCCACGCTTTCGGGTATAATTACGCTGTATACGCTCCTTTTCCATCTGAACGCGCCTTTTTTAATTTCCGTTTGCCCGTCCGGTATCGTTATAATTTCCATTTTTTCCATTATTACTTCTTTTCTCCCGCCGCGTTTTTATGATAATATTTTCTTTATATAAAATTATATCATGTAAAAATAAAAATTTCAATAATAACTATACCAAAAAATTTTAATTTATGCTATAATAATAAAAAAAATAAAACAGAAAGGTTGTTTAAATTAAAATCATGAAAAAAATAACGATGTTTACGATGGAATCCTGCCCGTACTGCAAAAACGCGAGAAAATGGATGAACGAAGTTTTAGAATCCGACGTAAAATATACAGAAATCCCTTTGACTATCATCGACGAAGTTGAAGAACCCGATGTAGCCGCGAAATTCGACTATTATTTTGTGCCGACTTATTATATCGACGACGAAAAAGTCCACGAGGGCGCGGCGTCTTTCGAAATTGTGAAAAAAGTTTTTGACGACGCGCTGGTTTAAAAGTTATATGTAGGGGCTGGCGTCCCCGACAGCCCGCAAATCTGATTTTGCGTTGATTTTTATCGGCGGGACGTCGAGGACGCCGTCCCCTACAAAATATATTGTTCAGCCTCGAATAAATTTTCGAAAATCAAATCCGGTTGTAAATCGCCGGGCAAAGCCAACGCTTCGTCAAGCGTCGCCTCTCCGGTCAAAAGCAACACGGCGGTCATGTTATTTTTTTTGCCAAGCGCAATATCTGTGTATAGCCTGTCGCCGAATATCGCCATGTTTTCACGCTTTTCGCCGTAGATTTCCTCAATCATGTCTATGACTTCGCCGTACGGCTTGCCGAACGCTTTAGGCAAGGGTTTGTTTGTCGAGACGCGTATGAGTTCGTTTATCGCGCCGCAGTCGGGGATATATCCGTTTTCGACAGGGCAGTTTATATCCGGGTGCGTTGTCAGCCATTCTATGCCGTTTCTGATATATGTACATGCCCGTTCGAGTTTCGCGTACGTCAAAGTCGTGTCAAACGACGTGACGACTATATCGGGGGTTATTTCGTAGGGCGCGCCGCCCTCGGCGCGCCGCGAATTTGATTTTACGCCGGTTTTTATCGGCGGACGATCGGGGGCGGTCGTCCCTACAGAATCATTTACCAATGTTATATTATTTTCTTTGAACATATCTTCAAGATACGGCGTGCCGAGCAAAAATATGTTTTTGTTTTTTCTGTGCGATTTCAAAAATTTAATCAAAACGTCGGCTGAAGTCAGAATCTGCTCTTTTGACGCGGGAAAACCTATCCGGTTGAGTTTATCGAGATAATACGACGGGTTTTTCGACGCGTTGTTTGTAAAATAAATCATGCGTTTGTTTTTGTGATTATTTATTTTCGCGATTAAATCAATGGCGTTAGGCAGGGGTTTATCTTCAAGATAAATCGTGCCGTCCATATCGAATATAAAAAAACTTTTGTTTTTAAGTAAGTTAATTTGATTCATAAACTATGCCTTTCGTAAATATTTTAATTATCTTATCATAAAAATTTGAATAAAAAAACACAAATTATTCTTGAACATTAAATATAAATAGTATATAATCATATAATCTAAGATATTTTAATACCGGAGAATTAAATTTATGCCCGTTTATAAAAACGATTATCCCATTCTTGAATATGATACCGAAAAAAACGGAATTATCCGTCCCGATAGAAAAGAAAGAGATAAAATTCCGGAAATGTGCCTTATGACATTTTTCGGCGAGGTACTGGACGGTTTTATCGCAAAATATAACGCGGTTGAAGTTAACAGTTACAATTCTGAAATGCACAAATTCCCAATTTATAAAGCAGAGTATAAAGGGCATGAAATCAGTTTGATTCAGGCTGTCGTCGGGTCGGCTTCTATTGCGATGATGACGGATTTTCTTATCGGTTACGGTATGACAAAAATGATTGTCTGCGGAGGCTGCGGGGTTTTGACCGATATACCCGCCGGGGACGTTATTCTCCCCGTGTCGGCATTGCGCGACGAGGGTGCGTCTTATCATTATCTGCCGCCGTCGCGTGAAATATCGCTTGACAAAAGCGTTATTAACGTGATAAAACAAACGCTTGACGAATTTCACACGCCGTACATTGAAGCAAAAACATGGACTACGGACGCTTTTTACAGGGAAACGCCCGACATGATTACATACCGAAAAGAAGAAGGCTGTAAAGTAGTTGAAATGGAATGCGCGACGATTGCGGCTGTTGCGCAGTTCAGAGAGATTAAATTCGGACAGCTTTTATATAGCGGAGATATTTTGACCGATTTTGAAAATTACGACGAACGCGACTGGGGTAAGAATATAACCGCGAGAGAAAAAATATTTTATCTGTCGCTTGAATCGCTTATAAAAATATAAAAATAAACGCCAAGAAGATAGCAAAAGCCTCCCTTGCTAAAGGGAGGTGGCACGCGTAGCGTGACGGAGGGATTCCGTTCCCCTCTCTCACTCCATAGAACAACATCAGATTCCGAATCCCACCACCGCCTCCGGCGTGCAGGAAGTCCGGTGGACTTCCGAACCTCCCTTTAGCAAGGGAGGCTTGGGAGAAAAATTTAAAATTAATAAAAATTAAAATAAGGAGATATTGTGTATGAAAAAATACGGTATAGTTTCAAGAAGTTACGGCGGCATGACCGTTTCGGAAGCGGCAAAATTTATGAAAGCCCACGGATATAACTGCACGGAATTGTGCATGGCTCACCCCGATTTCGGCGGCTGGGCGTATAACGGCATATCAAAACTCGACGAAAACAATATAACCAAAGAATCGACTAAAGAAAAAGCCGATATAATGCGCGACAATGGCATAGAGGTCACGGCTTTCGGGGTATTTACGGATAATCTTTGTCCCGGCGACGACGATTACAGGCAAAAATCATGGGACGCTTTTGTCAGGTGCATGGATTTCGCAAGTTACGCGGGGATAAAAAATCTCACGACTGAACTTGGGTTCAGACCGGACAAACGGGGCATAACGACCGACGTTTACGAATCTGATTTCCAAAGATTAAAAGAAAGTTTTATATGGTTAGGCGAAAAAGCCAAAGAACGCGGCGTTAATATCTGCATAGAAGCGTGCGTTATCGACGTTATACCCTCGGCAAAAAGACTGCGTGATTTTATACAGCAAATAAATAAAGAAACAGGGCTGACGAATATCAAAGTTTTATTGGATATGGCGAATTTTATCGCTAATTCGGACGAGGACGACGTTTTCAAATATCTTACGCCGTACATAGAATATATTCACGGCAAAGACAGGAAAGTCAACGACTGCTACGGGAAAATCCTCGGCGACGGTGAAATAGACTGGGTGAAATTTTTCATGAATTATTACAGGATAACGCCGGATATACCGTTTATTCTGGAATATACGAACGAAGAAACGACGGATTTGACAAATGAACGGGTAGAAAGATTCACAAAACAGGCGAAAGCAAATCTTGTGTTGATGGGATATGATAAATGCTGAAAAAACTCTTGATTATTTTATGCGTGATTATTATTGCGGCAATAGTTGTTGCCGCGTGTGGTAAAACCGAAGATATTCCCGGTCACGAACTTGATTTAACTGACGAAATAAAAACAAGCGAACCCGAAATTATTGACGATTACATAGACGAAACAATAGAACAGACAGAACAAACGCAACCGGAAACCGACCCTCCGGTAATTGACGTATGGGACGATATGTACGTTCCAAGATATGAAGTTTACGATAATCCTAATCTGGGGTTTAAAATACAATATCCGGCTGAATGGACATGCATCGACTCTGATATTTCGGTTGACGAATTTAACGCGATGATTCTGGAATTACTTGGGACCAAAGCCTCTGCGGGGTGGTTATTGAATGATATTAACGCAAGCGCGTCGGCTCTGATGTGGTACAATTTCGGGAACACGAAAGATTTATTCATGCCGGTCGCGAATTTAGTTATCAGCGACGCCGGGGACATAACGCAGGACGATTTTCAATCGCCGATGAATTTAATGGAACTTCAAAATCAGTTTGACAATTATTACCCGTTGATTTTAGACGGGTTTGAGTCCAATGGCATATCAGGTCAGTTATTAGGAGAAAATTATTACGCGCTTTACAATTATAATTATTCAGACGACGCTATAATTTCGTCATGCTATCAGGCAATAACCGAGAAAAACGGATTTTTATATACTTACACTTTTACCTCACGCGACGGCAAATTAGATATTGACACATATGAAAAAATGCTCTCGACTATAGAATTTTATTAAATCGAAAAATATAAAATATAAACATAAAAGGAGATATGCGATTATGAATAACCCTGTTAAGATTCCGAAAGATAATTCAAAAGAACTTATAAAAGGTTTCGCGGAATTTGTCGAATATGAAAATCCTGTGCCCATCGTCAAAAAAATTGATTTTCTTGAACTCTCAAAATCAAGGCGGAGCATAAGGGGATATAAGAATCAGGACGTGTCAAAAGAACAGCTCATGCAATTAATTGACGCGGCGCAGTCCGCCCCGAGCGGCGGCAACTGCCAGCCGTGGCATTTCTACGTTATAACAAATAAAGATTTGCAGGCTGAAATAAAAGAAAAATCATGCGGTCAGGACTGGATACTGACAGCTTCGGCTCTTATTGTCGTGTGTACCGAAAGCAAACGCAGCGAGAAAAACTACGGCGAAAGAGGAAGGGATTTATATTCGATACAGGACACAGCCGCGGCAATCCAGAATATTTTATTGTGCGCGAAAAGCATGGGGCTCGGCACATGCTGGTGCGGCGCGTTTGACGAGAAAAAACTCTCCGAAGTTTTAAAGATTCCGGAGAAATTCCGCCCGGTCGGGTTAATCCCCGTGGGTTATCCCGCAAACGACGCTTATCCCCCGCAAAACAGACGCCCGGTCGAAGAAATCGTGACGTTTATTGAGTAGAGAAGAAAATATATTATATATAAATTTTTATGAAAGGGTAAAATAAAAAAACAAATTAATTATGATTATGAAAGAAAAATTCGAGAATCTAATGAAACTATACGGGATAAACGGAGACGTGAAAGAATACAGGGAAATAACGACGGGGCATATCAACTCGACTTATTATGTCCTGATTGACAACCATCCGTACATAAACCCGTATGTCTTCCAGAAAGTGAACACTTATGTGTTTAAAAATCCCGTTTACGTCATGAACAATATCATGATGATAGACAATTTTATCAAAAACAACAATAAAAAAAGCTCGTGCAAAATCGTGAATTTCCTTGTGAACGAGGACTATATGAATTATACCGTGACTGAGGACGGCGAGTTCTGGCGTTTATGTATATTTGAGCAAAACACGGTCACGTTTGACGTGGTTGAAAATCCGGCGATTTTACGCAGTTCGGGTTACGCTTTCGGGGATTTTTTAAACGTTATTTCTGATTTCCCTACGGAAAAACTCAATATAACAATCCCCGATTTCCACAACACAAGAAAACGCCTTGAGAATTTGTTCAGGATAATAGATTCAGACGAAAACAACAGGGCAAAAGACGTTAAGGACGAGATTAAAACATTTGAGAAGTATCACGATTTCTGCTGTAAACTCACGGATATGACAGACAGCGGCAGTTTGCCTTTGAGACCTGTGCATAACGACACGAAATATAATAATATTTTGTTGAACAAAGATACGTTTGAACCCGTATGCGTGGTTGACCTTGACACGATAATGCCGGGGCTTGTCGCACACGATTTCGGCGACGCGATAAGATTCGCGGGGAATAAATCAGCCGAGGACGAGACTGATTTAAGCAAAGTATATCTCGACTTGGATTATTTCAAAGAATTTACGAAAGGGTTCACCGACGCTATCGGGCATTTCATGACTGACGTGGAAGTTGAAACTCTTGCGTTGGGTGCGCCGATTATCACGTTTGAGTTAGCGTCGAGATTTCTTGCCGACCATATCGACGGGGACAAATATTTCACGATACACCGTGAGAACCACAATCTTGACAGGGCAAGATGTCAGATGAAACTTGCGACGGATATGATGGAGAAGCTGGACAAGATGAGCGGGTTTGTGAAAGAGTGTATAGGGAAATAAATATGCAGGGAATTTATAATATCGGCAAGTGAAGAAACATGCGTATACTTGCATATACATGAATAAACGTTCTGACAGAATGTTTCATGTGAAACATTTTAAACTATGGATAGAAAAAATTATAATTACGTACAAAATTTATATTATCGGGAGGAAAAGAATATGTCAATGCCGAAAGTACCGGGGAGAGATTTTTTGAAAATAACGGGAATCTTTTATACAATCTCAGGAGGAATTAGCATAATAAGCGCAATAATATTTCGGTTTATTACTGTTACAGATTCTACACGTTCGATATATATTATGGCGAACGATTATGGCTTTCAGGTATGGAAATTGCTCCCGGTGAACAGCGTTTTTGCGATACTTGAAAAATTGTATTCGGTTTCCGCATGGCTCAAAGATGTTCAAACAAGGAGTGATTTTTGGACAATAAATAAGGCGCTTGGTATGTATCTTACTTATAATGACGGGATATTATTTACTTTGCTCACAATTATTATCGGTATATTCATTGTTTTTATAGGGATTATCGCCGTAAAACATTGTGCTACGTTAAAGCACACGAAACCTTTGGTAATTTTTGCGCTGATTAATTTGAGTATAATGGTAATCAGCACAATTTTCTTTGTTTCCTTTCTTTCAGTTTTAGGCTGTTTCATTGCTGGTTTATATTTTTTAGGCACATTTATAAATTATAAAGAAGTTTATAAAAAAGCAAAATAGAATATAATAAGCATTTTCTTCGTTAGTTAATTTTATCAACACATACAAACACAAAAAAATATATATCGGGAGGATTTATTTTATGATTAAACTTGGAGTAAACACGGTTTTATTCAAGACCGTTGACTTTGCAACCGCGGCTAAATATATCAAAAAAGCAGGCTATGACGGACTTGGCATATCTGCTCTTAAAGGCATGGGAATCGACCATTTTAACACAGATACTTGGAAAAATGACAAAGATGATTTAAAAGCGATAATGTCAGACAACGGGCTTGAGTTTCTCTCGTCTGAAATCGCGACGCAAGACCCCGAAAGATTAAAAATCGCGTTCGAGGGAGCGGCTGAAATCGGCATACCCGTATTATGCATCGGACCCGGAGGCAAAATGGACGACGAAGATACTATGAAAGAAAGTTTTGAGTCTATAAATAAACTCGCGGAAATGGCGGCGGAATATAAAGTCACGCTCGCGTGTAAAGCTCACGTCGGCTGCGCCGTCTATAATACCCCGACGTCGCTGAAAATGATTGAGGCAGTACAAAACCCGTACTTCGGGCTTGACATGGACCCGTCGCATATTCACAGGGCGGGAGAAATCCCGAAAGACGCTCTTTCAAGCGTGATTCACGCAATGAAACACGTACATATAAGAGACTGCAAGGGTTTAGGTCCGTCTCCGGGAATACCGGAAGACCAAGCTTGCGGACGCGGCGATATTGATTTGTTCGGTTATATCAAAGCGATGGCTGACGCAGATTATAACGGACCGTGCGTGCTTGAAGTAATCGGCAGGGATTTGGACGTGGCGGAAGCGTCGATTATCGCGGCTGAATCGTATGGATATATGAACGCGTGCATGAAAAAATTAGGCGCAAGGTAAAATCTATGATTATAAAAGTGCGTGAAAATTTAGAAATGCGTATTCGCGAGGCGACTCCCGAAAACGCGCAGGAATCATATAACGTAATCGACAGGAACAGAGCTTATCTGCGCGAATATCTGCCGTGGGCTGACGGTACGGAGTTGTCCGGTCATTTGAATACGCTCGAAAAATGGCAGAAAGAGTGCGAGGATAAAAGCGAATTTGTTTTTGGAATCTGTCTCGACAATAAATATATCGGCAATATCGGACTGCACGATGTGAAATCAAATAACAACAGCGCGATGATTGGCTATTGGCTTTCTGAAGATTGTCAGGGGCATGGAATCATGACGGATTGTGTCGGGGCTTTGGTTAATTTCGGTTTTTATGAGCTTGATTTAAACAGGATATGGATAAGCTGCGCTTTCGAAAACAAAAAAAGCCGCGCAATCCCTGAAAGGCTGGGTTTTGTTCAGGAGGGGATTTTTCAGGACGGCACGATTTTGCACGGCGTATATCACGACCAGGTGATTTACGGCGTTATAAAAAGAAACTGGGGAAAATCAAATTAATATCGTAGGGACACGGCGTGCCGTGTCCGAAAAACCGACCTTAATCATCGGACACGGCACGCCGTGTCCCTACAAAATCTGTAACAAATTTTAAATAAAATAATAATTAAATTAAAGAGGAGAAAAAAATTATATGTCATGCTGTGAAAAAAATAATAATAAAAAATTAAACGTTTTGTTCTTTGGTATCGACTCGTTAAGGCGCGACCATATGTCACTTTACGGCTATAAACGCCAGACCACTCCAAATATCACGAAATATTTGCTTGACGGCGTTGTGTTCGACAACTGCTTTTCCCCGTCTGTCCCGACTACTCCGGGGTATAGTTCTATGATGACCGGATTAGATATTTTCAGCACCGACGTAGTAGCTTTAAGACATCAGGGGGATATGGCTCCGGGGGTAAAAACGCTTGCCGAAATTCTCGGCGAAAAAGGCTATAACACAACCTGCGTGGGATTTCAGGGCAACGTCGGGGGCAGGGGCTATCAAAAATATTTAGACTTTGACGGTTGGATGGGAGAACGCAACGGCGATGGCAGGGCGCACAAAGCAGAAAACTTAAATGACGTCGCTATCCCCGAACTTGACAGGCTCGCAAATATCTATAAAGAAGAAGACAAGCCGTTTTTCCTGTTTTTGAGGCATATGGACCCTCACGCGCCGTATTTGCCGCCGTATCCGTTCTCTAAAATGTTCTATCAGGGCAACGAGTTTGACCCGAATAATAAATCGTTGAATAAATGCTATGAATTTAAGCCGTTCAGGGATTTTCATATATCATGGTTCCCCGCGGGGTGCACGGATTCTGAATATGTAATCGCACAGTACGACGCTGAAATCGCGTATATGGATTTATGCATACAGAGCATACTCGAAAAACTTACGGCTCTTGATATAGAAGAAGAAACTCTTGTGGTTTTCACGTCAGACCACGGCGAAACTTTAAACGACCACGACTGTTTATTCGACCACCACGGGACTTACGACCCAACTCTTGTAGTGCCGTTCGCGTTTAAATTAAAAGGCTGCAAATGCGGCGGTCAGAGATACGCGGATTTCTGTCAGCTTAAAGATATTACCCCGACTGTTCTCGATATACTTGGCATAGATACGGGGATAAACTTCGACGGGCGCAATTTACTTGAGCTTGTGAAAGGCAACGCGATAAGACAAGAGCCGGAAATGTACATAACCGAAGCGACATGGATGAGAAAACACGGCTGGAGAACTCCGGAATGGAAACTGATTGTCGCGCTTGAGCCCGATTTTCATTTCAAGCCGGAAATAGAATTATATAATTTATTCGAAGACCCCGAAGAAAACAATAACATCGCGGACAAACAGCCGGAAGTCGTGAAATTTTTGACCGACAGAATGAATGATTTTATCGCCAAGCGCGAGAAAGAAACGGGCAGGGTAAATCCTATGCTCACAAACGCGACAAAATGGAACGGTTTTGACAAAGCGTTTGAATCGAGCGAGGAAGCGTATAATTCTATGCATATAGGCGACCCTGCGGAAGCGCAGAGATTGCAGGCGAAACTGGCGGAGCTGGGCGTGGATTTGAAATAAAACGGGGATTATATGGATAAAGAATTGACGGTAAGAAAAAATATAAGATTACAAGGGTATGATTATTCACAAGCAGGGTATTATTTTATAACGATATGCGTAAAAGACAGACAGGAGATATTGGGTACGATTGACGTAGGGCAGGGGCTCTGCTCCTGCCGTTTGTCGGATGCAGGAGATGTTGCGTACAAAGAATTATATAATTTAGAAACACGATATAAAAATATGTCGGTTGATAAATATGTGATAATGCCTAACCATATACACACGATAATAAAAATAGAACGGCGGGAGCAGAGCCCCCGCCCTACAACGGTGATAGACATGATATGTGCGTATAAATCAATAACAACCAAATGTTATAACAAGATTTTAGGAATATCAGGCAAAACTTTATGGCAAGAACGGTTTCATGACCATATCATTCGCGACAAAGAAGATTATCAGCGTATATATCGGTATATCGAAGAAAATCCGGCAAAATGGGCAGAGGACCTTTATTATATAAAATAGTAAAAACAAAAATTAAAAAGGTGAAACAAAAAATGTTAAGAGTATGCGTGATAGGCATGGGTCCTATCGGGAATATACATTCGCGGGCGTATGCGGACTGCCCCGAAGCAGAACTTGTCGGGGTGTGCGATATTTTAGAGGACAGGGCAAAAGCGGGCGGCGAAAAGTTTAACGTGCCGTATTTTCTCGACGCTGAGGAAATGCTCGAAAAACTAAAGCCGGATTTATGTTCAGTCGCAACCGGAGGCTTTGAATATTCGTCCGACCATTATTTACCCACTATGCAGGCGTTAAAATCCGGCTGTCATGTGCTTGGGGAAAAACCTATATCAAACGATTTGGAACTTGCTCTGGAAATGGTCGAAACGGCTGAAAAACTCGGATTGTGCTACGCGATTGACTTAAATCACCGATTCACTCCCGCCGCAAGACAGGCGAAACAATGGCAGAATGACGGCAGAATCGGCGATTTACTGTTCTGCAACATGGCTTTATGGATAGGCAAGACTATGCCGCTTGATTCTATATATTATCAGTTAAAAGCGTTGAACCCCCACAGCGTCGATATTATGCGCTATTTCATGGGCGATGTTGACGAGGTGCAATGCTACGCGATGACTGCGCCGAACAGGGTTGACGAAGGCACGAAAATATATTCGACGACTTCGGTTAACATGAAGTTCAAGAACGGCGCGGTCGGGCATTTAACGTCGTCTTATGACATAGTTCGTGGACACCCGATGGAACGCTGCGAAGTTGCGGGAATAAACGGCAGAGTTGTGTTCGAGGATATGTGGCGGCAGGCAACGTTATATCCGGCTGAAACTTATCTTAAAGAACAATATACAAATCCCGTATTCGGCGGGTTCAGGGATTTCGACGACACGTTTTTTGACAGGATACACAGTTTTGTGAGAGATATAAACGCCGGGGTCAAGCCGGAGCATATCGACGGGAAAGCACGCGACGGACTTGAAGCGTCAAGGGTTATACACGCAGCGATAGAGTCGATAAAGTGCGGGGGCAAGCCTGTTAAAGTGGAGAACGTGACGAAGTGAATTTGAATTAAAAAAAATAAAGGAGGATTATCAATGGATTCATTCAATAAAAAAGTTTGTGGTATTTGCGGAGAAAAAGTCGGGATTTTGAACAAACGTAAATTAAAAGACGTTAATATATGTAAAAAATGCGCGGATTTAATTTCACCATTTTTTGTCACAGACCAGCGTAAAACGACATTAGCTGAAGTAAAGGAACATCTTACATACCGTGAATTGAACAAGACAAAAGTGGCAACATTTAATGTTACCCGTACTCTTGGAGATGTAATAAAAGTGTTGATAGATGAAAACACAAATAAATTTATTATCACTTCTTCAATCCGTTGGCAGAGTGAAAATCCAGATGTTATTAACTTTTCACAAGTGACGGGATGCCAGACGTATATAAAGAAGTACACAGCAGAAAACGAAGGTACATATTATAATTTTCACGTAAAAATACATAGCAATTCACGGTGGTTAAATAAAATAGAATTTAAAATTAATAAAAATGGTAAAAGAAAAAATTCCGCGGAATATTTGGAATGCGAGCGGCAAATAAACGAAATTAAGCAAATATTTATAAATATACAACAAGCTAACGCGCCTAAATCTCCGCTGACATGCCCGGTGTGTGGCGCATTCACCACTCCCGATGCAAACGATTGCTGTGAATATTGCGGTAAACCCATAAAAATTAATTAATAATACGCCGGAATAAATCCCCCGAATAAAAAAAACAGGAGCAGTATAAATTTATCATGAAGAAAAAAATTATCGCGGCAATGTTATACATATTTATTCTGACGCTTGCGTTTACTTCGGACAACGTAAATATTTTTGTTCGGGCGGCTGATATTCCCGCTGATTTTATCAGAGGCGATAAAAACGATTATTATATAAGCTTGGATAAAATCATGACGTCGGAGGGCTATTATCTATCGGACAAATCTAATATTACATATAAAAAAGACGAAACGAAAACTCAGCCCGGAATAAATATAACTTTTGACACGAAAAAAAATCTGGCTTATAAAAACGAATTTTATTTTGATATAAAAAATTGCGTAAAATCAGAAAACGGGGTAATTTATATAAAAAAAGAAAAACTTGAAGATATATTAAACGTTGATATTAAAGTCAACAATAATTCGTTTAACATATCCCCTGTATTTTATACGGCGCACGAATGGATAACAATGTGCGAAGGGCTTATCGCGCACGCGGGGGGCTGCGTCAGAAAAGATTACTGGGTGCCAAACTGCCGCGAGGGTGTTGTTAACTCGTATAATAACGGTCACAGGGTGTTTGAGCTTGACTTTAATCTGACTACCGACGGGAAACTCGCCGTTGTTCATGACTGGGACGGTTACAGCGGCATGAAATCGTCCGACGAATGGAAAAAAAGAAAGATATATGACGTGTTTACTTCCATGATGCTTGATGATGTTCTTGACATAATGCTTGTAAACAAAGATATGTTTCTTATCACCGACACAAAATCTTTTGAATACACGAAAGAGCAGATAGAAGAACAGTTTAAAATCTTAGTCGAAACCGCAAAGAAAAAAGACCCCTCGCTTAAATTATTAAACAGGATAATCCCCCAGATATATAACCGGCCAATGTATGACATAATCATGAAACAGCATGATTTCATAAGCGTGATATATACGCTTTACGCCTCAAACGACACTTCGGCGCAGGTTCTGGATTTTATCAAAAAACACGATAATATTCCGGTCGTCACTATGTCCCCGCCGAAAAATACCGACTCTTTTATAAAGAGAATAAACGAAGCCGGGAAATACGCGTATGTCCACACATTCAACGAGCTGAGCGAAATAACAGAATTTAAAAGGTCGGGGATATGGGGGATTTACACAGATTTTATTTACCCGTCGGATTTGACCGCACAGGCATTCCCCGCGACTTCAAAAGTAATTTTAAACGGCAAAGAGATTATTTTTGACGCGTATAACATCAACGACAATAATTATTTTAAGCTGCGCGATTTAGCTTATGCCATGAGCGGCACAAAAAAAGAGTTTGACGTAAGCTGGGACGGGAAGAATAACGCAGTTTTGCTGATAAGCGGAAAGTCATACACAAAAGTCGGCGGTGAAATGGCAGGCAAAAGCTCAACAGAGCATAAAGCCGTTTTAACTATGTCAAAAATATATCTCGACGGCAAAGAAATAAATCTGACAGCGTATAATATCAGAGGCAATAATTATTTCAAGCTGAGAGACATAGGACAGGCTCTTAACTTCGGCGTGACGTGGGACAGTAAAAACGACACGGTTAAAATTGACACAGGTAAAAGTTATACTCTGGAATAAATTTTATAGGATTTTTATGAAAAACAGAATTTTGAGCGTGGTTTTTACTGTTGCGGTGTCAATGATTACCGCCGTTTTTCCCGTTTCAGCGACGGAGGCAACGCCGGACGAAGTTTACCGTCATAACTTGAAAATATATAATTCGCAGCCGGCAGACCCGGAAAGCCTTGAGTTTTATAAATTGCCGTCAAGAGACGATACTATAAAAAGCGGCGATAAGGCAATTATTGATTTAGCCGAATCTATAACTGAAAATATATCTGACGATTATTCCAGAATCAAAGCCGTACACGATTGGGTCGCGGATAATATTTATTACGACCACGATGCTTCCGGCAGTAAAGATTATGAAGATACATCCGCTTTGGGAGTTCTGGAATTGAAACGCAGCGTGTGCGAAGGATACGCGAAATTGACTGTGGCTCTGCTCCGTGCGGCGGGGATTCCGGCAAAATATATTGACGGATTCGTATTGGGATTGAACGGGATTAAACGCGCGGACGTATTTTACGATTTGAACAGTGACGAACTGAATCACGCATGGTGCGAAGCGTTTGCGGACGGCAGATGGATTATTATCGACGTCACATGGGACAGCAGAAACAGGTACGAAAACGGCGAATACTCGCAGTTTCCGCGAACGGATAAATATTTCGATATATCATTGGAGGAGGTTTCCGCAAATCACAAATACAGGGATTATTCGTTTGCCATGCGTTTGTTTGATTTGCCGGGCAGCGTAATAGTGCCGGATTGTATTACTGTTATAGAAGATTATGAATTTTACGGTTGTATAAATTTAGAAAGCGTAGTATTGCACGACGGCGTTACAAGTATCGGAACCGGAGCGTTTCGGGATTGTATAAATCTGAAAAGCGTAAATATCCCCGGCGGCAGCGTTACGAGTATTGGCAATTCGGCTTTTATGAATTGCGCGAGCCTAAAAAGTATAATTATACCCGACAGTATTGTATTTATCGAAAATGTGACGTTTAAAGACTGCGTAGGCTTGACGGATATAATTATCCCCGGCAGTATTATCCGTATTGGAAACGGAGCGTTTCAGGGCTGCACAAGCCTCGCAAGTATAGTTATTCCCGACGGCGTTTTCATGATTGGAAGATTGGCGTTTAAAGATTGCGTAAGCTTGACAAACATAACTATACCGGGCAGCGTTCATTATATTGTAAATGATTACCGTAATGATTATAACGCTCAAACGCGGGAGCTTACGCGTAAGGATTTTACGGCGTTTGACGGGTGCGATAAAACTCAGTTAACTATATACGGCACATCAGGGTCATACGCGGAGGAATATGCCGGAGACAACGGGATTAAATTCGTATCGGACGGTACTTTTGTCCCTGCGGTTACCGAAATTTTGACTGACGATGAAATATCGGCAATTACGGAAGTTTCGGAAACTCCCGGCATCGAAAAGGAAGAAGAATCGGAATTAACAGAAAGCAATTTTATATGGCTGCTGATTATCTGTTTAATCATAGTTTTTATATTGACCGGATTTGTAATAATAAATAAATTTTATAATTTCACAAAAAATTCAAAAAAATTTCATTGACTGTGGAGTTACCCGATAGATTATAATATAGACAGTAAATAAAAAAAGGGGGAGACGGTTAATATTTATTCAATAGGCGAAATTTCAAAGATGTTGAAAATCAGTCTGGACACGCTTCGCTATTATAACGAGATTCAGTTGTTTAATCCCGATTATATCAATCCGTCCAACAATTACAGGTTTTATTCGGAAGAACAGGTAAAAGATTTATTGTATATAATTGACCTGAAAGAGTGCGGTTTTAATCTCGATGAAATAAAAATCATAATAAATCTGAACGACACGACCGAAATGAAACGGATATTTGAGAAAAAGAAAAACGACTTGCTGAACCAAAAGAAAAAAGTTGATTTTTCGATTGAAAAAATCGAAACTAATATAAAAAATATAATAAAAAACGAAAGGTGTAAATTAATTATGGGCAAAAAATTATTAAAAGTCGGCGTGGTCGGCATGGGCGGCATAGGCAACACCCACGCCTCATGCCATCAGACCGACGAACTCGCCGAGCTTGTCGCCGTCTGCGATATTGTCAAAGAAAAAGCGGACGCGGCGGCTGAAAAATTCGGCGTTCCCGCGTTCTATTCTCTTAAAGAAATGCTCTCGGCGCACCCTGAACTCGATATAGTGGACGTAACGACTTCGGGTTACGACAACGGCTCTATGCACTTTGAACCCGCAATGCAGGCAATCGACGCGGGTAAAAACGTGCTTGTCGAAAAACCGATATGCCACGAAGTCACAGAGGCGAGAGAACTCGTCAATTACGCGAATAAAAAAGACGTGTATCTCGGCTGCAATCTTAATCACTATTTTTCAGAACCTGCGGACAAACTGAGAGAATATATCAAAGACGGCAAAATCGGCGAACAGGTATATTCTATACATAAAGTCGGGTTCAACGGCAATTCTGTCGGGTATGGCGGAAGCGGCGGGGCAAGATGGAACCGTCCGTATTCGCACACGAAAGCGTTTTTGACTCACCCATTCTCGGTCATGCGGGCGTTTCAGGGCGATATAACCCACGTTCAGGCATTTATGGATAAACCCGGCGTAAGAAAATCACATGAAGATTTGATGCTTTCGATTCAGTCCGTGCATGTAAAATTCCAGAACGGCAGCATAGGGTATTTGCTGTCGCAGAGGGGCGACGCGCATTTCGGGCTGGGCGGCTGGTGGAGCTACGAGCTTGCCGGGACAAGCGGCACGGCATGTATTGAGAACTGCGTGGAAAAACTGACATACTGGGAAGTGGGCAAAGAACCGGAAATATTAGACACGGGCGTAGCCGATTTCGGCGCGACTTTCCCGATAAGAATACACGCGTATCTTGAGGACGTGTCAAACGAAGTCCCGAAAGAATTTCTGAGGGCTTCGGGCAGGGACGCGCTTGCGACGATAGAGTATATTTTCGCCGCCATAGAATCATACGAGAACGGCGGGGCGTTAGTCCGTCCGCACTCTTTGCCTTCAGTCCACGGCGACGTGAAATATATGTGAGAAAATTTAATAATAAAGAATCCCCCTGCGGCTGCGCCGCTTTCCCCCTTTAGCAAGGGGGACTTTGGCGCTAATCTCAAGCCTCCCTTGTTAAAGGGAGGGGGACCGTCGATAGACGGTGGAGGGATTCGGACAAACTGAAAAAACGGCGGGAGTTTTCCCGCCGTTTTATTATGTTATTATGTTTTCAATATTTATATAATCATGATTTCTGATTTTGATAAGTAAGAGCCATCGTCACCATTCTTTTCATGTAGCCGTATATTTCAACAGAATCAAGCGGGGGTTTTATGCCTGCGTATTCATGCAGGCGAAGGTCGTTTTGCGCCATTACGCCGAACATAAAAAGCGTGGCTATCATTTTAGTGTCGGACGGCGGTATAATACCTTTTTCTATCAGCCGGTCAAAATCTTTTTTCATACAGTTTACGCTGTGCTCGCAGAGCAGACCGAAAACGCGCCTGCGCGCCGATTCGTTGTTATGCTGTTCTTTTATCGCCAGAGACATGCCCAGACACCCAATGGGGTCTTGCATTTCGGTAAATTCTTTATTGAACATATTATCCATCAGGGTTTCGAGCGAATCGGCTTTCCGGTTTAAATCCGTAAGCCAGTCGAAATAATTCCTGTAGCCTTTTTCAAAACGCGCCATGATTTCCTCAAACAAAGCGTCTTTTCCCTCGTAATAGTGATAAATCGAACTCGTTTTAATACCCACGGCTTTTGCAATATCCCTCATTGAAACTGCCCCGAATCCTTTCAGGGCGAATAGCTTCGTCGCTGTGTTTAAAATTTTATTTTTTGTCTCGTTATCATAAATATAATGCGGTATTTCTCTTTCTGCCATATTTTTTTATATCCTTTCACGCAAAAATCAGAACAAATTTTCCGAAAATAAACGGGTAATATTATCAAAATTAAAAATATTAATAATATTATATTATATTTTCGCCCGGTTTGTCAAGAGAAATTCTGCCATATGAAAAAATTGGAAAAATGTTCTTGACAATCTAACGTTCGTTAGGTATAATTAAAATAAGAGGGAATAATTAAGTATAAAAAATTAATTATATGGGGGAGCAATGATTTATGGGAATTTTTAAAACTGAAGAAACAGACAAAACAGAAGAATTCGGCGAATCGCGTGAAATAAAAACAGAGCGAATATACAGAAAATACGAAAAATATGTTTACGCGGCAATACTGCTCGACAGGGAATTTAACATAATCTATAAAAACGACGCGGCGAAAATGCTCAACATAAAGCCCCGGATAGGCACAAACATAAAAAAATACATAGACCTGCCAAACATCGGGAAATTATGCGCCGCAGTAGAAAAAGGGGAATACGGGATAATAAAATTAGACGTGACGTCGCCGATAAAACGCTGCGTCATACAGCCTGAATTCAAAGACGTCACAGCCCTGATTTTCTATGACGCTCTGAACTTTCTCAAAGAGAGCGACACGGTTGAATTTGAGACTATAAAAAAAATCGAGAACATAATCGGCAAATATAACGAGCGAAGAAAAACCCTGATAACAGACCGGGGAGATTATTTCCCCGAAAACAACAGGAAAATAATAAGGATAAACGAGCATTTCAGACGGCACATGATTAATTTAAACTCGCGCAGGGACGGCAGGCATAAAACATACTGCGACGTCGGGGAGTTTTTAAATAATTTCGCGGGGAGCGTTTCGCAGTATACCGGCGCGTTCGGATATAAAGTAAATATCAATATTGTCGATAAAATGTTTTTTTATATGCTGTGCGAGAGCGATTTGCTTCTGGTGAATTTCATAATGTCGGCTTTCGCGTTCAAGCATTCGATTTTCAATAAAGTCGATATAAGTTTCCGCGACGAATATTCGGCGTGGATATTAAGATACGAGTTTATAACCGACAACGAATTTCTTAAGACTTATGAAGATATTTTTATAAAAAACCATATAGACCATATAGACGTAATAAACGGCATAGAGTATCTTGACCTGAATCTTGCCTGCCTTATCGCGAAAAACAATAATTTAAAGCTGCGGATATATCTTGACGAAGAGACCGGGAACAAAGTCGTTCTGGACTTGATATTCGCCAACAGGCACAATAACAATTTCAATGTCGAATCCCCGAATACAAACGAACGCCGGAATTATATATCGCGCGAGAAGATGAAAAAACACGCTGAAATTGAATTTTCGATGGTATTCGGGATATAATAGCAATTATAACACATTTTATAACTTGTGTCAATCACTTTACGTGACTTTTGCAAGGTTTATTTTTCTTTTTATACCTCTTAAAATTATATAGAGGTGATTTTAAGAATGAAAGAAGAATACGGCGAGCAATATAAAAAGTTCGGATTGAATGTAGTATATTACAGAAAAATGCACAGATTAACACAGTTGCAGTTAGCTGAATTTTTAGACATAGACCGCAGTCACATAAGCGCGATAGAATTAGGCAAAGTCGGCGTGTCGTTTGATTTGGTATTCAAGATGTGCGAAGTGTTACGGATAAAACCCAAAGAATTATTTGATTTCAGGGATTAAGCATAATATGTATAATATGTAAACATTTTGAGGAAAATAAAAAAAAACAAAAAAGATGTTGACAAGAGCAAAAGCTTTGTGATAAAATATAATCAGAGATTGACAAAAATTTAACAAACAATTTGCATATTATAAATATTAAATAAAATGATAAAATTTCAAGGAGGATTTAACATGGCTATTAATGTAGCGATTAACGGATTTGGACGTATCGGAAGGCTGGCTTTCAGGCAGATGTTCGAAATGAGCGATTATGAAATCGTAGCTATCAACGACCTTACCAATCCTAAAATGCTTGCTCATTTACTGAAGTATGACACGGCTCAGGGAAGATATGACGGTCATACCGTTTCGGCTGGCGACGATTCTATCACAGTCGATGGCAAAACAATTAAAATTTATGCGGAGCGCGACGCGGCGAATTTACCTTGGGGTCAGCTTAACATTGACGTAGTGCTTGAATGCACAGGTTTTTATGTAACTAAAGACAAGTCGCAGGCGCATATAAACGCAGGCGCGAAAAAAGTAGTTATCTCCGCCCCCGCGGGCAACGACCTGCCGACCATAGTATTCGGCGTCAACGAAGAAACTCTTAATAAAAGCGACAATATTATCTCAGCGGCTTCCTGCACGACGAACTGCCTTGCCCCTATGGCTAAGGCTCTTAACGATTACGTGCCTATTCAGAACGGTATCATGACGACGGTTCATGCTTATACAGGCGACCAGATGACTTTGGACGGTCCTCACGCAAAAGGCGATTTGAGGAGAGCAAGGGCGGCTGCAGAAAATATAGTCCCCAACTCCACGGGGGCGGCTAAAGCTATAGGGCTCGTTATTCCCGAATTAAACGGGAAATTAATCGGCTCGGCGCAGAGAGTGCCCGTCTGCACAGGTTCTACAACTATATTAATCGCCGTAGTCAAAGGGGATAACATAACGAAAGACAGCATTAACGCCGCAATGAAAGCCGCCGCTTCTGAAAGTTACGGCTATACCGAAGACGAAATCGTATCTTCCGACGTGGTTGGAATCACGTACGGTTCGCTTTTTGACGCGACTCAGACAATGGTTCAGAAAATCAGCGACGGATTATATCAGGTGCAGGTAGTTTCATGGTATGACAACGAAAATTCCTATACGTCTCAAATGGTCCGTACTATTAAATATATGTGCGGCTCGGATAACGCGTAAAAAAATATAATAATCATGTAGGGGTCGGCTTCCATGCCGACCCGCTTTTTTTGCTCCCTCTCCGAGGGGGCTGTCGTCCGCAGACGACTGGGGGAGTTGTTTTTAAGATTTTTTATGTTACAGTTGTGTTACAAAAATAACAAACATATTGCAAAAAAAAACGGCAGGGTTTATAATTATCCCAAAGATGATGAAGTCATCTTGAAAAAAATAAATTTATTTAATTCAAGGAGGAAATCCAACATGAGTAATCTCAAAAGATTTCTCGCGCTTGCCTTGGTTATCGTAATGGTAATGACAGGTATGGCAATGAATGTCACGGCGGCGAAACCGACCGACGTAGAGGACGCAGGTCTGGCGTACGCAATCGACATTCTGAACAGGCTGGGCGTAGTGCGCGGCGTAGAAGAGACATTGGACGACGACGGCAACGTCGTAAGTCTGGTGTTCGACGGTGACAAACTGGTAAACCGTCAGCAGTTCGCA
>Ga0082212_10000998_pt1 | contig 41521 bp, 35 predicted proteins | sample TergutNt197P3_FD_71548 | JGI IMG/M metagenome (GOLD analysis project Ga0082212, IMG submission 71548) | Neocapritermes taracua P3 segment gut microbial communities from Petit-Saut dam, French Guiana - Nt197 P3 | ecosystem: Host-associated > Arthropoda: Insects > Digestive system > Gut ...
TCGCGGCGGTGACGGTCAGGAAAGCGGTGGGGCTGATAGGGGAAACAGAGGCGAAACTGCCAGTGCTACTACTGTTGGATGACACACTACAGGCGAAATTCGGAACACATTTCGAGTGTCACTCGACGATGCACGACCACGCGAGGCACAATGGTTCGGAGTACCTGAAGGGGCACTGCTTCGTGGCTCTGACCATATGTGTACCGGTCGCCATAGGAAACACCGTCAAATATCTGAACGTTCCGGTCAGATTTCGTATGCGAGGAACGGACGAAAACAAGCTCACCATAGCGTCCGAGATGATAGCCGAGGCGATGGCTGCGCTAAAAGACATGCCGATGGTGGTGCTGCTGTGCGACAGCTGGTACCCGAAGGGCGAGGTGCTGAAGACCGTCGAGGCATACGAAAACCTCGAGCTCGTGGCCAACGCGAGGATCGACACCGCCATGTTCGACCTGCCCGAACGCACCGGAAAACGCGGTCGTCCGCCGACGAAAGGAAAAAAGCTCGGCATTTACGACGATTTCTGCTACACGCTTGTCGGCGACTACTACACTGCCGCCAGAACTGTCCTCACCAATCTGTTCAAGCGCACGGTATATGTCACCGTCACCACCCCCAACCTCGACAACCATGGTTCGTACAGGCTTTTCATCAGCACCGTTTCGGCGGACACGCTCAACGCACTATTCGCCGACCACGAAAATCTGCTCCATGACGGCGATGACCGCCAACCTTGGCTCTTTCCACTGTATCTCTACTCCTTCCGCTGGAATATTGAGGTTATGTTCTACGAGCTCAAAACTTTTTGGTCATTCGGCAACTACAGACTCCGCTCAAAAATCGGTGTTGAGTCACTCATCAATATTATATCTCTGTCCTACACCTGTTCAAAACTGCTACCACTCGCCGATTCGTCTCTCGCCGACGCCAGCCCGCAGGCCACCAAATATGCTCTGGCTGATGCCATCCGCAGAGATTTGTTTTTCGCCGACTTCCTCACCAAACTCGAAAACGATGTTATTTTTTTTCCCCTTTTGGAGATCTTACGTGATTCTGACCTTTTCAAGCCGCCCGTTTGACCATCTTTTTCCGATTCCTTGTAATCTGGTGATTTCGACACGAAGTTTATTTTCGCATTCGCGCAAATAACTTGAATTTCCAACGGGTACGTGGTATAATATACAAAATCCGGAAACTTTTTGGGCGCAAATTTGTAGTTGAAGTTTAAGGGAGGAACAAAAAAATGGAAAATGCGGATAAAAGATTGCCGACAAAACAGCATCTGGCATGGCATGAAGCGGAAATGGGGGTTTTGATACACTATGACATAATCGTATTCGAACCGGAATTTGATTTCAGAAAAAGTTGGGGTTATGTCCCGCCGGCCGAAAAATTCAATCCCGCTCAATTAGATACTGACCAATGGATTAAATCGGCTTCTGATGCGGGCGCAAAATATGCGGTTCTCGTAGCGAAACATTGCTCGGGCTTTGCCTTGTGGCCTACCAAAGCATACCCGTACAGCGTAGCTTCTTCTCCGTGGCGGGACGGGAAAGGCGATATTTTGAAGAATTTTATCGAATCATGCAAAAAATACGATGTATTGCCGGGAATATATTATTCCACTTCATGCAACGCATATATGAACGTCGACAATCCCGGGCGCGAAATTTACGGAAATGCGGAAAAACAAGAAAAATATAACCGTGCCGTTGAAACAATGATTGATGAAATATGGGGCGAATACGGCGATATGTTTGAAATTTGGTTCGACGGCGGAGTGTTGCCTCCGGAAAAAGGCGGGCCGAGATTGGTGGAGCGGCTCATAAAATATCAGCCTGAGGCGGTGTGCTTTGGCGGGCCGGACGGTTTCCCGTCCTTAGTTCGTTGGGGCGCGAATGAGGACGGAGTGGCGCCGGAACCATGTTGGGGCTGGACTGACATGCAGCAGCCGGGCGATGGAATGGGCGGGGAAGGGCAGTCGCCGCTTCAAGGTGCGGGAAAAGTAGACGGCGAAATATGGGCTCCCGTCGAATCGGATATGACAATCAGGGATCACAGCCAATCATACAGCGGCGGTTGGTTCTGGAAAAAAGGCGAAGACCATCACGTTTACAGCGTAAGCCATTTGATGGACTGTTACGAAAAGACAATCGGGCGCGGGACAAACCTGATGATCGGCATGGTAATCGACGACAGGGGATTGGTTCCCGACGCCGATATCTCAAGGTTCAAAGAATTCGGAGATGCCGTGAAAACGCAATGGGGGACTGCCGCTTTGGAAACATGCCGCTTGTCGAAGGAAAACAAGGCGGCCATGAAATCTTCCGGCAAAAGCGTTGACCGCGCCATGGTTATGGAAGATATAAAAAATGGACAGGCAATTCGCCGATGGAAACTCGAAGCGCGCACAAACGATGCGGCTATTGTCCTTGCCCGGGGCGAATCCATAGGGCACAAGCGATTGATACGTTTTGATCCAATCACAGCCGACGAATTTGTTTTCACGGTTTGCGAATGTGAGGGCGTTCCGGCGATAAGAAGATTTGCGCTTTTCGAAACTTTGTGAAGCCATTTTGAAAAACATAACCGTTACAAGATTTTGGAGGGAAATCATGAAAAGCAAATATACAAAGACAATATTGCCATGCATTGTCATGTTTGTTTTTATCGTTGCGGCTGCGTGCAACAATGCCGGCGAGGCAAACGAAAAAACGCCGCAAGCCGACGACGGAAAAAATTCCGTTGCAGATGCGGCGGAGATAGAAGAAGCGACCGAACCTTTAAATCCAAGGCTTCTCGTTTCCGACGATTTGCCGGAAATGGACTATGGCGGATATGATTTTGACATACTGTACATAACGCACCGTTATTATACGTCCGGTTTGTATTATGCCGAAGACGAAACAAGCGATGTGCTCAACGGCGCCGTATATCGCCGGAAGCGCGACGTCGAAGAACGTTTCAATGTGAAAATAAACTGGGTCCCCGAAGACGGCGATATTGGCAGAAAAGTTTCAAGCGCCGTAAAATCGGGAGACGACATATATGACCTGGTTCTCACCCATTGCATATCAAGCGTGGCGGATATGGCGACTTCCGGTTTGATATTGGATTTTAACCGCATAAGCGGATTCAATTTTGAAAAGCCGTGGTGGAATCAGACCATGAATGAAACGCTTTCTATCGGCGGCGTGCTTTTGTATGCGGTGAGCGACTTCATTGTCCCCGAACCAAATGCGATATTTTTCAACAAGGCATTGCAAAAAGAATATGGCATCGAGGACTTGTACGGGCTCGTGAAATCGGGCAAATGGACTCTTGACAAATTTATAGAAATATCCAAAATGACTTCCAAAGATTTGAACGGCGACGGGGTATTCGACGAAAACGATCAGTACGGGCTTATAATGGAACTGGATTGGATGTTATTGTCATTCATGTACGCATCAGATCAGACAGTTTGTGCGCAGCTTCCCGGAGATCCTTATCCCACGGTTTCCATGAACAATCAGAAGATGACGGACATTGTGGAAAAAGTATACGACCTTTGTTATGGCGGAAATCAGACTTTTATGTTTTTGATGCCCCCCGGCGACTGGCCCCTGGATTTCGATTCGGGAAGGTCGCTGTTTGTAGTGAAACCGTTGAGTTCGGCGAAACAGATGAGGGCTATGGATGTTGATTTCGGAATCGTCCCTTTCCCGAAATTCGATGAAGGGCAAAAAGACTACGTGAACAATTCATGGAACGGCTTGATGTGCATTCCGAATGTCGCATCTGACCCCGAACGCACCGCGACGATAATTGAGGCGCTTTCCGCCGAAAGCTATAAGCGCTGCATTCCCGCCTATACTGAAACCCTTCTAAAGTCGAAAGTCGCCCGAGACGACGAATCGCTGGAAATGATCGACATCATATTCAATAACTGCACATACGATGTGGGCATGAATTTTATCACCGACAATGCATTTCTTTATTCCCTTTATTACCTCATGAAAGACAAAGAAACAAATTTTGCGTCTTATTACGAAAAAAACGCTCCGCATGTAATAGCGAGTTACAACAAAATTTTTGAAGCCGTGATAAAAAATTACAAAAATCAATGATCCGTTTTTTATCGGCCTTGCGTTTTTTGCATTTCTTTCATTGCCGTTCCGATAGATTTCAGCTGCTCGACAAAACCGTCTTTTATATGTCCGTTTGAAGTGCAAGGCACATCCCACGTGACAACCCCGCCGCGTTTTACGACTTCCTGCGTGTATCCGATTGCAAAATGATTTCCGAACCGCGGCGCGTCCCCTTGCCCCCAAAGCGAGCCCAAATAGCTGAAAGCGTGATAAACTTCCGCCACTTTTTCGTGCCTTTCGCATTGGGAGCTTTCGCTTATCTGCAAAGGGAACGTTTCAGCAATTTCCCCGGCGGTGAAGTCCTCAACATCCGAGAGCGATTTGATGGGCGCGAAAACGCCGGGATTAAAGCAAATCAGCGCCTTGCTGTTTCCGGAACGCAAAGCCTCCGCAAAGGATTCGAAATTAGGCTTGTCGGGGTGCAAATACATTTCTTCCGCGAAATAACAGCCGTCAATCCACCACGCAAATACTTTTTCGCCCCATTTCTGCGACCATTCCCTTATTATATCCTCCCAATAAAGCTGGAATTCGGCGTGACGCAACCCCGTTCTTTTCCATGTTCCGGTTTTTGCGACGAGGTCCATGTCATACCCGAAAGCCCACTTCAATTTTTCGCGCGCATTCATGTCGCGGTCGGGCGCGCCGCTCGGCAGATAAGCCATGAGCAAAATTCCGTACTTTTTCAATTCATCCGCCAATTCGCTTACCAAATCGCGGTTTGACATTTTGTTGGCTCCGGTCAGTTCGCAATATTTGCTGTTCGGCGCGCAAAAAAAACCGGAATTTTGCCCTATCGTTATGCCCGCATATCCCGCTCCGATTTCATATAGCCGTTTCGCGCAGTCCGAGACGTCGAAGCTGTCAACAATAGCGTTCCACTCGTCTGCGGAACCGTTTTCGCTCATATATTTATCCGCCAGATAATGTAAAAATACGCCCCATTTCGCATTCCGGAATTCTTGATGCGCATTGTTGGCCATTTTGTTTCCTCCTGAAAATCTTTTTGTTTCATATTATCTTTTTGCCGCCCATTGTACCATCTTTTCTCCAATTTGTCAACAATATTCACAAAAAATTTATAATTTTTGCCTTGATAAAAAGGACAGCTTGTTATAAGATGTACATCACTGAATACTGTGCCAACACCTTGCATAGTTTGCATAATACGGTTATTGCGGTTATTTAATGATAGTGAGGGAATTTATGTTGATTAAAAAATTCATTTTTGCGGTTGCAATTGTTTGCGCAATATTCACGGTATCATGCGGCGAGCCGAACAAACAAAACGGCGACGGCGATTCGGTATCCAAATCCGGCGACGCGGATCCCGAGGAAAAAAGCGAAACGGGGGAAATCGCCGATGCGCGCGTGCTGCCCGACTTGCCGGAAGAAAACTACGGCGGATATACATTCACATGGCTGGCATTTGACTACGGGGTCAGCCATCCCGGTTCAGTCACCCAGTTCCCCCGCGAGCTTGTTGCGGAAGAAGAAAGCGGGGAAGTCATAAACGATTCCACATACAGAAGAAACAGCGTGATAATCGATAAATATGGGGTGGAGTTCGAAATGGTCACGACGACCAACGAAAAAAACACTCTCAACAAATCGGTCAAAGCGGGCGACGATCTTTATGATGCGGCCATGATTTTCAACCATAATGCGCCGAGCGTCATGTCGGCCGACTTGCTTCTCGACACAAGCAAGCTGACATATGTAAATTGGGACAAACCATGGTGGGATTCCTCAATAAGGGCAATATCAATGGTCGGCAAAAACTTTTTTCTCGCCGGGGACATAATGATACTGGACAAAGAAGCCATCAACGTTTTGTTTTTCAACAAAAAACTGATGGCAGACAGCAGCATGGAGCTTCCGTACCAGTCGGTTTTGGACGGGAAATGGACGCTTGACAAATTCAACGGCTACATCAAGGATTTTGCCAGAGACCTAAACGGAGACGGAGTGATAGGCAAAGGCGATATGTTGGGGCTTTATATCATGAGCGACACATTTCACGCATTCTATGTCAGCGGGGGCGGGCTTCTCGCAAAAAACGACAATAACGGCATACCTCAGCCGACATTCAGTTCGGAGCAGAGCATTTTGGTCATGGACAAAATAGCCGACGTCCTTTACGGAAAAGAGTATGTCACAAATTTCCACACAAACCAGTGGGGTTCGGAATGGGATATGTATGCGTCGTTCGCCGAAGGCAGAATGCTCACTATGTGGGGGCGCCTGTACGTCCTCGATTCGCTCAGGAACATGGACGACGATTTCGGGATACTGCCGCTTCCCAAATACAGCGAGGCCCAGGAAAAATATCACACTGACGTGAATTCCTATTCGGGATACATGATAGCAATTCCCAAAACTTCGTCAAATCCCGAAAGGACGAGCGTGATACTCGAAGCGCTCGCAGCTGAAAGCAGATATACCCTGCTTCCCGCATATTATGACATTACCCTGCAGAGAAAATACACCCGCGACGAAGAATCCGGGGCGATGCTCGACATATTGTTTACCACTACGGTGTACGATTCCGGCTCGGCGTACGATTTCGCGGGCATATGGGGCGAAATGTCCGGCTTGTGCAGCAGGGAAGACAGCAATTTCGCTTCGTGGTGCGAAAAGCACGAACCCAAAGTAAGCCAGGCGATAGACAAAATGGTCGCGCAGGTCGAAGCCATGGAATAACTAACTAATGCATATCTTCCATTTTCTGGATGAGATTATCTATGCCCGACTGTATTTTCGGCTCGTTTTTTTCGTACCATGAGGCAAAATCGGTTGATTTCTTGCCCAACAAATCATAGAACATATTCCACGGGCTGTTTATGCTTGAATCGTAAAGAGTCGAAAAGTCCATATACGCGCTGCCGCGAATTATGTCCAATATTTTTTCGGTTTGCTCGTCGCGCGCGAATTTTATTTTCATCATGACGTCAAAATACGCCGGCATGATGGTCGCATGGCTTGCCGACGCCATCGCTTCCATGACCGCCCCGGCCATATCCGACGTGACGCTGTTTGCGGGAATGCAAAAAACGGTGTAATAGGGCGCGACGCGCGAAAAATATTCCTCTTGCTTTTCGTCGTACTTCGGGTACGGGATTATGCCGTAATCCGTTTCCATGTCTCTGAGAAACTCCGCGTCCGCAATCGCGCCGGGCACAAGCAGCGCCCGGTCGTTTTTCATCATGCCGGTCAATATATACATATCGTAATCCTGCTCATTGCTGATCCGCGAGCTTGGATTGCTGTATATGATGTCGTAGGCTTTGTCGAGAAGCGCGGCCATTCTTTCGGCGTCCATTGCAAGATACGGCAGGCCGTCGTCGCCGATTTTCGTTATTTTTATGCCTGCGGCCTCCATGAAGGCGCCAAGGTGCGGGCCGGATTTTGAGCTGGTGAAGCCGTACAAATCTTCTTTATCCATCACCCCGTCGCCGTTCACGTCTTTATGAACATCTTTTATGTAGCCGTACATATAATCGAGCGTCCATTTGCCCTCAAAAATAACTTGGTATATGTCGGGCAGCTGATATGCGGCCATTATATTTTTGTTCGCGAAAAGAATCATGCTGTACGCCAGCATCGAAACGCTCGCATCCCCCACAAGAAGATTTAAATTGCCGCCGATAGTCGCCTCTTTGACAATATTCTGGTTCCACCATGGCTGCGACAAATCCAGATAATCGACGCTATGCAGGTTCATGAACAGCCCCTCCAGCGCAAGCGCGGTAAAGCTTGTCGCCATTCCGGTCACGATGTCGTAATCATAATCGCCTGCGCGTATGCTTGACCTGATCATGTTCAGCGCCGAATCGTAAACCCTGGCGTCAGGCCCAACTATGACGTTCAAATCCAAATTCAGCCTGTCCTCCAATTTTCTGTTCCGTTTGTATACCGCGTCGTTTAAAATTTCGCCGTTTTCCGCTTCGGCGTAAAATTCGCTTTCTCCGCTGCCGTAGGCGCCGCCGCCGCGGATAATCATATTTGCCTTCGCTCCCTTGAAGTCGAGGTCTTTCGGCAGGCTGTCGAGGATTTGCTTTTCCGGCTCTTCCGTTTCTTCTTGCAAAGATTCCGAATCATCCGAACCGGGCGCGGGCTTTCCGCTTGATTTGCCGCCTTCGGCGCTGCATGATGCGAATAACGCGAAAGAAACGAAAACCAGCGCGAAAATCAAAAATACAGATATGAATTTCATTATTTTCCCCCCGCCAACTTCAACCAAATCAAATATTTATTTCCACCCATACAAGATCGCCACGGCCGCCGCACATTTCCACGAGATTGTGTCCGTCGTGAAGAGCTCCGGGCGGTATTTCATATGAATGCTGGGTTTCGGGCGGAACCGGCTCGATCCGTACCGAAAAATCCGATTTCTCGCATTTTGCCCCGTTTACCCGGAGTTCGAAGGCATCTGCGCCGTCTTCCGCTTTTATGCCGATAACGGCGAAAGCCTTTTGATCTTTCGGCGGAGCTTCGCCTATATGGATGCGGAAAGACGACCAGCCGGAATTCAATTCCGCCGGGAGCAAATGCCCCCGGGGTTCCCCGGGCGCCCACATATCCGAATATGTCACGACGTGCCGCCTGTTTTTTCCGCGCATCGCCTCTATATCGCCGATTTCATTCAACATCGCGGCATATCCCGAATGATCGGAAAATGCGGTGAATTCGCTGTATAGTTCCGCGATCCCGTCTATGTCTTTTCCCGTGTGCATATAGTTAAACAGATAAATCGCGTCTGCCCCGCGGTTCAGATACGACCACGCCATTCCGCGCAGCGTTTCCATTCCGTTGAACAGGCGCTCGGTATTTGGATGCGGCTGGATCAATATTTCCAAACCTGCCGCCAGCTTTGTTTTTGTCCCGCGCAGCAGCTGCTTCCACAGTTCAATTGGCATATCCGTCTCCGCAGTCGCAAAAAACGGCGTCACGATAAGCAAATCGACTAAATCCTCGCAGGCCCACGCACAGGCGTCGAAACCAAGCCCGAGCGCGGTTCCCGGGCGGGACGGCACGCGCGCCGCCAAACCTATTTTGTGTCCGCGTTTTTGCTCGGCTGCGTCCAATATTTTGCGAACATCCCGCGTGAACTGGTTCAAGATCCCCACGCCTTGCTGCTCGAAGCCCGGCTTGAAGTGAAGCCCGAAGCGCATCCAGTCCAGCTCAAGCCCGTCCATATCGAATGTATCCGCGATCTCGCGGATAAAAGCCAGCGAATATTCCCGGACGTCCTCCCGCCCGAAATCCAGTTGGTTATCTTCCCCGGATTTGTAATCCGCCCTCCTGCGCTCGGGGTGGTGCCGCCAAAACTCGGAATGAATCGGGTGGTTTTCATTGTGTGCGTAATGCACGTCATTCATGCGCATGGAAATCCACGGGGAAATCTTTCTTTCCCGACACATCCCGATCCAATCGCAGTACACATTTTTGCCGCTCCCGTTCAAAAGATTCGCATTATATGGCCAAAGATAAAAGTTTTTCCTTTCCTCTTCGCCGAGCGAATCGAAATACGGCTGGCCGAGGCCGCCGTTTGGATCGAAGCCCTTCCAGATGGGATCGAATATTTTGCTGTCGTAAGAAGCGCGCATGCAGTTCACGCAAAGAAACAATTCCGTGACGCAGGTATTTTCATACTGGTCGATAAAAGCCCGGATATTTTCGGCTTCGGCGGGTTTCCCCGGTTTTTGGCTGTAAAAATGACTGTTGTCTTCGTTTATGATAAGTTTCATGAAAATCCCCCCTCCAAATTCAAATTATATCCCGCAAATTTGAATTTTATGTAAACAAAATTTAAATTTTGAAAGTTGACAATTTATGCCTTGATAAAACGGACAGCTTGCCATAAAATGTTGACAACAAAACTGGAATCTGTTACTTTAGTGGGGGAATGCAACAGGGAAGCCGATGTTGCTGACAATATGAGGTATATTGTAAAGATATTCGTCAAAAGAAACAGGTAGATTGCCGGGGTCAAAATCATTAATTGCATTATCAGCTTGCATAACGGCAGAAACAGGTGCCGGCGCAGGTGCGAAGTCCGCATTTAAATCAACAGCGATAATTTCATCGCCAATTTGAATATATGCGACTTCATCCAAATCAAGAGTCGATGGCGTATTAAATATCATAAAACCCTCTAAATTAATCCCGCAACCCGATGATTTTTTAATGAGCGTTATTCTTGTTCTATCTTTTAAAATTACATCTGCCGTGAAATCAAGTGCTTCCTGAATTTCAAATGCTGTATATCGGCAGACCATGCCGAATTGATTCAATTTAATTGATGTCATTTGCGCCAGTCTGTTATTTCCCATCATACTTTTGCCGTAAAACATGAAAGGGGCGAAAATAACATTAATATCGCTGTCGCCGGTATTGTAAGAAAATGCCAGCCTCCATTCACTTTCAGCCAACATAACCTGCTCGTATTTTTCATTTATATAACCGAAAAATTCAAGCACCATTACACGCTCCTGTCCGTCACCGAGTGAAAAGTTTGCTCCCGATTCATATTGTACTGACATCTTTATCTCAATATACCGTATATGCTCCGTCCATAATTCTTTATCGACTGGTACGCTGCTTCCTCCGCCATTTATTAGGTTTTTGTCTAAATCGTCGGGATTTGATTTGAAATCTATCTTCGTCAGGAAAGTATAATCAAAGTTATCATCTAAAATAATATCATCGGTTTCTATTTTCAGTTTTATGAAAACGGTATCATTCCCTCCATGAACCGACTCAATGGAAACAGTTACGCCGTCTTGCGTATCGCTGCTGTTAGGTTTTATTATTTCCCCATCACTATCGGTTCGTGCGGGAATTGTTTTTTCAACATTATTTATTTGATTGCCCGCGAGCGCGACAGTCACAGACAAAACCAATATAACCGATACGACGCTTATCCAAAATGCAGGCTTTTTATACTGTAAGACATTTTTAATCCTTGATTTTACGTTGCTCTCGCCGAACGCAAGCGGGTTTGGCAAGCCGCTCTGTTTCACTGACAGCGATAACAATAAATTAGAGTAAGTGGTGCGTATATCCTCGCTTGAACGCTTCATCACGCTCTCATCGCAGGACAATTCCATATCTTTCGTCATTAAAAAATAACTCGCCCACATCAGCGGGTTAAACCAATGCACCGTAAGACCGATAAACGCAATTAATTTTATGATGTGGTCGCCGCGTTTTATATGCGTATGCTCGTGCCTGATTATATAATCTGCTTCGGTTTCATTGATTCCTGCGGGCAAATATACACGCGGTTTGATAAATCCGATAACAAACGGCGTTTTTATGCGGTCTGTTTCAAAAATATTATCTCTCACAAGTGTTGCCGCGTAAATACCGCGTTTGATTTTTATATACGAGATAACGGCATATCCGAACAGAGCGATGATTCCGGCTAACCATACATACGAGCTTATATATATTATATCCTGTATCAGCCCGGTGCCAGCTTCTCCCGATTCCCTCAATATTTTATCTTCAGCCGTTTCAAACATAGGCGGCTCGGTTATTGTTGTACTATTTACGGCGTTATCAACGAAATTTACGCCGCTGTCTATTCTCGGAATCTTCTGCGTGACTATATCTTGCGGTATCGGTTCAGAATTTACCGGTATTATACTGACAATGCTCTCGAACGAAAACGGGCATAACATTCTGAACAACACGACCGCCCACAGCGCGTATGAAAAAATCTTGGGAGCTTTTTTGAGCAGTTGCCGCGCAATTATAACAAACGCCGCAACAAAACTCGCGGTCACGCTCATGTTTAATATAGTGATAAATAAATTGCTCATTTCGCCGCCTCCTCTATCATTTTCTTTATTTCTTCCGCTTCTTTTTGCGAAATCTTCTTGCCTTTGAGAAACGCCGCCAAAAACACAGGAAGCGAACCGTCAAACGATTTATCAAGCAGAGTTTCGCTCTCATGTTTTTGAACCTGTTCGCGGTTTATCAGTGCTGTAACTGTTGCGTCTTCGTTTTTTAGTATTCCCCTTTCGCATAGTTTATTTAAGACAGTATAAGTAGTTGATTTTTTCCAACCTAATTTCTCAAGGCATATTTTTGTCAATTTCGTTGAGTTTATCGGCTCAATGCTCCATATAATATCTAAAAACTTATATTCCGCGTCGAATATTTTTAAATCCTGCATAAATATTACCCCTTTGCTATAACTAAATTTTGGACGATTGCAATAGACCTCATATGTAGTTTATCATAATAGACCTATTTTGTCAAGTGGTTTTAAAAAAATATCAGGTATAAAATTTTATACCGGATATTTTTGAAATTTTTCCGCAAGATATTAATTATCTGTAATCTGCAATATCATCGTAAAATACGCAGATGATTTTTCTAAATATACGGTCTTACGGGCAGGAATTAATTCCTGCCCGCAAGAGCAAAAATTATCCCCAAAATTATCCCTAAAAATTCATAAAACTTGATAAAACTTGATAACGATTCGGAAAACGCAGAAAGCCCGCAGCGTTGATAACTGCGGGCTTTCCGGAGTTTTTTCGGTGGTGGAGCATAGGGGATTTGAACCCCTGGCCTCTTGAATGCCATTCAAGCGCGCTACCAACTGCGCCAATACCCCGATAATAATCTTTCCAGCAAGATCCTGACCAATTGTTATTATACGGGAAAACGGATGCATTGTCAAGAGGTTTTGTTTCTTTTCACGATAAAATCGCAGAGTTTAACAATCTGTTCACAAATCCGACAATTCGTCGATATAGGAAAATATCCGGAACACGGCAAAAGCAATTGACAAAAATGGAAAAAGTGGTATAATGGAAGAATATCGCTAAAAATTTATTTGGGAGGAAAAAATGAAAATCAAAAAAATAATAGCGGCATTATTAATTTTAATACTCGGCGCATCAATTCTTGCGGGATGCGGCGATGAAAAAGGCAAAAGCGGCGACAGCAACAGCGACGATAGTGACATTGGCGAAGAAAACGCCGCGCTTGTCGGCAAATGGGTACATTTCTGGGGATATATTTATGAGTTCAACGAAGACGGGACTGGTATGTGGACCATGGGCGAAACCTATGATTCCCCAAGCTATTTCATTTATGAAGACAAAAGCGATAGCCTTGTTCTCACATTCATGTACGAAGATGTGCTTGGAGACGGACCCGGCGACGGATATTTCTATGACGAACCAAAAGAATTCAAGTATTCGATTACAGGCCGGAAACTCATCATTCAGGATTCTTTTAGCGACGATATGATGGAGTACGAAAAAAAATAGAAAAAAACAAAAAAGCCCCGATGTATCACAATGCATCGGGGCTTTTTTTGGCGTGCCGTAAAGGACTTGAACCCTCAACCTTCTGGTCCGTAGCCAGACGCTCTATCCAATTGAGCTAACGGCACATATTCCGTAAATTTGCCACTGCCATAACATGATACCATTTTTAAATAGTTTTGTCAAGCGAAATTCGAAAAAATTTTTTCAAAAAAATCAAAATAATATTTACAAAATTAACAAATCGATAATAATATTTAATTATAATACTCAAAAGGGGAAAATTTGATGTTCTAAATTTTAATTTATTTATGGATTGGAGAAAAAATTATGGGCGAAAAAATCAAAATCGGCATAGTCGGCACCGGAGGCATAGCTCACGCGCACATGGACAAATATGTCACTTTTGACGACGTCGAAATCGTGGGGGCGTGCGACATAGTGCCAAAAAAAGCGAGGGCATTTCTGGACCATTACAAACTCCCCAAAGTCCCGGCGTTTGACAGCGTATATGATTTGGTCAAAAACGTGAAGATGGACGGGGCGAGCGTCTGTACTTACAACAAAACCCATGCCGAATGCGCGATAGCCGTATTGGAAGCTGGCATCCACACGCTTTGCGAAAAACCGATGTCATTCACGATCGAAGAAGCGGCCGACATGGTGAAGGCCTCGAAAAAAGCAGGCAAATTCCTGACCATCGGATTCCAGCCGAGATGGGATTATATGCGCCAGAAAATCGACAAAATAATCGGAGACGGACTTATCGGAAACGTATATTATGTCCAGAGCGGCGGTGGACGGCGCAGGGGAATCCCGGGCGGCACGTTTGTCGATAAAGACAAAGCCGGGTTCGGTTGTTTGGGCGACATAGGCTGCTATTCCATCGACGAATGCCTGCACGCCATAAAATATCCAAAACCGCTCACCGTTTCGGCGATCGCGACGAAATATTTGGGCAAAAGCCCGAAATTCTGGTGGTCTACGACCCCTGAAGAAGCGGCTGCATTCGACGTCGACGATTTTTCCGTCGCATTGGTCAGAATGGAAGGCGACGTGACGTTTGTGTTCAAGCAGTCGTGGGCGATGCACGCGGATTCCCTCGGCGAAACCCTATGGCTTGGCACAGAGGGCGCAATCAAAGTCATAAACACCCCGGATGAATTCAAAAGGCCGTCGCGTGTCATGTATTTTACAGATGTCGACGGCAAAGAAAAAGATACGTTTGTATTGCCCGAAGATCCCATCGCCACTATTGAAAAAGACACGTACAACAAAGAAATGTGGTACGGGAAAATGCGCAGCTTCGTGGACGCAGTAAAAACAAATGGCCCCGCGCCCGTCCCAGGCGAAGAAATCCTGTACAACCAAGCGATATGCGACGGCATATACCGCTCCTCGAATTTGGGCAAAGAAGTGGAAATCGTCATACCGGAGATATAGTAGGGCAAGGGCTCTGCTCTTGCCGCCATTGGAACAAATTATCAGCAGAAACAACTAAAAAACGGCGGGAAACCCGCCGTTTTTTGTCCCCTAAATATTTTGAAAAAGGCTTGTGCTGAGGTATTTTTCGCCGCGGTCGGGGAAAATGACCACGACCAGCCCGGATTTCAAATTTTCGCTCACCCTTAGCGCCGCGAGCATCGCGGCCCCGCTGCTCATGCCCACGAAAATCCCTTCTTCAGCCACGATTTTCCTCGCCATCTCAATGGCTTCCTCCGACTCGATCATGATGCTAAAATCGATTTGCGAAGGGTCGTATATCTCGGGCACGATCGCCTCCTCCATGTTTTTCAAGCCCTGTATGTAGTGGCCTTTGACCGGGTGGGCTTCCACGATTTTTATGTCCGGGTTCTTTTCTTTTAGCCCCATGCCAACTCCCATCAGCGTGCCGGAAGTGCCGAGCCCGGAAACAAAATGCGTCACCTTTCCGCCGGTCTGCTCCCAGATTTCCTCGGCGGTGGTCTTGTAATGGGTTAGCTTGTTGTACACGTTTGAAAACTGGTTCGGGTTGAAATATTTTTTCGGTTCGCCAGCCAAAAGTTCGCGCACTTTGAGTATCGCCCCATCTGTGGAAAATTCTTTTGGCGTCAGTATGATTTCGCCGCCGAAAGCCCTGATCACCTGTTGGCGCTCGATGGAAACCGCTTCGCTCATCACGATCTGCACCTTGTACCCTTTGACCAGCCCGATCATGGCGAGCCCTATTCCCGTGTTGCCCGAAGTGGCCTCCACTATGATTTTGTCTTTTGTCAGTTCGCCCGTCGCCTCGGCCTGTTCGATCATTTTCAGCGCGATGCGGTCCTTTATGCTGCCTGTAGGGTTGAATCCTTCGATTTTCGCGCACAATTGCACATTCGGGTTATTGTTCAGCTTGGCTATTTTCACGATAGGCGTATTGCCTATCGTTTCGAGTATGTTGCCATATATCATCTGTCAATCCCCCAGTTCCAATACCTTTTCGTAAAATTTTTCGTATTCCGTATCCATTTTGGCTTTTACTTTTTCGAGCGAACTCACGTAATCCTGTTTTTTGTTGACTATGAGATCCTTCATGAACATTCCCGGCTGGGTAGAGCCCGGCTGGTAGTTTATTCCCGAATCGAAAACGATCCCCGCGAGGATTATGTCCAGCATATCCCTCGAATCGTCGTCCCTGGAAACTTTTTCCTTGAGCAGTATGTCATAATACACGGGAATTACTTCATTATGCCCGAGCGCGGACATCGATTCCATGACTATCCCGATCATTTCCAATTTTTTTTCGTCGACGCAAACCGGAAGCCCGTACATGCCCGTCCAAGAATTTGTCATATATCCATTCTGGTTTTCATCGTACTTGGGAAGCGGCAATATGCCGTACTCCACGTCGGCGGCCCGCAAATTTTCGCAGGTGAACAGGTTGTACTGGCAAAACAGCACCCTGCCCGAATCGATTCCCATATGCGGATGGTTGGCGGTTTCCGTCGTGGAGCCGTTGAAACAATACGTTTTGTTCCCGCCCCACAGCAGCTCGTAAATTTTTTCATAGGCTTCGATTTTCTTTTGGTTGTCCAGCGTGACGGTGGGCGATCCTTCGGAATCGATTATGACGGTTAATTCGTCGCATGCGTACATGAGGCTGGGCGTTTGCCAGCATATCCCGAACTCGAGCCCGAATTGATCGTCCGCTTTGTCGAATTTACCGTCGCCGTTTAAATCTTTTGAGGCGTCGACAGCCATTCTTTCCAATTTTTCAATAGTCCAGATTCCCTCCCTGACGAGTTTGTACGGATCTTCGAGCGCCAGGTTTTGAAGCAATGTTTTGTTGAAAACCAGCAAAATGGGATCTTGGATCGAAAGGGAACCTGAAAGGTAAAACGTTTTGTTGGCTATGTTCAGATTCGTTATGGCCGTTTTGTTCCACCAGGGCTTTTCAAAATCGAGGTGCGGAACTGCCGGCCATTCCCTCAAAAGCCCATCGCTGACCATTCCGGCCACGCCCGAAATGACATGGGTGAAATATACGTCCGCCCGGAGATCCCCGGCTTTCACGTCTTTTTTCAAATCGGCGTATGTGCTGTCCCAGTTTGCCCCGTATGTGGCTTTCAAAACCACTTTGTATTCGTTTTCGACTTTCAGGTTCCTGTTGTACACGGCATCGTTGAAAACCTCGCCCATCAGTTCTTCCACGAAAGTGCCCTTGTCCACAGGGCTATCGGGGTTGGGGGGCACATACACGGCAAATGTGTCCCCGCCGAAATCGCTTTTGGGCAAAATTTCGAAAATCGATTTTTCCGCAGGGGCGCCGTCGCCGTTTTCCGCTTCCGCACTTTCGGTTTTTGCGTTTCCATCGTCATTAGCCCGGTTGTTTGAATTTGCGCTTTCCTGCGAACATGAAGCCATCACAAAAGCTGCGAAAACAAAAACCGGCAAAAACAGAAGCGCTTTTTTTGATATTGATATTTTCATAAATCATTCCTCCAACATGAGCCTTCGGAACTGCTCTTCCGGCACTCCCTCGGCTTCCATTTCACGACGCAGAATTTCCCGCATTTTGGCTCGCGCGCCGGGATTTTCTTGCAGAATATTTTCGTTTTGCCCGGGATCGCAGATCCGGTCGAACAAAAGCTCCGGATAAGGCATAGATCCGTGCTGGTTTCTTCGCGGCATCTTCCAGACGGGGCAATTTATGCCCGGGATATACAGGCCGCTTTCCGTTCCCGGAGATATGTAAGCCATATTTGCGGAATATTCAAAAAGCGGGGCGGAATTGTCCCAGCCGGTATGATAAGTGTGGCAAAGATCTGAAATCGTGGCTCCGGCCCCGAACATCCCGTAAACGGCGGCGTCCCTGTGCTTTTCGGTTTCGCCGCGCAGAAGCGGCATGAGCGAACGCCCGTGCGGAGCCTGGGTTTTCGCCCCGAGCGCTTCGAGTATGGTGGGGTAAACGTCCACCGCCGTGGCGATCGCCTTTTGCCTGCCGGCTTTTATGCCCGGGGCGCATATGACAAGCGGTATATGCGCGCTTTGATCGTAGTTTGGCGGTTGTTTCCCGAAACGGCCCTTTTCGCCGAGCTCGTGCCCGTGGTCGGTGGTCAATACCACCATGGTGTCGTCCCAAAGCCCGTATTTATCCATTTTGTCCAATAATTTGCCCAAATGCGCATCTATCATCGCCACTTTGCCCTTGTACTGGGAGCGTATGAATTCGACGTCTTTTTGCGTCGCCTGTTCCCACCATTTATCGCTGTGCCCGCAATACCCGTCCTGATAGGGCGGCCAACAATTATAATCCTCCGGTTTTTCGTCTGTAAACATCGAGGCATATGGTTCGGGCACATGAAACGGCTCGTGCGCGTCGAAGCACTCGACCCACAGAAAAAATTTTTCGTGCGAATGGTTTGCATCCAGCCAGTCCGAAGCTTCTTTTAGCGTCTTGGGGGAGAAGAAATCGTTTTCGTCCTTGAAATCTTTCACGTTGTTATAGTAGCGCGAACCCAGCCCCGGGCGCCATTTGTCTATATTGGAAACCCAAGCGGGCACATTTTCCAAAACGTCCGTGCTGTACATATCGAGCTCGTGGCCGCGTATCATTCGGACGCAGTCGAAACGCTCGAAATATCCGTGCGCGGAATTTTCCCAGTAATGGTAGTGGTCCGTTATCATGGCGGTCACGGCCCCGGCCGATTTCGCCGCAGATGCGATATGGGTGTCGAAGGGTTCCATGGGACCCCAGCCGCGCCAGAAAAATTCCTTTCGGCCGCTCATCAATTCGCGCCTTGCCGGCATGCAGGGAGCCGAGCCGATGAAATAGTTTTCGAACACCACGCCCCTGTCGGCGAGCCTGTCCATATTCGGGGTCGGGACTTCGCCGCCGTACGGGCCGATCATATGCCGGTTCAAACTGTCTATCAAAATATTTATCACATTCATAACATCATCCCTTTTGTTGTTGATTATTGATTTTTGAAGGCTTCGGCCAAAGCTATTATGTTTTCCACCGGAACGTCGGCGGGCACTTGGTGCGTCGGGGCGGCTATGTAACCGCCGCCTTTGCCCAAGATATCGATTGTCTCCCTTGCGATTTTTTTGACTTCGGAGGGGGTCACGTAGGGAAGCGTTTTTTGGGTGCTTATCCCGCCCCAAAAAGTCAAATGCGCCCCGAATTTTTCCTTTATTTCTTTGAGCCCGTATATTTCGGGCTGCACCGTCTGGTATATGTCAAGACCGATGTCGATGAGGTCGCCTAAAATCGCCGATATGTCGCCGCAAGAGTGGATCGCCACGGTTCTGCCCGTAGATTTCACTTTTTCGAACATGACGGCGAGGTTTGGTTTGATTAATTTGCGCCATGTGGCGGGGCTCATCATGAGGCCGCGCTGTTGCCCGTAGTCGTCGCCCACGAAAAAACCGTCGAGGGGGTATGTCAGCGCCCTTTCGATTATTTTCATGTTGTATTCGAGTATCTGCGAAAAAAGTTCCCGCACAAATTTTTCTTCTCCGGCGAGATCCGCCAAAAAGTTTTCAAGCCCCCTCAGGCTCCATCCCCTTTCAAACAGCGAAAATCCGATTTTCCCGAATTTATACGAATCCCTGCCGTCATTGATCATTTTTGCGGAAACTTCGTCCACAAAATCGAGGTCCGGTTCGGGCACATGATAGTCTTTTATTTCCGGTTCTTTCAATATGTATTCTTTTATGATGCCGATGTCCTTGTCCGCCCCGCTTCTGTCCCACTCCACTCCAAACGGGTCGCGATATACTTCGCCGGGGAGCCATTCGCCCTTTCTGTACTTCGCTTCTTCTATGTGGTTGTCAAACCAATCCCATATATCGTCGTGGCCTATTTTCAAATATTCGCAAACTTTTTTTTCGAGCGGCACGGTCAAGTCGGTGGAGTGGGGGACAGGGTGGGTGTTTTTGTGAGCCACCGCAGAAATCACGCGTTCTCTTTTCATCATTTGTTTTTCCTCCTGTGTTGTTCGTTTGATTATCCGTATTATACCAAAATATTCGGGAAATGTAAAGAGATTTTCAATTAAAAGCGATTTTTCTTTGCTCGTCGGAGCCGAACATTTTCAAAACGGCCTGTATCAAGCGTTTGTCCCCTGTTTGGCCGTTCAAAATATTTTTGTTTTCCGCGAGGGTTTCTTTCGCGGCTTTTGCGGCCAAATACAATATTTCCGCGTCTGCGGCCAAATCCGCGATTTTGAAAGTCACCGAACCCGATTGCCTTTCGCCGAAAAGATCCCCCGGGCCGCGTATCTCTATGTCCTTTTTGGCGATTTCAAAACCGTCGTTCGTCTTGCACATTATGTCGAGGCGTTTTTTTGAGTTTTCGCCCTCGTTGTCGCAAAACATCACGCAATAGCTCTTTTTTTCGCCCCTTCCCACACGCCCCCTGAGCTGGTGGAGCTGCGAGAGCCCGAAACGCTCCGCGTTTTCGATGATCATCAATACGGCGTTTGGTATGTTGACCCCGACTTCGATGACCACGGTGGAAACAAGTATCTTTATGTTTCCGTTTTTGAAACGTTCCATTATTGCGTCTTTTTCCCCGGATTTCATTTTGCCGTGGATAAAAGCGGAAGATATATTTGGGAATATGTTTTCCGACAAATCTTTGAAATACGATTTTACCGATTTCATCCCCGTATCGGTTTTTTCGTTTTCGTCTTCTTCGTCCTCTCCAACAAGGGGGCATATGACAAAAACCTGGCCTCCCTCGCCGACCAATTTTTCCGTGAATTTGTATATCCTCTCCCGAAAAGAACTGTCTACCGTGTATGTTTCGACTTTCTGCCTGCCGGGGGGCAATTCGTCTATCACGCTCACATCCAAATCGCCGTACATGATCAGCGCCAGCGTCCGGGGGATCGGGGTGGCCGACATCACCAGCGAATGCGCGATGCCGCGCATTTCCGATTTCCCCTCGATCAAGGCGCGCTGGTTCACGCCGAAACGGTGCTGCTCGTCGGTGATCGAAAGGCTCAAATTTTTGAAAACGATGTTTTTTTGTATGACCGCGTGCGTGCCTATGACAAAATCCGCTTCGCCGCCCTCTATTTCGCGCAGAGTTTCCCGTTTTTGCTTGGCGCCCAGCGACCCTGTCAAAAGCCGGACATTGATCCCGGCGTTTTCGAACAAGCGGGACAATCCCTCATAATGCTGCGTGGCCAAAATGTCAGTGGGGGCCATCATGACTGCCTGCGAACCGTTTTTGCAGGCAAAATATGCGGCCGCGGCTGCTATCATGGTTTTACCGCTGCCCACATCGCCCTGAATCAGCCTGCTCATGGGCTTGTCTTTTTTCATGTCGGATATGACATCCTCCACGGCTCGTTTTTGCGCGTTTGTGGGCGCAAAAGGCAAAAGCGAATAAAAACCGCCCATTTCGACGTTTTTTTTGTATTTGTATCCGGGGGCGTATTCCCTGCGGCTTTTTATCTGTTCCAAGGCGATGGAGTACAAAAAAAATTCCTCAAAAACAAGGCGTTTTTTCGCCGCTTCGAGATCGCCCCAAGTTTTTGGGACGTGCATGTTTTTCAATGCGAAACATATATCGCAGAGGCTGTACGCATTTTTTGTTTGTTCGGGCAGAAGTTCCAATTCTTTTGAAAGTTCCGGGGATTTTGAAACCAGTTCCAAAGCGCTTTGGACCGCTTTGGCTATCGTGTTGTGCGAGACTTTGCCGTTTTTTTTGTACACGGGATAAAAGCGCGAATTCTCCGCTCCGCGCTGGTATGGGATAAATTTGGGGTTCGCCATTTCGAATTTCACGAGATTTCCGGTAATTTTTCCGTAAAAGACATAAATATTGCCTTGCTTGAATATGTTTTTCACGTATTCCGAATGAAAAAAAACGATGTCCACGCGGCTTTCCAAATTGTCGGTTATACCGCCGGATTCGTCGAGCTTTGCCTCGATTGCGGAAAACCTGACCATCGGCAGGCCGTTTTTGTTCATCGAAACAACTTTTGAGGCCACTTTCAGCCTTACGGCATACGTCCCGTAAAGCTCTACTTCAAAAAGAGGGACTATTTGCCGGTCCTCGTAGCGCCGGGGGAAATAGAAGAGAATGTCGCCGACCGTGAAAACGCCGAGTTCGTTCAGGCCTTTCGCTTTCGATTCCCCGACGCCTTTGAGAATATTTACGGGTTCGGACAATATCGAATCATTCATTGTTTGAATCTGAACGTTTCCGCCGCGATTTGCAGGACGTTCGCGTGGGTTTCATATTTTGTTTCCGTCGCGGTATATGTCAGCGTATATACCTGGCGCTTCTTGAAAAATACGATCTGCGAAATCTTGTATTTCATGCCGGCCACGGACAATGTGTATGTGTATTTTTTTGCCTCGACCCCGTCGATTGTCAAAGTCTCTTCCGGTTCGCCTTCCAAATCCTGGAATACCGTTTCATAGGAAGGCAATCCGAATTCGTTCCAATATTTTTCGATCGTTTCGTATTTGCCTTCGGGCAGCGCGAAAACCGTCGCCGAAAGATTGGGTTTCGTTTCTATCTTGAAATTTTCGGCCGACCCAGGGTCCAAAGCCTCGATTTGAATTATTTCCGAATCGTTTATGTATACTGTTATCATGGCGTCGTTTCTCTGCATGGTAAAATTTTCGGGGTAGTAGAAATAGAAATCCACGGAGTCGTTTTCCGCCAGCGCCGCCGTACCATCGTCAAAAATCGTTTCTGTGGGGATATTTTTCACGGCCCTTTCCCCGCACGACGAAAAAAGCAGCGCAAGCATGGCAAAAAATGCGGATAGAATGATTTTTTTCATGACTAAACCTCCTTTTCGTTTTTTTCGTTTTCCATTTCGGCGGCGGATTCGTCCTGCGGTTGTTTCTGCTCGATTTTCGCGAAGCCTATCACTTTCAAATTGTCTTTCGGGAACGGTTTCACGGTATCTTCGCCTTCGGGGTTGTTTTTTGGGTTTATCTTCACTTTGCATATGCCTGTGAGCAAATTTCTGTCGATTATGGTGCCGGTTTCGCCGCTTGCAGTTTCGACTATCGAGTTTATCTTCGGCGTTTCCCTGCTCAAAAATTCGTAGGCTTCATGTTCGTATTTCAGGCAGCACATGAGCTTTCCGCAAACGCCGGACATTTTGGCGGAATTTATCGGCATATTTTGCTCTTTGGCGACTTTTATCGTGATCTGCGCCAAATCCTGCAAAAAAGAATTGCAACAGATCGGCCTTCCGCAAACCGAAAGCCCTCCCAAAATTTTGGTCTGGTCGCGTATGCCTATCTGCCGCATTTCGATCCTCGTCCTGAATACGGAGGCCAGATCTTTGACAAGTTCCCGAAAATCGACTCTTCCCTCAGCGGTATAATAGTAAGTCAGTTTCGAATTGTCGAATGTATATTCCGCTTCTATGATTTTCATCTGCATGGCGTCGAGGCCGTGGAACTTTATTCTGTCATTTGCGACCCGTATGGTTTCTTTCGCAGTTTTTTTGTTTTTTTCCGCCCTTTCGACGTCTTCCTCGCTCGCTTTTTTCACAATCGGCTTCAGCGGCGAAACGACTTTTGACACGCTTATATTTTTGTTGGCTATTGCCACATATCCGAGTTCCAATCCTTTCGATGTTTCCACTATTACTTTTTCGCCCGGATTGTATGTCTCCCCGCCCGGTTCGAAAAAATATATCTTGCCCACCGCTTTGAACCTTATCGCCACGATCTCGACAGTGGGCCCCGTGATTTCTTCGCCCTGGAGAAATTTGGCATACGAATCGCCGTCGATTTCCACCATTTCAGCTTCCGGTTCGGCGGCTTGTTTTGTTTGCGGCGGTTGCCAAGTTTGGTTTTCGTCCGCGCCGCGCTGTTTTTTGTTTCGCTTTTTGTAGGGGGGAGATGCGAATTTTTTGTCCGATGGGGCATTTATGTTCATCGTAAAAATAATTACCTTTCATATTCGATTCAATTTGCCGAAAAAGCAAGCCAAATTCAATTTCATGTTTACATTGTAGTCCAAATCCGCTTTGCATTCGCGGACTGTATTTTCCAGATCCAAAATTTTTTCCGCCGTATATGCGTCTGCCGCTTCTTTCGCTATTTCAAGGTCTTGAAAATACAAAAGGGGAAAATCTTTTTCGCCCGATTTTTCCGGATTGGAAATTTTGGCGATCAAAATGTCGCGCAGCGCGTTTTCCAAAAAAGAATAGAAATCGATCAGTTCGGGCTTGCCGACAATTTTTGATGCCAATTTTTGGTATGCCGGCAATTTGTCCGTTTTTTTTGCCAATATTTCGGCTATATGCTCTTCGTAGGCCCGCCCGCTTTTTGTTGCGGGGCTGCCTTTTGAATCCAAGGCGAACCTGACCGCCCTGGATTTCACAGTTTCGAGCAGCAAATCCGCGCTGCTCGCGGTGATTATGAAAACTGCGAAAGGCGGGGGTTCCTCGAGCGATTTTAGCAGGGCGTTTTGGGCTTGGGGGGTCATGTTTTGCATGTCCTGTATGATGTACGCTTTCGCATCGCTGTCATTGGGGGCCAAATACAGCCCTTCGATTATTTCCCGCGCTTTTTCGATATGGAAAGACAAGCTGCCTTCCCCTTCGGGTTTGGAGACGATGATGTCGGGATGGATGGATTTTTCGGCTTTTGCGCAGGAGGGGCATTTTCCGCAAGCTTCGCCGAAAATATTTTTGTGCCCGGAATTTTGGCAGACGATGGATTTCGCCAAAACCTCCGAAATTATTTTTTTTTCCTCCCCGTTTTCGCCTTCGAATATGAAAGCGCCGGGGATTTTTCCGGTTTTTATCATTTCTTTTATGATTTTTACCGCGCTTCCGCTATTTTTTGCATCCGAAAAATTCATGACAAACTACACTCTTTCAAAACGTTCAATGTTCAAGACAAAAATCGTGCCGCCTCCCACCTGGACTTCCACGGGTATGTTCGACGAATTTATGTTTCCCGTAGCGAAAGCCATGTCGCTTGCCACGGCCTGCATGCGTTTTTTGCTGTATTTCGATATTATTTCTATTGCGCCGTCTACTTCATCGTCATTTATGCCCATTATGAAAGTGGTGTTGCCCGACATCAGAAATCCGCCCGTCGAAGCCATTTTCGTGACGTGGAAACCCGCTTTCGTAAGCGAAGACGAAACAAGCACGCTGTCGTCGTTATGGACTATCGCAAGTATGAGTTTCATTGCAAAAACCTCCTTTTTTGTGATTTTCCTCTCCCGGGACCGTGCCGGGAACCCCGGGAGGGTACGCGGCCTTTTTTTGTTTTGGGCAAACTATTTCGTTGTCCCGGGAAAATTTTTCAAGGGCTAAAAAAAGCTTTTGGAAGTCGCCCGCTTCGTTTGATATGCTGGTCATCGCCACAACGGAGTCATAATCGTAAAATTCGCAAAATATGTTTTGCGAGGCCAAAAAATAGTAGAGTTTTTCGCCGGAACCGGCGCAGTTCAAAATTATTCTGTAAGGATCCCTGAGTTCTCCGCTTTCAAAAGCGAATCCCAAGTTTCCTGCCTTTTTTTCGAAAGATTCTATTTCCTCCAAAAGCCTGCCATGCATGAAATCCCCTTTTTGTTCCAAAAGATCCGCCATTTGCTCGACGCTTTGGAGGATCAGATAAGACGGGCTTGTCGAAGCGAACATTTTCATGGACGGCCTCATGGTTTTTTCCTTGTCGAATTTGCTTCCGGCGAACAAAAGCGCGGCCCCGGTCAAAACGGGCAGTGTTTTGTGGATTGAATCTATGGATACATCCGCTCCGAGATTCATCGGGTGCATGGCCCCGTTTTTATGAAAGGCCAAGTGCGAGCCGTGCGAGTTGTCCACGATGAGGTCGAGCGAATGCTTTTTGCATTCCCGCGAAATTTTTCCGATGTCCTTCATGGCGCCGTAATAATCCGGGGAAGTGACATACACGCCCAAAATGTCGCCGAAATTTTGCCTTTTCGCATATTCGGCTATTTTTTCCGGGAAATCCTCTCCGGGATAAACCCAAAGCGGCGCAATTTCCAAAAGGGTCACGGCGTTTGCAAACGAAACATGGGACGCCCTGTCGCAAATTATGCATGGGTTTGCGTTTTTTTTTGATTTTTTTAGTGCATGAACCGAAGCCTGCACGCACAGAGTCGCGCCCGCGCACGATATGAGCGAATAGATGTCGGCTCCGCCAAAATAGCATTCGGAGAGCCTTTTTTCCAAAGCGTAGACCAAATTTGTTTTTTTGTCGGGTTCGTACAAGCTGTCGGTGAAAAAAAGTTCGGTGAGGTCGAGCGAATAGTTCAAACCGTTTTTAGGCCGCCCTTTGTGGCCGGGCATATGGAACCTGACCGGATTTTTTTTCGCGTACCCACTCGCCGTTTCGCTGAGGCTGCCCATATGCTACCGCGTGTATTCGAGTATTTCGCCCGGCAGGCCATCGGGCGATACGGATGCCGTTATTATGCATGAAATGTTGGTTTTAGCCGAAAAATTGTCGATAAGTTTCAAAAAACGGGCGAATTCTTCCAAATTTTCTTTGCAGATCTTCAAGGCGGAATCGATGAAAACATGGGTTGTGTCGTAATTTGCGGCGCAGAGTCCGCAGACGAACCCGCAAAGGGCGCCCGCTCCGCATATTTCGTATTCGGACGTGTCGATCACGCGCGCCTTGTGGCTTACGTCGTATATCAATTTTTGTCCTTTTTCGATGCAGACTACGCTGCCCGAAGAATTTTTCACCGCTTCGTTTGCCATATCTATGAGCGTTTTTGTTTTTCCCGTCCCTTTAACCCCGACAATCAGTTTAACCATAAAAATCCATTCTCCTTTGTATAGGGCAACCGCAAGGGTTGCCCCTACGTATTCTTCCTGCGTTTTGCAATTTTTCGTCGCGCATATACCGCATATATAGCTATTATACACTAAAAAAATAAATTTTCGGTGTATAATTTGTATATTTTAACGACACAAATCAATAACTTTTTTGATGGTTTCCGCCGTATCGGCGATCGGGCTGTATTCAAGCCCCACATATTTGCAATAACCCAAATCTTCGATTGCCTTAAACACGTTTTTGTAATTTATCTCGCCGGTCCCGGGCTCGTTTCTCCCCGGAACGTCGGCCACGTGGAAATGCCCTATCAAATCGAAATATTTGCGTATGGTGGGGATCAAATTTCCTTCGGTTATCTGCTGGTGGTATATGTCGTACAAAACTTTTACGTTTTTGCTCCCGACTTCGTTGCATATTTCGAATGCTTCATATGAAGAAGCCAAAAAATATCCCATATGGTTGCAAAGGATATTCAGCGGCTCCACGATCAAAGTCACGCCGGAATCCTCGAACAGGTGGGCGACGTGTTTTAGCATCAGCACTATGTTGGCGTGCTGTTCGTACCTCGTTACGTCGTCGCTCCTTGTATTTCCGGTGGTTATGATAAGCGAGGGGACGCCGAGAAACTGCGCGGTTTTTATGCTCTCTTCGGCGGCGTTATGGAAAGCTTCGAAAGCGTCCGGGTCTCTGGTGAGAAGCCTCTTGGCTCCAAAAACCTTGCTTGTTTCGGGATTCGCCGAATCCACGGAAATGCTGGCGATTTTCAACCCGTATTCGTCGATTTTTTCCTTTACTTTGTTTATGTCCTTGTGCGACCAGCCCCAAAAATCCACGCAGCCAACCCCTGCCTCTTTTGCTGCTTTGAACCTGTCGTAAAAATCCGGGCATTCTTTCGTGAACATCATTTCCAAACATGGCGCAAATTTTAACATTTTTTTGTTCCTCCTTTTTTTTGGCGCGCGATAAGGGCAGGCACGCAGGCCTGCCCCTACGCTTTTTTACGTATCCGCTGCTCCGCTGCAGAAATTTTAGAGGTTGAGATATACCGCTTTGCCGGTGTCGATGGAAGTGTTTGTGGCTATCGCGAATTTTATGGATTTTATGGCGTCGAAATACGGCGAACGGATTTTTTGCAAGTCTTCGGCTTTGCCGGACTTGACCGCGTCGACGAATGTCCTGTCCAAGAGCTCCCCGCTGTCCATATTCGGCATTATTTCTTTCGTGCCGTTTTTGTCGGTGAACACGAGTTTGTTTCTGAGCACATAGTCCACCGTCGCGTCCTTGGCGTAGAAGGTGATGCCGCCTTTCATGCCGCCTCCTTCGACCATGTAGTCTCCGGTGAATATATTCGCCACGCAGCCGTTTTTGAAAGTCACGGCAGTCGCCGAATAATCTTCCACGTCATAACCGGGGAGATTGACCGTGTTCGGCTTCACCATTCCTTTTCCTGCGGCGGTGTAGAGCGAAACGGGTTCGCCGACGAGATAGCGGAGCAAATCGAAATGATGGATATGCTGTTCGACCACTTGGCCGCCGGACGTCGTGCGGCGCCTCCACCAATAAACTCCCGGTATCCCCCCGACCCACGCGGCGTTGATCAGCCCTATTTCCCTGCCCTGGAGCAGTTCCCTCGCCGTATCGATCAGATTCTGGTACCTGTCCTGGAACCCCACGGAAATGATGATGTTGTACTGAGTGGCCATGTCGCATATCTTTTCGGCCACCGCCACTTCGGTCGAAATCGGCTTGTCGATCATCATGTGCACTCCGCGCTTGATCGCCTCGAGTTCGATTTTCCCGTGCTGGTCCGGCGGGACGCAGACGTAAAGTATGTCCGGTTTCGCTTCGTCCAGCATCGAAATGTAGCAGTCGAACGCTTTCCCTTCGCCTTTGGCCGCCGCCATTTTTTCGGCTCTTTCCTTAACGATGTCGTAAAAGCCCACATATTCGACGTCCGCATAGTTCTTGACCCTGCCGAAATGCCAGTTGGATATTCCGCCGCAGCCGACTACGGCCGCCTTCAATTTTTCGCCCATTTTTATACCTCCAAAAAAATAATATGAAATAAATGTTATGCTACCTATAATTATACTGAAATATAAAATAAAGTCAAGAATTTTATAAAAATATCTTGAAATTTTATTTAAATTTATGATATAATTGCCTTGTTTGGCAAAAGGGGGGAGCCGCCGTGATGCTTTTCATTTGCGAAAACGCGAAAAACGCGGAATGGCGCAAAAACGCGCCGGGCATATCAGACGAAAAAAAAGTTTCCGCCGCATTTGCGAAAAAGTGCATATGCGAGTTTATCGGCGAAAAAGAAGAGGGCATAGAAATAAAAATCGAAAAAAACGATTACGGCAAGCCCTATGTGCGAAAAATATGCAAAGAAAACAAAAAAATCGAATTCCCCGTCCATTTCTCGCTCTCGCACAGCGAAAACATGATCATCTGCGCGGTCGCCGGATTGGAAATCGGCGCGGACTGCCAAAAAAAGAAACAAAAAAACATCAATGTCATAAAAAAGCTCGCAAAAAGATATTTTGCACAAGAAGAAAAAGTTTTTTTGGATTCCAAAGAAAAAGAAGAAGACTACATAAATGGTTTTTATTCGATATGGGCGAAAAAAGAAGCTTACGTGAAATACACGGGGAAAGGCCTCGCCGAAGGTTTGGGCACTTTTTCGGTGACGAGCGAAACCGCCCAAAAAAATTATCTCGGGGAAGCCCGCTTTGAAAAAATATTTTCGGGAAAAGAAGATTTTTGCATTTATCTGTGCTATAATAAAAAAAACAAAAACAAATCGGAAATAAAATATTTGGATTGAAAAGGCGGCGGGTTGCAATCCGCGCCGGTAATTGATTAAATTTTTCGGAGGTTTAAAATGTTTGATGTCGTATGCGTGGGAAATATAGTGGCGGACGTGATCGTGCGAGCGGTGGACGGCCTGCCTCCCAAGGGGACTCTTGTCTATCAGGACAGCATATTGCTTTATAACGGAGGCTGCGCGATGTCGAGTGCGGTGGATCTGTCGATACTCGGCGCAAGAAGCGCGATCATCGCCAAGATCGGAGGCGATTCGTTCGGCGAGTTTTTGAAAGAGGTGCTATTGAAAAACAATGTAGACATAACCGGTTTGAAAATTTCAGAATATCCCACATCCGCTTCCGTGGCGCTCATCTCATCGGATTCGGAAAGGACTTTTTTGCACTGCCCGGGCGCGAACGCATATTTTACGGAAGAAGACATAAATTGGGACATCGTGGAAAAAAGCAAAATCGTATTTACTGCGGGAATGCTGATAATGCCGGGTTTTGACGGTCAGCCCTGCGCGAATGTTTTAAAAAAGAGCCAAAAGATGGGCAAAATCACAATGCTCGACACAGCTTGGGATTCCGCCGGGCAATGGATGAAAAAATTGGAGCCGGCCATGCCCTACATAGACTATTTCATGCCCAGCGTGGAGGAAGCCGAAAAATTATCGGGCGAAACCGAGCACAAAAAAATCGCCGACGCATTTTTCGACATGGGAGCAAAACACGTAGTGATAAAACTCGGCAAAAACGGCTGTTACCTGCGCGGGGCGAAAGCGAGCGAAGGGGAATATTTCCCCACATATTCAAACGTCCGCCCCGAAGACACGACCGGGGCGGGGGACAGCTTCTGCGCGGGGTTTTTGTTCGGGCTTTCGAAAAAATATCCTTTGGGCGAATGCTGCAGGATAGGCAACGCCGTGGGAAGCCACTGCGTGATGAAAACGGGCGCCACGGCGGGAATCGTCCCTTTTGGTCAAATACAAAAATTCATGCAGGAAAACGAACAATATTTACAATGATATGCGGGGGAATTATTATGATTTCAGCGGAAAAAAAGATGGAAGTGATCGGCAAAACGATCGAATATTTCAAAAAGGCGAATATCGAAATAACGGAAAAAGAAAAAAACAACATCGAATTCGCGGATTTCGGGCTTGGCGAAATAGACGTCACAGGACTTGAGATATTGGTCTATGTGAATACCGACAGGGTATGCGCCAAAGAGCTCGTCATGCTGCCAAACCAAACCTGCCCCGAGCACCGCCACCCGTCGATCGGGGGGGAACCGGGCAAGGAAGAAACTTTTCGGTGCAGGTACGGCAAAGTCTATCTGTATGTGGAAGGCGCAGAAACGAAAAACAGAAAAACGGAGCCGCCAAAAGCTCCAAAGGGCTGCTATACCGCATTTCACGAGATCGAGCTCAGCCCGGGAGAGCAGTACACGCTTTACCCGAACACGAAACACTGGTTCAAAAGCGGGCCGGAAGGCGCGGTGGTAAGCGAATTTTCGACGAAAAGCCGCGACGAAGCCGATATATTCACAGATGCCAGGATAATACGCGTCGAAAAATAGAAAAAACAAGACAACAAAAAAGAAAGGGAAGGGAATCAAAATGAAATATTGCCCGAAATGCGGAACGCAAAATGAAGATTCGGCGGATTTTTGCATGCAATGCGGAGAGAATCTATCGCAGCAACAACAGCAGCAATACGGCCAGCAGCAGTTTTCTTATCAACAACCGCCATACATAGGCATGACGCGCGCACCCTCGACGGTGGTTCTGTTGTCGATTGTGACATGCGGGGTTTATGCGATTTATTGGTATTACAAAATCATGCAGGACTTGAACGGAGCGTACAACAGGGAAATAATGAACCCCGTTCAATTTTTGCTTTTGTCCATGTTTTGCTGCCCGCTTTTGATCTGGTACATTTTCTATAAAATCGACAAAGGGCTTGCCGAATTGTCGTATTATGAAGGCGTGCAATACAAAGAGAATTTTACGCTTTGGCTTTTGCTCACTTTGGTATTTGGAATCGGCAGTTTCGTTGCGATGGTTCAGATTACAAACGGATTCAACGCTTTGTGGGCAAGGCGCTCCGGCGCTTACGGCGTAAACCCGAACCAAGGCCCAACTAACAATGGGTTTTGATAAAATTTTCAAAAACATCAAAGGGCATATGCCGGTTATCGCAGCCGGCATATGCTGCTTGGTTTTTTTATGGGTTTTTACCGGAAGTTCATGCTTTATCCGCTCGGTGTTCGGGATACCCTGCCCGGGATGCGGCTCGACGAGGGCGGTTGCCGCGCTTTGCCGGGGAAAATTGAAAGAGGCCTTGTATTTTCACCCGCTCATTTTCGTCTCGCTTGGAATAATAGCCGCCCATATGTTCAAATTTTTTTTCAAAATTGAAATACGCGGGAAATCCAACAAAAGGGTTTTCGACATATTTTTGTTTTGCCTGCTTTTGCTTTATTTGGGCGTCTATATATCCCGGATGATTTTGTTTTACCCCAACTCCGAACCGATGACATATCTCGGCTCTTCCATGCTCGGGCGGCTTATAGGGTTTGTGAAGGGATTTTTTTGACTGTGGAAGTTTTAAATCGTTTCATTCCAAATTTAAAATGGCGTTATACATTTCGTCATAATCCGACAGTATTTTATCCATGGATTTTTCCATTTCGCTCACATAGGTTTTTTCCTGTTTTCCGAACATATGCTTTATCATATTTCCGGGGTGGCTGTCTCCGATCTGGAAAACAAGCCCCGTGTCGTACACTATGTTTCCGAGAATGATGTCGAGCATATCCCTTGAATCGTCATCCCTTGAAATTTTTTCTTTCAAAAGGATATCGTAATATACGGGGACCACGTCCGTATGCCCGAGCGCCGCCATCGATTCCATGACCGTCCCTATCATTTCAAATTTGGATTCGTCTATATTTATGGGCAGGGAATACATGCCCGTCCATGAACATGTCATATAGTTTTCCTGCTTCTCGTCATATTTCGGCAAAGGCAGTATGCCATATTCGACTTCTGCTGATCTAAGGTATTTTTCGATGGAAAAAAGATTGTATCCGTGGAACAAAACCCTGCCGGAATCGATGTCTATGCCTTGGTTGGGCGCGCCGTTGTATCGGTGCGTTTTGTTTCCTTCCCACAACAAATTGTGTATCTTGTCGAATGCGGCAATTTTTTTCTCGGTGACAAGCTCGATTTGGGGATAGCCTTTGCCGTCGAGGGTTGCGGATATTTCGTCGCAGGCGTACATAAGCGCAGGGGAATGCCAGTCAATGCAAAATGCGAGCCCGTAACGATCCTCCCTTGGGTTATAAACCCCGTCGCCGTCCAAATCCGCCGAAGCCGCGACAGCCAATTCGTCGAGTTTGTCCAAAGTCCATTTTTTATCCCTCACCAGATTGTACGGGCTTTCAAGCGCGAGAGCTTGAAGAAGCTGTTTGTTGAAAGCCAACAAAATGACGTCTTGGATCGCCACCGAACCGGATATGAAAAATGTTTTGTTGGCTATATTGAGATTTTTTATGCTTGTCTGATTCCACCATGGCTTTTTTTGATCGATATACGAAACCGGTTCCCATGTTCTCAGGTAGCCTCCTGTGACGATAGAGGCGACATTCCAAAAAACGTGCGTGAAATAAACGTCCGCGCGCAAATCTCCCGATTTTACGTCTTTGGAAAGCTCTTCGTAAGTGGCGGACCATGAATTTCCGTAAACAGGTTCGAGTTTTAGATTGTATTCGTCCTCGATTTTGCGGTTTCGGTTGTATACGGCGTCGTTAAATGAATCGCCCGTCAATTCCTCCGAATAGCTTCCTATCGTCCCAATGGCGCAAAACGTCCCTTTATGCACCGGGTTTTCGTCATTTGGAGGAATATATATTTTCATTGTTTCGCCTTTGAAATCGTTTGGCGGAAGAATGTCGAAAACAAAAATTTCCTGCTCAGGGCTTTCAATTTCTTTGTTTTTTCCATCGGTCGGATTTTCCGGGGAAAATTGGTTTTCTTTTGTGCATGATGCCACAATTCCAAAAATTAAAATCGAAACGATCAAGAATAAATATCTTTTTTTTGATTTTTTCATAAAAAATCATACCCTTTCAATTAATTTTGATTCGCCTCTTCGCGCATAATTTTCAGCCATTTGTCGAAACATTCTGGATCGTCATACGAATAAACATCTACCAGGATGACCGATATGCAACACTTTTTGGTCAGCCCGAAAACTCGCCCGGCTTCTTCCCTTATGGATTTTTCATCGAAAAACGCGACATTTGTCGGTTGCGGTTTCCAGGCGTAAACATATTTGCCTTCGCATATCGGAGCGGCAATTTCATGGTTTGTCGCCGGGCTTATGGAAAGCATCCGCAAATTTTTTATGTATTTTTCCACAGACTTTATTCTTGCATCCATCGCGTCGCAGCAGCCATACAAGGATAATCCGAATTGGTTTATGACCCTCGCCTGATAAGGAAGGATGAATTCTTCCAGCATTTTATCGGAAATCCCTTCGAATTCCTGCGCTTGGGAGAACCCCCACAAATTTTTGGCGACAACGCGAGCCGGGTCATAATCGCTCCCCGGCAATTCGTCGCAAAAACCTTTGCTGCTGGAACCTATTTGCATATCGAGATTGTTGAGGACGAGCAAACCTTCGCTTTCAATTTGTTTTATCAGTTTCAATTGACCCTGCGTCAAAAATTCCATCACTTCGTGAACGAATTCCGGCGCGTCCACAAGGTCGTAATATGTCTGTTCGTTGCCTCGCATTTGGAAATATTGGTCAATCATGGCATCTCCCCAGCCGTGGGCGGTAAAATATGGAGCGCCCTTTACGACCGGGAGTATGTCGCCCAGCACATCGTTTATTTGTTCGTATTTAGAATCCGCGCTTTCGCGGTCTATCAAAAGCTCCGGCGCTTTCATTTTTTTGAAATCGGAATATTCGACAAGGCAAGGTTCAAATTTGACGGAAGTATTGTTTTCGCCCATGGTCACACTTTTCATCGCATCCATCCACGGGGTGGCCCGGTAATGGCGCCCTGTATGGATCTTGTTTGAAATTGGCCAATCGTCGCCGAAATTCACTCTTCCCATCAGCCATGCAATATGGGATTCGACGCCCGAAAAAACCGGGTCGCCCGATATTGGCGAATTTTTGCCCCTGCACAGCCTTTCGGCGGATTTTCTATAGTATTCGCCCGTCAATTCGCCCGGAAGCATTGCGGAAATCGTCGGGGATCCGCATAGCTTCAATGAGTTTATATCTTTGAATTTTTGAATCAGTTTTTGGTTTGCATCCGATTCGCAGTATTCATTGAACTGTTTCGCTATATCGCGAATATATTTCTTTTGATTGTCATTCAACATTTTTTTGGACTGTGCAGTTCACGATTTCCCCGACATACATCCTGTGGTAGTCTTTGTTCGGGTAATTTCCGTCAAGCGCCGCATCGACGAAATTTTCGGGGTTTATGTCCTGGTAATACAGCTTCTTGCACGTCATCGTAGTTTCCGCTTCGGCAAATGTCACGGCTTTTCCGCCAAATCCGCCTACGTCGAGGAGAGTCAGCCCGGATTCTTTTATTTTGTCGCCGTCCCTGCCGCTTTTGGTGCCCAAGATATTCAACGCTTTCTTGTAATCGCCCGAAAAAAACGACAGCGTGTAATAATCGGCTTCTTCCATGAATTCGTATGTGTACCTGACCGGCCTGATGACGCAGTTTGCCACGGGTTTGTTCCACATGATGCCCATAAAGCCCCAGCTTGCCGTCATCGTGTTTATTTTTCCGTCGCTTTTATGTTTTTTCGCGGTGACCAAAAACCATTTGTTGTCGATCAATTCAAAGACATTGCCATGCAATTCTTTTGGGTTGATTGTTTCGCAGTTCATAAAAATCCTCCTCGCATACAATGCGCATAATATGATTTATGTATATTATAAATAATATTCGCTATTTTGTCAACATCATTTTTTGCCATCTTCGTCATTTTTATCGTCGCCGAAATCTTCGATTGTTTCTTTGCCGCATTTTTTGCATATCGCCCGCTTGTATATGTGAAAATCCGACAATTTCAGCTTCACCATCAGGCCGTACAGCTTGCCGGATTCACCCGCGTCTGTTTCGGTCCCTTCTTCGGTGAATTCCCAATCGTGGTTTTCATGGCCGCAATTTTCGCATATGCAGCCTGTTTCATCCCAAATGTGCCCTTTGGCCCAAAGAATCCCGCACCGGCAGCACCAGCAATCGTTTTTTTTGAATTTGTGCCCGCATTTTTCGGGCGAAAAGGTTTTGCGCTTGATTTTGTGCATAACCCTTTCGATCATTTCGGCAACTGATACGATGAATATGGGCGAACAAAGGACATATGCGCCAAAAACCCGGCCGATATTTTCATAATGCAAATAATAGGCGAACGGCAGCCCCGCGCACATAACCGCGATGATTGAAATGTACAACCACTGCTCAAATCCCCATTTTTTTGCTTCTTCGTTTTTTTTCATGCAAAAAGGGCAATTTTTCTGATTGAACAATATTCTGTTTCCGCATCCGCAAAGGCTCGAAAAGCGCCATTTCGTTTTTGGCTCCGGATTTGCGTTTTTTTCGAGTTTACGGATTTTTCTTTCGCGCACATAATCCGGTATGTCGTATCTGAACCATTCATATATTCTGTAAATGAAGCGTATTCCCAAAAAACAAATTGAAATCGTCGATTCTATGTTCAGGATTTTTTCGATTTTTGCACCTGCGAGCGCCCCGGTCAAAAGGGCGAAACCGAAAAAAGCAAGCACAATGAAAAAAATCGGCCAAAACAATCCGCTTAGGCCGAAGCGGATTTCCAAAAGAGCCGCTAGTCCCATGCAAAAAGCAATATCGAATATTATTATCGAAATAATTTGGAAGACGATCAGGTTTTCTTTGACAAAATCAACCACTTTGTATATTTCCGACATCATTTTTAAAAATTCGCCTTTCTCGTCAAAAGCGCCACGCTTTCAACGTGCATGGTTTGGGGAAACATATCCACAGGCTGAACCGAAATCAATTCGTATTCCGCCAGCAATTTCAAATCGCGGGCCTGGGTGGCCGGGTCGCACGAAACATAAACCAGCTTGCGTATTCTTGATTTTGCAATGCTTTCGATCAATTTTGCGTCGCATCCTTTTCTCGGGGGATCGACCACGATCAAATCGATTTTTTCGCCCCCAGAAATGAGTTTTGGGATTATTTCCTCGGATTTTCCCTCGATGAACTCTATATTTCCTATATTGTTTATTTTCGCGTTTTCGCGGGCGTCGGAAACTGCCTGCCCGATTATCTCCACGCCGTACACTTTTTTGACGAAAGGGGCGAGCGCTATCGATATCGCGCCTATGCCGCAGTATGCGTCGGCGCATGCCGTGCCGCTGTTTGGTTTTGCATATTCGATGATTTTGTCATACAGCTTTTTTGTCTGCTCCGGGTTCACCTGATAAAAGGAATTTGCCGAAATCTTGAATTTTTTGTCGCCGATATAGTCGAAGATGTAATCCGCGCCCCAAAGAGTCTTGGCTTTTTCCCCGAGAATGACGTTTGTTTTGTTTTTGTTTGGGCACAATGCAATGCTTTTCATGCCCTGTATTTCCGAAAGTTCGCCGATTAATCCCCCGAGTTCGCCGCAATTTGGCAAGTCGTCGCCATTTATCACAATGCAGACCATTATTTCGCCCGAATAAAACCCGACGCGCGTGAATATGTGACGTATCAAGCCCTCATGTTTCGTTTCGTCGTAAGGAGGGAATTTTTTTATGTTTTTGTTTATGAACTGTTTGAATATGCCAATTATTTTGTCATTTGCCTGATGCAAAATCCCGCAGTGGCCGACATTTATGATTTCGTGGCTCCTTTTGGAATAAAAACCAATGTCGGCGCCGCCCCGCGCGTTTTTTTTCACCGGGAACTGTGCTTTGTTTCTGTAATTGTACGGGCATTCCATTCCGACCGTTTCTTTTGTGATTTCGCCGGCGTTTTTGAACCCTCCGATCCTTTCAAGGCAATTTTTTACGGTTTTTGCCTTGTGTCCAAGCTGCGCGGCATAATCCATATTTTGCAGCGCGCAGCCTCCGCAATTTTTGAAATATTTGCATTTGGGTTTTATCCTGTGAATTGAGGCTTCGGTTATTCTTGCGATTTCGCCGTAGGCGTAATTTTTGTTCGCTTTGACGATTTTTATCTCGGCCCGGTCGCCCGGAATCAGCCCTTCGCAAAAAACCGCAAATCCGTCGATTTTTCCGATTCCTTGGCCGTCGTCGGTTAAATCCGTAATTTCGATTTCGCATATTTGGTTTTTTTTGGCAATCATGGCAATCTTTCCGTAAAAAAATATGTTGAAAATAATTTGTTTTTATGGTATAATGCGTTTAAATGACAGCGTATCACACATGGGGGAAGTATATCATGGCTCGAAAAAAAACCGCCAAGAACACGGCAAATAATAACATAGCCGCAGTAATTGTCATCATCGCGCTCGCCCTCGCGGCCACTTTCGCGTATTTCAAAGACCCGATATTGAATATGTTTGACGACATCGATATGTCCGGGAATTTCGCCGTCCATTTCATCGACGTGGGGCAGGGGGACAGCATTCTGATACAGAACCCCGAAGGGCAGTATATACTCATAGACACAGGGGAAAGGGATCAATACGACAAACTTTCGGCCTATCTCGGGCATTACAACGTGAAAGATTTCAAATATGTTGTGTTCACCCACCCGCATTCGGATCATATCGGCTCAGCCGATAAAATCGTCAAAGAGTACAATATAGAGACGCTGATAATGCCAAATGCCGTAAATACCTCCAAAACGTTCGAAAGGCTTGTTTCGGAAATCGAAAACAAAAACCTTCCCGTGATTCAAGCGGTTCCGGGATTGAATTTCAATTTCGGCGAAGCGGAATTCATTATACTCGGCCCATGCCTTGAAAATTACAAGGATTTGAACAATTTCAGCGTGGTGGTCAAAATGACCTATAAAGAAAGCGTGTTTTTGTTTACGGGCGACATGGAAAAAGAATCCGAAAACGAAGTCATGGAATTTTGCGAAGAAAACAACATAAGCCTATTTGCCGACGTTTTGAAAGTGGCGCATCACGGCTCGTCCACGTCGAGCCAGGAAATTTTTTTGGAACGGATAGCGCCCCGGTATGCGGTCATATTCTGCGGGGCGGACAACAGCTACAGCCATCCGAATCTAAAAACCGTCGATAGGCTCGTTTTTTCCGGGGCTCAGGTCATGCGCACGGATTTGGAAGGGGACATCGTGATAGTTTCGGACGGCGAAAAATTGTCGGTCAAAAAGGGCAGGGGGGACTTCGCGGAGCATGACCCGGCAAACGACGCGGAAGATGAAAGGGAGCAAAACGAATATTAACCGATGACTTTTATGCCCTCCGGCACGTGCGTCTCCAAACTCACTTTCCCATCGACGCGCCTCCATTCAACCGAGATTGTGCCAAGGGGGGTTTCTATATGCCCTTTGCAGAAATCGAGTTCCGGCACAAATTCGGGCTTTATCGAAACCTCCTCGTATCCGGGCTTTGCGATGTTGATGCCCACGAGGGTTTTCATAATCCACGACATGAAATCGGAATACATATGGTGGTTTTTGGAGTTTCCGGGCTGCCAGGTCTCCCACAGCGTGGTGGCGCCGCAGTCGAGCCAGCGCATATATGAGGGATAGCCGCTTGCGGTTATTATTTTATACGCATATCCGGCGAGCCCTACCGCATTGAGCGCGGCGTAGAGGCTTGGAAGGCCGACCATTCCGCAGTCGTGATGGAAATCCCTGTCCTCGACGAGTTTTTTTAATTGGGCTTTGATAGGTTCAAAATCCCCCGCAGTCACATGGGCTATGGTGAGCGCGACCGCCGTCTGTTCGTTTATCTTGCAAGTGCCGTCCTCGTTTGTGTAATGGGATTTATACAACAGCGTGGCGGATTCGAGGTCGGCTTTGTATTTTTGCTCCAAGTTTTTGTCGTTTGCAAGTGTGGCCGCGAGCAGCGCGTATTTCAGAAATTTTATGAGAAATGCCTGATTTACGAGCTTTCTCGGCGTTTTTGTGGGCGTTGGGCAGGCCCAGTCGTCGAGCCCGAAATCGATAAGCCCGTCGCTTTCCTTGCGGGTTTCCAAAAATGCGAAATACCGCTCGAAATAGGGAAGGCTGTCTGTGAGAAGCGAGCTTTCGGCTGTGTGCAGATATATCCTGTAGGGTATTTCAAACAATATGCCCTCGGACACAGGCCCGTTGCCCCATTCGTATCCCCAGCCGCCGGTCGGGATTATGCCGGGCACGGAACCGTCAGGGCGCATCGAGTCGAGCACGTCCGCGTGCCATTTTTCAAGCAGCTTTGCTATGCCGAAGTTAGTCAGCATCTGCTCGGCGGAGGCCTGCGCGTCGTTTGCCCAGCCCAGTTTTTCCCTGGTGGGGCAGTCGGTGGGCATATAGAAAAGATTGGAGTATGTGGCCATCTGCCCGATTTCAAACAATTTGTTCAGCCTCTCGTCCGAGCATTCGAAACCTGATATCTTTTTGATGTCCTGGTGCACGAATATGCCCGTGACCGTGTCGAAGCCTGGGTCCTTGAGCCCTTCGATTTCGACGCACCTGAATCCGTGGTAGCAAAACATCGGCGACCAGACAAATTCCTTGCCGTTGCATATGAATTTGTCGGTCATGAACTCGCTCTGCCGGTAAAACCCGACCATTCCGTTATGCTGCAAGGCATAGTCGCAGTTCACCGTTTCCGCGTATCTGATCGTGAGCAGATCCCCGCTTTGCTGCCTGACCTTCAGCCGTACATAGCCCGAAATGTTTTGCCCAATGTCAAACACATATTTGTCCGGGCCCGTCTGGACCATGTTCACGGTTTTGTACGTTGCGCACTCGCGTATGGGTTCGCAGAGGCATTCTTTGAATTTGCCTTTTGGCGGCGTTTGGTCGGTTATGGCGTTTGCCCAGCCGCTGTCGTCATAGCCGAGGCAGTAGGCCTCCGGGTCGTGCAGGCGCGAGTCGAAATGCTCCCCGCTTCGAAGGTGGTTGAAAGTCACCGGGGTTTTGTCGGTGCATTTCCAGCTGTCATCCGAGACAAGCGCGGTTTGCCCGTCGATTTCCAGTTTCAATATGAATTTGGGGTTGTCGCGCCACGGGGCTTCGTTATGGTTCCAGGGCGTCGCAAACGATTCGTTGTAGAACCCGTTGCCACAGATCACGGCGAATACATTTTCTCCCGGCAGCAGCATATCGGTCACATCGTATGAGTTGTACCACAGAGTCTTGTTGTAGTCGGAGACCGGGGCGGTGAACAGGTCTTCGGTTATTTTTTTCCCGTTTAGATAAAAATACCCGTACCCGAGCCCGCACACATATACTTTCGCGCTTTTGGCCGGCTGCGCCGCGAATATTTTGCGAAACATCACGCACGGGCTTTTTTTTGCGTCAAATTCTTTGACATGGGGGATATCCGCTTTGACAAAATCGATGTTTTCAAACATATTTGCCTCCTTAGCTGTTTTTTTTGGTTTTGTATGGTTGACTTTCCGGCAGTTTCATGCTACAATGATAGCAATAAAATGTTAAAAATGGATTAATATTGATCCCAAAAAACAAAAAATTTTTTGTTAATTTTAAGATAGGAATAATTTTTTATGAAAAAAAGCATTTTGGCCATATTGATTGCACTCGCGGCATTGTTTGCCATATCCTGCCAAGACGGGCCCAAATCCGGGGACACTTCCGAAAACGCGCCTTCCTCGGATAAAACGGGCGAACAGGCAAAAGAAAAGGAAGAAACCGGCGACGGGTTTGCCAACCGGCAAAACATCGACGACGGCATAGGGGAGCATGATTTCGGCGGCGCGGAATTCAACGTCGTGCTCTCGACCAAGCAGATGCAGGAGCCGTATTTCGTCGAGGAGCAGACGGGCTCGATCATCGACGACG
>Ga0082212_10000999_pt1 | contig 41511 bp, 32 predicted proteins | sample TergutNt197P3_FD_71548 | JGI IMG/M metagenome (GOLD analysis project Ga0082212, IMG submission 71548) | Neocapritermes taracua P3 segment gut microbial communities from Petit-Saut dam, French Guiana - Nt197 P3 | ecosystem: Host-associated > Arthropoda: Insects > Digestive system > Gut ...
GCTTATTTTGAAAGGGAGTGTTTTTTTGTACAAAGTAATTATATCCACTATTCTGATGATATGCCTTATTTCGATCTGTTTGTCTGCCACAGCAGTAGCAAAAATGTCTGAACCACCGAACATCAGCGATGCAAGCGATTGGGCCCGTGATGAAATCAGCAGCGCATATGCAAAAGGATTTCTAATAAGTGAGCTGCAAAGTAATTACAAGCAGGACGTCACTCGCGGCGAGTTCGTTCGACTTGCTATGAGCTGGTTAAAGTACAATACTGGTCTGATAAATAGCGAGTTGGTTACGGAACATGCATTGTTCCCTGACAGAACATTCAACGACACTGACGATAACGATATTCTTGCAGCAGGAAAGCTTGGCATTATTGAAGGAACCGGTAGTGGAGCGTTCGATGAGTTAATGACATTTGACCGTCAGCAAGCTGCAGTAGTGTTAGCAAGGATACAGCGCATTATTTTTGGAGAAAACACAGATAACGCTTCTGATTATGGGTTTATTGACATAGATCGAGCTGACATCTGGGCACAGAGCAGCATTAATTACGTGGCGGCAAACGGAGTTATGCAAGGCATTGAAAACGGCATTTTCAATCCACATGGTTCATTCTCACGGGAGATGAGTATTCTGGTCTTTGAAAGATTTGACATCAAATATGGAAACCCTTTCGTTGATAAACCGCCATTCGCAGGCGGTACAGGAAGCGCGGACGACCCTTACAGAATAGCGAACGAGGAACAACTGCGCAACATTGAGCAACATCTCTCTATGAGAAATGATGATGCTCACTTCATTCTCGTAAATGATATAGGTCTTACTTCCGGCTGGATACCAATTGGTGCGGAAAAGGTTGTATGGAATGCTTTTGACGATGTCTTTTTTGGCACCCTGGACGGCAACGGTCATACCATAAGGAACATGATTATTAACGTTGAAAGTGACGATATTCTTGATAGCGGTGTAACTATCCTTGAATGCGGTTCAATGGCGGATGTTTCCGCTTCAGGCGATCCCGGATTCTTCAATGCAGTTGGAGGGATAGTCGGTTCAGCATATGAAGGGAGCAGTATTATTAACACTTATAGTGCAGGATCCGTCTCGTCCTCAGACGGATATGCCTCGATAGGCGGGATAGTCGGGCGCGCTGAATGTTACCTTATAACATGTTACACCACAGCAAGAATAGAGGCAGCCTATGCATTGAGCAATACAGAGACTAATGGCTTGGTCGGAACTATACGCAGCATTATCGTTGTAAAAGGATGCGGAGTGTTCAATGTGCCGGAACCGCACTTCATATCTTCTGATTATCTTAATGATATTTTTGTTTATAATACTGTCGGAACCTATTCGCTTGCGGACAGTAATACATATAAATCTCTTGGTGATTCTGACTGGGACTTCGATTCTATCTGGGCATTCTCAGCCTTCGGTTCGTACAACTATCCTGTCTTACAGAATATCCCGGAAATCACGCAAATAGCGGGACTTGCATGAAAAGCCGCATCTATCGGGCGGGAGTATGGTTGAAGAATTGGCATGCAAACTAAGGTTTGGACTATACATCTCAACGCAGTTATATTAAGCAGCGGATGTATTTTATGTAGATACGCTTTGGAAAGCTTATTTGCCTGCTTATATCGTTGAACAAATCGGCTACGAAACTCTTTGCGACAGCGCGCTCTTCTTCCGTTATCCGGTGATTGCTGAAACGGGCTTTCATAGCAAGAGACTCGATTTCTTCAGGAGACTGAGCGGTTATCCCGCTGCGTATATGTTCAAGGCGGGTGATATGCCGCCAGGCGTAAATTACAGCCGCGTTAGTATCATGCTGGTTTAGCCCCCGCCCGCGATTTCTGATTGCTACCAACCAATGAAGGACGATTATCAAGACACATGCCGCAGCGCTCACGCAAGCGATAAGCGCGGCTGTGTCTTTTTTTACGGCTCCCGGCGCTCCGCCTGAGGCTGCCGCAGCCTCGCTCTGGTCGCCGTCGCTGTCTGATACCTGCGGCGACACTGACGGGATTTCCTGCGCTGCATACTGCTCGTACCATGAAAACGGATCCTCATAATCGCGCTGTCTGCCGGCAGAAGAATACGGCGACCGCTCCGGAACGATATTGCCGGACGAAGCCGGCGACGCCTCCAAAGGTATCCAGCCCACGTTGTCATAATGTACCTCTACCCATGCATGCGCATTGCGGTCTGTGATCACTACAGGTATGCCGATGTCCCGTTCTGTGACCGTAACAGTGTAGCCGCATGTAAAACGCGCAGGAACGTCCAGCGCCCGCAGCATCAGCGTCGCGGCTGTCGCGAAGTGTATGCAGTATCCGCGGCGGGAGGTCTGCAAAAAGTAGGAGGCAAAGTCCTCGCCTTGCGGGATAGTCGGCGGCGTAAGCGTGTAACGCGCAGAGGACGAAACATACTGTGCGACCTTGTCGGCTATTTCCGTACGCGGCATGTCTGCACTGATGCCTGCTTGCGCTGCCAGCTGCCTGAGCTTTGCAGCCGTGTCCTGGTCGATTTCAAGGTATCGCTGCCGTATAGCATTGTTATTGAGCGGCGACACGCCATCCATGCTGCCGGGCGGGAGCATAGCCGCTGCGTCGGGTATCGGTATATCTGTGTGGTAGAAGTCGGTTATGCCCCTGCTGTAAAGGTCGGCAATACCGGTTGAAGGTATATATGTGTATTCATTATACGAGCTGTAAGAGAACAGACTGTAATACGGGTAGTAAACCAGATCGGAGCGGTCGCCTGTTTTGTGCAGGGCCATTATCACATGCTGCGGCGCCTCTTCCGGATATAGCTCTCCGAACTCCTGCGCTATCATTGCCGGGCGCTCAATCGACAGCTCTTCGAATGAGCTATTGCTTTCAGTCTGATTCTCCCATGTGCGGCCGTCAAAGCTTTGCATGGAATAGCCGCGCAAATAGAATGTTCCTGCATGTGTAGCCGTTACTTCCAGCAGCTCCGCATCTTTCACAGCGCGCGAACCTGCATCTGCGACAAAGACATTTTCCGTGTTATACCGCCAACCAACTGAAATATTGTCCGGCCAGCCTACTCCGGGATGTGAGGCGCCGTCGTCTGTCTGGACGATCCGCCTTATCTGGTTGTCGATACGGTTTATCAGCTCCCCGCGTGTGCTATTGTCGGAAGGTGTGGCGACCCGCGCCACGGATAAAAGCACAATGGCAGCCGCGATCGACGGAAAGACAGCCATACCCCTCTTAACGTAGTCGTTAGGATACAGGGCCGCGCTGAACAGCAAAACAAGGTATATCGATATCAGCAGGATGAGAAAATCCGGGTTCGGAGGATTATCGTTGAGCGCCAGCGTCGGGAGCGCGAACGGCACAGTCACAAGCACCGTGTATGCGCAGCTCCGGCGAAGGCATATCGTAATTGAGAGCGGCATCATAATAAGTATGCCGACAAGGGTGATAAGGAAATTGATATCCCCGTCTGCCGCGCCCGCGCCCTGAAACATGACTTTAATGTTAAAATACCTGTTGGTCTCGTTTGTGACGGTGTATACGACCCACTTTGCCGCATCCACGATAGCGGGCAGCTTGTATAGGGCTGCAACCGCAAAAAGCGCCAGACAGAGAAAAAAGCCTCTGCCGCGCCATAGTGTGACAGCAGCCGACAGCGCCGCGGCCGCAGCCGCCCAAACAGGCAGCATGCCGACGACGCTGACTTCAGAAAGCAGCGAGCTTGTCACCGTGCCGACGGTGCTGAATACCGCGAGCAAAACCAGCAGGAAACTCCCCGCCAACATAACGAGCCGCCGCTTTGTATCAATAACCCCGTTATCCACGCTCAACCCTCAATCTAGGCGCGAGTATTCTCTGCGGAGAATACATTTGCACCAAATAATTACCAACTGTCGCGCCTTCCATGGGGAACCAGTTCCCCCTAGATACGAGCCTTATATATTTTGGCTCGATACCCCCTCCGGTCTCCGACAGAGACGAAGGCTTTTTCTCCACTACTCTAGCCACTAGCCACTAGCCACTAGCCACTACCCCCCCGATGCGTCCACCCGATAGACCCACGTGAAGCGCCCGCCCGCAGTCGCGGATGCGCGCGCCCCTCTAAACGTGTTGTCCAGAGCACTGTAGAAGCAGCTTACAAGATCGTCCCGGCAGGAGACTTCTTCGACGCGATGGTTTTCGCCGAACTTAATATAATGGGGCATTTCCATTTCCAGAAGATAATCCGAAATCCATCTCAAGCGGCCCAGAACAAGGTCGCGTTCTTTTGCGGAGCGCCATTTTGCAGCATGGAGCAACCTGCTGTGCGCAGGCGGGGCCAGCGCCTCGCGGACGATAAGCGAATCGTGCTTCGCCGACAGTTTCCAATGCACAGACCTGATTTGGTCGCCCTCGCGGTACGGGCGCAGGTCGTGTTCCTCAGAATAACCGCCGCCAGGCTTCGGGCGCAGCGTAATGATCTGCGGCAGCGTCACAGCCCCCGGAGGCTTGACAGGCGACGGAAGCACAAGAGTAGCCGCGCTGCGCCTGACAGGGACCGGGAATGAGGCCAGGCCTAATATGCTGGAAGCCCAAAAACGCCTGATGCTGAAAGTTACCACGCCGCTGTGAGATGTGTCTATCTCGACGCCTGCCCTGCTGCCGGGCGCGCCGCTGCATTTCATGCGGCGCCTGTACGCGCCGTCATTGTCCTTTATGCTCAGCGGTATGCTCAGCGAGCCTGACGGAAACCGCTTTGCTGCCAGCACCGTTATGATCAAGTAGTCTTTCCCGCCTTGTTCAAGAGTATACGGCGCTGCAATGGAAAGACGCCGGGTAAACACACCCGGCAAGCTGATCAATATATCGAAAGGGAAGACCAGCAGCGACACTGCAAGAAAGTACCATGCAAACCAGTTCGGTGAAAGGACAAAAAACAGCGCAGCCAAAATGAGTACCAGAGCATATGCGATCCGATGCGTACCCATAACCGGTCAGACCGGCTGCGGCGCGCGGACAGATTGCATGATGTTGCTAAGAACCTGCTGCGTCGTTATGCCGTCATTTTCAGCGCCAGGCCTAAGAAGCAGCCTATGCGCCAGCGTGATATAAAACAGCGGGGCAATGTCCTTGGGTATCACATAGTCGCGCCCCTGTAAATATGCTAAAGCTTTAGAAATGGCTGTGAGCGCAATGGACGCGCGCGGGCTTGCCCCGGAAAGGACGTCGGGATGCCTGCGCGTGGCGCCCACCAGAGCCACGATATAGTTGTATATATCCGGGTGAACATGAGTGCTGTCGACTTCGCCCCGCATTATTTCCAGAGCGTTGCTGTTCATGATCGGCGTAACCTGATCGAGAAGGTTGACGTCCTGTTTGCGCTTGAGCAGGGTCACTTCATCTTCGTGGCTTGGGAAACCGAGGGACAGGCGAACCATAAAGCGGTCCATCTGAGAATCGGGCAGCAGCTGCGTACCGGCGGCTCCCACGGGATTCTGCGTCGCTATGACGATAAACGGCTTGGGGATGGGGTGTGATATGCCGTCCACAGTCACCTGGCCCTCTTCCATCGCCTCGAGCAGCGCTGACTGGGTGCGGCTCGTCGCTCGGTTGAGCTCGTCGGCCAGGAACAGATTGCATATTACTGCGCCCCGGGAGTAGTCCATCTGCCCGGTCTCTTTATTATATATCGAGAATCCTGTTACGTCGGAGGGCAGAACGTCCGGTGTGAACTGCATGCGGCTGTACTCCAGATTCAGCGCTTTAGAAAACGCGAGCGCAAGGGTCGTCTTGCCCACTCCCGGGATGTCCTCAAGCAGTATATGCCCTCTCGCCAGAATCGCGAGGAACACCTGCAAGATTTCGGTATCCTTGCCGATGATCGCGTTTGCGACCATCTCCAGCACCCGGCGCCCTGCCTGGTGGTGGTTTTTCTCTACGTCCATTCCCCGTACCCTTTCAGCCGGTTTTTCCGCTCTCTTTAACAGCATTACTGAAATCGTTGAAAATGACAATAACTCATTTATGTATCAAAGTTGCTAACAAATCACAACAACTCGCCGTATCGTCTCACAAAAATCATCTTGAAAGCCGTGGCCAGAGCCATGTATAAAACAATCGTAAGTGCCAGCCATGCAAAATAGACGGGCGGGAGGGGCGCAAGCCCGATAGCCGCGCCAAAAGTCGTGAAGGGTATCACGGTGAGCACAGCGATACCTGCAAATGTCAAAAGGACGACAGGCAGCGACGCGCGGCTTTTTATGAACGGGATCTTCGGCGTGCGTATCATATGGATGACCAGAGTCTGGCTCCACATGGATTCCACAAACCAGCCCGCCTGGAACAGCGCCATAAAGAGCAGCGCTTCGCGGGAGAGTATTTCCGCTTTGAAGTCCAGCGCGCCGCCGCTTATCCCGACGACGGCGGGGCAAATGACGAAGAACATAAGTATGTATGTCGTTATGTCGAATACAGAGCTTGTCGGGCCGATCCACACCATGAACTTTCCGATGCTCGATGCATCCCATTTGCGCGGTATCGCAAGGAATTCTTCGTCCACATTGTCCCACGGTATCGCTATGCACGATATGTCATAGATAAGGTTGAGCAGGAGCAGCTGTATGGGCAGCATCGGCAGGAACGGCAGGAAAGCGCATGCTGCGAGGACGGAGAACATGTTGCCGAAGTTGGAGCTTGCAGTCATCTTGATGTATTTTATGATATTCGCGTAGATTTTTCGCCCCTCGATCACGCCGTTTTGCAGCACCATAAGGTCCTTTTCAGTCAGGATCATACGTGCGGACTCTTTTGCGATGTCGACGGCTGTATCGACGGAAATCCCAACGTCGGAGGCGCGCATTGCGGCAGCGTCGTTGATGCCGTCGCCCATGTAGCCGACTGTGTGCCCGTTATCCCGCAGCATTGTCACCACACGGGCCTTTTGCCCGGGCGACAGTTTCGCGAAAACATTATTCACTTCGACGGCCTTCTTTAGCTCCTCGTCGCTCATGTTCTCCACATCGGCGCCCAGCAAAATGCTTTCTGCCTCTATCCCGACCTGTTTGCAGACGCTTTTTGTCACAGCGTCGTTATCGCCCGTTAGCACTTTTACGTCTACGCCATACTCATGCAGCGATGCGATGGCTGCTGCGGCGCTTGCTTTTGGAGGGTCGAGAAACGCAAGGTAGCCAATGAGCACCATGTCGCTTTCGTCCGCAACGGAGAATGCTTCGGCGGGCGACGGGTTGGTTTTCTGCGCTACGCCCAGCACCCGGAACCCGTCATCGTTATACATGTTGCATGTTTCGAGGATCTCGTTGCGGATCACGTCCGTCATAGGCTCGATCTTTCCGCCGTACTCAGCGAACGCGGATATCGACAGCATCTCTTCGATCGCGCCTTTTGTGATCATTTGCTTTTTGCCTGTGCGGTCTGACACGACGACGCTCATACGGCGGCGGCCGAAATCGAACGGGATCTCGTCCACCTTAACGTACGCGCCTTCATACTCGATGACCTTTTCCTCGCGCGCGCGCTGGATTATGGAGACGTCCATCAGGTTTTTCAGGCCCGTTTGATAGTAGCTGTTGAGAAACGCGTGGCGAAGCACCCGGGTATCGCTGTTGCCGTGTATGTCCAGATGGTATTCGAGAATGATCTTATCTTGCGTAAGCGTGCCTGTTTTGTCTGTGCAGAGAATGTCCATTCCGCCAAAATTCTGGATAGCGTTTATTTCCTTGACAATGACCTTCTTCTTTGACATGGAGGACGCGCCTTTTGCAAGGTTTGCAGACACTATCATAGGCAGCATTTCAGGGGTGAGCCCGACGGCAACGGACATGGCGAAAAGGAAGGCTTCGAGCCAGTCGCCCTTTGTAAAACCGTTGACGAAAAGGACGACGGGAACCATTACAAACATAAAACGTATGAGCAGCCATGAAACTGAGCTGACGCCCTTTTCGAAGCTGGTGGGGGGAGCCTTCTCCTGCAGCTGCCCGGATATTTCGCCGAACACAGTATCATCGCCTACCGCCAATGCCAGCGCGGTTGCGGAGCCGGAAATAACGGTGCTGCCCATGAAAGCGAGATTGTTGAGGTCGAGGGGGCTTGTCAGTTTCCCTTTCAGGGCCTCGCCGAACTTCTCGACCGCTTCGCTCTCGCCTGTCAGCGATGACTGGCTTATGAACAAGTCCTTCGCCTGGAGTATCCTGAGGTCGGCTGGTATGATGTCTCCCGCTGCAAGATGGATCACATCGCCGACGACGATCTCGTCCAGCGGGATCTCCTCTTTCAGCGAAAACATTTCTTCTGTGTTCTCATCTTCATAGCGGCGCATGACTGCAACGGTCGTTTCCACCATCTCGCCCAGTTTTTCCGCTGCGTTACCGCTTCGGAGCTCCTGCACGAACCGCAGCATACCGCTGATGAACACCATCGACAGGACGATGATCACAGCGGTGGGGTCCTTATCCCCGGGCGCGGCGGCAATTACGTCGGTTCCCAGCGAGAGCCCCGCCAGCACGAACAGCACAATGGTGAACGGGTTGATGAATGCATCCCACAGGCGGCGGAAAACCGACGCCTTGTCCTGTTTGGTAATAACATTGACGCCGTACTGGTCGCGCATATCGTCGACCTGGTCCTCGTCATAACCTTCATATGTGTTGTCGTATTGAATGAGCAAGTTTTCAAAGGGCTTGACCGCCGCGCTCAGAAGGCGTTTTTTTGCCCTGTCCGCGCGCGTGGTAGTAGTCGCAGTGATATTCTTCTTCATGATCTGAGCCACCTTCCTGTGAATGGTATGTGGCGCAGATGGTCAAGCCGGCGTATCAGGGGCGGGAATATGCACACCTGACAAGGCCTGACGATCTATCGCCGGAATTCATCTGTCTACTTCCGTCGGGGTCCATACTCCCGCCTCCTTTCAAATAATAAGACTCTGCCGTCGAAAAGACGACAGAGCCCGTTTCACACAAATAAAGGCAACCGTCGTCGTTCAAGCTTTAGCTTCTCAGGGCGCAAAGCCTACTATCGCAGGCTCTTGAAGTTGCGTTATTCCGCGCCTTGTATTCGACGCGGACTGTTCTACCTTCTCATAGTGTCTCCACTACTCCGCGGCAGCAACCCGTATCCCTGAGGTAGCCTCACCTACCGACTAGCGACGCTGCGTTTCGCAGCAAATTCAGTATGTTCCAAACACATCTTATTGTCAATAGTTTTTTGCTCGATTTTACGTTACTTTTACTTACTTTTTGCCAATAGCCGCTTAATATGGGCCGCTAGTTCCTTGAATGCGCTTCGCGGGTCGATTTCGTCAAGGGTTTCGATGAGCGCGGCTGTTTCCTTGTCACTTAGCGCTTCTTTCTTTCCGCATAGCTCGGCAGACCGGCTTTTGACGATATACTGTACGATATCATCGGTTCCTGCCCTGTCTGAGAGCATGTTCCCTACGAGCTTGCTTTTACTGGCGAACTGGATGAAGTCTTTGTTCATCAGCGTGTAGTTGATCTTACCCTTTTCGTTCGTGTAGCGGCTGACCAGCGCTTTGTACTCGGCGCTGTTGACCATGTCCGCTTTCTCTTCTTCTTCCTCGGTCACATCCTCTTCGCCTGCTTTGCCATCGAAGACGGTTATTTTCAGCTTTCCCCTTGAAGTGTAGGGTAGCCCTGAAGTGAGCTCCAAGGCCTCATATACAGCGTCGTCGGGGAATAGCTCGTCGTCGTATTTGCCATAAGGCGTCACGTCGCCGGTCCTTCTGTCGATGGTAAACACCGCCGAAGCGTCCCGGTCGAGAAGCAGGATCTTAATGCCCGCGCCGCCTGCGCCTAGTTTTTGCTTGTACGCGATCGCGGGTATCGCCGTCAACTCCACTGCTGTAGTCCTGATAATGTTCATATATAGATTCCTTTCAATATGCGATTATTTGCATTCGCGCAACGCAAATGATGGTTCGACCGACAAAACTGCCGGAAAGCGGTAGGCGTGCTTTTGTCAGCCGAACCATATGATACCAAAACGGGAAGCAGAACGCAATATTATTTGTTTTTTGGACACGCCCGGAGTAAGCTGTATGAATGGCTGTTGGCGCCGGTGGGCAAGGGTAGTGAGTAAAAATCAACATCAAAATCCAAATAGTGTCCAATATTATCCATTTTAGTTATAGCGTTTTATTAAGGAGTCTGGTATACTCACAAGGTGCGCGGAAAAAGAATATTGGGCAGATAGGGCGGGACAAAGGTTTTGCCGGACGAGCAATAAAAATGAGAGGCAGCTGAGCACACAATGATGCCGGAGTTATCGCTTAACATACTCGACGTAGCTCAAAACTCTGTAACAGCCGGCTCGAAACTGGTTATAATAGACATAGAAGCGGATACTGTAGCGGATAAGCTATTGATCACAGTTACTGACGACGGCTGCGGAATGACCGGCGAACAGGCGTCGCGGGTGACTGACCCTTTCTACACCACGCGCACCACCAGAAGAGTGGGGCTGGGAATCCCCTTTTTGAAGATGGCATGCGAGCTGACAGGCGGGAGCTTGAGCATAAACAGCGCGCCGAGCGCCGGCACTACGATAAGCGCATCATTCACACTGTCGCACATAGACCGAATGCCGCTGGGCGACATTGCCGGAACATTCACGGCGCTTGCAGGTCCATCCCCGGATATTGATTTCCTGCTGAGATACAGCGTCGACGGCCGGTCTTTCTCGGCCGACACGCGGGAGTTCAGGGAAATACTGGGCGATGTGGCGCTGAACGAACCGCAGGTGCTTGACTTCATAAACGGCTATATCTCCGAAAACCGCGAGGAATGCGATGCAGGTGCATCGATTTAGTATAGTAAGTCAAACGTTAGGAGGTTTTAGAGTGGCAAAACGAAAGACTGCCGTTGCCTTCCAGGGCACGGCGGAACAGGAAAGGCAGCTCATGGAATGCATAGAGCAGCACAAAAACATGCAGGGCCCGCTGATGCCTGTTCTACAACAAGCGCAGGACATCTACGGGTACCTCCCCATCGAAGTGCAGAAAATGATAGCGCGGGGGCTTGGCCTTTCGTTGGCTGAGGTGTACGAAGTCGTCACATTTTACGCGCAGTTCTCACTGAACCCCAAGGGGAAATACCGGGTCGCCGTCTGTATGGGCACAGCATGCTATGTAAAAGGCGCAGGAGACGTCCTTGACAGGATCAGCGCAAAACTCGGCATTGAATCCGGCGGGATAACGCCTGACGGGGAGTTTTCGCTGGATGCTACCCGATGCATCGGCGCTTGCGGACTCGCGCCAGTCATGACGGTCAACGAAGACGTATACGGCCGCCTGGTCTTGGACGACGTCGACGGCATAATCGAAAAATACATGCAGCAATAAACACATATTAAATAACAGGAGGTGTTGATCCGAATGAAATCACTTGCAGAACTCGCAAAACTGCGCGAACAGATCCAGGGAGAAGTGAGCCTGCGCCATGACAGCGCAAGCGACACGCGCGTAGTCGTCGGCATGGCGACATGCGGCATCGCGGCAGGCGCCCGCCCGGTACTCGCGGCATTCGTGGATGAGGTCAGCAGGCGGCAGCTTAAGGGTGTGATGGTCACGCAGACAGGGTGCATCGGAATGTGCCATCTCGAGCCGATTGTGGAGATCACAACACCGCATCACGAGAAAATCACATACGTAAAGATGTCGCCTGATAAAGTTGAAAAAATCGTGACAGAGCATTTGGTAAACGGGAGCCCGGTTCTTGAATACACAATTGGCGCAGCACAGCAATAAATAGAGGAGGTACGACAATACATGGATATAGTAAGATCGCATATTCTGGTATGCGCCGGTACGGGCTGCACCTCCTCGCGCTCAGAGGAAATAATCGCTGAGCTGGAGAAGGAGCTTATAGACCATAATCTTGAAAAAGAAGTCCGCGTCATTAAAACCGGATGTTTTGGACTTTGCGCGCTCGGGCCTATCATGATAGTGTACCCGGAAGGCGCGTTTTATTCGATGATCAAGCCGGACGATGTAAAAGAGATCATCAGTGAGCATATCATGAAGGGGAGGATAGTCACCCGTCTGCTCTATCAGGAGACTGTGACGGACGAGAACACTATCAAGAACCTCAACCACACCAATTTTTACGAAAAACAACTGCGCGTCGCACTACGCAACTGCGGCTTGATAAACCCGGAAAACATAGAGGAATACATTGCGCTGGAAGGTTATGAAGCGCTCGGGCGCGCGCTCACGAACATGACCCCGCAGGAAGTTATCGACGTCATTAAAGAGTCGGGGCTTCGCGGAAGGGGCGGCGCGGGATTCCCCACGGGGATGAAGTGGCAATTTGCGATGCAGAGCAAAGGCGATGTTAAGTATGTATGCTGCAACGCGGACGAAGGTGACCCCGGCGCGTTCATGGACCGCTCGGTACTCGAGGGGGACCCGCATGTCGTACTGGAGGCGATGACTATCGCCGGTTATGCGATAGGCGCGCACCAGGGGTATATATACGTCCGCGCGGAATACCCGATAGCAATACATCGCCTCGAAATCGCGCTGGCGCAGTCGCGTGAAATGGGCTTGCTGGGAAAAGACATATTCGGGAGCGGGTTTGAGTTCGACATAGAGCTGCGCCTCGGTTCCGGCGCGTTCGTGTGCGGCGAGGAAACCGCGCTCATGACGTCCATCGAGGGACACCGCGGCGAGCCGCGCTACCGCCCGCCGTTCCCGGCAGTGAAGGGCCTGTTCGGAGTTCCGACTATCCTTAACAACGTCGAAACTTACGCCAACATCCCGCAAATCATAATTAAAGGCGCGGATTGGTTCTCGTCAATGGGAACAGAAACGTCGAAAGGCACCAAGGTGTTCTGCCTTGTCGGGCATATTACTAACACCGGCCTCGTGGAGATACCGATGGGCACGACGCTCCGCGAGATCGTTGAGGACATCGGAGGCGGCATTCCGCATGGAAAGAAATTCAAAGCCGCGCAGACAGGCGGCCCTTCCGGAGGATGCATCCCCGCAGCGCTGATAGACACGCCGATAGACTACGAAAACCTGACAGCCATCGGGGCGATGATGGGTTCCGGCGGCCTGATCGTAATGGACGAAGACACTTGCATGGTTGATATCGCCCGCTACTTCCTCGATTTTACCGTCGATGAATCCTGCGGTAAGTGCTTCCCGTGCCGCATAGGCACTAAGCGCCTTCTTGAAATGCTCGACAAGATCGTTGAAGGCCACGGAACTGTCGAGATGCTTGACGAGATGGAAGATCTATGCCATCACATCAGGACAAACTCACTGTGCGCGCTCGGGCAGACGGCGCCGAACCCAGTCCTGTCCACTCTGAAGTATTTCAGAGAAGAATATATGGCGCATGTGGTCGAGAAGAGATGCCCCGCCGGGGTCTGTAAGTCACTGCTCAATTATGTGATCGTCGCAGAGAAGTGCAAAGGCTGCACGGCATGCGCGCGTGTCTGCCCCGCTAACGCAATCACGGGAACTGTTAAAGAACCCCATGTCATCGACCCCGAAAAGTGCATCAAGTGCGGCGCTTGTGTGGAAAAATGTAAGTTCGATGCGATCGAGAAGAGATAGAGAGGAAGTGGAGTAATCGATTATGAGCACTGTTACATTAAAAATCAACGGAGCCGAAGTAACGGCGCCGGCTGACGCTACCATACTTGAAGCAGCCCGTTTGGCCAATATTCGCATCCCGACGCTGTGTTATCTGAAGGATGTGAACCCGCTCGGGTCGTGCCGTATGTGCCTGGTCGAGGTCAAAGGCGCAAGAGGGCTTGCGACCTCCTGTATACACCCTGTGAGCGAGGGGATGGAAGTCACCACTATTTCGCCCGCGCTGCGCAAGTCGCGCAGGCAGACGCTCGAACTCATACTCTCGAACCATCGTACAGATTGCCTGAGCTGTTCGCGCTCAACAGACTGCGAGCTGCAGGAGCTTTGCCGCGAATATGGCGTGGACCAGTATGCGTTCGGAGCCCCGGAGATGAAGCCGGAATACGAATTTTCGATGCCGCATCTGGTACGGGACAACTCCAAGTGCATACTCTGCCGCCGCTGCGTTGCAGTTTGCAAGAAAAACCAGTACGTAGGCGTGATAGGCACGAACGAGCGCGGCTACGATACCCACATTGCGGCAGCGTTCGATATGCCGCTGGCGGACACATCATGCGTCGCATGCGGGCAGTGTATCGTGGCGTGCCCGACAGGGGCTTTGGCAGAACGTGACGACACCGGCAAAGTGTGGGCGGCGCTTGCCGACCCGGACAAGTACGTAGTCGTAGCGCCTGCGCCGTCCGTCCGCGCACAGCTCGGCGAATGCTTCGGATTGCCGATAGGCACGAACGTCGAGGGCAAGATGATCGCCTCACTGCGCAGGCTCGGGTTCGACAAGGTGTTCGATGTGGACACCGCAGCGGACTTCACTATCATGGAAGAGGGCACTGAGCTTCTGGAGCGCATAAACAACGGCGGCAAGCTGCCGATGATAACTTCCTGCTCGCCCGGCTGGGTCAAGTTCTGCGAGCATTACTATCCGGATCTTCTGGACAATGTGTCGTCTTGCAAGAGCCCGCAGGGGATGTACGGCTCGCTGATGAAGACATACTATGCCGAAAAGAACGGCATCGACCCCAAGAACATGGTCGTTGTATCCATCATGCCATGCACCGCCAAGAAGTTTGAGCTGGGCCGCGAAGACATGTCCGCCGCAGGGCCGGGCATGCCTGATATCGACGTGTCGCTCACCACCCGCGAGCTCGCCCAAATGATCAAAGAAGCCGGCCTGCTGTTCAACGAACTGCCCGACGAGGAAGCAGACCCCGCTTTCGGCATCGCGTCGGGGGCAGGGCATATCTTCGGAGTCACGGGCGGCGTCATGGAAGCCGCGCTGCGCACCGTCTACGAAATAGTCACCGGGAAACCGCTGGATTCGCTGGACTTCAAGGAAGTTCGGGGCACCAAGGACATCAAGGAAGCGGAGTATGACATGAACGGCACGAAAGTCAGGGTCGCCGTGACGTCAGGGCTCTCGAACGCTGCTATCCTGCTCGACCGCGTCCGCTCAGGAGAGGCAAACTACCACTTCATAGAGGTGATGGCATGCCCCGGCGGCTGCGTCAACGGGGGCGGGCAGCCGCATGTGAACAGCAGCATCAGCAATTTCACCGACCTGCGCGCAGTCCGCGCTCAGGCTCTCTATTCTGAAGATGCTGCGATGGCGCTGCGCAAGAGCCATGAAAATCCGGTGGTGAAAGAAATCTACGACACCTATCTGGAAAAACCCGGAAGCCACAAATCGCACCACATCCTGCACACATCTTATGTGAAACGGGATTATTAGTGACAAAGGATAGATTTAGTTTTTCGTGACCTTACATTTAACAAAGCCGGCTGCTTCACAAGTGCAGCCGGCTTTTTGTCATGTGTCGCAGAAGTAAGAGAGCATTATCACAAAATGCTGCTTTGGGGTTTACTTACTCACATCGGTCAGTTCTCAAAAATGATATTGAACATATCGTACTCCAGCTGTGTGATTTTCTCTGTCCGTTCCGTAAGGTTTGCGCTGACGTCGCCGAGTTCGCTGTTGAACATCAAGTCGGGGTCGGACAGGACGACAATCATGCCGGCGCCGATATGCTTGACAGCCAGGATCGTTTGTCCTGCGCTAGCCGATAGGACGCCCTCGTCCTCGCCTCCGATAACTGCGGACGCGTTTTCTGTCAGCCGGATACCGCCGCCTACAGAACTCAGAGCGTCAACATCCGTTCCTGCTAAGTCCAAAGCGCTAAGTTCCATACCCGCAAGCCTCAGTAAGCCATTGGAGTGGCCGCCGGACGCCAAATTGTCAAGGATCACTAAATTTGCGCCTTCCTCGACCAATGCCAGAACCTTTTCCGGATTTTTGATAGGCGCGCCGGGTTTTACCAAAACCGCGGCGTAGCCTTTTTTCAATGCGCTCTCAAGATCCTTTTCCACCGATGGAACGCACCCCAGACGTTGAGTCCATACATAAAACGTGTTCAATTGCTCCGAAGCATCAGCTAAAAACCCTTCAAGATTGTCTGACAATTTGAACTGCGAGTAGCCGCGTTCAAAGCAGATGCTGACATATGGCTCTTTCGGCTCGGGCGGAGGCAGGATGCGCTTGTTTATCATACTGAAAACGAAAACGCCGCAAAGAAGCGCGCACAAGCCTGACAGCAACCAGACCACAACCAGGAACTTATCGCGATTGATATACCAAAACAGGAAGTTCGCCAGTAAAAGCGTTATAAACACCGGCGCAAGAACAAGCCTTGGCCCCTGTCCCGGAAAGGCGTTTTCACGATTGAGCCATTGGAGACTCCCAAGGAGCAGTTCCGGTTTTCCGGGCATGAACATCCAGAAATTTGAATACACGGTGCTGTCTGTGAACGCCAACACAGAGCCTTTGCCGTATTGGACCGCGCAAGATTGCGGGAACAGTCCGAACTGTATTTCCGCCGCGTTAGAATCCTCCGGGAAGAAGTTTTTCTGGGAATAGTCCGCCTGGAAGTTCTTTAGCCCGTAGCTGACCATGATTTCCTGTGCGTACCATGGCATGTCAAGCGTATTAGTAGTCGCGAACAGGAAATGCGGGAGGTTATGAATACTGGGGTGTGCGAGCAGCGGCGTGTCATATTCTGACAGACTGCCTTCCACAAGCTCATATGTGCAGTCGTAGTTGAATCGAATGCCAAAAAGTTCCGAAATTTGATTGAGGTTGTACCCTGTGCCGAAAACGTTTGTATGGTCGCCTATCAGATAGAGGCCGCCGCCTTTTTCGACAAATGAAACAATAATGCTGACTTCATCGTCACTAAACGGCATTGTGGGTGTCTTAATAATAAAAATATCCGCATCCCTCAGTGTTTCCTCCGTTATCTCGGTATGACTGCGCCGAGTTTCATAGAAGCGCGAAATATGGTCATAGAAGCAGTAATAATTGTATCCGGAGCGTTCGCCGTACCAGCTTTGGTCATATTCTTCCGTCGTCCACTCCCAGTCGCTGTGGTATTCATCCACAACGACACGCCCCTGCTTTTCCCTGCCGGCAGCATGAAATCCGAAATATGCAGTTTCTGTGAAAACAAGAAGAAAGCCGAGAAGTCCCGCAATAACGACGGCTTTTTTACTTTTTCGCGAATACTCGAAAACGCTGATGGCGGGCGGCTCCAGATTCCGGAAAATAAATCGGAGTGAAAGAGCATATGGGATGAATGTCGCAAAGCTAAATGTGCGTTCCCAGAAAATGCTGTGAGCGCTTATAGCTGTATAGATAAGCAGCAGGAACACATATCTGAGTATGGAGTACAGGATCGTGAAACCAGTAAAAATGCAGAAGTGCTTCGCGCGCGCTTTCTTCATCACCAGCATCGTAAATCCACCGACGAGCAGCAGCAGTACATGCACAAGTCCGGCTTTTTCCCATGCGCCCGGAAACACGATGGTACGATATGCCGATTCGATGAAAAGGACGCCGTTGTCCGCAACGGTTTTCACACCGAATAGATTCATCACCGGGGCACAAAGCGCAGCAAGAATACGCTCCTCATGATACCTTGATATCAAGTTGTAGTATATTGGGAAAAACATGCACTGCAGCGCTATGACGACCGCCCATACGGAGGCGGTGTTTTTAATGGTGCGGACTCGCTTCTCCTTTTCCGGCAGGCGGAGGTTTGTTGAGAAGAAGAGAAAACCCGCAATGAGAAAAAGTATCCACAACGAGTCCGGCGGCTGGTAAACATGGACCGCCGACGTGAATATAAATGATAAAAACAATAATGAGACCCAGCTAAAGTCCAAAACGCTACCTCATTGCACACTTTCCAGGATTTCGTCAAACAAGCTGTCCAAAAACAGTATATTCCCCTCTCTGTACGTATCCACGTCCTCAAGGTTTTTGTTCCGAAGGAATCCTGCGTCCGCGATAAAGTACAAACCACCGGAACCATACTGCTTTTTCGCAATCACTGTGTAGCCCCAAATTGCTATTACGCTCTGCGGGTCTTCGGGATCCAGGTATTCCCCGTCGTGAAGTATCGGACATGCGTTCCAGAATGCCATGCCCGGGTCCTGATCCGGCGACACCCGCCCGATAGCCAGATTGTCAGCTCCTAATCCATAGCGCGACAGCAAATCACCAGACGCGCTGGGGCTGTTGTAGTCAGCGCAGATCATCAAATAACTGCCGCCTTCCATAAAAGCATCCAATGCCGCAACGTCTTGCGCCGTTAAGCTGCGCGCGGGCTCAAGCAGCAGGACGAGCTTTGCATCAGGCCTAGCCTGTATCACGCCTGCAAGCCCATCCGCGCTGATGTATGGCATTATGCGATTTCGCAGGCAGGCTGCAATGAACCCGTCGAGCGATCTGCCGGACTTATTCATATCGATAGACTCCTGTCGGCTAGTGTCAATGATGCAGGATGCGAGGAAAAAGTTGTTACCCCCATTTTCCCCGTTATCGGGAGCCTCTGCTTTGCCTGAAACGCCCGCAGCCGCACCAGGGCACAGATAAGCGAAAACATTATCTACGAATGGGTAGGCGTATGAAATAATAGTGTTTTGAAATGTTGTGGTATCGCCGAACACAAGGAAGCGCCCTTTTCCATACTCCGCGCAGGCGACAAGAACAAGGTCACCAATGCGTTCGCCGCGGTTAAAGTGCATGTCACCGAGATAACCTTCCGCCACATTGTCTATGTTGCCAAAATCGCTGTATCCAGTCTTTCCTATCAGCAGAGGCTTGGCGCGAAAACCAAGTTCAAGCGAAGCGCCGACAACGATCTGCAGCCGGCTTTCTGTCACGCCCGCAAATATCGGGCTTTTGCGAAGCGAAAAACTATCTGCCCACAAGCTCTTGAACGGTATTGCGCTGTCAAAATTGAACTCAATGCCAACGGGCTCTAGGATCGTATTGAAGGGCAGGCGTATCTCTTTATGCCCGGTATGGTCGCCGACCGCCAGCACGCCGCCGCCCATTTCTGCAAAACTCCATATCGCGCTCAGCGCCTTTTCATCAGGCATGATGTTCAGGTTGAATATCACAAGGACGTCGGCGTCTTTTAGCGTTTCCTCCGAAATATCTCTCACAGTTTCGCAGGTATAGCCGTTCATCGTGAGATACTCGGGCAATATGCCGAACATTCCGGCATTGTCAAGTCCGTAGCGGCCTTTTTCAGGCACAGAAAAGTCAATGCCCGAATCCCAGAAGACTATTTTAGCATTGTTACTGTGTGCATCCGGTATCTGCGGCGCTTTCGGCTGGATTGAGAAAATAGATGTCAATACTGACATCACCGCAAGGAAAGCAAAAGCAGCTATTGCGGTCTTTTTTTCGCTGATAATACGCCGTACTACTCCCGCAGCGGCCGTTGTATGCTTGTCAGCAGTCTTTCCGCTACGCTTAGTTTTGGCTGAACAAAAAGCTGTGAAAACCAGCGAAAAAAGTGCAAAAAGTATCAACCGGAAGTCCAGCGCGCCTGTTAGCGGCTCGAAAAAGTGCAGCCCAAGGGAAAAACTGTTCTCCGCTAGCACTGTCCATAATGCTATGTAAAATCCCCAGACAAAGCACCAGACGAGAGTACACAGTATGACATTGAGCGGAACGTTCAGTCTCTTGAACGGTTTCTTTGACGAAAGAAGCGCAATCACAATATGTGCTATTGAAAACAGCGCAAAGACGTCTATGCCGCTGTAAGTGATCCCCATTTGAATCGGTCTGCCAATGATAGCACCGACAAAACCGGAAAACCCGAGCGATGCTTTCGTGAGAAGCAAGTAGAACACCGCGCTGTTGTTTTCTAGCAGCCGGTATAGCAGGAAAACTCCCAGAACAACCGCCTGTGCGGTCAGTTCCGGGAGTATGTCCTCGTCCATTCTGATCTTTCTAAAATACCTTGCCGCAAAAGCCACTAACAACAGCGCTGCCAGAAAGTTCGTGACAAACAGCGGCGCGCTTATCAGCAAGCCAAAGTAGACAGATACAAGTAATAGAAAAAGCACCATAAGTATGTTTAGAATTTAAAGAAATATATCTCGCTTGGCGTTGTCAATACAATGGCGTTGTTTATATACGCAAGCGAATGCAAACCTCTGCTGTTTGTAGCAATATTCTCGACTGCCCTTGTCGTAACGTCGAGCCGTAAAAGATCGTCTCCGCCGGATTTGAAGTAGATATAGCCGTTGTGGTACAGAATCAAATCTATCATTTTCGATCCAGTGTACAGCTTTACCCTGTTCGTACCATCGGCGTTCATCATGTAGAGGCTGCGTTGCTGGTCCAGGTCGCCGCAGTAGATGACCCCGTCTGAAACATTCATGCGCCATGCCGGCTCATCGCTTATCTTGACTGCGGAGCCGCCGTTTGTACTGAGCCTGTATGGCTTGAAGTTGTCGCTTTTGTTCATGAAGTAGATATAGTCGTCAAATGCGTTGACGGCTCCGACTTCAAAATCGGTGAGCTGCGTCCTGTTAGACCCGTCGATATTTACCTTGAAGAGTTTTTCACCATAGGAGTAGCTTTTATAATAAATAGTGTCGCCAATCACATTTGCATAGGCAACCTGCTCATTCAATAGAATCGTCATTTTTCCGCTTTCCAAATCACAAGAGTAGTACATAGAGTTGCTTCCGGCATAACGGGCGAAGAACAACTTGCCCGAAGCAAGCGCCAGTTCGCGGAATGTTCCCTGTACAAAAAGCTCTTTAGCGGATGTGTTGCCGTTCATGAGTTCCTGCTCTTTTATCTTGTAGATGCTTTTATCATTGCCCTCTATGAAATAGACGTAATCGCCGTGTTGGACAGCAGCGCCATAATTGACTGCGCTACGGGCGTTTGAGCCCCTGTTACCAAGAATGTCCAGCATCCTGTTTGTAGGTTTCAGCGCGCCTTCGCCTATAAGCTTGTCTACGAGTCTGACGCTCGAGCCTTTTAAGGTTGCTTTAAGCCCCTGGTATGACAGATAGACAAGATCGTTGCGTAAAAATGTCCTGCCGTTCATCTTCTGAACGTCATACGACGATATCATGCCGAGCTCCACTGCCTTGATGTGGCTTTCATCCCATTTGAAGTCGCTTGATGAGTCGTAGCCCAGCGCGCGAAGCACAAATGTGATGTATTGCTGATATGTGGCTTCCGAACTCGCGCCGAACTCCGTTGCTGAAATACCGCTTGTTATGCCGTTCGTGTATAAGTATCCCACGTATGGTTTAGCCCAATCGGCAACGTCAGTAAATGGAGTCGTATAAGTGTTTTTTAAGACTTCGTCTTCTTTGCCGAGCAACCGGACCAGCATTACCGCTGCCTGTACACGCGTTGCCTTGCCCTCAAGCTCATACCCGTTTTCAGTGCCGCTGAACGCACCCAGCGCTTTCAGCTCATCTGCCATCTGAGTCCTGTAGCCGACGGAAATGTTCTGCACATGCACATTTCCCTGGCTTCCCGGCGTCGTGCTTCCGGGACCCGGCGGAGTTTCAGGCAGCGGATCAGGCGGTCTTGTAACAGGAGGATCAGTTGTTTGCGGGATACATGAGTTGTTGCCGACTCTGCATGTGTTCCCTGTGCCGCAGGTAGTGCCTGAGCAAGTAGTTGACCCGATGCAAGTATTCCCCCCGCATGTGCTGGTTCCTATACAAGTGGAGCCGCATGTTGTGCCGCATGTATACAAACAAGTAGAAGCACAAGTAGAAGAGCATGTGGAGCCGCAAGTGTAACCTGAGCACGTATAAGTCGACGTGGGCATTGGGCTGAAAGCGGGAACAAATGCCACAGGATCAAACCCCGCAGTATACGAACTCCCGGCGTCGATGGCGCTTGTGTCCTCTGTCAGGGTTGGCTTTTCCGCTTGAAAGTAAAGCGCGTAAGTACCGTTTTCTTTCTCGTCGAACTCCCGCAGGCTGTTTTGCAGGGATGCGTCGAAAAGAGGCGAGAACTTGACGCTCTTTGCTGCGCTGTCCGCAGCTACGCTGTTCGTATTGCGATCAGGCGTCGCATTTGCAGCCGGCGCTATGTTCACCCGTGATAGCAGTAAAAATGTCGCGCAAAACACAGCGCAGAACATAAGCCCCAGCGCTGCTTTGCGTGAGAGTGACTTCAGCTTAGATCTGCTGCTGCTGCCGGAATTGTCGTGCTTCATAGTATCATCTCCTTATATATTTTGCCGGTGGATGCTTAAGGAAGATGGTATTCGACGCCCCTGACTGTGCTTAGCCAGAGGCGCTGAATAGTACAATACTTGTTATGAACCGTATTTTTGCTTGATGAGCTCAATGGCTCTGTTGTAGACGGCGTTTGCTACTTCATCGCCGCGCTGTGCGTTGATCTCGTCAAGGACCAGCTTGTGCGTGTAGGCCATCTCGTCTTTCCATAATTGGATCTCATCGGCTGTGAGCTCTACGAAGAGATGGTCGTTCTCCATGGCGTAGTTCATCTGCCACTCAATAAAGGAGTTGGTCTCATCCCACATGAACTCGTAGCCGCGCTTGCCGCCGAAGGCTTCGACCTTTTCGTTGCGCCACAGGTCAGTCCAGAGCTTCTGCAGGTCTGCAGGCATGGAGTTGTACTGGTCGAGCGCTACCACATAGATGAAGAACTCCTGGAAAAAGCCGTTGTCTGTTGCTGTGACGTGCTGCTTGAGGAACGGATGCAGGCCGAACCAGTTCGCAAAAGCCCAGCAGTTGATGTAACCGTCGATTACAGACCTTTCGAGGGATTCATACATCTGCCCCGGCGGTATATAAGAGATTCCCACGTTGTACTTGTCAAGCATTTGCTTCAGTTCCGGTTTGTAGGGAACGATCGTCTTGCCTGCAAGGTCAGAGGGCACGCGGACTTCGCCGTCGTCTATCAGGTGCAGCTGATACCCCCAAAGAGGAGATACGGAAATCGGCAGCATGTTGTACGGCTCCATTTCCGCCGCTATCTCCGGGAACTCGTCAAAAAGCTGCATGAATATCTCAGACGCTTCAAGCGGATCCTTCAGGCCCATAAACGGGAGCTGCATGATGCGGCAGCTCAACGGGAAAATGTCGGGGTAGTTGACTGTCGGAAGGTAGGCCCACTGGCCGACGCCATCGCGCATACCTGCGGGGATCTCAGGGAAAGTGAGGAGCGATCCGGCATAATAATGGCGGACGACGATCCTTCCGCCGCTTCTGCTTTCAAGCTCTTTCAGGGCTGCTGTCCAGCTCTGTGTCACAGGCTCGCCGGCGGCATATGCCGCATGGACTTCAAAAACCTCGCCGCTGGCGGGGGGCGGCGCCGACGATGTATCCGTGCTGTCGGAAGCGCCGGCAGACGTCGGTGCTTCATCGTCGTCTTTTTTGCACGAAACAAGCACAAAGCAAATCATCACCACCACAAGGATAAGGCTGATCGCGCGGAACAGTTTCTTCTTCATTTCATTTCCTCCTATTGATCATTTATTTTTCTAGAAAAACTTCCTATATTTAACTCTTTTCTCTTTTCTCACTTCATCATCGACGGGAGCCAGGTAGCCATTTTCGGGAACACGCACATCAGGAAAACGACAGCGAGATCCGCAATGATAAATGGCGAAACTGCTTTGAACAGCTTCGGCGCGGACACTTTTGAGAACCCGGACACCATGAACACCACCATCCCGATTGGCGGTGTGATAGCGCCCAGAGCCATCATGAGAACTACGTAGATACCGAGCCAAATCGGGTCGAAACCCAGAGCCGTAAGGGCGGGGTAGAGTATCGGGATCGTGAGAATGACCATCGGTATCTCCGGGATGAGCATACCCAGCACTATATAGATGAGCGCAAGCACAAGCATTAGGACGGGGATCGATGCGTTCATGCCCACCAGAAAGTTCGAGACAGCGAAAGGTAGTTGGGAGAGGGTGATGAAGCGTATGAATATGTATGTTCCGAGTAGCAGCGAGAATATCATGCCGACTGTCAGGACGGTTTCCTTCATTGCGAGCATGAACTTTTTACCATTCAAGGTTTTTGAGAAAACAGAAATAATAATAGCTCCGGCAGAACCTATTGCACCGGATTCAGTCGTCGTAAAGACATTCAGGTAGAGCCCGCCGAAAACCAGCAGGAAAAGGGCGACGACGGGAATAATTCCCACTGTTGTCCTCAGCTTTTCTTTAAACGGAACGTTGGCTCCTGTCGGACTCAAACCCGGCTTGATTTTGCACATAACGAATATGACCAGACAAAACACTATGACCATTATGACGCCGGGGATGAGGCCGGCCATGAAAAGCTTATTTATGGGCTGGTTCGTTATTATTCCGTAAATAATCAGCGGCAGGCTTGGAGGTATGATAATGGAAAGCGGCGCGCCGACGGACACTGCGGACGCCGCGAATTCTTCGTTGTAGTTATATTTCTTCATCTCCGGCAGCGCCACTTTGGACATGATGACAGTCGATACCATATGCGAACCGCAAATGGCGCCGAGGAAACCCGAGGCCACCACTGTTGCGGAGGCAAGGCCGCCCCTGAACTTCCCGAACCATGCGTTGCAGGCCTTAAAGAGGTCGGTTCCTATCCTCGACTCCGCTATGACCATGCCCATGAGCGCAAACATCGGGATGACTGTCAAAGCATAGTTGTTCAGGTTCGTGAATGGAACTAAAGCCACAGACCCCAGTGCCACCGTCGTATTACGCAAGACTATCAAGCCGACAAAGCCGACGATGCCCATCGCTACGCCTATCCACATGCGAAGAGATATGAGGATGAGCAAAACGACGATGCCGAGCAATCCAATCAGTTCAGCGCTCATGTTTGCGCACCCCCTGAGTCCTGTTCGCCTGCGTCTGTGAAAGCGAGGATCGCTAGATCCGGGTTATCATCAAACACTGTTTTTTCCTTTGGATCCTTGAAGTTTATTATCCGCTCGTACACATAGACAATGGTGCCAAGAGCACATGCAACGAAAGAGGCTCCCAATGCCGTGTACAGCGGCCATTTCGGCACTTTTACCATGAAGTATGCTTCGCCCGACTGCATTGCAAAGGCAATCTGGTTGAAAAGCTGCACGCCGACGAGAACAAAGAATGCGCAGCTAAGTATCCCCATTATGATTTCGACAAAAAGATTGAGCTTTTTCGGGAACCTGTCGACAAGTACGTTCACGTTGATGAACCGGCCTTCCACAAGGGCATGGGCCATTGCGGTCATGCTGATTATGAGGAGCATTTGGCTGTACTCCGCAACTCCGTTCAATGTCAGGCCGAAAATAAACCGCCTTACAACGTCCACCACCGTCATGACTGCCATAACGGCAGTCGCAAGGTAGCTAATATAAAGGAATATGCGGGTGATGATTTTCAACACTCTAGCCACGATAGACATCTGCCCAAATCACCTGCCTTGCTGTAATAACTTATCTGAAAAGTAAAAAAAACACAGCGAATCACTTTCGCTGTATTATAGTGATAAATACTAGTGTTGTCAAGTTTTTTAACGCATTGAACGCAGTTATCACAATGGCTTGTAACCGTTCAGCGTTTTTTTCAAACCGCTCTCGCAGCGATGGCCGGAGATATATACGACGCGATAACGAGGGGGCCATTTTCGTCTATCAGTCTGGTCTGCTTCGGAATCGCGTACATATCGCCATCGCCCGAAACAAACAGCAGATCGATTCCGCGAGGGTACTCGTAACACTGCGCGTCACGCATGACTATTGCGTCTTTTACCGTCTGCGTCGACAGGATCTCCGCTTGCCCGTCTATGCCCGGGCCGCAAAGAGCCAACCGGCAATAGGTTGCGTCGTCGTTTTGAACTATGATGGTCGCGTTTTTATTTGGGCTGTCAATAGTTCCGCACTTTGCGTTTTCAATTGCTTCGCGCATATCGCACCAGGAGCGGGCGAAGATGAAGTCGGCGTCTTCTATACTCTTTTTGCTGGCAAATGTGAGGGATGCTATGTCCTCCGGGAAAGCGCCGCCGCCGCATGCATTGAAGCTGGCTCCATTGTCCAGAAGGGACACGGCTATTGCCAGCAGTGCGGGGCTGCCGCCATAAAGCCTGTCTGCATATTTTTTGATACTCACGACTTTTGCGGGATTTGACATAGCTTCGAGGATAAGCTTGTAGACTTGCTGGCTGTAGAGTATCAAATCGAAACTATGCCTTTTGCATTTTGAGGTCATTTGGAGCCTCCTCTCCATACTTATTCAAACAAAACAATGATAATTGAACTATGTAAAAAGTATCAGCGCTGCTGTGTAAAAGTTTTGTATGATTTTTACAAAGTTGGTCTAAAAAATGCATAAAACACAAAAGCTGCCGCATTTAGATATGCATGCGCGGCAGCCAGATTGGTAATAATGTCATGAGCTACTGTATTTCCGAGAATGCTTTCAAGATACGCAGGCCAACGTTGCCGCTCTTTTCAGGGTGGAACTGCGTACCGAATATGTTGCTCGCAGCTGCGGCGGCTGTCAGGTCCGCGCCATATTCTGCGGAGGCAATGATGCTTTCCTCGCAGCCTTCAGCGTGGAATGAGTGGACGAAATACACATGGTCGCCTTCGTCTATGTATTTGAAGAGGGATGATTTGCCGTTGCCGGGGAATTTCAGCGCATTCCAGCCGATATGCGGAATTTTATAGCCCGCCGGTATCCTCGGGCCGATCGGCGCGACAGTGCCGCGAAGCAGACCCAAACCGTCATGCTCGCCGAACTCGTAGCTTTTCTCAAAAAGCAGCTGCATCCCGAGACAAACGCCGAGCAGCGGCTTGCCGCTTTTGGCCTCGCTGATAACAATTTCGGCAAGCCCGCTTTCATGCAGCTTCGCGGCTGCATCGCCGAACGCGCCGACCCCCGGCAGTATTATCCGCTCGCTATTTCTAATCGCCGCCGGGTCGCCCGTGACAAAGGCATCCTGCCCGATGTACTTCAGCGAGCAGGACAATGAGTATAGATTCCCAACGCCATAATCAACGATTGCAATCATACTAAACTAGAATCCCCTTCGTAGACGGTATTTCGTCCTTGTAGTCATCGTCTATCTTCACCGCTTCACGCAGGGCGCGGCCAAGCGATTTGAAGCATGCTTCGATGATATGATGCGCATTTTTGCCGGCCAGCATGCGGATGTGGAGGGTTATTCCGGCTTTGCGCGTGAACGCAAGCAGGAACTCTTCGAACAGCTCGGCTTCGAGCGCACCTATTGTGCGGTCCGGCAGCGTCACGTCCATGCTCAGGTGGCTCCTGCCGGATATGTCGACGGCGCACATCACGAGCGCTTCGTCCATCGGCAGTGTGACGTCGCTGAAGCGGCTGATGCCGCGCGCTTCACCGAGCGCCTGCGCAAGCGCGCTGCCAAGGCATATGCCTATGTCTTCGACGGAGTGGTGCCCGTCTACATGAGTGTCGCCTTTGCATGTCAAGCTAAGGTCGAACCTGCCGTGAAGCGCGAACAGCTCAAGCATATGGTCCAAAAACCCGACGCCTGTGTCTGCGGAGCTTTTCCCTGTTCCGTCAAGATTCAGCGACAATTCTATGTCGGTTTCCGCAGTCTTTCTCGTAATTTCACTTTTTCGCATTATCTCATCATCCTTTTTTCAGCAAGCGGTACTCCCATCGCGCCGTCATCGGCTTTGCTTTACCAATAATAGTAAAAATCCTGCCGCAATGCAAGGTTTTTTGTAACAACAACTACGGCTACCACGGCAACGACGTCCACAAGCACTACGTTTTGGACTATACATCGCCTCTTGCGAAAGTTATGTAGTGACGCCAAGTGGATCATGTGTATAAATGTTTGGAATAAATTATTGTATGATAACGAGACCGGGTGAATCGCTCTCCGCCCATTTCGATTGCACGTTGTATTTTTTAAGGCGAACTGTTGGGTTATTCGGGTCATACCTGATGAGGAATTTATCACCGACTTTATTAATACCGATTTCACTATCGTCAGCAAAATCTTCTAAAACCTCGCCGTTAGCCAAATAAGAGATTTTGTAGTTATGCTTAAACTCTCTAGTGTGAGTTCTTTTCAGCATCAAAATCTAAATGACTTGAAATGCCGAGATCTTTTACTACTTCTGCTTCAGTTTCAGGCCAACCACGCACCTTTTTCCATTTCTTACGGCTTTTTATCCCGAGCACCAGAAAAACTAATGCGAAAAACCAACAAATGACTATTACTTCCATAAAACTCCTCTTTCTATAAAAAGCTCGTTTCATTATATTACTATCTCAAGCCCCAGATATGATGTTAGCCAGTGCTGAGATGAGCGCGTCCATTTGCTCTTTTGTGCCAATTGTTATGCGCAGGTAGGCTGATATGCGAGGTTTGTTGAAGTGGCGGACAAGTATGCCGCGCTTTTTTAGTTCTTGATAAAGTTCATGGCCTCCTATGGACGGGTGTTTTGCAAAGACAAAGTTTGCCGACGACTGCGTCATATGGAAGCCCAGTTTTTGAAGTTCAAGTTCGGTGTATTCGCGCGTCTTGACTATCTCGCGGCACATTTCCTTATAATACCCGCCCCAGTCCAGAGCCGCTTCCGCAGCGATTTGCGTGAGGCGGTTGACGTTGTATGGGTTGAAGGAATACTTTATCCTGTTCAGGTCGCCGATCAGGGGGGCGGGGCCGATTGCGTATGACATCCGCGCGCCTGCCATTGAGCGCGATTTTGAGTACGTGTGCATGACGAGCAGGTTTTCGTATTTGTTTATAAGCGGAATGGCGGATTCTGCGCTGAAATCGACGTAGGCTTCGTCTATAAGCGCTACATAACCGGGATTGCTGCGCGCTATTTCCTCAATGCCGCTAAGAGGGAGGGCTATGCCTGTAGGGGCGTTCGGATTTGCTATTACTATGTTTTTCCCGGCGTTGAAGTAGTCCGCCGGGTTTATTGTCAAGTCATCCATGAGCGGGATCTGCTCGGCCGGGATACCGTACAAGTTTGCATATACCGGATAGAAGCCATAAGTGATATCAGGGAAGCAAACCCCGCGTTCGCTGTCGCAAAACGCGAGGAATGAAAAGGCTAGGAGCTCGTCGGAACCATTGCCTATTATAACGTTTTCCGGCTTGACGCCGTAGAATACTGCAATTTTTTCGACAAGCCGGGCGCCGTCGGGGTTGGGGTACAGGTTGAGCTTTTTCATTTCGCTTTCGCCAATGGCGGATAGCACGCCCGGCGGCGGCGGGTACGGTGATTCGTTCGTATTCAGCTTGATATATTCCATATCAGCTGGCTGCTCCCCCGGAACATATGCTTCCAGCGCCTCCAACCTGCCCGATAAAAACTTGCTCATTAATGCTCCTAGCTCTTAGTTATCTACAGTGTTTCCTGATCTCTTATCAGCACTGACCGCGCATGGGCTGTCAGCCCTTCTTTCTCTGCGAAACGGACGATGTCGCTGCCCGCCGCGTCAAGCGCTTCTCTTGTATAATATGTGAAAGATGACTTTTTGACAAAATCATCGACTGTCAGCGGGCTTGAAAAGCGTGCCGTGCCTGATGTCGGCAGGTTGTGGCTCGGACCGGCGTAATAGTCGCCGAGAGCCTCGGGTGTGTTCCTGCCAAGGAATACTGAACCGGCGTTTTTTACTTTGTCAAGATGCGAGAACGGATCGTCGAGAAAAATCTCCAGATGCTCGGGCGCCAGTTCATTCGATATCTCAAATGCTTGCTCTAATGTGTCTGTAATGATTATTTTCCCGTTGTTATTTATTGATTCCCGCGCGATCTTTTCGCGCGGAAGCTCTTTTAGCTGCTCTTCGATTTTTACACTGACTGCCTCCGCAAAATCCTTCCGGTCTGTGACCAGCACAGCGCTGGAGTCTTCGCCGTGTTCGCATTGCGAGAGCATGTCGGCTGCGACTATTGCAGGGTCGGAGCTGCCGTCCGCGATCACCAGGATGTCGCTCGGGCCTGCGAGCATGTCGATTCCTACTATGCCGAAAACCTGGCGCTTCGCCTCCGCGACGTATGCATTGCCGGGACCCGTGATTTTGTCCACCCGCGGAACAGTCTGCGTGCCATAGGCAAGCGCTGCAATGGCCTGCGCCCCGCCGATAGTGAACACTCTGTCGACGCCTGCTATTTTTGCGGCTGCGAGTATCCCGGTATTGTACACTCCTTCCCTCGGAGGCGGCGTCGCAATTATCAGTTCGCTGACCCCGGCGAGTTTTGCCGGTATGCAGTTCATTAGTACGGACGACGGGTATGCAGCAGTTCCGCCCGGGATGTACAGCCCGACGCGCTCAAGCGGCAGGATACGTTGCCCCATGACGACGCCGCCTTCCGCAGTCATGACATAGCCATGCCGGATTTGGCGGCGGTGGTATTCTTCGATATTCCTCGCAGCACGTTCCATAACGCCGACGAATTCAGCTCCGGCATCCGCAATTGCTGCGTCGAGTGCAGACGGCGGTAACTCGAAGTTTTCCACTTTGCAGTAATCGAACTTTTCTGTGTATTCTCTGAGCGCTTCATCACCGCGCAACGCTACGTCTGCGATTATCTCGCTGACAGTAGCAGCGATTGCACTGACTGCGGGGGAAGCGGCGAGCGGCACTGAAGATTCTGCTTTATACTCCGCTGCCGTGAGAATTCTTATCATTTAATACTTTAGCCTTTCTTAACACTAACCCCTAACCCCTGACCCCTGAGCCCTGAGCTCTGCTCAATCAACGCCTTTAACATATTCAGAAAGCCTCGCGCACATTTGAGCGATCGCTTCGTGGTTGAACTTGTAGCTGACTTTATTTGAAATAAAGCGCGCGCTTATATCCATGATCATTTCGACCACCTTGAGGTTGTTTTCACGTATTGTATTACCTGTCTCGACAATGTCGACAATGACGTCTGACAAGCCGAGCAGCGGCGCTAGCTCGATGGAGCCGCTGAGCTTGATGACGTCTATCTCGCGGCCCTGCCCGTTAAAATGCTCGCGCGCGATATTTGTGAATTTGGTTGCGACGCGCAAGGTGCGGTCTATGTTGTCGAGTGAAAACTCTTTACCCGCCGCCACGCACATGCCGCATTTACCGATCCCGAGGTCGAGAAGGTCAAAGACTTCCGGCGAGTTTTCCGCGAGAATGTCTTTCCCTGCTACTCCGACGTCCGCAGCTCCCCGTTCGACGTAAATTGACACGTCGGACGGCTTGACCCAAAAATAGCGCACTCCGCGTTCCGGGTTTTCAAACACGAGCCTCCGGCTTTCCTCATATATGGCGGGGCACTCGTACCCCGCCGACTCAAACACCGAGTAAGCTTTCTCTCCAAGCCTCCCCTTAGGAAGCGCAATATTTATCATTTTCATCACATCGTCATCAGCCTTTTATACTTCATATTCTCCGGCTTTTCGCGCTGGACCCTTACGCTGCGGCCTTCTTCTGTGAGCGCTGCGACCTCTCCTGCCAGGGCGCTTGCGTCGGTATTGTCGCCATAGAGCAGCAGGACGTCGAATTCGGGAGCCGAGCGCGGCGGGGCTGTTTTCTCAAGGAGGTCGAGATAGACCGCAAAGCCGATCGCTCCCGCTTTCTTTCCGAATCTGTCCAGGAGCCCGTCGTACCGCCCGCCGGAGATCACATTAGCCGGAATACCCTCTATGCAGCCCTGGAATATGATCCCGTTATAATAATTGAGGTCGTTGACGATCGAAAAGTCGATATTTACTCCCTGCACGCCGCCAAAACGCTCCAGCGTGTCGCGTATTTCCTCAAGCTCGCCAAGCGCTGCCTCGGTTTCATCGTTGATGCTCAGACGGCGCAGTTCAATGAGCGCTTCGCCGTAAGGCGCATAAAGCGCGGACAAGGCCGCGATCCTATCCTTGAAGTCGTCGGCAAGCCCGTACACGGCGCATAAGGACACGATTTCCGGAACATTCTTTTCCCTTATCCGCTGCAAGAGTTCAGTTTTTTGCTTTGCCGTCAGATTTGCGCTGTTTAATAATCCGCTGATGTATCCCATATGCGAGATGTCGAGCACGGACCGGTCGCCAAGCTCCGAAAGGCTCCGGCATGCAAGCATTATCACTTCGCTCACGGTGTAGGTGTCTATATCGCCGATGCATTCGAGGCCGACTTGCATCCGCTCCTTGAAATCATGCCCGTCCGGCCTGTACACGTTCTCGTTATAATACAGTTTTCTCATACCGTGGCTGTCCGCGGTGTTCTTTACGATGGACAATGTCACGTCCGGGCGAAGCGCCATCAGCTTTCCTCCTGCGCTTGTGAACGTGATTATCTCGCCGGACGAGAGGAACGCTTTGTTTTCTGAGTAAAGCCCGTATTCCTCGAACCTGCTCATCCGATACTGCGTATAGCCATATTGCTTGTACAATGCCCGAAGCCGCATAATCGCCTTCTCATCGTATCTCAGTACATCTTTGGTCATAGTCATAGTCATTAAAAACGTCCTATCCCTCTGGCGATGGTGTAGGCAGTTTGCGTTGCGGCCAGGATGTTCTTCGGCGTCGCGCAGTCGCCTATCTGGTAGAATTCGGGCGCGCTGAAGGATAGCGCGAACGCTTCCTCATGCAGCGGCTTTTGCCCTGTCGCGTTGACTACGGTGTCCGCCTGAAGGGTGAACGCGCCTCCGGGGTTTTCGCATGAGACGGAGGCGTCGGAAATGCCCTTCACCGTGGTGTTTAGATGTACGCCGATGCCAAGCCTCGCTATTTCCTGGACAAGGGCCATGGAATGCATGCCGTATGGATCCGTCGTAAGCTGATCCATTATCTCGACTATGGTAACTTTCTTGCCTCGCTCTGCCATGAACACGCCCATTTCTATCCCTACAAGCCCGCCGCCGATTATTACCAGAGTATCTCCGGCCTTTTCCGGGGCGAGATACAGCTCCTCGGCGCCGACGACGTTTTTGCTGTCTATCCCGGGGATCGGTGGCGTGATAGGCTTTGCTCCGAGCGCGGCGATTATTACGTCCGGGGCAAGGCTTTCCGCGAGCTGCGGCGTGACCTCTGTGTTGAGCTTTACAGTGATGGGCGAGCGGGAGATGCGCAGCGCCTGGCGGTCGAGATACTCCTCGAGACGTTTTTTGAACGGGATGTTTTTCTCGCACCGCAGCACGCCGCCAAGCTGCCCGGTTTTCTCGCATAGTATTACCTCGTGCCCTTGCCTGGCGCATGTGAGCGCGGCCTGCATGCCCCCGACGCCGCCGCCGGCGACGAGCACGCGCTTCTTTGAACGTGGCGGCAGCGCGCCTCTTTCCTCGAGTTCGCGGCCAATGGACGGGTTGATCGAGCACTGCAGGTACCTGTGCATGCCTGCGCCGGAAAAGCACATGCAGCAGCGCATGCATTTATCAATATCATCTTCCAGCCCAAGCCTCGCTTTTAGCGGGAGGTCGGGGTCCGCTATTGACTGGCGGCCCAGCTGGACTATATCGGCTTTGCCGGAAGCGATGATCTCTTCCATCATTTCCGGGTCTGTGAGAGCGCCCACCGTCGCGACGGGCGTTTTGACATGCTTTTTTATCTCCGCCGCGAACTTTACGTTCACTCCGTCTTCCATGAACATGCTTGGGTGGGTTATGAGGAAAGTATCTTCAAACTCGTGGTGCCCGGCTGAAATATGCAAAATATCGACCTTGCCGTCGAGCGCCTTTGCTATTTTGACTCCTTCGCTCAAGTCGTACGCTTCGTCGCTGCATTCGGAGCCGCTGATGCGGATCTCGATAGGGAAGCTGCGCCCGACGTTTTTCCTGATATTCTCCACGACCGCAAGCGGGAACCTCATCCGGTTTTCCAGGCTGCCGCCCCAACGGTCTGTCCTTGTGTTGACTTTCGGCGACATGAACTGCGCAAGCAGCCAGCCATGCCCTCCGTGGACGGTGACCATGTTGAACCCGCAGCGCTTTGCCCACGCGGCGGCTTGTCCGTATTTGTCGACTAAATGCAGGATCAGCTCCTCTGACATCTCCTCGACTTCGCCGTATTTGCCGTCCGCTATATAGACGGGGCCGTACAGCGTGCCGCCTGTTGCTGTCGCCTTGCGTATCCCGGCTTCGGCATTTGCGTCGGGCCCGTAGTTCTTGCCGCCGGGGTCTTTGACAAAGCGCGCGAACATCCCTGCATGGCTGAGCTCCGCCGACGCGACGGCGCCGTTTCTTGTGATAGCGCTCGCCAGCGCGGAAAGCCCGGGCAAGGTGTTCGGGTCGTCCATGCGGATAAGGTACGGATAGTGCGTGCCTGTGGCGCTGTCGACTATGCAGTCGCCGACGCAGACTGACGCGAGCCCGCCGGCTGCCTTGCGCTCGAAAAAAGCTATCTCGTCAAGGCTTGGCAGATTATCCGCTCCGACATTGTAAAAACCTTCGGGCGACGCAAATATCCTGTTCCTGAATGCAACATTTCCTATTGAGAAAGGCTGCAGCAAATGCGGATACTTAGAAGCGTTCATCATACAACTCCTTTTCAGCTCTGGAAAAACTTTGAGTGGATAGCGGAGACAGCGCGGTCGGCGTCGTTTTCGTCGACGAGGACGGAAACCTTGATCTCGCTTGTCGAAATCATGCCGATGTTTACCTTTGCGTCGTACAGCGCCTCGAACATCAGCGCTGCCACCCCGGGCGCCGCCATCATGCCTGCGCCCACGACGCTCACCTTGGCAACTTTGTCTGATACGCTGATTTCTCTGTAACCGATCGATTCCTTGTGGTTTTCAAGAGCTGCGGCAGCGCTGTCCATGTCGCCGCGCGCAACTGTAAAACTGATGTCCTTCGTATCTTCACGACCGATAGACTGCAGGATGATGTCCACATTTATCTTTGCCTGCGCAAGCACCCTGAACAGCTTGAACGCCACACCCGGCTCGTCGCGGAGGCCTACGAGCGCTATTCGAGCTATGTTAGCATCCTTCGCCACACCGCTGATCTTTGTCTGCTCCACTCTTGTAACCTCCTTAACTTTCGTGCCGGGCTTCCTTTCAAAGCTGGACAGGACCTCCAGATCGACGCCGTATCTTTTCGCCATTTCTACCGAGCGGTTTTGCAGGACCTGCGCGCCTAGCGACGCGAGCTCGAGCATTTCGTCATATGTGATCTCTTCCAGTTTTCTGGCGCCGGGTACTTTGCGCGGATCGCCAGTGAATACGCCCTCGACGTCGGTATATATCTGGCACAGGTCTGCTTTCAGCACCGCTGCGATCGCTACCGCAGTTGTATCGGAGCCGCCGCGGCCTATCGTCGTGATGTCGTCGAATTTATTGACGCCCTGAAACCCGGCGACCACAACGATTCTGCGCCTGTCGAGCTCAGCCCGGATGCGCTCGCTGGAAATTGACTTTATCCTCGCGGTGCCGTAGTTTGTGTCGGTCTGCATGCCTATTTGCCAGCCTGTCAGGGATACGGAGGGCATGCCGATTTTTTCGAGCGCCATCGACATCAGCGCGCTCGACGCCTGCTCGCCGGTAGACAGCAGTACATCCATCTCGCGTTTTGACGGGCTTGTGTTGAGCCGGCGCGCTTTTTCTATCAGGTCGTCCGTCGTGTCGCCCTGTGCCGAAACCACAACGACTATATCGTTGCCTTCTGAATACTTTTCCGCTACTATCCACGCAGCCCGCTGTATACACTCGGTATCTGCCACAGAGCTGCCTCCGAATTTCTGTACTATCAGAGCCATACTATTCCTCAATGATCCCCAAGCACGCGGAACAGCGACAGCGCGGGAACGCCGCGTTCCAGTTGCTCTTTTATTTTATTGCCGTTCATCACGGCAGTTTTAAACGCTGTCACAGAACCGCAGCCTTCATAGTTCAGGAAAACGACGTCGCCGAACTCGCGCTCGACCTTTTCACGGGTCTCGTTCGTTCTGACGTACCATGCGGTTTCAAGCATTGCAGGGTCCGCGGCGACTTCTGCGCTGCCTCTGCCCCAGCCTATCATTTTGCGCGCATGCATGTGCTTCACCGCGTCGACGACGTCGGCTGCAACAGCGCTCGCTGTCGGCATTTTTCCTGCGCCGGCGCCGTAAATTAGAATGTCACCTACCGCGTTACCGCGTATCACGACTCCGTTCATAACGCCGTCGATGTTTGCAAGCAGATTGTCCTTGCTGACGAGATGCGGCGATACATATGCCGCTACTTTATCGCCAACCATGCGCATGCGGCCCAAAAGCTTGATGTTGTAGCCCAGCGTCGCTGCAAACTTTATATCGGCGTCTGTTACGGCTTCGATGCCCTCTGTAGGGATGTACTCCGGATAAACATGCCTGCCGCACGCGAGAGATGAAAGGATGCTGACTTTTCTGCAGGCGTCATATCCTTTGACGTCTGCTGACGGGTCGGCCTCGGCATACCCTTTCTTCTGCGCGTCGCTGAGCGCGTCGGACAGTATGGCGCCGTTTTTCGCCATTTCAGACAGGATATAGTTTGTGGTTCCGTTGAGTATCCCGTATATCTCGTTGATCTCGTTTGCTGCCATGCACTGTGCGATAGGCCTGATTACCGGAATGCCGCCGCCGACGCTTGCTTCGAAAAGATAGTTCACGCCCCTTGCGCCTGCAAGTTCCAGCAGCTCGCATCCGTGCGTGGATACGAGTTCTTTATTTGAGGTGACGACGCTTTTTCCCGCTTCAAGGCAGCGCTTCGTGTATTCCAGCGCTATGCCGACGCCGCCGATCGTTTCGACCGCAACATCCACATCCGGGTCGTTGACGACCGTATCAAAATCCTTTGTGAGAAGGCTCGCGTACGGGCTTTCGGGAAAATCCCTGATGTCGAGGATATACTTAACGCGGATGCTTTGCCCCGCGTTTCTGGCGATCCTGTTCGCGTTTTTGTCGAGGACTTCCACAGTGCCGGAGCCGACCACTCCAAACCCAAGTACCGCAACATTTACCATTACAATCCCTCCCTGCAGCGCTTGCGTATTGCCGCAAGCGTTTTTCTTGCTATCGATTCCGCTTGCGCCGGGTCTATCAGAAAAACGATTACTGTTAGCGTTATTCTGGCCGCGCGCAGCGGTGAAGTTTTCACCATTGCTTTCTCCTCGGTCACTGAGATCATATCGGTCGACGTTGCAGTGACGGCAGCTTTGATATGCCCAATGATCCCGCCGCTGTCATTTATTTCGCCCGCTGCTGTTTCCAGCTCACGCGCAATCAGCTCGTTCAAGCTGCCGGAAACGTTTGCCAGCTCCAGCGATCCTGATACAACGACAGCCTCGTCATGCATATTGCGCTCGATCTTAATAACTCCGGGTACGTCTTTCGCGCTTATCTTAACTTTAGCCATAGTCACTCAAACCTCCTAGCCGATAGCTACCGCGCTCCACACTTCAGGCGAGACTTCGCTCACGGCGGATATGCGGTAGATTGGCGCGTTCGGCTCTATGTCACGGATATCGCTTTCCATGCTTTCCAGTATGTCTTCTTGCACGAGGTCTATCTTGTTGACCAGCACTGCGTTGCAGTTTTCTATCTGCCCGCGGAGCAGGCCGTCCATGGGTATCCTCAGACGCCGCCAGCGCGAGGCGTCTGTCAGTATGATGATGCGCGATTCGAGGCCCAGAGCGTTTTTCAGGTTGTCCTTCATCAGCCCCGGGTATGCGATGCCTGTCGTTTCTATAACGAGCCATTCCGGCTCCATCTCGCGTTTGATTTTTTCAACAGCGGTCACGAGTTCGCCGGAGACGGTGCAGCATGCGCAGCCGGCAAAGAGGTTGTCCACCGTGAACCCTCCGCCGCGCAGATACTGGTCGTCTATGCCGACCTCGCCGACTTCATTTTCCAGGATCACTATCTTATACTTCTTTTGCGGATCTGATATGTCTGCAAGATAGTGCGCAAAAAGCATCAAGGCGGTCGTCTTGCCTGAACCGAGAAATCCGCCCAAGATTATGACTTTCATATCGTTTGTTTCCTCCTCAGCGGGTAACTTTTCTTCCAACTGATTTACGGGGAGTATATCATAAACCTTATTCCCATTACAATAGCATACAAAACAGGCTGGTGCAGGATGTAGATGAGCAGCGCTTTTCTCCCGATTGATGGGAAAACCGGGAACCGGGCTTCATAAAACCTGCCGGGGAGTTTTCTTTCGATAATATAGTATCCCGCCCATGAACCAAGCAAAAACACGAATATCCACGGCAGGACAGGGAAGTAGTCGTAGCTTACAAAACCAGGCGCCGTCCAGCCGAACATCCAAATATTTCTGGAATCGAAGCGGATATGTGTTGTAGCTAGCGCTCCGCCGACTATGCCCGCGATGTAAATGACCGGCGCCGCTTTTTTGGGGATCGCGTCCCAGAGTTTGCGCGTCAGGCCGTAAAACAGCATCGAAAAACCGAGCAGATGCAAAACGCCGAACAGTATCGGCATGTCCATCAGATGGGTCACTAGCGAAATCGCCGCCGCAACTGCTATGACTTTCAGGCCGCGCTTGATATTGCCGCGTGAAAACTTCGACGATATCCCGGACAGGAAAATAAAGAGGCCTGCGAAGATGTAGTGCAATATGTCAAAGACAGGGTTCGAGAACAGCCATCGCGGCGCATCCAAAAACTCAACGCAGTCATAAAAAAAATGATGTATGACCATCAGGACGACTGCCAGGCCGCGCAGGGCGTCGATGATCTCGATGCGGGCTCTTTTCGCATCGTTGTTGCCGGATTTAGCAGTGTCGCCCCCGCTCATACGTTGAATCTATAGTTGACGACGTCGCCGTCGCGCATGACGTATTCCTTGCCTTCCAGCCGAACTCGGCCGGCGTCCTTCGCAGCGGCCATAGCCCCCGCTGACTCCAAGTCGTCGAACGATACGATCTCGGCGCGTATGAAACCGCGTTCGAAGTCTGAGTGTATCTTGCCGGCAGCGCGCGGCGCTTTCGTTCCGTCGGTGATGGTCCACGCGCGCACTTCGTCGGCGCCGCATGTTAGAAATGATATTAACCCAAGGAGCGCATAAGACTGCCTGATAAGCCGGCCCAGGCCTGACTCTTCGATTCCCAGATCGGCAAGAAACAGCGCTTTGTCCTCATCCGGCAACCCTGCTATGTCCTGCTCGGTCTTCGCGCATATCGCCAGCGCGCCGGAGCCTTCCTGCTCAGCATGCTCCATGACTGCTTTGTAATATGCGTCGTTCTCGCGTTCCGGCGAAGAGAATTCCGCTTCGCCCATGTTTGCCACATATATGACAGGCTTCAGGCTGATCAGCTCTGAAGTGCGGATTATTTCAGCATCCTCCGGCTGCAGTTCCATCGAGCGCGCAGGAAGTCCGCCGTCAAGGTGTTCCAGCAGCCTTTCAAACAGCGCTTCTTCATGCAGATATTTCTTATCGCCCTTTGCAGCTTTTTTTGCCTTTTCTATCCTCCGCTGTACCATCTCCACGTCGGCCAGGATGAGCTCGAGGTCTATGATCTCGATGTCGCGCGCCGGGTCGGCGCCGCCTTCCACATGCGCAACGTCAGGGTCGTCGAAGCAGCGCACTACATGTATTATCGCGTCTGTCATCCTTATATAGCTTAGAAATTTATTTCCCAGACCCTCTCCCCTCGACGCGCCCCGCGCAAGGCCCGCGATGTCGACGAACTCTATTGTCGCGGGCGTTGTTCTCTTGGGCGAATACATCGCGGTCAGGTAATCCAGCCGCCTGTCAGGAACCGGCACGACGCCGACGTTTGCGCTGAGCGTGCTGTACGGATAGTTCGCACTCTCCGCATCCGCATTCGTCAGCGCGTTGAACAATGTTGTCTTTCCGACATTAGGCAGCCCCACAATACCAAGCTTCATAAAATATCAACCCTTCCCCAGCGCTTTGAGTATCTTGTCCGGCGTCGCGGGCGGGTCCACCCAAACGCCGATGGCGTTGTGGATGGCGATCACTACCATGTGCGTGTTCGCGAGCGAATGGCTAATGCCGCTGGCGCCGTAAGCCGCGTTGCCGGCGCGTGTTTCCAGGAACCGGCGCTCTATGGGCGGGTAGTCCAGCATGCCCGGCTTTTTGTAGTCGACCATATTATTATTGAGCCTGAGGCCTGTGCGCTCGTCATACACATAATCCTCGTAAAGCTGGCAGCCCTGGCTGAAAAACATGACCTGGTCTATCTGGCTCTCCAGCGAAGTCAGGCGCATGACCTTCCCGGGGTCGGCTACGACGCCGAAGCGCAGGATGTCGACCTCGCCCGTGTCTGTATCTACAGCGACCTCGCAAAAAGCGGTGTTCATCGTGTCGAGCATTTTACCCATGCCGAGCGTCCAGAGCGCGGCCGGCGGGCGGCCCGTATATGTCGCAACAACGTTCTGCCTCACAGCGTCTCTGAGCGCCACGCCGACAGACGGGTCGCCTTTGAGCACGACACGCCCGCCTGACAAATCGAGGTCTTCGGGCTTATGACCTTTCAACGGGCTGGGGTCTTGCGGCCCGAAAGGACCCATCATGCCGGGCAGCGGCGGATGTTCGGCCTCGTCCACGGCAGCTTCAAGGATCAGCTTTTTGAGCTTGTTTGCACATTCCTTCATAGCCCAGGCGGAGGCTGTAGTCCCGTCGGAACCGCCGCCGACAGGTGTGAAGGTCTCTTTATAATCAAAGTCGACAATTATGTCGTCGTACTCAAGGCCGAGCTCTTCCGCAATGACCATCGCGTTGCATTCAACCGCGTAGATACCCGTGACGGGCCCCTGTGTCGGCATACGCACGACGCCGTTTTTGAGTTCCAGCTTGCAATTATACCCGGAAAAAGCGTGACGGGGGCATATCTGGTAGCGGAACGACGCGCCGTGATAGCGCCCGTCCGGAAGCTTTTTCGCTCCTGACGGATGCCAGTTCCAGTCCATAAGTTTTTTGCCTTCTTCAAGGCACACCTCAAAGCTTGGCACCGGGTTTTCATCCTCTTGCGATGATGGGCCGTGCAGGTTTATCTTAGCTACATCCACAGGATCCATCTTGAGCTTTTCGGCGATGAGATATATTGCCATGGTGCCGGAATCCCAGTTGAACGGGCAGAACTGACCGCTGACGAACATCTTGCCGCGGTTTGAGTCCACGATTTCCATTCGCTGCCTAATATTCGGGCACTTCAATGTATAATACGGCCCGTAGCCCTGATCGCCTGATGTACCGAAGCCGGCGTTGCCCTCGGCGCCGCCGTCCGCGATCGAGTAATCGTCAATGGCGGTTATCAGGCCTTCATTCGTGAAGCCTACCTTTAGATGCATAAACCTCTGGTTCATAAGGAAGTCGAACGTATCTTCGCGCGTGTTGGCGCATCTGACGGGGCGGCCTGTGCGTTTTGCAAGCAGCGGCGTTATCTCCTGCGAACGCCGCATGCCCCAGTCGCAGTATTTCCCGCCCTGGAAAATGCCTTCCTGCACTGTCTTTTCGGGGGTCATACCGTACATCATCCCGATCGCCTCGCGCCGCTGCACCGCGCCTTCTATATGCAGGCTCTTGCCGCCGCCGCGATACGGATCGTCGAACCACCATGCGACTGAGGCCGGCGGGTTCGGCAGATGGGAGGAGCAGGGAGGGAGCGTAAGCGAGTATTCAAGCACATTGTCCG
>Ga0082212_10001000_pt1 | contig 41491 bp, 34 predicted proteins | sample TergutNt197P3_FD_71548 | JGI IMG/M metagenome (GOLD analysis project Ga0082212, IMG submission 71548) | Neocapritermes taracua P3 segment gut microbial communities from Petit-Saut dam, French Guiana - Nt197 P3 | ecosystem: Host-associated > Arthropoda: Insects > Digestive system > Gut ...
TTCCGTGATAAGGCCTTTGAACAGAATTAAGCCCTGACCCTGCCGATGTTGCATCTCGATGATTACTTCTTCGCCGAGCAGGTTAATCACTAAGTCGGGCGATTCCATCCATTTCGTATCAAACTCTTCGTAATCGACCACACATTCGAATCGGTGGTGGCAGTTAAATCCCTGTTCCAACCGCAGGCTGATTATGTAGCACTCTTTGCCTGCAATGCGGAGCTTTGCTTCTACTTTGTTCAGTTCCATGTATTAATAAATATGTTAAGAAAAAATCACGTTTAAAAACTGAAATATTTTCAGACTGCAATATTACGCACTTTTTTTAAATTACCCAAAAAAATGTATGTTATTTTTTATTTAAAAAAGTTAATTTATTGTTACTGTTTTAGCAATATATTCATAATCAGATGAAAAAAAATAAAGAAGCGTGTTGGTTTTACTGCATCTTTAGCATATCGTACGATTATTGAATATTGCTTACATTATGACCAGATGACCATTTGTGACCCGGAAGGAAATTTAAAATATAATGTTTTTGGATAAAGAGGGGATAATTCAAGGTTTTTTATAACGGACGAATCTGAGGCAGTAGAAAAACGCGATCAGGCAAATGGCTGTCGTGGCGGAAAACCACAGGATATCGTCGGGGGCTATTTCGTCGGCGAAGAACGCGTTGTCTTTCAATGAATCGCTCGACATGCCTATAAAGGCAACGGTGTTGTGGAAAAAATGTGCAAAAACAGGTACCCAGATATTTTTAGTCCAATAGATCAAATAACCAAAATAAGCGCCCAATAGCATACGCGGAATAAAGCCGTAAAACTGCATGTGTATGGCGCTGAACAAAATAGCTACTATCCATATTGCGACGTGGTGGTTTTTGATTGTTTGCCGGATGATATGCAGTAAAGCGCCACGGAAAAGAAACTCTTCCGTCACGCCGGCTACGATGGCAATGACAAATAAGTTAAGAACAAAAGCGGCGACTCCTTTAGTGGCCACTATCTTTTGCATAAGCGCCTCTGCAATATCTTCCGCTGATCGTATCCATTCTTCAATGGCAGCCATTGATTCAGGCAGCTGCATTTGTGAGTTGAAATAACCGGTCAAAGAGACAGTCGGTGAAAACAACAGCGTTGACACGCAAACAAGTCCTGCTATACGCATATCGGGGAAAGCTGCTATGCTTAGATAGGCTTTTGGCCGGTTGCTGCAAAGCCATGCCGTCATACCTGCGGGCAGTAAAAAAGTGAAAACGGCGGTAAAAAACTGTGTAGCCTGAATAGCCCAGACAGGTTGAGCTAACGGGTCAATAACTAAGTTGCTGCTGAACGGGTCTGCTGATGTACTGATAAAAATAACTACGGCAATGACCTGACCGATAAAAAAACCCACAAACATCATTGCCACCAGCACACCGGTTTGAAAAAGAGGCGATCGATCGATACTGATTCCTTTCATATTGATTTAGAATAATAACATTGTAAATTTTTTATGGAGAGATACGGCGCGCCGCGTCTCTATTAAAAAATAACTTCCGCCAAAATGAAGCAGAAGTTATTAATTTTTCAAAGGTTAAACAAAAAATTATCTTTTTGGTAAAGCCTCTTTCACAACCATTTGGCGGCCTTGTAATTCGACCTCATTTAACCCTCTGATTGCATTTTGCGCTTCATCATCATCTGGCAACTCCGCAAAAGCGTAGCCTTTCGAACGACCGGTGTCGCGGTCCTTAATTACTCTTACGGAATCAACCGTTCCATACTCTTCCAATGCCCGTCTTAAATCATCTTCCCGAACTCGATAGTTTAGATTTCCAATGTAAATGTTCATAAAAATATTAAAAATAAATAAAAATGTTATTGTTTGAAGGCAGCTAAAAAACTACTTTCACGATGCAAAGAAATGTATAAAATCCAAATAAACAACTATTTTTTTAAAAAAAAAATCATTTTTTCCCCATAATCATAGAATATTAATTTGCAAAATTCAAATTATAAATCTATTTTTGCAGGCTATAATTTCGCGAAAAATAATAATTAAAATCATAACTCACTCAAAATGAACATTTCACTGTTGAACAACGATACTGTAAGCAGTATTGTTAAATTGGAAATTGAAAAAAAAGATTACGAAGTACAGGTTGAAAAAAATTTACGCCAATTCCGGCAAAAAGCCAATATGCCCGGATTCCGGAAAGGGATGGTACCATTTGGCTTGATAAAAAAAATGTACGGAAAAGCTGTGCTGGTAGAAGAAATCCAAAAACTTGTTTCCGATAACCTAATCAAATATATTTCTGAAAACAATATTCAGATTTTGGGAGAACCGATACCGAACCAGACCGAACAGCCACCTTTGGATTTTGATGTGCAGGAAAATTTTGAGTTTTATTTCGACCTTGCTTTGACCCCCGAACTTTCAATGAAATTCAATAAACGCGACCGGTTGACGCGGCACGAAATTATGATCGAAGATGCAATGATAGATGCACAGATTAAATCATACCGCATGAATTACGCCACTTATGAAAATGCTGACACCATTATGGAAGAAGATTTGGTGAAAGGAACCGTAACGGAATTGGAAGAAGGAAAGCCGAAAGAAGGGGGTATCATTGTCGAAGATGCCATATTGATGTGCAAATATATCAAAGGAAAACGGGAACAAGCGAAATTTATCCATGCAAAAGTGAATGATACAGTAGTATTCAATCCGAAAAAAGCCTATAAAGGCGCAGCAGCCGAAATAGCCTCGTTCTTAAAAATAGACAAAGAAATGGCCAATGGTATTACAGCCGATTTTCAATTTGAAATAAAAAATATTTCGCGATATAAAGAAGCTGAATTGAACCGCGATCTATTTGACAAAGTATTCGGCGAAAATGCAGTGGAAACGGAAGAAGCGTTCAGGGAAAAAGTAAAGTCTTCTGTAGCAGACATATTTTCTCAAAAAAGCGATTATTTACTCTCTATTGATGTAAACATTCTCCTTACTAAAAAGGCAGGTGATGTAAAATTGGCAGATGAAATATTAAAACGCTGGCTTTTAATAACAAAAAAGGCACAAAACCCGGAAAAGATTGACGAAGAATATGCTAAAATAGCAAATGAACTTATTTTGCATTTAGCTAAAGAACAGGTGATGGCAGATAATAATCTGAAAGTCGAAGAGGCTGATTTGGAAGAGATGGCGAAAAAAATCACCAGAAACCAATTTGCCCAATACGGAATGACGACTGTCACTGATGAGGTGCTGGAAGCGTACTCCAAAAACTTACTTCAGGAAAAAGACTCACTTCAAAGCATCATGAACAGTACAAGAGATGAAATAGTAGTTAAATGGATAAAAGACAAGGTGAAACTTGAAACAAAAGAAGTGACGCAGGAAGAGTTCAATAAATTATTTGAATAAAATTCAACAGCAATATATTTGTTTCTTTCAGAAATTTATTTATAACTTTGTTTTCTCTTTAAGGAAAGAGGGCAGTATTTGTTTTTTTATTTAAAACATCGGAAAAAAGAAAAAGAATATGGAAGATTTTAAAAAATATGCAACTAAGCATTTGGGAATGAACAATTTGCGGTTAGATAGTTACTTGAATTTTACAAGCAGCTATATCTCACCGACTATTATTGAGGAGCGTCAGCTGAATGTAGCTCAGATGGATGTATTTTCGCGGTTGATGATGGATCGGATTATTTTTCTGGGGACCCAGATAGACGATTATACCGCCAATGTGATTCAGGCGCAACTTTTATATTTAGATACCAGCGACCCCGGAAAAGACATTTCAATATACATCAATTCGCCGGGTGGCATTGTGTATGCAGGGTTGGGGATTTACGATACCATGCAGTATATCAGCAGTAAAGTCTCAACGATATGTACAGGTGTGGCTGCTTCGATGGCTTCTGTTGTGTTGGTTTCCGGCGCTAAAGGCAAACGTTACGGGTTAGAACATTCACGCGTAATGATTCACCAACCCATGGGTGGTATGCAGGGGCCGGCTTCCGATATGGAAATAACGGTACGCGAGATAGTAAGAATAAAAGAAGAGCTGTACCGTATCATCGCAACCCATTCGGGCAAACCGTATGAAGAAGTGGAGCGCGATAGCGACCGCGACTATTGGATGACAGCATCGGAAGCGATGGAATATGGTATGATTGACGAAGTATTGTCGAAGAAAATCAGTTAATATATGGCAAAGGCAGCAGGAGATACATGCGCGTTTTGCGGGAAAACACACCGGGAAGCCAAATTATTGATACAAGGCCTTACCGGTTCAATCTGTGATGAATGTGCATTGCAGGCCTACGAAATCGTTCAGGAAAGTAAGCCGACAAAAAATAATACATTTTTGCCAAGTGAAAAAGACCTTCCCAAACCCAAAGACATCAAGACTTTTTTAGACCTGTATGTCATCGGGCAGGAAGAAGCGAAACGATACCTGTCGGTTTCGGTATACAACCATTATAAACGGTTGAAACAGAGAATAAACGCCGATGATGTAGAGATAGAGAAGTCGAATATTATTATGGTTGGCGCTACCGGAACGGGAAAAACATTGCTTGCACGCACAATAGCCAAAAAACTACATGTGCCATTCAGTATTGTAGATGCAACGGTATTGACCGAAGCCGGTTATGTAGGCGAAGATATCGAAAGTATCCTGACCCGCCTGTTGCAGGCAGCCGATTATAATGTCGAAGCCGCCCAGCGCGGCATAGTCTTTATTGATGAGATAGACAAAATCGCCCGCAAAGGCGATAATCCATCCATCACACGCGATGTGAGTGGCGAAGGTGTGCAACAGGGCTTGCTGAAATTGTTGGAAGGCGCTATCGTCAATGTCCCTCCTCAGGGAGGCCGTAAACATCCCGAACAGCGCATGATACCGGTAGATACACGTAACATACTGTTTATCTGCGGCGGCGCTTTCGACGGCATTGAGAAGAAAATTGCGCAACGCCTCAATACGCGGGTAGTCGGCTATACCGCCCATAAAGATACGGCGATGATTGACAGGGAAAATATGTTGAAATATATCACGCCGACAGATTTAAAATCGTTTGGTCTGATACCCGAAATCATCGGGCGTTTGCCCATCCTGTCGTATCTTGAGCCGTTGGATCGTCCGGCGCTCCGCCGGATTTTGACAGAGCCGAAAAACTCAATCATCAAACAATATATCAAATTGTTTGAAATGGATCGTATCACACTTACATTCGATGAAGAAGTATATGATTATGTGGTTGATAAAGCCATTGAGTTTAAATTAGGCGCACGAGGGTTGCGTTCGATTGTGGAAGCAATTATGATGGAAGCGATGTATCAAATGCCGTCAGGACAGACAAGACAGCTTGCCGTCACATTCGATTACGCAATCGAACATTTTGAGAAAGAAGATATTAACCGTTTACAAATCGCATAGCTTGCATGGCAAAAAAACACACACAAGACCTTGTCGAAGCATTAAAATATCACTTTGGATTTGATAAATTCAAAGGAAATCAGGAAGCAATTATTTATAATGTACTTGCCGGAAAAGACACCTTTGTGCTCATGCCTACCGGTGGGGGAAAATCGCTTTGCTACCAACTGCCATCATTGATAATGGATGGAACAGCAGTAGTAATATCGCCCCTGATTGCACTGATGAAGAATCAGGTGGATTCGATGCGACATTTCAGCGCAGAAGATGGAGTTGCACATTTTATCAACTCGTCGCTAAACAGGGCGGCTATTGATCATGTGAAAAAGGATATTTTGTCGGGACGCACCAAATTATTGTATGTAGCGCCCGAATCGTTGACCAAAGGAGAAAATATTGATTTTCTGAGGAACGTCAATATCTCGTTTTATGCTGTTGACGAGGCGCATTGTATCTCGGAATGGGGACATGACTTTAGACCCGAATATCGCCGTATACGTCCTATTATCAACGAAATAGGCAGTCATCCCTTAATCGCACTGACTGCAACGGCAACCCCGAAGGTACAGCATGATATCCAGAAAAACCTTGGGATGATTGATGCGTCGGTTTTCAAATCATCTTTCAATCGCCCTAATCTGTATTATGAAGTACGCCAAAAAGGGAATGATATTGATCGTGATATCATCAAGTATATCAAGAACAATGAAGGGAAATCGGGCATCATTTATTGCCTAAGCCGTAAAAGAGTCGAAGAATTTGCTGAAATACTATGTGCGAACGGGATCAATGCCTTGGCTTATCATGCCGGGATGGAATCGCAGATACGATCGACTAATCAGGACGCATTCCTGATGGAGCAAGCTGAAGTGATAGTAGCAACCATTGCTTTCGGCATGGGCATCGACAAACCGGATGTCCGCTATGTTATCCATTATGACATTCCAAAAAGTTTGGAAGGATACTATCAGGAAACAGGCAGGGCAGGCCGCGATGGTGGCGAAGGTCAATGTATTGCATTCTATGCAAACAAAGACTTACAGAAGTTGGAGAAGTTTTTACAGGGAAAACCCATTGTCGAACAGGAAATCGGCAAACAATTATTACTCGAAACAGCAGCATACGCCGAAACAGCTGTGTGCCGCCGCAGGGTTTTATTGCATTATTTCGGTGAGGCATACTTGGAAGACGATTGCGGTTGTTGTGATAATTGCTTGAAACCTAAAATCATGGAAGAGTCTATGGAATTGTTGCTTACCGTATTGGAAGTAATTGATCTGTTAAAGGAAAGGTACAAAGCCGAATATATTGTGAATATATTGCTGGGAGTAGAAACAGCCGAAAACATCTCTTATCAACACAATGAATTGGAGATGTTTGGTTCAGGCCAGGATGAAACCGATAAAGTGTGGAATGCCGTTATCCGCCAGGCGCTGATAGCCGGTTATATTACAAAGGAAATTGAAAATTACGGTTTACTGAAGATCACCCCCAAAGGAAGGGAATTTATTGCTAAGCCGGTTTCGTTCAAGATTGTGAAAGACAACGAATTTGATGACGAAGACAGCAGCGATGGCGTTACGCGAAGCGGAGGATCATCAGCCGTCGATCCGACCCTTTTCTCAATCATGAAAGACCTGCGAAAGAAATTGTCGAAGAACCTGAATGTGCCGCCTTTTGTCATATTTCAGGATCCGTCGTTGGAAGCGATGGCAACGACATATCCCGTCACACTGGAGGAATTACAGAATATCCCGGGTGTAGGTGCAGGGAAGGCAAAACGCTATGGAACAGAATTTGTTTCGATCATCAAAAAATATGTTGACGAAAATGAAATAGAGCGCCCGGAGGACTTGCGTGTCCGAACGGTAGCCAATAAGTCGAAACTGAAAGTCTGGATTGTACAAAGTATTGACCGTAAGGTTGCTTTCGATGATATTGCATCGGCAAAAGGATTGGAATTTGATGAACTGCTTGATGAAATCGAAGCGATCGTTTATTCGGGGACACGCATCAATGTCGACTATTTTATCAACGAAGCAATGGACGAAGACCATATTCAGGACATTTTCGATTATTTTAAGGAGTCGGAAACCGACGATTTGGAAACAGCGATTACCGAACTCGGCAGCGACTATACCGAAGAAGAAATCCGGCTGATACGCATTAAGTTCCTTTCAGAATTAGCAAATTAAGCATGGAACTGCAAAAAATCCCAAACTCTGCGTTACGCTCCATCGACAAAATGCTCATTGTAGAGACGTAATGCATTGCGTCTCTACTGTTGCATATCGCAAGCCTTGATTTTGGAATTCTTAGAAGTCCCATAAAATAATATGTAAAAAAAAACGTTATATTAAGATAATGTTTAATTGAATCGAAAAAAACAAAGAAATGAAGAAAATATTTGTATTGATTATTGGATTGAATTTTTGTTTCGCTTATTCTCAAAAGAATGACGACCCCATTGTAATGACAATCGGTGATATGGAAGTACCTCTTTCCGAGTTCCTTTTTATTGCACAAAAAGACAATAGCGGAGTTAATCTCTTGGATAAAAAATCGTTAGAAAACTATATCGGTCTATTTAAGATATTCAAGCAAAAAGTAGCCGACGCCAAATCGATCAGAATTCAGGAATCAATACAGTTTCAGAGAGAATTATCCACCTACCAGTCTCAACTTGCTCAGAGCTATATGTCAGATTATGAGGGAGAAGAGCAAGCTGTACGCAAAGTGTATGAACAAGCGAAGTTCCTTTTTTCATTGAGTCATATCATGTTCAAGTTGCCGGAACAATCCCTGACAAAAGACACACTTGAAGTTTTCAACAAGGCCAACGAAGTATATAACCGCATCAAGGCAGGCGCTGATTTTGCGGCTGTAGGAAACGCATTGAGTGAAGATGAAAATGCAGGAGTTATATATGAGGATGAAAACCAGATATTTCCGATACAAACTTTCAAAGAAATAGTAGATGCGGCATTTGCCATGTCGCCCGGAGATATTTCTGCACCTATACGTACCCCGTTAGGTTTTCATATCATCCGGTTGAACCGGAAAATTGAAAACACTGTGAGATTACAAGTTGCGCATATTTTGATCAAAGAACCGGATGCCGATGTCGCATACGATGAACAGACGCTTTGGAAAGACGCCAACGACATTTACGAAAAAATTAAAAGCGGCGAGGATTTTGCCCAATTAGCCGAACAGTATTCAAACGACGAAAACACCAAATATAATGGCGGCGTATTGCCTCCTTTCGGTCTGGGTAACATGGTTTTACCGTTCGAGCAGGCAGCATTTGCACTCAAAAATGAGGGCGATGTATCATCGCCTGTACGTACCCGTTTCGGGTATCATATCATCAAGTTGTTGGTAAAAACCGGATATCCCTCTTTCGAAGAGATGAGTCAATCCCTTTACATGTCTATGCAGAATGGCGATTTAAGTCAGGAACTGTATAAAGTATTTGACGATACCCAAAAGAAAAAAATGGGCTATGTCTTTTATCAGGATGCCTATAATGAGTTAGTAAAACTCTGTGACGACTATTTCCCCACCGATACGTCGTTTTATAACATAGCAAGCCAAATGACAAAACCCATCATGCAACTGAAAGGGGAGGATTTCCCGCAATACGAGTTTGCCGATTATATCAAGCTGAGATCAACGTCGCAAAAAACCTATTCGGTGGATTTCCTCAATGATCAATACGCCATTTTTGTCAGAGAGATTATGACGAAATTGATTGAAAGGGATTTGACTGACGATCCGGAATTTAACAATCTGATCAACGAATACTACGACGGAATTTTATTCTTTGAAGTAAGCGACACCAGAGTATGGAGCAAACCCATTGAGGAACAGGAAAATCTGGAAAAAGAATGGTTGCAGGAACTAAACAAAAAATACAAAGTAACGGTAAATAAAAAAGTAGTAAATAATTTGAAAAAGTATCTGAAATAACGTTTGTGGAGGCGAAAACGCACGTTCACCCGAAAACAACACTTTAGGGACAAACCTGTGTGTTTGCCCTGCATGTTTGCCCGATACGAAAATAAACAAAAGATGAGATATTCGTCCACATTCTTCTTTTTTATAGCGATATGTATCCTGTCAGCTTGTCGTCCGGCAAAAATCCTGCAGGAAGAAGAAGTATTGGTTCAGGTGCACGGGTATATGTTGAGCCGGAGTGAAGTGGAAAAAATGATTCCGAAAAATATTTCTTCGGCCGACAGTTTATTGATAGCCGAGAATTTCATTCAAAAATGGATCAAAGATGTGTTGACGTTCGAAGTAGCCCAACGTAATCTCGGAAAAGAAGAAAGCGAAATCGACCGCTTGGTCGAAGATTACCGCCGTTCGTTGCTCAGGCAGCGCTACCAGGAATATATGATCCGAAGCCGGCTGACAGCAGAAATACGGGAATATGAAAAAATGGATTATTACACCAATAATACAGCTAAATTTTTTTTAGATAAATATCTGATTAAAGGATTGTTCCTGAAAATACCGTCAGAGGCGCCCGGATTGCAGGATGTCAAAAAATGGTACAAGTCGAAAGACGATAAAGAATTAGAAAGTATAGAAAAATACAGCATCCAGAATGCTTCGGTATATGATTATTTTTACGACCACTGGGTTGATTTTGACGAGATATTGGACAAAATGCCGATCTATGTATCCAACAAATCCCATTATCTGCAAACCAACCGGACAGTGGAATTGAATGACAGTGCATTTTGCTATTTTTTGAATATTGCGGAATATTTACTGCCCGGAAATATAGCGCCGTATGAATATGCAGATGCACAGATTCAGGAATTGATGATCAACAACCGGAAAATGGAGTTTCTAAGAAATTTTGAAGAAGAACTCTATCAGGATGCCATTCGAAAAGGAGAAGTGATATTTTTTACAAATCAAAAATAAAGGTAAGACTATGATAAAGAAGTATTTGATATGGATTGTGTTGCTGGCTTGTAATATGCCCGTAGTTTTATATAGTCAGGATAATGTGATTGATGAAATTGTATGGATAGTAGGCGACGAAGCGATTTTTCGCTCCGACGTCGAAAACCAGCGGTTGGAGATGCAACGACAAAGAATGCGCTTCGAAAATGATCCGTACTGTTTTATTCCCGAGCGGATCGCTATTCAGAAACTGTATTTAAACCAGGCAAAGATTGACAGTGTGGATGTAGATGAATCTCAGGTTATCCGGGCAGCTGAAGCACGTATTAACTACATACAAAATGAATTAGGTTCGCGCGAAAAGATGGAAGAATACTACAATAAAAAAACATCGCAGATCAAAGAAGACATGCAAACGATGATACGTGAAGAAAATATTGTAGAAAAAATGCAGCAACAATTAGTCGGAGAAGTGAAACTTACCCCTGCCGAAGTGCGCCGGTATTTCCGGAATATTTCGGCCGACAGTTTGCCTATGGTGCCGGCCACTGTTGAAGTGCAGATTGTCACGCTCGAACCCAAAATTCCTTTTGAAGAAACCGACGCCATCAAAGCCCGGCTAAGGTCTTTTACCGATATGGTGCATAATGGGGAAAGAGAGTTTTCGACTTTGGCCATTGCCTATTCGGAAGATCCCGGTACATCGATGCGCGGCGGAGAAATGGGACTGACGCCCAAAAGTCAGTTAGTCCCTGAATTTGCCAATGTTGCCTTTAACCTTACCGACCCGAGAAGAGTATCGAATATCGTTGAAACGGAATACGGATTTCATATCATTCAATTGATTGAAACACGCGGCGACCGCATCAATTGTCGTCATATCCTGCTACGTCCCCGCGTATCCGACAATGAATTAATTGAGGCTACCGTCCGTATGGATTCGCTTTTTTCCGACATCATGGCCAATAAACTGACATTCGAAGAAGCCGCTTATTATGTCTCTTACGATAAAGACACAAAAAACAATAAAGGGTTGATGGTCAATATGAAATATGAGAGTTCACCTCATGCCGGAACACCTAAATTCGAAATGCAGGACTTGCCTCAGGAAATTGCAAAGGTGATAGACCAGATGGAAGTCGGCGAAATATCCGAACCTTTCCAAATGAAAACGGATAAACAAAAAGAAGTCATCGCCATCGTCAAGCTGAAAGCAAGAACACAAAGCCATAGAGCTAACCTGACTGACGACTATCAGGCATTGCGGACAATCGTAGAAAATCAGAAAAAAGAAGAGATATTACGCGAATGGATTGCCAAAAAACAAAAAACGGTTTATGTGCGCATTATGGAAGGTTGGCGTAATTGTGATTTTCAATTTCCCGGGTGGATAAAAGAATGAAACGATTCGGAAAGTGTATATCCGCGGTTTTTACACTGTTTATTTTCTTCTTCATCCTGTCATCTCAACAACCCGCGCAGACTCCTCGTCAGACAGCTAAAATTTATCTGGTACATGCAGATGTGCAGTTGCATAGTGATAATATAGATAAAGACAGAACATTATGGGTGGGAAATGTCTTATTTCGCCACGACAGTTCATTTATGTATTGCGACAGCGCTTATTACTTCGAACAAAGTAATTTTTTTGAAGCGTTTGGCAGCGTGCGTATGGAGCAGGGCGACACATTATTTGTCTTTGGCGATTATTTGTATTATGAAGGGAATACACGGATTGCCAAAGTCAGATACAATGTGCGGATGGAAAGTATTCAATCCGACTCGTCCATTGTAACGCTGTTTACCGACAGCCTGAATTACAACCGGGTCGAAGATATCGGATACTATTTTGAGGGAGGTATGATTGTTGATGAAGAAAATGAGTTGACCTCTGTCTACGGACAATATTCCCCTGCCACAAAACTCGCTGTTTTCAACGACGATGTACAGTTGGAAAACCCCAAATTTACATTGACATCAGACACGTTACACTACCATACCGAAACAAAAATAGCAACCATCCTTAGTCCTTCCGTGATTGTATCCGATACCAGTACCATTTATTCGTCGAAAGGATGGTATAATACGGAATACAACACATCACTCCTGTTAGACCGTTCGCAGATCTATTCGGGCAACAGGATTCTGATCGGCGATTCTATCCTGTACGACCGTGAAATAGGTTTTGGCGAAGCATTCGGCGATATTTTTATGCACGACACATTAGAGAAAGTAATCCTGACAGGACAATATGGCTATTACGACGAAAAGACGGAATTTGCTTTTGCAACCGACAGCGCCCGATGTATGGAGTTTTCACAAGGCGATACGCTCTATATACATGCCGATACATTTAAAATGTGTACCATCGATTCGACTGCCCGCGAACTGACTGCCTATTACCATGTGCGTTTTTACCGCTTTGATATTCAGGGCGTATGCGATTCGATCAAATACAATACGCAGGATTCGGTTTTGTGTATGTATACAGACCCTGTGTTATGGAATGAGACCTATCAGCTTTTTGGCGATACCATCAGGATTTTCATGAACGACAGTACGGTAGATTATGTCCATGTACTTCAGTCTGCCTTTGCAGTACAAGAATTAGACTCCTCTTATTACAATCAATTGAAAGGGAAAGACCTGAAGGCCACGTTTGAAGGAAAAGAAGTGCGCACGATTTTTATTGACGGCAATGCGGAATCTATCTATTATCCTTTGGATGAGTCCGATGGCGAAAAAGTGGGGTTGAACGAAACGCAAAGTCCATATTTAAGATTAACACTGAAAGACAACAAGATGGAGGCATTAGCCATCTGGCCTAATCCACAAGGGACAATTACACCCATCCCCGACCTTCAACCGGATCAGAAACTGTTGAAAGGCTTCTTTTGGTATGATTATTTACGTCCGTTTGACAAGGATGATATTTTCCGCGAAGCCAAAATGAAAACCGAAGACAAACCCCAACGAAGCAACCGCTTCAATATCCGGAACGATGGTTAACATTGAACGGTTAGTGATTAGTTGTCAGAGGTGAACAGTTAGTGGTGAACGGGATTTAAAATAATTTACACAAAACACTAAAAATAAGATATTCGAACAATTTTTAATTTTTAATTTTTAATTAATTTCACATGGCACTTTTTTCTTTTTATAATGTACGCAAACCACGCCAATTTAATCACAAACCGATCTATTGGGATCCCCGTAAAGAGGCTTTGGATGAGCGTGTACGGAAAGTAGAGATTGAGATGGGTGTACGGGAGGAGACGACTGACGACTATAAACCTAATATCAAAGGGTCTTTTGTCGCAGGAACGACACATTTGAGAAAAAGCAGGGCAAGAGGAGATAGTATGCAGTCGCGTATCGGAAAGAATATGCGGTTATTGCTTATCCTGTCGATCTTAGCTGTACTTTTCTGGTATTTTTTCCTGAGATAATGAGCGATATTATCCACTTACTTCCGGATCATATTGCGAACCAGATTGCTGCAGGCGAAGTGATCCAACGCCCCGCATCTGTCGTAAAAGAATTGATGGAAAATGCAGTCGATGCGGAAGCCCGACATATCATTGTCAATGTCAAAGAAGCCGGACGCTCATTGATTCAAGTGATTGACGACGGGAAAGGTATGTCTGAAACAGATGCCCGGATGGCTTTTGAACGCCATGCCACATCGAAGATTGTCAATGTACAAGACCTTTATGCCTTGCGTACAATGGGATTTCGCGGAGAAGCGTTAGCTTCGATTGCTGCTGTGGCGCAGGTTGAATTGCGGACGCGGCAGCGAGGCGCTGAGGTTGGGACGCGATTGTCAATCTCAGGATCAATGCTTGATGACATACAGATGGACGCCTGTAATGAAGGATGTATCTTTTCCGTTAAAAATCTGTTCTTTAACGTACCGGCACGTCGAAAATTCCTGAAAACCAATGAAACGGAATTTCGAAATATCATGTCTGAATTTGAACGCGTCGTTTTGGTCAATCCGGACATCGAATTTAACCTGTTTCACAACGATTTGGAAGTGTTGAATCTGCCGGGCTCCGGACTTCGCCAACGCATTATCAATGTCTTTGGGAAAAAATTGAATACGCAGTTACTCTCTTTTGAGGCATCTTCTTCGCTTATCGATATAAAAGGATATATAGGGCAGCTAAGCGCTGTAAAACGAAGAGGATCCCTGAATTATTTTTTTGTGAACGGACGATATATGCGGCATCCCTATTTCCATAGAGCAGTTATGAACGCTTATGAACCGTTGGTTCCGACCGGCGAAACGCCCGATTATTTTATCTATTTGACCATAGATCCGTCTTCGATAGACGTGAATATCCACCCAACCAAAACTGAAATCAAATTTGAAAACGAACAACCGATTTGGCAGATTCTCTCGTCGGCTGTACGTGAGTGTTTGGGTAAATCCAATGCCATTCCATCGCTCGATTTCAATACCGACGGGAGCATTAAGATACCTGTGTATCATACAGATGCAGGAAATGAGGTGTCTGCTCCAACAGTACAGTTGACTTCCGGATACAATCCTTTTAAACATTCGCCGCCGGTGGGTCAGCATTGGAGCGAACTGTCCGAAGAATTTGAAAAAGAACATATTTTAACGACAGAAAGGCCAACAGATGACTTACATGTATTTGATTCTGAAGATGAGCAGGATACTTTGTTTTCAGATTTGTCAAATCCTTGTTTCCAATATAGAAAACGCTTTATCATTACCCTTTTAAAATCAGGATTGGTCATCATCGATCAATACCGTGCGCATGTCAGGATATTGTACGAGCAGTATATTTCGAATATCAAACTGCGAAAGAGTGTGTCGCAGCAAATGTTGTTTCCCGAAACAGTAGAGTTCACACCGGCAGAAGCTGCCCTGATCCCGGCGTTAATAAACGAAATACAATGGTTGGGATTCGACATAAGCCCGATAGGAAATAATTGTTATTCGATCAATGCCATGCCGTCAGGTGTACGCGATCGCAATCCGGTGATACTGCTAAAAGAAATTGTTTATAGCGTGATTGAGGCAGAAAAATCGCAACAAAGAGAAAAAGCGGAATTGTTAGCGCTTTCGTTAGCCAAATCTGCCGCCATACGACCCGGAAAATCATTGTCCGTAGAAGAAGCAGAAGCCATCGTCGCTTCTTTGTTTTCGCTGGAATCCAACAATTTAACACCGGATGGCAAAACCATCATGTTGGTATTGACCGACGACGAACTCAGTAAACGGTTTAAAACATAATGAAAAATTTGGTGGATTGTAAATAAATAGTTATTTTTGCCATTCGATATTTGTTGCTTTAACACAAGGTTCCGGTCAAGGGTTTTTGATCGGGATTATTTTTTAGTTTTTTAAATAAAAGGAGGATTTTTTTGATGGCTGTAACGTATATGACTGAGGAAGGCTATAACAAGATTATTGCCGACATAAATTATTTAGAGGGTGTGAAAAGGCCGGAGATTTCGGCGCAGATCGCTGAGGCAAGAGACAAAGGCGACCTTTCCGAAAATGCTGAATATGATGCAGCTAAAGAAGCACAAGGCGTGCTTGAGGGGAAGATAGCGCAGTTAAAAGCACTGATATCGAATGCCCGTATTATTGACGAACATCAAATCAAAACAGATGCTGTTCAGATATTAAATAAGGTAAAGATTAGAAATATCCAGAACAATGCCGTTGTGGCCTACACATTGGTAGCCGACTCGGAGGCTAATCTGAAAGAAAATAAAATCGCCGTCAGTACCCCTATTGCGCGCGGATTGATGGGCAAAAAAGTAGGCGATGTGGCAGAAGTCAAAACGCCTTCAGGCATTATTAAATTTGAAATTTTAGAAATCTCATTGTAACTTTCAACCCTATCCCCCTTCGGAGGGGGCAGGGGGAGTTTTCTGTTCTATCCCCCTTCGGAGGAGGCAGGGGGAGGTCCCCGATTTTCAGCAATAAATAACTCATAACTCTTAGTTCTTAACTCTTAACTCATCTTTATGGCATCAATTTTCAGCAGAATAATAGCAGGAGAAATACCCTGCTATAAAATAGCGGAAAACGACGAGTTTTTTGCTTTTCTCGATATCAATCCGTTAGTAGACGGACATACATTGGTAATTCCCAAAACAGAGATTGACTACATTTTCGATATCGACGATGAAGTGTTGGGGCGAATGATGCAATTCGCCAAAATGGTAGCACGCGGATTGAAGAAAGCCATCCCCTGCAAACGGATAGGTGTAACTGTGATAGGACTGGAGGTGCCTCATGCGCACATTCACCTTGTTCCGCTCCAAAAAGAATCAGACATGTATTTCGGGAAGACGAAACTTCAGAAAACCCCGGACGAATTAGCCCGGACAGCAACAATGATTACAGAGGCATTGCGCACAACAGCTCTGCAGTCGTAACTATCTTTTTTTGATTTTTCCAAGACCGAAGTGACCGGTATGCTTATTAAGAGGCTCTTCCTGATAGGTAATGGAGCCGATACCATACGTGTTGCCTTCCAAAAATCCGACAGGGTTGCAATCAATGGCGCCGACACCTTCCACTTTGGCATAGATTGTGTCGGAGCGCAATTCAAAGGCATTGATCTTACCTACGCCTGCTGTTTCGAGATGTGCATTATATGCGTTTCCGGATACGGTTGCCGACCCGACTCCTTCTGTACGCACAGTCAATGAATGTACATACAGACTGTCGGCATATAAATTACTGACTCCCTTCAGAATGACTTTCATGTCGTCGCTCAAAAAAGCGTTATTTATCCGGATATTTCCGACAAAACCGGCTTCAACGTATTTTAATGTATTCGTTTTCAGATGAATAGACAAATGGTTTTTGGTGCGAAATCTATTGCTTGCAGACAATGTCAAACGATCATTGTATAAATGATGCCTTACCTGTTCAACTAAATTTTCGTCACCGCTTATTTCAATAGAAGGCTGAGCGTCGGTCGGAATTTGTACAATCGCAATATCGGCTACCAAATAATCACCAATTTCAAGATTTGTAAAATCTCCATCCAAATCAAACGTTTTATGTGACTGAATGCCGTTCCCTCTGATTGCATTAGGCCACCATCTGTTGTGATTGTTCCATTCTGCCCGGTTAATCCTGAATCCTGAGAAGAAAAACAAAATAAAAGCAAGGATCCAAATAACGAGCATCACCCAGTTCATCGTCTGATTCAGAGGTTTAGCCTTGGAAAAATGGGCGATAATACCATATATGATAGCAAAAACCGGTATACCGATCAACATGATGATTGTAATGGTAGCTAATACGGGATGATTGACCATCAGAAAGGGAGGCAGGATACCCATCAATCCGCTGCCGGCGCCTATCAAGCCTCCGCCAACGCCAAACAAAACCGCAAATAATACAATGAGTACAATCACTAATGCAAACAAAAGAGGAAGCCCTATCAAACAACCCAGACCGGCAATACCTACTTTCAAAAGCGTCACGAATACTTCGACAAATCCGGACAGACAACCATGCTGTTCTTTGGGTGTAACAGGAATCGATTCGGCGGCAACTGTTTTCCCGATATTTTCGGGTGTAACCGGTTTGCCTTCCATCTGCAATTTCTGTTCCACCGTTTGGGCAGCCGGAATAATGGCCCACAAGATTACATAAGCTAACAGCAACAACGCCGGAAAATTCGTAAGAAAAATAAAAGGAGGAAAATGCTCAAAAACAAAACGATTGTTTAGCCCTATCGTTGCAGGTGAAAGCACAAACGGCGCAATGATGATGATAAGCCGTACAGCTACCACGCTCCATCCGAAATAAGTGGCTATTCCGGAACAAACACCGCCAAGTAATTTATTGTCCATATTCCTGTAAAATCTCTTTTTACTTTTCACAGGTTCGCTTTCTTCGCGTTGTTTTTCTTCTTCCTTGTCTTCATTGTCCTCGAAATCAGCCGGTTTTCCAACACGTGCTATGACCTCTTCTACATGTTCCAAGGTAATGACCTGATGTCCTAAACGATTTTTTTCCCTGAACAGTTCTTCTATCCGCGCTTCAAAATCCGTGATAATCTCCGACGCACTTTCTTCTTTCCGAAAACAAACCCGCAAGCTATTCAGGTAATTATCCAACAAATTGTAAGCGTCTTCATCAATGGTAAAAACGTTACCATTCAGATTTACATTTAATGTCTTTTTCATATTATGCTAAATTTAAATTGTTTTTAATGTGGTTTATCGTGTTGTTTAATTCTTGCCATGAGCTTTCTAACTCCGTGAGAAATAAAGCCCCGTTTTCAGTCAGCCGGTAATATTTGCGCGGAGGACCTTGGGTGGATTCAATCCATTGATACGTCAGCAGACCACTGTTCTTCAGACGCGTCAGCAACGGGTAGAGCGTACCTTCTACTACAATCAACCGCGCATCCTGTAATTTCTGAATAATATCAGTCGTATACAATGCCTCTTTCTCAATAAGCAGCAGGATACAGTATTCCAAAATACCCTTTCTCATCTGTGATTTTACATTTTCTACATTCATAACTCTTACTTTTAAAATTCTGCTGCAAAGATAGGCAATACTTTTATACTATGCAATACATGCTACTATAATTTAACCAATATTAACTAAAATAGGTTTGAAAATGTTTTTATAAAATGTTACGAAATGGTTGAATTTTAAACAATAAGTTTAATTTATCCTGCTTGCCGTCATTTGCAAATTTAAGATATTTTAACATAAGTACAAAAACGATCAAAAAAAGGCAAAAAGAATTTTCAATTTTCAATTATCAATTGTCAATTATATTGTTTATCTTTGTTTCCAAATAACGCTAAAACCCTACTCAAATGCACTACTACCATTTCGCAGATTTAATCTACAAGCAAACAGAAAAATATCAGTCCCGTACAGCCATGCTGCGCCGTGATGAGAGCACCGGCAAATGGTTGAAAATTTCATGGAACGAATTTGCCGGGAAAGTACGTCTTACTTCTCAGGCATTGGTCGAATTTGGGCTTGCCCCGCACGACAGGTTTGGCATCTATGCACAGAATATGCCTGAGTGTATTTATTGCGATTTCGGAGGATATGGAGTGCGTGCCGTATCGGTACCGATGTATGCAACCAGCTCACCGGCGCAAATCGAATATATGATTCGCGATGCGGAAATAACCATCCTGTTTGTAGGCGAACAGTTACAGTATAATAATGCGTTCATTGTGCAGCAGGAAACAGCCGGCATCCTGAAAAAAATTGTTGTTTTCGATCCTGCTGTTATCCTGAATCCTGCAGACGACACATCCGTTTATTTCGATGAATTTATCCGCATGGGCGACAATACGTATGCCGAATCGGAAGTAAAAATACGCCGGAATGAAGCGCTTCCCGATGATATTGCCACCATAATGTATACATCGGGCACCACAGGAGGGTCGAAAGGTGTTGTGTTAAAACATACCTGCTTTCTGGAGGCGATGCGCATCCATGATATGCGCATTCCGATGGTTGGCGACCATGATTTATCCATGTGTTTTCTGCCGTTTACCCATATTTTTGAAAAAGCATGGGTTTACTTTTGCGTCCAAAACGGCATACAGATTGCTGTAAACCGCGACCCAAAAGTAATTCAGCAAACACTTCAGGAGGTTAATCCCACACTGATGTGTAATGTGCCCCGTTTTTGGGAAAAAGTATATCTTGGAGCGCAGGAAAAAATCAACACTTCATCAGGCATTTCCAAGACTTTGTTTTTGAATGCTTTAGTTGTTGGGCGTGAATATATTATCAATCATATCAGGCAAGGAATCAAACCATCCTCTGCGCTTGCTGCCAAATTTCATTTATACGATAAAACAATCTTTCGTTTGTTAAGAAAGAAAATCGGACTTGGACGAGGCCGCTTCTTTCCGGTTGCAGGAGCGCCCTTGGCCGACCATATTACGGAATTTCTTTTGTCTGTGAATATACCGATTAAATACGGATACGGTCTTTCGGAAACGACAGCTACCGTTTGTTTTTACCCTGAAGTAAACTACGAAATCGGATCAATCGGGAAAGTCATGCCCGATGTGGAAGTGAAAATCGATCCTTTGAATAACGAAATTTTGGTCAAAGGGAAAACAATCACGTCCGAATATTACAAAAAACCCGAAGAGACTGCGAAAGCTTTTACCGAAGATGGTTTTTTCCGCACGGGCGATGCAGGCCGTCTCGAAGGGGATACGCTCTATTTCCTCGAACGGATCAAGGACCTGTACAAAACATCCAACGGGAAATACATTGCTCCGCAGGCTATTGAACTCAGTCTGAGCGGAAACATGTATATCGAACAATGTGCCGTGATCGGTGACGAACATAAATTTGTGAGCGCATTGATTGTGCCTGCTTTTACTGCCCTTGAAGCCTACGCAGCAAAACATAAAATTCCCTACCGAAGCAAAGAGGAATTGATTGCAGACGACAGAATTATCCGGCTCTATCAATCCAATATAGAAGATTGCCAGAAAGAATTTGCCTCGTACGAAAAAATCAAACGCTTTACGTTGTTGGCCAATCCTTTTTCGATGGAAGCCGGCGAACTGACCGACACACTCAAATTACGCCGCCCCATGATTGCCAAAAACTATGCGCAGCAGATTGAGGCTATGTATGCGTAGGAAACTCAAAAGCACGCAGATGACGCAGATTAAATGGATTTTCGCAGCTAATACAAAAAAAATCTGCGTTTATCTGCAAAAATCTGCGTCATCTGCGTGCTAATTTACATCCCAAGCCGTTTTTTTAAACTATCCAATTCGACGTTCAATTCCTCCGGAAGATGGCTGCCGAAACGTGCATAATGCTCTTCAATCAGGGTGATTTCGGCTTTCCAGTAGTCGTTGTTGACTTCAAGTACTTTGGCTAATTTTTCTTCATTCATCCCTGCTAAACCTTCGATATTGATTGATGTCGGAGCGGGGACTTTGCCGATAGCGGTATCTACCGTTTCGCCTTTGCCGTTGCAACGGTCAAAGATATAGGCTAATACGCGGCTGTTGTCGCCATAGCCCGGCCAAAGGAACTTGCCGTCTTCGTTTTTGCGGAACCAGTTGACATAGAATATTTTGGGTAATTGTGCGCCGGCATGTTGACCGATTGTTATCCAGTGGCCAAAGTAATCACCCATATTGTAACCGCAGAACGGCAACATGGCAAACGGATCGCGGCGAACGCCGGCCTTTAATCCGATTGCAGCAGCAGTTACTTCCGAACCTACTATCGAACCCATAAAGACGCCATGATTCCAATTCATAGCTTCGTGTACGAGAGGCACGGTATTGGGACGACGACCGCCGAAAAGGAATGCCGAGATAGGTACGCCCGTAGGGTTTTCCCATTCTTTATCAATGGCAGGGCATTGGCTTGCAGGAGCGGTAAAACGTGCGTTGGCATGTGCGCAAAGCTCGCCTGAAGCCGGATCGTGTACTTTATTTTTCCAGTTGATGGTTCCGGACGGACATTCACAGCCGATACCTTCCCACCAAATATCGCCGTCAGGCGTCAATCCCACATTGGTAAAAATCGAGTTTGCTTCACAACTGCGCATGGCATTCGGATTGGTGTCCATCGAGGTAAATGGCGCTACGCCAAAGAAGCCTGCTTCGGGATTGATAGCATACAGTTGTCCGTCGGCGCCAAATTTCATCCACGCGATGTCGTCGCCCACACATTCGACTTTCCACCCCGGAATGGTCGGTATCAACATGGCTAAGTTTGTTTTTCCGCAAGCGCTGGGGAATGCGGCGGCAATGTATTTTTTCTCGCCCTCCGGATTGGTAATGCCGAGAATCAGCATGTGTTCGGCCATCCAGCCTTCTCTTTTGGCCATATTGGAAGCGATACGCAAGGCAAGGCATTTCTTACCCAGCAATGCGTTTCCACCATAGCCTGAACCAAACGACCATATCTCATTGGTTTTGGGAAAATGGGTAATATATTTCTTTTCGATAGGCGCACATGGCCATTTGACATCTTCCTGGCCGGGAGCCAAAGGAGCGCCTATGGAATGTACACAAGGAATAAATTCGCCGTTGTCGCCAAGCACGTCGAGCACATTTTGTCCCATCCGTGTCATGATCCGCATATTGACCACCACGTATGGCGAATCGGTGATTTCAACGCCGATATGGGCAATATTCGAACCGAGCGGGCCCATGCTAAACGGAATAACATACATTGTACGACCGGCCATACACCCTTTATACAGTTCACGCATGATTTGTTTCATTTCGGCAGGGTCAGCCCAGTTGTTAGTAGGTCCGGCCTCTTCCTTTGTATCTGTACAGATAAATGTACGGTCTTCAACACGGGCGACATCACTGGGGTCCGACTGAAAATAGTACGAGTTGGGGCGTTTAGTTTCGTTGAGTTTTATACTCATTCCACACGCTGTCATTTCGTCTAAAAGACGTTGGTTTTCGGCATCCGAGCCGTCACACCAATACACACTTTCCGGTTGGCACCATGCTGCCCACTCCCCGACCCACTGATTTAGCTTCTGATTGTTTGTCATTTTCTTCTATTGATTATTTGTGAAACACTATAATAAGTAATGTATGTCTATTTCCTGCTTATCCTTTACGGAAATATGGTGCAAAGTAAAGCAATTTTTTTAGTTTTTTCTATGCTGAGCGAAAATAATCCCGAATATTTATTTGCAATCAACGAATAAATGCACCGTCTGTAAATCAAAAGAAGAACTAACGGCTCATCTTGAAAGTTTTTTCTGACTATTCAAAAAATTATTGTAATTTTGCAAAAAATAAAAAGGAATATGACAAAATATTTAGATCCTAAAATTGACGTACTTTTCAAAAAGATATTTGGAGAGAATAAAGAGTTGTTAATCAGTTTTTTAAATTCGTTATTGCCGCTAAAAGACGAACAGGAAATAGTAGCAATAGAATATTTATCGCCCGAGCAAGTTCCCGACACTATGCTTGGAAAAAATTCAATCGTTGATGTAAAGTGCATAGACAACGAAGGTCGGACTTTCATCGTAGAGATGCAATCTGAGTGGAGTAATGTATTTCGTAAGCGATTATTGGTTAACGGTTCTAAAGCAGTGATCAGGCAGTTGGATAAGAAAAATCAGGCAGACAGAGCAAAAAAATTTCAGGAGTTGAAACCCGTATATGTTTTAGCCGTAGTAAACGGTACTTTTTCAAAAGGGAATGATTGGTATCATCATTTACAAATTATGGACGCCAAAAATCCTGATGTAGTTATAGACGGTTTGGATTATGTTTTATTGGAATTACCGAATTTTACTTCCGATAGATGGACAGACGCCCATAAAAAATTAGCAATATTGTGGCTACGCTTTTTAAAAGAAACAGACGGTTATTATGATAAATTACCGGATGAATTAGTTTCAAATGAATTTATACGCAGTGCAATAAAAATATGTGAAGAGTCGGCGTTATCGCCGGAAGAACGGGAAGCATACGAGCGTTCCCAAGACGAGGCACGGTGGCAAGATAGTATTAAAGGACTTGAAGATGAAGTTGTCGAAGTTAGAAAATCGCTTGCGGAGAAAGACAAGTCGCTTGCGGAGAAAGACAAGTCGCTGGAAGACAACAAAAAAATAATTGAAGAAAAAGACAAAGAAATAGAAGAATTAAAAAGACAGTTGGGAAAGTAAATGGAGAGAAGGGCGGCATATATTTAAATCAATATTAAATAATTTTTATAGAAAAAGGTGCAAGGCTGCGCATACTCATATAACTGCTACAACTCCAACTTTTGACGCACCAAGTACAGTAAAAACAAATCTTAATAATCTTTTTCCAATAATGCAAAAATTAGAAACAGAAATAAATCGCCTATAAATAAAAACTTTATGCCCGAACAACAAAACATAGAATACAAAAGCAATTGGCACGACGACTATTTGGATTGGGTCTGTGGCTTTGCCAATGCACAAGGCGGTAAAATCTATATCGGCAAAGCCGATAATGGAAACACCGTAGGCATTGAAAACTACAAAGATTTGATGGAGAAAATTCCCAACAAAATCAAAAACAATTTGGGGATTACTGCCGAAGTTAATCTTTTGCAGGAAGCCGACAAATACTTTATTGAAATTATCGTGCAACCCTATTCCGTTCCCATTTCTATTCGCGGCAGGTATTTTTACCGCAGTGGCAGCGTGAAACACGAATTGACAGGTGCGGCGTTGAGCGAGTTTTTGTTGAAAAAGGCAGGTCAAACTTGGGATAATATGCCCGAAGAAAGAGCCACAATAGCAGATATTGACGAAAATACAATCAAAAAATACCTGCGAAAAGCCGAAACAGGAGGTCGTTTGCCCGATGCAGACGGACTTACAACAGAAGAACTTTTGGAAAAACTTCGTTTGTCGGAAAACGGAATACTCAAAAGGGCAGCAATCGTACTTTTCGGCAAAGACCCCGGCAAGTTTTACCCGAATACCTTTGTAAAAATAGGCAAATTTGAAGACGATGATTTCACAATTCGTTTTCAAGAGGTAGAAGAAGGCAATGTTATTGAAGTGTTAGAAAAGGTTTTACGCACGCTTGACTACAAATTCCTTATCAAAAATATTTCTTTTGAGGGAATGAATCGCATTGAAACGCTCGAATATCCTATGCCTGCACTTCGCGAAATGTTACTTAATTCCCTCATACACCGTAATTATATGGGTGCGCCAACGCAACTTCGCGTGTATGACAACAAACTCCAACTTTGGAATCACGGCACTTTGCCTGTTGGCATTACGCTTGACAAACTTTCAAAATCGCATTCTTCATTTCCTCGCAACCCGATACTTGCAGAGGCGTGTTTCAAAGGAAGTTACATTGATTCTTGGGGCAGTGGAATTATGAAAATTGTAAATTCCTGTAAAGCGGCAGGATTGCCCACACCTACCCTCGAAGAAGATATGGGCGGTTTTATGGTTAAACTTTTCAAAGACCGTTTTTCAAAAGAACAATTAGTAAAACTCGGTCTGAACGAACGACAAATAAAAGCCGTGCTGTATGTAAAAGAGAAAGGGAAAATTACAAATGCTGAATATCAGGGAATCAATGGAATTGGCAAATCTGTTACAATAGATGAATTGCGTAATTTAGTTGAACAACAGTTATTTGTAAGAGTTGGCGAAACAGGTAGAGGCACTTATTATGAGTTGCCAAATAAAAACGACCGCTAAATGACCGAAACAGCCGACAAACGACCGCTAAACGACCGCTAAACGACCGAAAGGTGCAAGGTTTCTACAAAACAGACAATTGAAATAACAATAACTAAAAGAAAATGAATGAAATACACGGCGTATAACGTGCGGTTTTGCGAAAGCGGGGCAGTAACTCGCCTGAAAGTTTGTGCAGATTTGCAAGTTTTGCGCCCGTCCGAGCGGCAGTGGAAGCCCCACCTTCGCCAAGCCGCTGGGACGTTAGGCGTCAGCGGGCGAAAGCGCAGTGGACAAGGCATAATAGACAACTCAAGTGGTGTTTCGGCAGGAGTTGTTTTGTGGTCTGATATTGAAGAAATTAAGATTTCAAAAGTGATGAGCCAAAAATTTCTGATGTTTATCGTAAAAAATCCACAGGATTACATTGACAAAGTTACAAATCCACTTAAAAAAAAAACAGTGGAAATGAATTACAAAAGTTTCGGCTCACCAATTAGCATTTCAGCAAATTCTCTACAAACGAACTTTGACAGTTTATATAAGTTATTGACAGAGAAAATGGAAGAGTATAAATCGTGAAAATGCCGAACGCCTAACGGGCGGTTTTGCGAGATGGCGGCAGTAACCCCGCAGAAGTAATATTGGAAAATGCACCGATGCAGACAGAAGTGGTCAGAAGGTGGTCAATGCGCACAGACATAGCATAATAAACGGATTTTTATCTTAATTTGAATTTGGGAAATGGACAAGAAAAGTACATAAACGGACAAAGTTGTAAGAAAGCGGGCGGACATATACGGCGTAAAAAAAGCCGTGCGGACACGACCGACTGACGACAACGAGGCAAGACCAGTAAAGCATTGTAACATGTTACACTTTCGGTATAAATTGTTACAATGTTGATATTTAAAAAATATAATATCCTGACAGATTGTTATATAAGATTAAAATTGAGGCATTTTTTTGTCTTTTCCAAAGTAACAGCCAGCATCTGTTCTGCCGGTTGTCGGCAATAACTTTCGTTGAACAATTCAACGGAAAATGCTCCGCAAAATCCTGACTGAAACAGGAACGGAAGAATTGTCGGGAACGGACAAATCCCGTCTCCCGGATAAACGCGGTGGCTGTCGTTGAGTTGCTCGCGGGGAGGAACGGCAGGATAATCGTTGATGTGGAACAGCGGAAGACGGGCTACGTTCAGCAGTTGCAGGCTGTCGAACGGATTTCCTCCGCGGTACAGATGGTAAAAATCGAGCAGTAAATTGGCGTCATGATGCGCGGTTCCCAGCGCGATATGTACGGCGTCGGCAAGATGATACAGCGCGCCTGAACCCCAGACTTCAAGTAACGGGATAACGCCTGTCTGCCTGCCGGTTTCCAAAATGTGCCGGTAACGCTGTGCATATTCGTCGAGCCTTTCCCGTTCTATTCGTCTGATTCCCATCAACGGGGCAGCGATGTATTTTCCGCCCAATTGCGCCGTCAGTTCCATCTCGCGCTGCATTTGCAACTGTCCTGCGTTGCGTTGCGTTTCGTCGTCGGACGCCCAGGGCGCAAAACCAATGACGTTTTCCAATATCAGCCGGTTATCTTTCAGTTTGCGGGCTAAACCGGCAGGATTGCCTCCACGGTCAAGATATTTCTGAATGTCAGATATCCATAATTCTATTCCGTCGAATCCTGCGGCGGCGCACAGTTCAATCTGCTGTTCAACAGGAAACTGATAGGTGCGGATGGTGGAAGTATTCAGACTGATACGAAACGGTTTTCCGCCAGCATCCCGTTTTCCGCTTTTGCATCCCGATAGGGAAAGTCCTGCGGAAAGTCCTGTTATTGCAAGCGCCGATGCGTTTAGAAATTTTCTTCGCGTCAGCATCTTTTTAAAATCTTAATTCGGATAAATACCGTGCAGATGCGGTAATACATTCTTTCGGATTTGCCGGATGGTCGTGTTCCACGATGTAATGTTTCACCCCCGCCGTTTTGTGCAGCCTGAATATTTCAGGAAAATCAATCCTGCCTTCGCCAACGCAGGCAAAACTCTTTTCGCCCGTGTGATCCATATCCTTGACATGAAACACGGGATAACGCCCCGGATATTTCTGTATATACGCTACTGCCGACTGTTCTCCTTTGGTAATCCAGTACAGGTCAAGTTCAATGTTCACGCAGTTTTTGTCTAAATGAGCCATCAGCGTATCGAAAGGAATTTTTCCTTCGGTAAGTCTGAACTCGATGTCGTGATTATGGTACAGCAACTGTAAGCCGCTTTTTTTACAGATTCTGCCTCCCACATTCAGTTTTTCGGCAACCCGTTTCCAGTCGTCTAACTTTTTATTTCTTCCGTCGTCTGTCCAAGGCCAATAACACGCGATATATTTCTTATCCAATAATTTACACTGTTCGATATCTTTTTCCAACTGTGCCGTATTGTCCATTGCCTGCATGGAAGTGGAACCTATGAGGGCTTTCAATCCCGTGTCTTTCAGGAATTTTTTCAATTCGGGGATACCCATTCCGAAGTCGCCTCCAAATTCAAGGTCTGTATATCCCAACCGTGCAATTTCACGCAATGCTTCGCGTGGATTGTTTTTTACCCATTCGCCTCCGGTATTCCCTGTAATGATACCGAACGAAGGCAGTTTTCCTTTGGCTTGCGCCTGTAACGTTTCCGGTAACAACATGGCTGTCATTGCCATACCGGCTGTTTGAATGAATGTACGTCTTTGCATAACTGTTTGATTTATTTGAGATTTTGAAATTTAATAATGTCCTTGTTCTATTGATCTTAATTACATTTTCTGATTTCACCAATAGCGTCCATCAATGCGACAGCGTTTTCCACCGGTACGGTGGCCTGCAAATTGTGCACCGTGTTGAACACAAAACCGCCGCCCGCGCCGAAAATTTCACACAATTGGCGTACCTGATTTTTGACCTGTTGCGGCGTACCCGTTTGCAATACCCGCTGGGTATCAATGCCGCCACCCCAAAAACTGATTCTGTCGCCAAATTCTTTTTTCAGAAAATGCGGATCCATTCCCGATGCGTTGATTTGTACGGGATTGATAATATCAAAACCGCAATCAATAAACGTTTCGAGCAATGGCACAATCGCGCCGCAACAATGTTTAAAAGTTTTCCATCCCGTATTGCGATGCACCCAATTGTTGATTTTACGATAAGCCTGTCCGTGCAATGCCGACAATGCCTCAGCCGAACAGAACTGGCTGTCCTGCGTTCCAAGATCGGTGCCGCATACATAAAGTATATCAATGCAGTCGCCGGCAATTTGATTGATTTTTTCGAGATTATGTATCGCGATGTCTGACTGCCGGTCGAAGAGTTCCCGTAAAAAATCCGTCCGCATGACGGTCGACATGTACCAGTCGGAAATATCGCGTATCCCTTTGGGATTTTTCAGATGAATACCCGGAACCAGCGCAATATCGCCAATGCCTGTCCCTCCGATGTTTGCAATCACAGCCCTTCCGGTAGCGCGTGCCTTCGCAAGCGCTTCTTTCCAGTAAGGCATGTTGGCGTCGGTCATCAGGGTAAACTCTTCCAGATTGTCTTCGATGTTCAGTTCCGCATCCATTTCTGTTGCCGGCGTCCGCTCGATGGCGTCGAAGAAATAGCCGCCTTCGGGCATGACCGCCGTTGGCGAACAGTTGGTGTCGCCTTGCGGAAAAACATAAATATTTCCGGCTTCTTCTTTCATTTTGAAAGATTCGGGCAACAATACGGTTTGTCCCCACGGCGTCCGTACATCCGTAAAATCTTCCTGCGGGTGTCCGAACATATCCGTGCGACCGCCCACGCCAACGACGTCGATATTCCAGATTTTAGCCAGTTCATCATCCACCTCGCCAAGCATCTGAAACGGCTCGACGACTTTTACCGGCCTGTCCTCCAAACCGTAATGACGTCGAAATTCTGCAATCATCCTTACATGAATCCCCGTCACGGACGTAGCGCCAAAATCAAGCGCTATCCTGTCGGCTTCGCGGTGCGACAATACCGTTTGAACCCGTTCTTTCCCTGTCATCGTCATATTGATTGAATTACGTTTGATTAATACCTGTCGTATTTTCCGTTCATTACATCTTTAACGGCTTCTAAATAACCGAAACCGTATTTCATGTCGGGCAACAGGTAACTACCTTCCACCCATTCGTTCCACGCATTGATGGTCATTAACTTAGGCTGGTCGGGGTGATTGTCCGCATATTGTTTTGCTTTTGAAAGCAGCGTGGCAAAACTTTCGGGTGAGTTATTGTAATGTACCGTATTGTTCATACCGTATTGCGGAAATCGGGGCGTATCGTCCCAGCCGACTGATGTGCAAGGGAAAAAAGGAATGTTCAGCGCTTCGTCCCACTGTTCCCTGATTTTGATGGAGTTGCTTCCGTATACGATATAATCTTCCGACATGCCGCCCATATTGTACATCGTTACGCTGTTGAATCCGATAGCTTCGATACGTTCGGCGGTTCTTTTGGCGTCATCAGCCGATCTCAGCGAACCGCCGCCGGGAATCAACTGGAAATGTACGCCCGGTAACCCTGCTTTGCGGGCTTCTTCTCTGAAATAATCCAGCGCTTTGCGGGTTTCTTCCACGCTTCCGCCAAAACTTTGCAACAATTTGTCCATACCGAATATGCCAAACACCGGCTGACCATCAATTTTGAAATAATTGGGCTTTTGGAAATACTGCCGGATCACCCTTTCGACAATGATTTGAAAGTTTTTCCAATCGACGGCGGCGTCCCAAAGGATAGACGTATCGTCTCCGTGAAGATGATAGTTCCAGTAATTCTTCCGCACATCATGGTTAGCCCACATCACGTAGAATTGCATCTTTCCGTTGTTCTTCGCTTTGAGGAAACCGTCGTTGAGGGCGCTTTCGAGGTAGGGACCTTCGTCGTACCAATACCAGTCGTAGATAAAGACATTCACGCCGTGGTCGGTAGCCACGTCAATCCATTTTTCCACCACTTTCGGGTCGTTGTCCATTTCGTAGCCCCAAAGCGGTTCTTTGGGCTGATAATGCCCATCGTAGCGGGGATTTCCCTTTTTGATGACTTCCCACTCGCCGATGCCATCGCGCCATAACTTTTCGCGAGCCAAAGGGTCGTTGTGGCACGAAGGCCAGATATATGCGGCCACGTAATAATCGTTTTTAGCCGTCGTCTTAGACGTCTGATAACTGTTATTAATCTGTACGCATCCGTAAATGAAGCAGGAAAAGATGATGATTCCTGTTAATTCAATATATTTTTTTGTATTCATGATTGATTATTTTGAGAATGTGAAATTATCAACTTATCATATTTTTCTCTGTGATGCTTTGTGCTCTTTGCGCCTCTGTGCTGATTTTTTTCAACACAGAGATACAGAGGTCACAGAGCCTTCACAGAGTTATGTTTTTTATTCTTCATGCCTGTCAATACCCAGCAATCCTAAAACTTTCGGAAGAAATTCCGTATTGTCGAAAATACCCGTGAACAACTCCGCGCCCGGCCCGAACGAATATACGGGAACGGGTATGCCCGTATGTCCCTTGGTAGCAAATGCAGTGACCAATTTGCCGGTTTGAGGGTTACCGCCGGTAATGGCCAGGCCGCCGGTTTCGTGGTCGGCGGTGACAATTACCAGTGTTTGTCCGTCGCGTTCGGCAAAGTCGAATGCGGCTTTCACTGCACGGTCGAAATCAAGCATTTCGTTCACCATATACTCCTGATTATTTCCATGAGCGCCCCAGTCGATTTGCGAACCTTCTACCATCAGAAAAAATCCTTTCTCATTTTGGTTCAGGATATTGATGGCTGCCGACACTGCTTCGGGAAGCATTTCGCCACGATCGGGATACGGTTCTAAAGCCACGTCGGCCAGCAGAGCCAGCAGGTTGCCTTCCTGTACGGCCTTTACCTCATCCATGGTGTAAGCCACATGAAAGCCTTTTGATTGCATTGTAGCGGTGAGGTTTTTCCCGTCTTTACGGTTTTCAAAAAAATTCCGGCCACCACCAATACAAACATTTATTTTGGATTCCGTAAAAGCCGTCGCGATACTTTCATTTTCGCTTCTGCGGCCAACGTGCGCTATGAAAGCGGCGGGAGTGGCGTGGGTCAGTTCGCAGGTTACCACCATGCCGGTCGACAAGTCGTTATCGGCAGCATATTCGAGCATTGATTTCAGGCGGATACTGTCGGGAGTCAGTCCCAGCATACCGTTGTAGGTTTTTTCCCCACAGGCAATGGCTGTGCCCGATGCGGCCGAATCAGTGATGTAACCGTTTGCCGAGTGCGTTTTGGAAAGCCCCACATACTGGCAACGTTCGATGGCAAGATTGCCGCTGTTGGCCATACAGGCGGCATATTGTTGCGCAAGCCCCATGCCGTCGCCGATCATCAGGATCACGTTGCGGACTTGAGGCGGGGTTTCAGCCGATAAACTGTATCCGGCAAAAATCCATATTGCCGACAGGACAAGGAAAATTCTGATTTTTTTCATGGAAAATATTATTGATAATGTACATGTGATATTTGGCACGCTACATTTCTACGGAGTTACATCGCAGATATGAATACACCGTCTGAGCGAAGCAATGGGGTCAGCGGCTTTCGGTACGAACTCCTGTCCGACGAAACCTTTGTAACCGGTTTTGACCAGCGCTTTCATAATGGCCGGATAGTTCAGCTCCTGCGTTTCGTCGATTTCGTTGCGGCCGGGGTTACCGCCGGTGTGTATGTGCCCGATGTACCTGATGTTTTTGGTCATGTTCATGATGATATCGCCTTCCATGATTTGCAAATGGTAGATATCATAGAGAAGTTTGAAGTTTTCGCTTTCGATGCGTTTGCACAGTTCCACGCCCCAATAGGTATGGTCGCACTGATAATCCTTGTGTCCGTAACTGTTGAGCAATTCCATGATCAACGTCACTTTGTGCTGTTCGGCAGTTTTGATGATGCGTTTCAGGCCTTTTTCGCAGTTTTCCCATCCCTGTTCGTCGGTAAGGCCGCGTCGTTTACCCGAAAAACAAATCAGATTGGTTAAACCCGCTTTGGCCACCTGCGGAATAACTTCCTCGTAACTGGCTACTAATTTGTCGTGTAAGGCGGGGTCGTTCCAGCCGTTGTCGATACCCATGCCGGCGCCTTGCGCCATAGCGCAGGTCAGACCGTGTTTCTGTACGACAGGCCAATCCTTCGGGTCGAGCAACTCGATGGACTGAATGCCGATTTCTTTACAAATCTGAGCAAATTCGTCCAATGGGTATTTGCCAAAACACCAGTAACTTACCGAGTGTTTTACATAACCTTTGAGCGGTGCGTCGGCCTGTTGTTTTGCCGAAACTGTCTGTGCGGATGCAATACCTCCCAGCATGGATGCTGCCGCTCCTGCGGAGGCTGTCTTGATGGCTGATCTTCGATTCATGATGATAATGATAACTAAATGATTCTGCTATATTGCTTATATTGTGATATATATTTTTTGCAAAAATATAAAAAATTTGTGTAAACCAATATCTCAAAGAATTTTTTCAGCATTCGGCGAGTAACTAATTTTTCTTTTTCCTGAAAAATAGGTTACTTTGCGCCGAAATCTTTTAGGGGTGTCTGTGTCTAACGGACTGAGATCATACCCATTGAACCTGAACCGGATCATACCGGCGTAGGGATAAAGATTGCCGCCGCGGGGCAATTTTCTTCATCGCGTTTCTGCATCTCGCCAATCCCCTTTTTTATTTCAGGTTTTGAATGAGTTTGTTTTATTAATTTTAGTGAAATGAAAAAGGTATTTTTTTTCGCATTTTCCTGTTGTTTTTTGGGTTTGAACGCCCAAAACGATTCCATCCAACAGGTGGAACTGTCGGAAGTTGTAGTTTCATCCACCCGTGCCGATTACCGCACGCCGACGGCATTTACCAATTTGAAAGTGTCGGAGGTTGGAAAAATCATGACGATGCCCGAAATTCCCAACGCCATCGGGCTTAGTCCGTCGGTGGTAACGACTTCCGAAAACGGCGCCGCTCTTGGCAACCAAACCTTTCGCGTGCGTGGAAGCGACGCTACGCGCACCAACGTAACCTTCGACGGCGTGCCGGTGAACGACGCCGAAAGTCAGGCTGTCTTCTGGGCGAATATGCCCGATTTGACGTCGTCGCTGCAAACGATGCAGATACAGCGGGGCGTAGGAACTTCAACAAACGGTACCGCCGCCTTCGGGGCAACGCTCAACATGCAGGCGGCGCAACCCGCTGCCGACCCTTATGGACAGGCAAGCGCCGCGTATGGTTCGTTCAACACTTTCAAACTGAATGTAGCCGCAGGAACGGGGCGCAGTCGGAAAGGGTGGAACGCCGACATGCGTTATTCGCTGGGACGAACCGACGGATATATTGACCACAGCGGTTCCGACCAGCAATCGTTTTTCTTTACCGGCGGATATTCAAGCAGCCGGAAAATCATTAAGATGAACATTTTTTTCGGCGACCAGCATACGGATATTTCGTGGGAAGGCGTGCCGGAAGACAAAATAGCGGAAAACCGCCGCTACAACCCGTCGGGACTGTTGTATAAAGGAAACGCCGGTCGCTACAACAACGAAACCGACAATTACCGTCAAACGCATGTGCATCTGCATTATACCGATCAGTTGAGCGATCGTCTCAAATTCAATACCACATTTTATTACACGCGCGGCAAAGGTTATTACGAACAGTACAAGGAAGACGCCAAACTTTCCAAATACGGTTTACCGGCGTATTCCGACGGAACAACGACCATTACGGCTACCGACCTGATACGCCGGAAATGGTTGGACAACGACTTGGGGGGAGCCATCGCAACGCTGACATACGCCACTGCCAAAACCCGCGCACATATAGGCGTTTCGGGCAACGTTTTTTACAACAACCATTATGGCAACATCATTTGGGCGGAGCGCCGGCAAGCCGTTCCAGACGGTCACGAATGGTATCGTAACACGAGTAAAAAATCCGACGCGGGCGTCTTCCTGAAGGCGACGCAACAACTCGGCGCTCGCCTCTACGCTTTCGGCGACGTCCAATGGCGGCGCATCGGGTACGACATGAACGGCTTTGATGATGATTTGGCTGATGTGGTACAGCGGCACAAATACGATTTTTTTAATCCGAAAGCGGGCGTCACCTTTGCCATCACGCCGCAGCAACGCGCTTACGCCTCGTTTGCGGTCGGACGTCGCGAACCTTCCCGCGCCGACATCAAGGATGCGCTCAAATACGGCGGTACCGCCATGCCGCGCCCCGAAACGCTCTATGATACGGAAGCGGGTTACGAACTTAATCATCATGTATGGTCGTTTGGCGCGAATTTTTTCTATATGTATTACATTGATCAGTTGGTTAATACAGGAAAAATGAACGATGTGGGTTACGCATTGATGGAAAACGTTCCAAAAAGTTACCGCGCAGGCGTTGAATTAACCGTTGGCGTTCGTCCTGTAAAAACGTTGCAAATCAATGCTAATCTTGCGTACAGTCGCAACAAAATCAAGAATTATGTAGCATACGTGGACTTCTATGACGAAAATTGGGTTTTCCAAACGCAGCGCGAAGAACATCTTGGAAACACCGATCTTGCCTTTTCGCCCGAATGGGTGGGCGCGGCGGATGTTATGTATGAAATCGTCAAAGGTTTGTCCGTCGGTTTGACGGCTAAATATGTCGGAAAACAGTACTACGACAACACTTCAAGCGCTGGCCGCCGCCTGAATGCGTACTTCGTGAACAACGCCACAGTGCAGTACCGGCACAATTTCAGGAAGTTTTACGCGGCATTACAGTTTTCGGTGAACAATCTTTGGAACGCCGGCTATATCTCAAACGCCTGGGTGTACCGCTACGACGTGGGTAACGAAAAACACAGAGATGCAGGTTTCTTCCCGCAGCCTTTCCGTAATTTTATGGTGAAACTGACGGTGGGGAGTCGGATTGTGCAGTGAGAACGCATGTCTAAGGATGCGTTCACAAATAAACCTTACGTTTCCTTATTACACCGTTTTGATGTACAGCGGTTTTTCGGGTACGCCCAAATTTTTATTGTCAAGTCCCTTGTATTTAGTCGCAGGGTCGTATGGTAAGCCGATTTTATCCAGTAATGGTTCCACCGATACCTGATGCACCTGCAAACCTAAGTCCCACGGGTTGTAGCCCAATATCATTCCGGCCGCTTCCTCGTAGGTAAATACCGGTATTCCATAGCCATTTTCGCCATACGTTTTGCCTTCCATTTCGGCGATGACGTATTGCCAGCGATCGAGGAAATACGGGCAACCCGGGCAGTTGGTGATGATCATGTCGGGCTTGAACGCTTGCATCGATTCAAACTTTTTGTGGGTATTGGCAATGGAATAGCCGCGATTGGCTTTTACTAAATACTGGCGGAAACCAAATCCGCAACAATGTCTGCGTTCGGGATAATCCACCACTTCGCCGCCCCACGACTCCACCATTCCGGCAAGCACGTACGGGTATTCGGCGCCGCCAACGCCTTTGTGAGGAAACATCTTGGCATAGTGACAGCCTATGTGTTCCACCACTTTCAACGGTTTTCCGGTATGACGGTTGATCAGGCGGTATTTGCCTTTGGCTGCGATTTCGTCGCGTACTTTGTAGATGATGTCGCTGGTATGGGCTACATGTTTCGGAACCTGAAATTCGCGTCCGGTGGCTTCTTTCAGGTTTTTACGAATTTTCTGTTCCACTTCGGGAAAATGTTTCCATGTTTCGAGGATTTCGCTGTACAGCCCGAATGATGTAATACACGACGCCGCATAGTTTTCGTATCCGGCTTCGGTCATCAGTGCAAACTGCCGCGCCACAACGGTCATGGTGGTTTCTAACGGTATCACATCCGCATGATAACCTATCCCGCTGCACGAGGTGTGAAATTCACTTTCGTATATGTCCTTTCTCAACTCATCCCGCATGATCCGCAGGAATGTGACTTCCGATCCCGGAAAAAAACTCTGACGGATACAACTCCGAACATAAAAATATTGATCGACAGGTATTTCCTTTTGGTAATCTTTCCAGATTCTTCTTTTGCCTTCGTTTATCATTGTTCACCGTTATAAATTTTCACGAAATATTCGTTATCTTCCAATCCCATTTCGGCGGCTTTTTTTGCCGACGCTTCTTCAATTTTTCTGAAACGTTCGGTAGCGCCGGTGAGATCGAAAATCCGTTTCAACTCGTCGAGCGATTCGTCGGGTATCCTGCGCAGGATTCCGGGACCTTTACCGTCGAGGTTTCCGCCCAGACGTTCAAATATATCGTCCAAGTGTTCCTGTTCCCACTTCCATATCGGGCCTGCTTCGGGGTGCATCCCGAAACTAACGTTGCGCGGGTAAATACAATAACCATATTTCAGCATCCACTCGCCAATGGTGCGTTTGAGCGCCAATTGCTGGCGTCCCTTTTCAGATGCGGTAAAAAAGCCTTCGTCCTGCGATAACGACCGCAATGCAATGATGATCAAGCCGGGAGCATTCTCGCGCGGACAACGTGTGACGCACGACATACATTCGCCGCAATACCAGATGGTTTCGCTTTTAAGCAAATCCTCAATTTGGTCGTCGTCTTTGCTTTGCACAATATTGGCTATCATGCGCGGATCGTAATCATAAAATTCCGCCGCCGGACATATTGCAGTGCATGTGCCGCAATTGATACATGCGCGTAACCCTTCCCGGTAGCGGATATCAGCGCTTAATTTGTCATATAACCGTCCCATACATTTATACATAAACTGCAAAAATAAGAAACAATCGCGAATAAAGAATCACGAATCAGGTAAAAAAGTTCAATTTATAGATTCTTACGGCATAAAAGTTCAAAAGAACAAATTCGATGCAATACGGTCGGCCATCATTTTTCCCTTACGGGTGAGCGTATATACGCCCGTTTGTTCCTGCATGGAGCCGTTCTGTATGTAAATGCCGGCCTGTTGCAGGAATGTATCTGCAAACGTATTGCCGAAATGTCTGCGGATGTATTCGATATCTGTACCCCACGCCGTACGCAACGATACCAACACATAATCGTTATATTGCTCGACAGGCGTCAGCAGTTCGCGTTCAAACCAGAGTAAATCCTGTTGTTCCTCAGAAAGAGGAAGGGAAGCGCGCTCCAGAATCGCAATATATTCAGTGTTATTGCAGATATTCCACTGACGCGATTGTCCGTCGTATGAATGTGCCGCCGGTCCGATACCGATATATGGTTGTTGCCTCCAATAGGCGCTGTTATGGCGCGAACGAAAACAGGGACGCGCAAAATTAGATATTTCGTAATGCTCGTAGCCGGCTTTTTCCATCGCATCTGTCAGGGTTTCAAATTGCCGGATACTCTCGTCTTCGGGTATCGCAAAAACTTTACCTTTTTTTTGTTGCCGACCGAATACTGTTCGCGGCTCAATGGAGAGATGGTACGCTGATAAATGAGGCGTATCCAATGCAAGCGCCTGCGATAGATTGGCTTCCCAGCGACTTTGCGTCATGGCGGGCAGGCCGTACATCAGATCAATATTGATATTGCTGAATCCCGCACAATGTGCGGCGTCTATCGATTGTACCGCTTCGCGTGCACTGTGTCGGCGATTCATCCAGCGCAAATCATCGTCGGAAAACGACTGTATACCGATACTCAAACGGTTGAATCCCAAAGAGTGCAATTCATGGAGATACTCGTCGGTCAGGTCATCGGGATTGGCCTCTAAGGTAATTTCGGCGTCCGGAGCGAGCGAATAATATTGTGAAACAGCGTCCATCAGACCGTTCAATTCGTCAATAGATAAAACTGACGGAGTTCCGCCGCCGAAATAAAGCGTTTCCACAGGAATCTTTTCTTCAACGGCGTCATTCATTCGTAAATAATCTTTCCGTAAGGCTATTTCCTTTTTCATCGCGGCAAGCATGGCGTCTCTGTCTTTCATCGCCACACGAAAATGAAAGTCGCAGTAGTAACACGCCTGCTTGCAATAAGGAATATGAATGTAAATCAACATCATATTATTCTTTTTCTGATTTTTTAATTTCCCGTTTTTCCATCACATAATACAACGTTGGCAACGCAAAAAGCGTAATCAATGTCCCTGCAAACAACCCGTAGACAATTACCGTTGCCAACGGACGCTGTACGTCGGAACCGATGCCGGTTGAGAGCGAAGCGGGCAGCAAACCGAGAATCGCCACCGAAGCGGTCATCAGTACAGGACGAAGCCGATGCGAGGCGCCATCAATAACAGCCTGTTTTAACTCTTTACCTCTCTGTCGCAATAAATCAAGGTTAATTTTGTCGCCAAGAAAGAATGTTTTTCATGGCGTCTAACCCCGCTGAAAGTTTTGTGCGTAATTGAACGTCTGTAACCCGCAGAAAGTGTAGTGTCAGCCGCCACAACGCCAAACTGCCGTCCCGTTATCTGCTGTGCATTTTGTCTTCTTTGTCAAGTGTTATTTGTTTGTTTTTCAACTAAAACAATGGTAAATACGTTATTACATTCCAAACATATTTGCGTGGGAACCTGTATTCGTAAATACCAAAATCATTTCATCGTCTTTTTGCACCCAAATCAATAACCAATCTGGCGCTACGTGGCACTCCATATACTTTTCTCCTTTTCGCTCTTTTCCGTATCCTGATAAACTGTGTACGTGATTTTTGGAGGGTAATGTTTCAAACTTTGCAAGACTTGCAATAACACTGTACAATTCGTTCAAATCTAAATTTTGTTTATAGCAAAGTTTAACATTTTTTTTAAACGAATTTGTGTGTGCAACTGCGAAAATAAAATCTTGATTTGATGCCAAAGCCTCAAAAAATTCCGCTACCATCATTCGTTGCACTCGAATATTGTCATTCATCTTATGCTTTACTTTTTCCCTTGTTAATAACAGTGTATTTCCCTTGTCGGTATTCTTCCAATCCTATTTCTATCTGACTTTTGGCGATTTTTTCTACTTGAAAAAGTCCCAATGACAAAAAGAAATCTAACGCTTTTTTTGCCATAGGATTAGATTTATCGTAAGTTAACGCAACTGTTTCAGGTCGTTTCATTATTGCTGCTACCATATCCTATTTTATTATATTTCAACGCTGCAAAGATACAAAATAATTTTCATTTTTCATTATGAGCGAAGTCACTATTTGTATTATTTTTGCCGCATCATTGAAAATACATCAAAATATCTTTTATCTATGAGAATCAATATATTTATCATTTCAGTAATTTTATGCGGGCTGGCGGTTTCGTGCACGAAATGGGGAACTCGCGAAAACAGCCAACTGATGCAACAGGCGCAACAACTTGTTGAACAAATGCCCGACAGCGCTTTGACGCTGTTAGATGCGGTGAATACCTTTGGGTTCAGCGCTGCCGAAAGAGCGGAATACAATCTGCTTCAGGTTCAGGCAAAAAGAAACGCAGGAATGGACATATCTTCCGACACTGAAATTTTTGACGCGCGTGAATTTTTTATTCGTGGAAAAGATCCTCAAAAAGCGGCATTGGCCTGTTTTTACGCGGCGTTTGTGGCTACAGAGCAGAATCAGACGACCACAGGAATGGAATATTATCAGGAAGCGCTTGATTTTGCTAAAAACACAGACAATAAGGAATTGCAGATCAAGATTTTGTATAACATGGGATATTTGAATTATCGCGGTGGATGGTATGATGATGCTATAAAACGGTATCTACAGTCACTTAATATATCACAACTAACAGATAATCAAAATCAACTGGAAGTGCGCACATTAAATTCCATTGCCAGTGTTTTAATGATGATGAATAATGCCGACAGTGCCCAATATTACTACCAGCAAGCATTGGATCAGGCTCAACTGCATGAAGATATCGCCTTGCAGGTGATGATATATAACAATATGAGTATGACATACAGAGTACAAGGACAACCTGATCAGGCAACCTTTTTTAGCAGACAGGCATTACAATTAGCAATTAATGATAATGACAAGATGTACATATATTCGAACCTTGCGTATGTACATCATGAAACTGGAAGCGCCGACTCTGCACGATATTATATTCAACTGGCTGAGGAATTATCAAAGGACACCGATAACAATTTGACGACCGCATATCTGGCAGAATTGTCTTATCAAATTGAAAAATCGGAAGGAAACTATCAAAAAGCTCTGGAATATTTTGAATTGAACTCAAAACTCCAATTTGAGGTATTGGAAAACAATGACCGGAAAGTATTGTTGGAAATACAGAAAAAGTATGACATGACCAGCAAGGAAAATGTACTGAACCAACAAAGAAACAGGGCGTGGAAATTTGCAGGAGTTTCACTCATGTTTTTATTAGCGCTTGCTGTGTTTTGTATCTTCATTTTGCGTATCAACATGAAACAAAAGGAGGCGCTGGCAAAAGAACATTTAGAAAACATAGAAAAGCAGCTGGCATTAGAACAGGCCGAGCGTGAAAAAATAGAAAAAACGATGGAACTTGAAGAGGTTCTGCGTCAGGCGCAAACCTTGCAGGCGATGTTCAACCAGCGGGATAATGAAATCAAAACGAAGTTTCTCGAGCGAATCGGGATACTCAAAAAGATTGCGCTGCTATCCCCTTACCTGAGCGACAGCACGTTGAATGACCGGAATGATGGGCTCAAAATAGTGAAAAAAACCCGCGAAATTGTAAAAGACCTTGACCTTCAAAATTTTATTGATATAGCCAATGAATTATATCCGGAGTTTACGATCAGGCTCAAACAGGTATACAGCGGGTTGGACGACCGTGAGGTTTCGATTTGCTGCCTGCTTCTGTTTGATTTCAACAATCAGGAACTTGACCTGTTCCTCAATCGACGACTGAAAAGCACGTTGAATACCATACAGAAATGGAAATCCGTCATCCGGCGAAAA
>Ga0082212_10001001_pt1 | contig 41475 bp, 44 predicted proteins | sample TergutNt197P3_FD_71548 | JGI IMG/M metagenome (GOLD analysis project Ga0082212, IMG submission 71548) | Neocapritermes taracua P3 segment gut microbial communities from Petit-Saut dam, French Guiana - Nt197 P3 | ecosystem: Host-associated > Arthropoda: Insects > Digestive system > Gut ...
TACATGCACTGCTGGCGGCATAAGACACCTATTGTCTACCGCGCCACTTCGCAATGGTTTGCGACGATGGACGGCAAGCCCAAAGATGGCTCGGCCTCCCTGCGTGAAACGGCGCTCAAAAGCATAGAAACCACCACTTTCTACCCGGCATGGGGCAAAGCCCGGCTGCACGGCATGATCGAAAACAGGCCGGACTGGACGCTATCGCGCCAACGCCAATGGGGCGTTCCCATGGCCTTTTTCCTGCACAAGGAAACGGGCGAATTACATCCTAAAACGCCCGAACTGCTGGAAACCATCGCCCGGATGATTGAAAAGGAAGGCATCGAATCCTGGCAAAAAATCACGCCCTATGATCTGCTTGGCTCTGACGCCGCCCAATATGAAAAAAACCGGGATACGCTCGACGTCTGGTTTGACTCGGGCGTCACGCATGCCACCGTCATGCGGGGTTCCCACGCAAAGACGCTGGGCTTTCCCGCAGACCTGTATCTGGAAGGATCGGATCAGCATCGCGGCTGGTTTCACTCATCCCTTTTAACCGCATCCATGCTCGATGGCCGGGCCCCCTATAAAACGCTGCTCACGCACGGATTCGTCGTAGACGGCTTCGGCAAAAAAATGTCCAAATCCCTGGGAAATGTCATTGCCCCGCAAAAGGTATTTGAAACACTGGGAGCGGATATTTTACGCCTGTGGGTTGCTTCAACCGATTATTCGGGCGAACTATCCATTTCGGACGAAATTCTCAAGCGGGTCACGGAATCCTACCGCCGCATCCGCAATACGCTGCGCTTTCTGCTCGCCAACACATCAGACTTTGACCCGCAAAAAGATGCCGTTCCTATTGACGATCTATTTGAAATTGACCGTTATGCCCTTGCGTCCATGCAAGCCCTCCAAACCGACATCATGGCGCATTACGACGTATTTGAATTCCATCCGGTGGTTTCCAAATTCCAAACCTACTGTTCTGAAGAACTCGGCAGCCTGTACCTGGACATTCTGAAAGACCGGTTATACACTTCCGGTGAAGCCTCCAAGGCGCGGCGCTCGGCCCAAACCGCCCTGTGGCATATCACCCACGCCATTCTCCGGCTGATTGCGCCGATCCTGTCGTTTACGATGGAAGAAGCCTGGTCGGTTTTTGCCGGCAAAACGGAATACGCTGCCAGTGATGAAACGATTTTCACCCAAACAGCCTATGCCTTGCCGGAAATCCACGACGGCAAGGCGCTGCTGGCCAAATTCGCGCAACTCAAGGAAATCCGTTCCGAGATCACCAAACAACTTGAAGAAGTCCGCATATCCGGCGCCATCGGCTCATCCCTACAAGCAGAAATCGAAATCCGGGCGAGCGGTGATAAACTGAAACTGCTGCAAAGCCTGCATGACGATCTCAAATTTATTTTCATTACATCCAAAGCGGATGTCATCGCAGTTAACCGCCCTGAAGAAGAAGCGATTACGGTCAAGCCGTCGTCATTTGAAAAATGCGGTCGGTGCTGGCATTACCGCAGTGATGTTGGCGTTGATCCGAAGCATCCGCATTTGTGCGCCCGCTGCATGTCGAATCTTTACGGCCTTGGAGAAGACCGAAAATTTGCATAAAACGGATGGAAGCCTCATTATCTTAATTTTTAGCAATCAGACGATACCATAACGCATGAGACGAGGAAATTACACTTTCAGGAGCCGGCCCAGTATATTGCCGTGGCTTATCATCGCGGCAACAATCGTTATCGGCGACCAATTATCCAAGCTCTGGATAAGCAAATTGCTCCAGACCAGGGAATCTATCCGCCTAACGCCCTTTCTCAACCTGGTGCTTGCCCACAACAAAGGAGCCGCCTTCAGTTTTCTGGCATCGGCATCCGGCTGGCAGCGATACCTTTTCACGGGAATCAGCATTATTGCCATCATCTTTATCCTGTATTTTCTCCGGCGAAATACGAGCCAAAAACTATTTTGCTGGTCACTTGCCTTGATTTTAGGCGGCGCCACCGGCAACCTGATCGACCGGTTGTTATATGGGCACGTCATTGATTTCATTGATTTTTATGTGGGAACATGGCACTGGCCGGCATTCAATATTGCAGATAGCGCCATTACCATTGGCGCGGTTTTACTGATACTGGATGAATTCAAGCGTGTCGGCAGGAGCAAGTAACCCGCATGACACTCCCCACTCCCCTCAATCAATCAGGAAACGGTATGCAACTCTCCGGCAAAAAAATTATTCTGGGATTAACCGGCGGCATTGCCTGTTATAAATCCGCCGAATTTGCCCGCGCACTGATCCGCGACGGCGCATCCGTGCAAGTCATCATGACCGAAGGCGCGACCCGTTTCATGACGCCGCTGACCATGCAAACGCTGACAGGCTATCCGGTCCATGCTGACCAGTGGGAAACACCGCCGGCCAATCATATTCCGCATATCGACCTTACCAGGGGAGCCGACGCCATTATCATCGCCCCGTGCACGGCCAATTTCATGGCTAAACTCGCCAACGGCATTGGTGACGACTTGCTCTCATCTCTGTGCCTGGCCAGGCAACCGCAGATTCCTTTCCTGGTAGCGCCGGCCATGAATGTCGAAATGTGGCAAAACCCGGCGACCCAACGCAATGTCGCCCAACTGAAAGCGGACGGCATCGGCATACTGGGCCCGGCAACCGGTTATCAGGCCTGTGGCGAAACCGGCATGGGACGCATGCTGGAACCGCACGAACTCCTTGAAGAAACCATCGCCGCCTTCCAGCCCAAATCATTGGCCGGAAAAGCCGTTTTGATCACCGCCGGCCCGACTTTTGAGCCGATTGATCCCATCCGGGGCATAACCAACCGTTCTTCCGGCAAAATGGGATACGCCATCGCACGGGCTGCCCACGAAGCCGGGGCCAAAGTCAGCCTGGTGTCCGGCCCGACCGCGCTGGCTGTACCTTATGGCGTCAGGCGCTACGATGTCATGACTGCCGTGCAGATGCACGAAATGGTCATGTCTTTGGTGAGCCGCCAGGACGTTTTCATTGCCGTTGCCGCTGTGGCGGACTGGCGGGTTGCCAACGTCAGCAACCAAAAAATCAAAAAAGACCAATCCGGCATGCCGACACTGGAATTTGACGAAAATCCCGACATTTTAGCCTCTGTTGCGCAACTGGATAAACCGCCTTACTGTGTCGGTTTTGCCGCCGAATCGGAAAACCTGCTTGAGTACGGCGAGGAAAAACGCAAGAAAAAAGAAATCCCGCTGCTTGTCGGCAACATTGGGCATGAAACCTTCGGCCTTGATGAAAACGAATTGATCCTCTTCGATGAAAAAGGCCATACCATGCTCCCACGTGCAGACAAGCTGGTCCTGGCACGCGAGCTGATCCAGGAAATCGGCAAACGCCTCTAAAACCACGCCACATGAAAACCATCGATCTCAAAATCCTTGACCCGCGCATGAAGCAGCACCTGCCGGCTTATGCCACATCCGGCAGCGCAGGGTTGGATTTACGGGCATGTATAGATGAGCCGCTGATTTTTCGCCCCGGCGACACCCATCTTGTCCCGACAGGTTTGGCCATTCACATTGCCGACCCAGGTTATGCAGCCATGCTCCTGCCCCGTAGCGGCATGGGACACAAGCACGGCATGGTATTGGGAAATCTGGTCGGATTAATCGATTCTGACTACCAGGGCCAGCTCATGGTCTCCACCTGGAACCGGGGACATGACACGTATACCTTAAATCCGATGGAACGGCTCGCCCAGCTCATTGTGGTGCCGGTTTTACAGGTCGGATTCAATATGGTTGATGAATTTGGAGAAAGCCGGCGAAAGGACGGCGGCTTTGGCAGTACAGGAACAAAATAAGTAACCAGACGGCAAAATATGACATTTTTATCTCCACGCTTTTTATCTTCCCTTTCACGATTTCAAAAAGGCGGACACCTTGCCGCTATACTCGCTGTTTTTCTGCTGGCGGCCTGCGCAGGCCATTCCGTTGTCACGCAATCGGAAAATTACAGTCAATTGCCAAAAGACAACAGGCTCCGTCAAATCGTCGATATGCAGGATCGTCTCGACCGGGTTGCCGGTACCCTCCAGATAGCCAATGCCGATCTCTGCCGCAAGCAGGTTCGCAACCTGCTGGGATTTAGCGCCACAAACAAATACTCCTACTCGTTAGCGATGACATCCGCCGCATCGCAAGTTTTCGGCCTGGGAGAACGATTGCAGGTAACAAACGTTATCCCCGGCAGCGGCGCGCAGCAGGCCGGCCTGGAACGGGGCGATATTCTCCTGACAATCGAGGGCAAAGCCGTTCCGCAAGGGCCGACGGCTGAAAATGAAACCATGAAGATGCTCTCCCCCATCGTAGTCAAAAACACGCCCATCAAAATGGCGGTGGAACGCAACGGCGTAACGAAAAAACTCACTATTTCGCTGACGCAAGCCTGTGGTTTCAGGGTCGAGCTGGGCCATACGGACAATGTGAACGCTTATTCCGACGGGCAACGCATCCTGATCACACGCGGCATGATGCGCTTTGCACAGCAAGATCATGAACTGGCGTATGTTATCGCCAAGGAAATGGCGCACAACGTCTTAAACCACGCCCACACGCTGCAAACAACGGAAGCCAACAAAAAAATCATCGATAACCTGATACAGGTAACGCCTTCCCCAACCGTTGCCGGCAAGCCGGCCAAACCCATGACCAAACAATTTGATCTGGACTCCGATACATTGGGACTGGCGATGGCCCTGCGTGCCGGATATGAAATTGATTCCGCTGTTGACTTCTGGACCCGCTTCATCCGCGCTTACCCGGCATCCGACCCAACATCGTATACTGCATCGCACCCCGACAGCCGCGCACGGCTGGAATGGATGCCAAAATCGGTAGCAAGGATCAAATCGGCAGAAAAAAGAAAAAAAGACCTTTCAAAAAAACCGTAACGAACAGGCTGGCATCTTATTGCAAACCTGATCATGCAAGAGTCCGTGATGTAATGCAAACCACTGCCGGCTTTCTTTCGGTAAAATCGGGAAAACGGCATCCATCCTTTAAACCGCACTAGAGGCCCATCATCAGTTCAACGCTCATCTGGATATTGCTGGCAATATTAGTCTCAGGCGTTTTCAGCCTGACTATCGCCGCGATCCTATCATTTTCAACCATGTCGAAAATGATAGAACGCATGGTCAGCCTCTCGGTTGGCGTCATGCTATCCACGACCTTTTTACATGCGCTTCCCGAAGCATTTGAAATGACGCATGATCCCACCGGCCTGTTTGGCACGGTTTTAGGCGGCCTGCTGTTTTTTTTCCTGATGGAAAAATTCTCCATTTTGCGCCACTCGCATCATCATGAAGGCGACGGCCACGACCATGAAAAAGGGCATGACAAACGACAAGCCGGCTCCACCGGCTGGATGATTCTGGTTGGGGACGGGTTTCATAATTTCACGGACGGCATCATGATTGCCGCCGCCTTTTTGGCTGATTTTCAGTTGGGCATCATCACCAGCCTTGCTATTTTTGTGCATGAAATCCCGCAGGAAGTGGGCGATTTTATTGTCTTGCTCAATGCCGGCTTTTCAAAAACCCGTGCATATGTGTATAACCTGCTTTGCAGCCTGCTTGCCTTTGTCGGCGGACTGGTCGGATACTGCACCCTTGATCGGGTACAGGGCCTGATCCCTTACGTTTTAGCACTTGCCTCCGCCGGATTCATCTATATCGCCGTTAGCGACCTCATTCCCCAAATGCAGCGTCGCACCTCGCTGAAAGAAACCATTCCCCAGCTCGTTCTGATCGCAGTGGGCATTGCCATTATTTTTGTCATCACCCATAGCGTTCACGGGCACAGCCATTAGGGTTATCCCTCATTAAATTGTCGTTGCGAAAAGTTGATTTTTTCTGTCTGCCAAGGCGCAGGGACAAAATGGGGCGATGGCGTATTGAACATACGGCGAGTTCTATTTTGAACCGGCAACGCAGACAGACGGAAAAAAGCGGCTTTGCAGCAGACAAATTAATGAGGGATGACCCTAAACCGGCCACCCCTTATCTTTCAGCCAGTAAGAGCCTGGCAGCCAATCCCAGAAAAATAACACCGGCTATCCGGTTCATGATTTTCTGCGCCCTCTCCGAGCGTTTCAGCCACTCCCCCAGCGTACCGGCCATTAAGGCAATCGCGCCAAAAACCAAAATGGCCGACACGATGAAAACCGCACCCAGGATCATCATCTGAAGGGAAAGCGAACCCCGCGCCGGATTAGCGAATTGCGGCAAAAATGCCAGAAAAAAAATCGTGACCTTGGGATTGGTGACATTCATGATAATCCCGCGACGAAAAAGCTGAGCCTCCGACAAGGCGCTTTTCTCCCCTGCTATTTCTGTCGCACCCGCCCGGAAAGCACCCCAAGCCAGATAAATCAGGTACGCCGCGCCGGCCAGCTTCAATAGCGTAAAAGCCAGCTCTGAAGTCTGGAAAATGACAGCAACCCCAAGCGAAACCCCTGTGGTATGAACCAAGAGGCCGGTACACAAACCCAGTACAATCAGAATCCCCGCTTTCCTGCCGCGAAGAGCCGATTGCGTCAGAACGAAAATATTATCCGGCCCGGGCGCGACGGCAAGAACGACACAGGCGATAAAATAGGTGGCAAGCACATCAAACGGGATCATGCGCAATCCGTACAAATGAGGAAAATAAATGGAAAGCATACCTGATGCCCTGCCATTCGCCAATCGTCTGTTGCATTTTTTGATATAAAATCGCCCGCCTGAATTGACTGGGCATCAAAGCACCGGCTATAATGCAAGGCTTCCCATACGCTCGGGAAAATAAGAGAAGGCTGAGTCCATCAAAATCGAAGATGGAACCACCCGTTTGAGCGAATCAAAACCGATAGGATTAAACATGAAAACCTTTTCCGCCAAGGGCCACGAGGTCCAGCGTGAGTGGTTTGTGATTGACGCAACCGATAAGGTGCTTGGACGTGTCGCCAGCGAAGTGGCACGCCGGCTGCGCGGCAAACATAAACCGGAATACACGCCGCACGTTGATACCGGCGATTTCATCATTGTCGTCAATGCCGGCAAACTGCGCGTCACAGGCGCAAAAAACACCGATAAGAAATACTACAGGCACAGCGGCTATCCGGGCGGCATTTATGAAACGACCTTTGAAAAAATGCAGCAGCGTTTCCCCGACCGCGCCCTGGAAAAAGCCGTCAAAGGCATGCTGCCCAAAGGCCCGCTTGGCTATGCCATGATCAAAAAGCTGAAAGTATACGGCGGCGATTCGCATCCGCATGCAGCCCAGCAACCCAAGCCACTCGAAATCTAAGGAGCTGACATGATCGGTAACTACAATTACGGAACCGGCCGTCGCAAAAGCGCAGTGGCTCGTGTTTTTCTCAAAAGCGGCACCGGCAAGATCACCGTCAACGGCAAGCCGGCCGAAGATTATTTTTCACGTAAAACCGGCTTGATGATCATTCGCCAGCCGCTCGAACTGACGGATAACCTCGAACGCTTCGACATCATGATCAATGTTCATGGTGGCGGCGAATCAGGCCAGGCAGGTGCAGTCCGCCACGGCATCAGCCGTGCGCTGGTCGATTATGATGTCAGCTTAAAGCCCAACCTGTCTCAAGCCGGCTTCATCACCCGTGACGCACGTGAAGTTGAACGCAAAAAAGTCGGGCTTCGCAAAGCACGCAGGGCCAAGCAGTTCTCCAAACGTTAATCTGCTTGTACCGGGCCTGCTGCACTGGCGGCAAGCCTTTACCGCACCAAAAAAAGCCGTCAGTTCAAAAACTGGCGGTTTTTTTATCCGGTTTTCCTGTATCTCAAGACAAAAAAGGAAAACAAGCCTTACAATGAGGCGCATCCATTGGATATGCCGCATTATTTCACACACAGCGAGGATGATCATGATCAAGGTTGGAATTGTAGGGGGAACAGGCTACACCGGTATTGAACTGCTTCGCCTGCTCACGGCCCATCCCAGAGCGCGTCTTACCGCCATCACCTCACGCAACGAAAGCGGCCTGCATGTCGCAAAAATGTATCCCTCCCTGCGTGGCATGGTTGATCTGACATTCACGGCGCCGGAAGAAACCAAGCTCAGCGAATGTGACGTCGTCTTTTTCGCCACGCCTCACGGTGTTGCTATGGAACAGGCGCCCGAACTGCTTTTGGCGGGAGTCAAGGTCATTGACCTGGCGGCTGATTTTCGTTTCCAGGACAAAGTGGTTTTTCAGGAATGGTACGGCATGCCCCATTCCCAATCCGAAATTCTGGCTGAAGCCGTCTACGGCCTGCCGGAAATCAACCGGGAAGCCATCAAAAAAGCCCGTGTCGTCGGCTTGCCCGGCTGCTATCCGACAGCCGTGCAACTGGGTTACGCCCCGCTATTGCGCCATGAGAAACCCTTGATCAATGAATCCAGCCTGATTGCCGACTGCAAATCCGGCACGTCAGGCGCCGGACGCCGGGCCGAAATCGGCATGCTGCTGGCCGAAGCATCCGACAACTTCCGGGCATACGGTGTATCCGGACACCGCCACCAGCCCGAAATCGTACAGGGACTCAAAGCCATGACGGGTAACCGGCGCGAAATCGGGCTGACATTCGTACCGCACCTCACACCGATGATTCGCGGCATTCATGCCACACTCTATGCCAATCTGCTGCCCGAAGCACGGGACATGGATTTCCAGACGCTGTATGAAAACCACTATCGGACTGACCCTTTTGTTGACGTCATGCCCGCCGGCAGCCATCCGGACACCCGTTCCGTCAGGGGTTCCAATTATCTGCGAATCGCCCTGCACCGTCCTGGAAACGGCGATATGCTCGTTATTCTTGTCGTGGAAGACAACCTGGTAAAAGGCGCAGCCGGTCAGGGCATCCAATGTATGAACCTCATGTTTGGCCTGGATGAAACAACCGGGCTGCTTCATGCGCCAGTGGTTCCTTAATGCCTGTCAAGCAGAAAAATAACAGGTCGCTTATAATGCTCCCATCTTTTTCTTCTGGAGACTATCATGAATGCTGCAATTGAAATGCCGGCCCCCGTCAATTTTACGGATAGTGCGGCCAACAAAGTTGCCGAACTGATCGCCGAAGAAGGCAATCCTGATCTTAAACTGCGCGTATTTGTCCAGGGCGGCGGTTGTTCCGGTTTTCAATATGGTTTCACCTTTGATGAAACCGTCAATGATGATGACACCACCATGACAAAAAACGGCGTGCAACTGCTGATTGACGCCATCAGCTACCAGTATCTGGCCGGAGCTGAAATCGATTACCGTGAAGATATTAACGGCTCGCAATTTGTCATCAAAAACCCGAACGTCTCCACCACCTGCGGCTGCGGTTCTTCATTCGCTCCCTGATGCCATTTAAAACAGAAAGGACGCGCTAACGTCCTTTCTGTACTTTCCCCAAGCCGCCTGTTCTGTGCGGCATGATACTTAGCAAAACTTTTTCACTTCAGCTATACTTGAGTAAAAAATTCAAGTATTATGCTGCTTCTATTAAAAAATTTTCCGAAAACAAGCTGATGCGTCTGACTACAAAAGGGCGTTTTGCCGTCAATGCCATGATTGACCTGACCCGTCATAACGAAAAAGGGCCGGTCACGCTTGCCGGTATCAGTGAACGCCAGGATATTTCCGTTGCCTATCTGGAGCAACTCTTTAGCAAACTGCGCCGGCGCGATCTGGTCAAATCGGTTCGCGGGCCGGGCGGCGGCTATTGCCTTGCACGTGACGCCGACGCCATTTCTGTTGCCGATATTGTTTTTGCCGTAGATGAGCCGCTGGATATTACGCGCTGCCAGGGAAACGGCAATTGCCAGCAAAGCCCGAAGGGCAATATTGAATGTATTACCCATAATCTGTGGGCCAGTTTAAACGAGCGGATTATCGCCTATCTGGAATCGGTCTCCCTTTCCGAACTCGCCGGCCAAAAACAGGAAAAACTTTCAAAACCGGCTTCTCAATCCATCAACCGGACAGATTGCATGTCAGCGTAAAAACGAACAAAACATCAGCACGAAAGAATCTGTTTATGAGTACACGATCAAACGAAACCGCTTGCCATATTATTCTCCCGGATACCGGCTCTGAACCGGTTTATCCGGTTTATATGGATTATTCAGCAACAACGCCGGTTGATCCCCGCGTCGCGGAAAAAATGATCCCCTATCTATCCGAGCGATTCGGCAATCCGGCTTCCAGTACCCACCTGTACGGTTGGGAAGCTGAAAAAGCGGTAGAAGAAGCCAGGAGCCATGTGGCCGCACTCATCCATGCCGACCCACGCGAAATCATCTGGACATCCGGCGCAACCGAAAGCAATAACCTGGCCCTAAAAGGCGCTGCCCACTTTTACAAAAACCGGGGCAAGCACATTATCACGGTCAGCACAGAGCATAAGGCCGTACTGGATACGGTACAGGAACTGGAGCGGCAAGGCTTTGAAGCCACTTACCTCAACCCGCAGGAAAACGGGCTGATTACGGCAGAACAGCTTGAAAAAGCCATCCGTCCGGACACGATCTTGGTTTCTGTCATGTGGGTCAATAATGAAATCGGCGTCATCCAGCCGATCGCGGAAATCGGCGCGCTCTGCCGGGAAAGAGGGATTATTTTCCATTGCGATGCCGCCCAGGCTGCCGGCAAACTGGATATTGACCTGCAACAAACCAAAATTGATCTCTTAACATTAACAGCGCACAAAGCCTACGGCCCCAAAGGAATCGGCGCCCTCTTTGTCCGCCGCCGCCCCCGCATCCGCTTAGAAGCGCAAATGCACGGAGGCGGCCACGAACGGGGCATGCGCTCCGGTACCCTTGCCACGCACCAGATTGTCGGCATGGGCGAAGCCTTCCGTATCGCGAAAGCAGAAATGCATGAAGAAACCGCCCGCATCCGTTCGCTTTCCGAACGGTTTGCCAAAGGGCTGACCCAAATCGAAGCCGCTGTCTTTAATGGCGACCTCAAGCACCGCGTCCCGCATAACCTGAACATCAGTTTTAACTATATCGAAGGCGAATCGCTCATGATGGCGATGAAAGGGCTGGCGGTCTCTTCAGGATCAGCCTGCACCTCGGCAACGCTTGAGCCTTCCTACGTTTTACGCGCGATCGGACGAAGCGATGAGCTGGCTCACAGCTCGATCCGCTTTACCATTGGCCGCTTTACAACGGAACAGGAAGTAGACTATGCCATTGACCTGGTCACGACACGGGTTGCCAAACTGCGCGAACTCTCGCCATTATGGGATATGTACAAAGAAGGCATCGATCTCTCGACTATCCAATGGGCAACCCATTAAAAAGCCAACGAACGGAGCAACACATGACTTACTCGAATAAAGTGCTGGATCATTACGAAAACCCGCGTAATGTCGGCACCTTCGACAAAAATGATGAAACGGTAGGCACAGGCATGGTCGGTGCGCCGGCTTGCGGCGACGTCATGAAACTGCAAATCAAGGTCAACAAAGAAGGCCGGATTGAAGATGCGCGCTTTAAGACCTACGGATGCGGTTCAGCCATTGCATCCAGTTCGCTCGTCACAGAATGGGTAAAAGGAAAAACGCTGGACGAGGCGCTTGAAATCAAAAATTCGGAAATCGCCGAAGAACTCGCCTTGCCGCCGGTCAAAATCCATTGTTCCATTTTGGCCGAAGATGCGATCAAAGCGGCAGTGGAAGACTATCGTCAGCGTAACAGCGACCAGAAAACAACCTGAATTTTTCCCAGATGAAACCGGAGTCAACATGGCAGTCACACTAACCGAAAACGCGGCAAAACACATCAGCCGTTTCCTGGAAAAACGGGGTAAAGGAATCGGCCTCAGATTCGGTGTACAGACCACCGGCTGCTCAGGCATGGCCTACAAACTGGAATATGTGGATGAAGCCGCAACGGACGATATTGTTTTCGAATCCCGGGGCGTCAAGGTTTTTGTGGATGCAAAAAGCCTGCCTTATGTGGATGGAACCGAACTGGACTATGCGCGGGAAGGGCTGAGTGAAGGCTTCCGTTTCTACAACCCCAATGTCAAGGACACCTGCGGTTGCGGCGACAGCTTTCGGGTATAGGCCAACGGGACATGCAAAACCATTTCGCGCTCTTTAGCCTGCCTGAACAGTTTCCCCTGGACAGGCAGGCACTGGATGCCGCTTACCGGGAAATCCAAAATCAGGTTCATCCTGACCGTTTTATCCATGCGCCTGAATCCGACCGGCGGGCGGCGCTGCAATGGGCTTCTCTTGCCAACGACGCTTACCAGACGCTTCGCAACCCTATCAAACGGGCTGCCTACCTATGCAGCCTGAAGGGATTTCCGCTTGACTCGGAAACCAGTCCGGCCATGCCGCCTGATTTCATCTTCGAGCAAATAGAATGGCGTGAACATCTTGATCAAGCCCGTACCGAAAAAGATGGTCAGTCGCTCGAAACACTGGATGCCCATTTACGTGAACGCACCAAAGAACAAATGGAACGCATCGAAAAAGAACTCGATCGCGGCGATTTTGCCGTCGCCATCCAGGAAGTCCGGAAAATGATGTTCCTGCAAAAATTCGGCGATGAAATCAGCTTTGCCTTTGACGCGCTCGAAAAAACGGATTAAACCTTCACATGGCACTGCTCCAAATATCCGAACCAGGCATGTCCCAAGCACCGCACCAGCAAAAACTGGCAGTCGGCATTGACCTGGGCACAACGCACTCGCTTGTCGCCACCATCAAAAACAGCTTTGCTGAAGTTTTGGATGATGAAAAGGGACGCGCGCTCCTGCCTTCCATTGTGCATTACCCGCCAAAAGGACAGGCGAAAACCGGCTATGCAGCCCAGGCGTTGCAGGCCATTGACCCCAAAAACACGATTGTCTCCGTCAAACGGCTGATGGGACGGGGAATAAAGGACATCGCCCACATCGAAAACATGCCTTATGACTTTGTGGATCAGCCCGGCATGGTGCAAATTCGTACCGCAGCCGGCATCAAAAGCCCGGTCGAAATATCGGCTGAAATTCTGGCAACACTCCGGCAGCGAGCAGAAGACGCACTGGGAGATGAATTGGCCGGCGCGGTCATCACGGTTCCGGCCTATTTCGACGACGCCCAAAGACAAGCAACCAAGGACGCGGCAAAACTGGCCGGCATCCCCGTATTGCGGCTATTAAGCGAACCGACTGCGGCAGCCATCGCATATGGGCTCGATAACGCCGCCGACGGCATTTTCGCGGCCTATGATCTGGGAGGAGGCACTTTTGACATCTCTATCCTCCGGTTAACCCGTGGCGTATTTGAAGTGCTGGCGACCGGCGGTGATTCGGCGCTGGGCGGTGATGACTTCGACCACCGTCTCTTTTGCTGGATCATCGAACAGGCACAGTTAAAACCGCTTTCAGCAGAAGATACCCGCACGCTCATGAGTTTGGCACGCGAAACCAAGGAACGGCTTTCCACCCGAATCCGAACCAATCTGGATGCGACACTCCAATCAGGAGAGAACATCCGCCTGGAAATCACGGCAGACACCTTCGAGCAAATCACGCATCACCTGGTTTGCCGGACAACCAGGCTGACGCGGGAAGCGCTTCATGCCGCCAATCTTGATCCCAAAGATGTCCAGGGCATTATCCTCATCGGCGGCGCAACACGCATGCCCCATGTCCGCCGTGAAGTGCAAAAACTCTTTAACAAAAAGCCGTACACCAATATCGATCCGGAAAAAGTTGTCGCACTTGGCGCGGCCATGCAAGCCAACCTGCTCGTCGGCAACCGTGCCCCAGGCGATGACTGGCTCCTGCTGGATGTGATTCCGCTTTCCCTCGGCGTTGAAACGATGGGGGAACTGGTTGAAAAAATTATTCCGCGCAACGCAACCATTCCATGCGTCTTTGCGCAGGAATTTACCACCTTCAAGGACGGGCAAACCGCCCTGGCCATCCACATTCTCCAGGGAGAACGCGAGCTGGCAAGCGACTGCCGCTCGCTTGCCCGTTTTGAACTGCGCGGCATCCCGCCCATGCCGGCCGGCATGCCCCGTATCCGCATCACCTACCAGGTGGATGCCGATGGACTCTTATCGGTATCCGCGCGGGAAATGCACGCGAATATCGAAGCCGCCATTACCGTCAAGCCCTCCTATGGCCTGACCGATGCCGAAATCGCCCGCATGCTGGAAGAATCCGGCCAATCAGCTAAAGCTGACATGGAACAGCGCATGTTGCGTGAAGCCCAGGTAGAGGCACAGCGCATCCTTGCCGCGACCCGTTCCGCGCTAAAATCAGATGCCGACCTGCTCAATGAAAAAGAACGCCAGGACATTGAAACCCTGCTATCGGACATGGAAGCGCTGGCAGACAGTACATCCCCCGCCGTTATCCACATCGCCGTCCAATCCCTCTCCAGCATGACGGAGGCATTCGCGGCTCGCCGGATGAATCGCAATATCCAAAAGGCATTAGCCGGCAAAGCCATCCATGACATTGTCTGAATCACCCCAATGGAGAAACCCATGCCCCGTATTGTCATCCTCCCCCATGAAACATACTGCCCCCAGGGCGCGGAATTTGACGCCCCGGCAGGCCAATCCCTGTGTGATGCCATGCTTGACAATCAAGTTGAGATCGATCACGCCTGCGGCAAATGCGGCGCCTGCGCCACCTGCCATGTCATCGTCCGGGAAGGATTTGACTCTCTCTCCCCCATTTCGGAAAGGGAAGAAGATATGCTGGATCGCGCATGGGGGCTGGAAGCGTTCTCCCGCTTATCCTGCCAGGCCAAAATCGGCGAGGAAAACGTAGTCGTTGAAATTCCCCGGTATTCCGTCAACCGGGTCCGGGAAAACCAGTAAAAACACCGTATTTTCAGAAACGGGCCACATGGAAATGGACGGACAAAGCGCGAAACCGGCAGGCTATTATCGCCTGTTTTGCTTCATGATCCGCTGCTGTTCCCGCTGCCAGTCACGATCCTTGATCGTATCGCGCTTGTCGTACTGCTTCTTGCCCTTGGCCAGCCCAACCTCACATTTAATACGCCCCTTGGAATAATGCAGATTCAACGGCACCAGTGTATATCCGGCACGTTCCACCTTGCCGATCAGCTTACTGATTTCTGAAGCATGCAAAAGGAGCTTGCGCGTGCGCACCGGATCAGGATGGATATGGGTCGAAGCCGTCGGAAGCGGGCTGATATGCGCGCCGAAAAGGAAAATTTCCCCGTTACGCACAATCACGTAAGATTCCTTGAGCTGGATGCGGCCGGCACGGATGGATTTGACCTCCCAACCTTCCAGGACTACGCCCGCCTCAAAGCGTTCTTCAATAAAATAATCATGAAATGCTTTTTTATTATCGGTTATAGTCATAATCAGACCTAATTATCATCGCAGCAGAAAAAGCGATTCTATCAAAACAAAACCAGCTTTATGAAAAGCGTACACAAAACAGCCATACTAGGATACAGCGCAGAAAAAATGTATGCGCTAGTCGAGGATATTGCAAAATATCCGGAATTTTTGCCCTGGTGTGCCAAAACATTGATTGAGCACGACGACCGCGACCATACCATACTGGCCACGTTAGTTATTGATTTTCATGGGATCAGGAACAGTTTTACAACAAGAAATCACAACACGGCTTTCAAAACCATCACCATGCACCTGGAAAAAGGGCCATTTAACCATCTTGACGGCAAATGGACCTTTACGCCATTACCGGACGGCAGAAGCCGGATCGATCTGGAAATGAACTACGAATTTTCCAACACGCTTCTTGAAAAATTACTGGCTCCGGTTTTCGAAATGGTCTCCGTCACCCTTGTCGATTCATTCTGTCAGCGCGCAAAAACAGTCTATGGATAAATCGAAAACCGCCCGATCCCTCATCCGCCTGGGACAAAAAAGCCGTGTTCTTTTCCCGGTGCATATCAGTTATGCCCATCCGGATGTATCCGTCACTTTAACGATCCACGTGAAACCTGGAACGACCATACAAGAAGCCATTGGGCTAAGCGGCATCCAGAAAATTGTCAAAGAGGCCAAGCTCATTGAGGGTCAGGTCGGGATCTTTGGTGAAATCAAATCACCAGATACCCCTATTCAGGAAAATGACCGCATCGAAATTTACCGCCCACTTGCCGCCACGCCCGAAAAAAACCGGAAAAAACACATCCAGCAGGCAGACCGGAAAAAAGCGGCTTTGCAGCAGACAAATTAATGAGGGCTGAACCTAAAGGGTTAGCGCCAGTAGTCCGGTACCGCATTTTTCGCGCCTGATCCGGTTTCTTTGCCGCTATCGGGCTGTTTTTTCTCTTCCTCTTTACGCGATCGGGAAGGCACAACAAGGCGTTTTTTGCGTGCCGTTTCAGCCAGTTTTGTTTTTTCTTCTTCCGGCAAATTCTGGTATTTCTCCCATTGAGACGACTTATCCTTGACACCCAGTTTTTTGGTGCTCAGGTAATTTTTTCTTGCTTCTTTACGTTCCTGTGGCGTCAGATTGGCCCATACCCGAATACGCTCCTGCAAGCGTTTTTTCTCTTCGGGCGGCATGGTTTCCATCTGATGGGCAATTTCCAGCCATTTCTTTTTGCGGTCCGGCGAAACCTGATCCCATATCCGCTCAAGTGGAGCGAGCGCTTCTTTTTGAGATTCAGTTAATTGCCTCCAATAAGGCTCCGTCGGGGAAACGGTTGGCTTCTCATCATCTGAAAAACCAATCAGCTCCATCAGGTTCAGCTCTGGATTCACGACCCTGACAACGCCCATAACAACCACTGTCAGCGCCAAAAAAGCAACGACAGCAAACAGGACAACCCTTGCACGATGGCTAAACCATCTCATCCATCAGGCCCCGTGGCGTTCAAGATAAGCTTTGAACCCGACATCCGTATATGCCGCCGGCGGCAGCTCATCAGAAAGGACAGCCATATCAACCGCAGCCGTTTCCCGGATCTGGCGATGCTTCTCATAATGGACGATCCCCATCAGGCCGACTGCTAAAACCAGCGCCGGTAAACCCAGTCCAATCCGGCCCAGCCATGACGATGAATCAAAAGCGCCACTCGTGATACCAGCGAAAGCCTCTCTAAACAGCACAACGTAAACAGGCGCCTCTTTCTTCTTGCGTGAAACAGCCACGCTGCGCGCATGCGCCAGCCTGCCGGTTACGCTATCCGGTAGATTCTCCAACTGTTCATTGAGCGCATGCCGCACTTTATAGGCGAAATTTTTTTCCTGCGCATTCATAATTCTATACCTCTTGCTTTGAGTGCTGCGGCAAGCGTATGCACAGCCCGCGAACAATGCGTTTTCACGCTTCCCGCAGAACATTGCATGGCTTGTGCCGTTTCAGCAACATCCATATCATTCCAATAACGCATCACAAACGCTTCCCGTTGACGTGCCGGTAATTTCTGTAATTCTTCTTCAATAATAGCAAGCATCTGCGCGCGTTCCAGCTTATCCGCACCGGACTCCACCATGCCGCCTATTATTTCCGACTCATATATTTCCAGCATATCAAAATCACCTTCCGATGATTTGTCCGACATGCTCGAAAACAGGGTCACCCAGGTATTCCGAATTTTTTCACGCCGGAAATAATCACGGATGGTATTTTGCAAAATACGCTGAAAAAGCATCGGAAATTCTGATGCCGGCCTGTCCCCATATTTTTCTGCCAGACTAATCATCGCGTCTTGAACAATATCAAGCGCCGATTCATCCTTCTTCACAGCAAAAACGGCTTGCTTAAAGGCACGGCGTTCCACTCCGGCAAGAAAATCGGACAATTCTTTATCAGTAGCCATTCAAAATAGCGAGTGATGCGGTGCCACCGCAAAAATAGATAAGAAATATAAAATTTCTCCAGCGAATTTTAAATGCTAGCAAAGAACTGCCTGTTTGTGCAGATTTCAGTGTAGAATTATTGGGTTTCAATATTTCTGTTCAATTTACTTTGAACAAAATATTGTGCACAATGAATGTGCCTGTTACCCGACAGGACGATGATGGAGCAGGTATTTATCCTGATGGCTGCACACAATGCGGCCTGATAAGAATTGTTTTACTGCTAAAACTGTTTGTTCTGACCCGCGCCACAAGCGCGAGAAATCCATGTTGATAATCTGGCGCTTTCTGTCCGGCATGCCAATGCTGGACAGAAAGGTGTTGGCATATCGACCGATTTCGACAGGAAAGGACATCCGATCAATTTCCAATGGACCTTGAAAGGAAGAAGTATGAGTTTAGAAATGATGGGCTCCGAAATTTTAGTGCATTGTCTGGCCGAAGAAGGCGTCAAGCACATTTTCGGCTATCCGGGTGGCGCTGTGCTGTATATTTATGACGCCATTTACAAACAGGATAAAATAAAACACATTCTGGTGCGCCACGAACAAGCCGCCATTCATGCTGCCGACGCTTATGCGCGCAGTTCCGGCAAAGTGGGTGTTGCCCTCGTCACATCCGGCCCTGGCGTCACCAATGCCGTCACCGGTCTGGCAACGGCCTATATGGATTCGATTCCGATTGTTGTCATCAGCGGCCAGGTTCCCACTCACTTTATCGGGCAGGACGCCTTCCAGGAAAGTGACGCCGTCGGCATTACCCGCCCGTGCGTCAAACACAATTTTCTTGTCAGTGACGTCAAGGATCTTGCCTCAACCATCAAAAAGGCTTTTTTTATCGCCTCAACCGGCCGCCCAGGTCCTGTTCTGATTGACATCCCTAAAGATGTCAGCATGCTCCCAACCACTTTCGAATACCCGAAAGAAATCGAAATGCGCTCTTATAAGCCTATCGGCAAAGGGCACACCGGACAAATCAGAAAAGCGTTGCAGTTAATGCTACAGGCAGAGCGCCCGGTCATTTATGCCGGAGGCGGCGTTATTCTTTCCGACTCGGCGCCGGAACTCAACCAGCTTGTTGACCGCCTCGGCTATCCCTGCACGAATACACTGATGGGACTGGGCGGCTATCGCGCCAGCAGCGACAAGTACATCGGCATGATCGGCATGCACGGCATGTACGAAGCCAACCAGGCCACACAGCATTGTGATGTCCTGATTGCCATCGGCGCCCGATTTGACGACCGCGTTATCGGTAATCCCGAACATTTTTCCCAAAGCAACCGCAAAATCATTCACATCGATATTGACCCCTCTTCCATTTCCAAACGGGTCAAGGTGGATGTCCCGATTGTCGGTAACGTCAAGGACGTATTGCAGGAAATGCTGGCGCAACTGGATAGCATGCCGGCGACCGGCAATGCCAAGGCGCTAAAAGCATGGTGGAAACAGATCAATGACTGGCGCACGCTCAACTGTCTCAAATATGAGCAGACTGACCAAATCATCAAGCCTCAGTACGTCATCGAAAAACTCTGGGAAGTCACCAAGGGAGACGCATTCATTACATCCGACGTCGGACAGCACCAGATGTGGGCCGCACAGTACTATCCGTTTGACAAGCCCCGCCGCTGGTTCAATTCAGGCGGCCTCGGCACGATGGGTGTCGGCCTGCCGTTTGCTATGGGCGTGCAAATGGCAAACCCCCATGAAACGATTGCCTGCGTCACCGGGGAAGCCTCATTCCAAATGAACATTCAGGAACTGGCCACCTGCAAACAATACCATCTCACACCTAAAATCATCATGCTCAACAATAGCGTGCTGGGCATGGTACGCCAGTGGCAGCGCATCGAATACGAATCCCGCTACTCGGAATCCTACGTTGCATCCCTGCCTGATTTTACCAAACTGCTCGAATCCTATGGTCACGTCGGCATCAAAGTGGAAAAATCCGCAGACGTGGAAGGCGCGTTAAAAGAAGCCTTTGCCGCAAAGGACAAGCTCGTTTTGCTCAACATCCTGACTGACTCGACTGAAAACGTCTGGCCAATGGTCAAAGCCGGCAAAGGGCTGACCGAAATGATCATGAGTATGGAGGATCTGTAATCATGCGACACATCATCTCTATTCTTCTCGAAAATGAAGCCGGTTCGCTGGCACGGGTTGTCGCCCTCTTCGCCGCACGCGGCTACAACATTGAAACACTCAATGTCGCGCCGACTGAAGACCCGACGCTATCCCGCATGACCATCGTCACCACCGGCTCTGACGACGTGATCGAACAGATCACCAAGCACTTAAACCGGCTGATTGAAATCGTCAAGATCGTTGACCTGACTGACGGCTCTTTCGTTGAGCGTGAAATGATGCTCATCAAAGTCCGCGCTGTCGGGAAAGAACGCGAGGAAATGAAACGCACCGCCGACATCTTCCGAGGCAGTATCGTTGACGTCAGCGACCGTTCCTATACCATCGAACTAACGGGCGACAAAGCCAAACTCGATGCCTTTATTGAATCCATCGACCGCGCATCCATTTTGGAAACCGTGCGCACCGGCGGGTCCGGCATTGGCCGTGGCGAACGTATCCTGAAATTGTAAACCGCTTTTATCAACAACTGATTTTCAGAAAAAATTAGGACATATCATGAACGTTTTTTATGACAAGGACTGCGACCTCTCCCTCATCAAAGGAAAAAAAGTCGCTATTATCGGCTACGGCTCACAAGGACACGCACATGCCCTTAACCTCAATGATTCCGGCTGCAACGTGACGGTTGGTCTGCGCAAGGGCGGCGGTTCCTGGAGCAAAGCTGAAAACGCCGGCCTCAAAGTAGCCGAAGTCAATGACGCCATCAAAGCAGCCGACGTCATCATGATTTTGCTTCCGGATGAAAACATTGCGGACGTCTACAACAACAGCGTCGCGCCGCATGCCAAACAAGGCGCTGTCTTGGCTTTCGCTCACGGTTTCAATGTGCATTACGGGCAGGTTATTCCGCGTCCTGATCTGGATGTCATTATGATTGCCCCCAAAGCCCCCGGCCATACCGTTCGCGCCACTTATACGCAAGGCGGCGGCGTCCCCCATCTTGTGGCGGTTTACCAAAACCGTTCCGGCGTCGCGCGCGACATCGCCCTTTCCTATGCCATGGCCAACGGCGGCGGCCGTGCCGGCATCATCGAAACGACCTTCCGTGAAGAAACGGAAACCGACCTTTTCGGCGAACAGGCCGTCCTGTGCGGCGGCACGGTCGAACTGATCAAAGCCGGCTTTGAAACCCTTGTTGAAGCCGGCTATGCGCCTGAAATGGCTTACTTTGAGTGTCTCCATGAACTCAAACTGATCGTCGATCTCATCTATGAAGGCGGTATCGCCAACATGAACTATTCTGTTTCCAACAACGCCGAATATGGTGAATATGTAACAGGGCCGAAGGTCATCACGGACGAAACCAAAAAAGCCATGCGCGCATGCCTAAACGACATCCAAACCGGTGAATATGCCAAAAGCTTTATTCTGGAAAGCAAAGCCGGCGCGCCCACCCTCATCTCACGCCGCCGCTTAAATGCCGAACACCAGATCGAAGTCGTCGGCGCCCGGCTGCGCGGCATGATGCCCTGGATTACCCAAAACAAGCTGGTAGACCAAAGCAAGAACTAAAAGCCAGGCAGTCATCGTTCCTTAAAACAGGAGGCAGATATGGCCTCCTGTTTTATTTAATCTGTTGCCCGATATTCCAACTGTCATTTAAATAATTCACCCTGAAAAATCCGGGATAAAATGCCGGCTCTCAACATGAACGCCTCCTCTCACTCCAAAAAAACGGAATGGTAAAAAGCGGAAATTCCGCCATTCATAAAACGCCATTCAAAAAATAGAACATTTGCTTTTTTGTCAGTGCATCAGGCATTACAATACATCTTTGAGCCTGGTTCTCGCCCTCAACCATAAACGCCCATGGAAACCGTATCATCCGAGCAGACCAAACACACGCCCATGATGCAGCAATACCTGCGCATCAAGGCAGAGCATGCCGACAAGCTCCTGCTTTACCGCATGGGTGATTTTTATGAGCTTTTCTTTGACGACGCCGTCCATGCCGCGCGGCTGCTCGGCATTACCCTGACCCAGCGCGGTTCATCCGGCGGCAAGCGCATCGCTATGGCAGGCGTTCCTTTCCATTCCCTTGAACCCTATCTGGTCAAATTGGTCGCGGCCGGGGAATCGGTCGCCATCTGCGAACAGATCGGCGATCCCGCCACCAGCAAGGGGCCGGTTGAACGCAAGGTTATCCGTATCGTCACGCCTGGCACACTGACCGATGCAGGGCTTCTACCGGAAAAAGCAGACCGTCCGCTCTTAGCCCTGTCTTTCATGCGTGAACGGAAAAATCCGGCACTGGGCCTGGCCTGGCTTTCTCTCTCAAGCGGCACGATCCGCCTGCTGGAAATCCGTTCCGACGAAAAAGAGCTGCCGGCCCGCCTGCTACAGGAAATAGAACGCATTGGCGCCGCTGAAATCCTGCTTGCGGAAGGCGCGGCAAACCTGTTGCGCGACACCATTTCAAGCCGGACTGTAACCGTTCCGGATTGGCATTTTGACGCCGACAGCGGACAAAAATCCCTTCTGGTCCAAATGGGCACCGCCACCTTAGACGGATTCGGCGCTCAAGGCCTGATAGCCGCGCTGGGCGCAGCAGGCGCCCTGCTGCGGTACGCATCATCTACCCAATCGCAGGGACTCCAGCATGTCAAACAGCTCATAGTTGAGGCCGAGAACGACTTCATTGGCATGGATGTCGCCACCCGACGCAATCTGGAATTGACAGAACCCATCCGCACCAGCGAAAACGGCATGGCTTCGCCTACGCTCTTCTCGGAACTGGATCACTGCTGCACGGCGATGGGATCACGTATGCTCAGGCACTGGCTGCACCATGCCAGCCGGAATCAATCTATCGCCCAATCACGCCACACCGCCATTTCGGCATTGCTCGAAGCCAGTGTGACGGACGGATTGCGCAGCACGCTCTCCCATTTTCCGGATATTGAGCGGATAGCGGCCCGCATCGCGCTTTTCTCGGCGCGGCCCCGCGATCTTTCCGCCCTGCGTGACGGATTGCAGCAACTAACGCAATTGCGCTCCTACTTAAAGCAATCCGCCATGAATGATGGCGCCCTCCTGCTTTTATCCATCCATGACGCCCTGGCAACGCCGACGGAATGCCTCGACCTGCTGGAGCGCGCCGTCGCGCACGAACCTGCCGCGCAAATCCGCGACGGCGGTGTCATCATGCACGGCTTTAACGCCGAACTCGATGAATTACGCGAACTCGCTGAAAATGCCGGTCAATTCCTCATTGACCTGGAACTTCGTGAACGTCAACGCACCGGCATCGCCAACCTTCGCGTGGAATACAACCGTGTTCATGGCTTTTACATTGAAGTCACCCATGGACAAACAACCAAGGTGCCGGACGACTATCGCCGGCGTCAGACGCTCAAAAATGCCGAACGGTATATCACGCCGGAACTCAAAACCTTTGAAGACAAAGTCCTGTCAGCGCGCGAGCGGGCACTGGCGCTTGAAAAAGTGTTATATGACACGCTCCTGGTCGATCTTGCGCCATTTATCGGCCAATTGCAGCAAATCGCCAAGCAAGCCGCGCAGTTGGATACCCTGATCGCACTGGCTGTTCATGCCCAAAGCCATAACTGGTGCGCCCCCCAACTGACTGCCGCCCCCGGCATCCAGATAACGCAAGGCCGCCATGCCGTAGTCGAAACCCGCATTGAACGTTTTATCGCCAATGACTGCGACCTATCCGATTCCCGCCGCTTCCTGCTCATTACCGGCCCGAACATGGGCGGCAAATCAACCTACATGCGCCAGACCGCGCTCATTGTACTTCTGGCTTATGTCGGCAGCTTTGTGCCGGCCGGCAGTGCCGTCATCGGCCCGATTGACCGGATTTTTACACGCATTGGCGCTGCTGACGATCTGGCCGGCGGCCGCTCGACCTTCATGGTTGAAATGACGGAATCCGCTTCCATTCTAAACCGTGCAACCGAACAATCACTTGTCCTGATGGATGAGGTCGGCAGGGGCACATCCACCTTTGACGGGCTCGCCCTTGCCTGGGCCATCGCGCATCACCTGATCGAAACCAGCCGCAGCTTCACGCTGTTTGCCACCCATTACTTTGAACTAACGCAACTTCCCCAAACACACCAAACTGCGGAAAATGTTCATCTCTCCGCCGTTGAACACAAAAACAACATCGTTTTCCTGCATGCAGTGGAGCCCGGCCCGGCCTCGCAAAGCTATGGCTTGCAGGTCGCGCAGCTTGCCGGGGTTCCGCAATCCGTCATCCGTGTTGCCCGCCGTCATCTCGCAACACTGGAATCTCATTTCATGCCCGGACAATCCCAGTTGAACCTTTTCGTGCAGCCTGCTGTCGAAGAAGAAGCCGAACACCTTCATCCGGAACCGTCAGCCGTCGAAGAAATGGCAAAACATCTGGAAAATTTAGACATTGACGCCCTTTCTCCAAGAGAGGCTCTCAATACGCTGTATGCCCTGAAACAGCAGTTGTCAGACACAAAGCAACTGGAATAAATCATCAACAGCTTTTGTTTTGAATGGAACAAAAAACGGTATGTCTGACTTCCTCCGAAAAGCAAACGCTGCATGGAAACCATGAAAAAACGACTCCTGCTTTTCCTGCTCATCCTTGGATTGACAACGTCGCTTTACGCGAATCCGACAAAGGAAAATCACGCCTTTTACTTTGCTGTTATTGACCAGCCCACAACAAGCAACGATATTCACCTGCAAGCCGAGATTGACCGCATACGCCCGCAGCAACTGGCTTTTGTCGTGACCAACGGCATCCGAACCGAAGACGAACCCTGTACGGACACGTTCTATCACGAACGGAAAAACCTGTTAAATGAATCCGATAAACCGCTCTTTCTCTCCCTGGCCGGCAGCGACTGGATCGGCTGCAAAAACGAAGACGGCAACGATATCCGGATCGAGCGGCTGCAACGGCTGCGTGAAATCCTGTTTGAAAATGACACCTCATTCGGCACGGCCACCTTGCCGCTAACCCGCCAGTCACGCAATACCCGGTACCGTGATTTTCCTGAAAACACATACTGGCAATACGGCTCCATCCTATTTGCGACACTGAACCTGCCGTCTGACAATAACCATTACCTCCATGCCGCCGGCAGAAATAACGAATTTGAAGAACGGCTGGTCGCCAACCGGTTTTGGCTGCAACGCCTCTTCACGCTGGCGCGCCGCAATCGCTTAGATGGCATCGTCATCTTCTGTGACGGTAATCCGTTTAAAAACGATGGTTCCCCCAAAGCCCTCTCCCGCGATGGCTTTAAGGAAATACGGCAATGGTTAACCAAACTGGCAGGCACTTTTCCCGGAAAAGTTTTAATTGTTCATGGTGAGGCAGCACAGAAAAACCAGGCCATTCACTGGAAAAACAATCTGGGGCTGACCGCCGCCGGTTCAACATGGCTGGAAATCGGCGTCAATCCCAACAAACGAACGCTGTTTTCAATAGGTAAACCGCCTGCCGCCAAAAAGAAAATAAAACGCTGAAAGCCTGATCCAAACCATCCCGCCAGGGTCAGCCCTCATTAAATTGTCGGCGCGAAAAGTTGATTTTTCCTGTCTGCCAAGGCGCAGGGCCAAAATGGGGCGATGGCGTATTAAACATATGGCGAGCTCTATTTTGAACCGGCAACGCAGGCAGACGGGGAAAAGCGGCTTTGCAGCAGACAATTTAATGAGGGCTGACCCTAAACAGTTTCTCCCCGTACCAAAGCCAATACCGCTTCACCCCAGGTTGCCAGGCGCTTGGCCCCCATGCCGGAAATCGCCGCCAGTTCTTCTAACGATGCCGGCTTAACATGCGCAATCTCACGTAGCGTCGCATCCTGAAAAATCACATACGCCGGCACATTCTGCTGCCGGGCCGTCTCAATCCGCCACCAGCGTAAACGCTCATACAAATCCCGATCATCCGCGTGCAATGTTTTTTCGGCATATCCTTTCGTCGGCAAGGCTGCCTTTTTCTTCCTGACCGGTTTTTCATACGGTTTAAGCCATATTTCCTCTTCCCCTTTCAACACCGGCCGGGCTCTTTCCGTCAATTTCAGCATATTAAAATTTTCCGGATCAACCGTCACCAGGCCGCGAGCAATAGCCTGCCTCAAAACCGACCGCCACACACCCTCATCCTCATCGCCGCCAATACCAAACGTCGGCAGGTTATGATGCCCCCATTGTTCAATCCGTTCCGTTTTTTTTCCGCGCAGCACATCAATCACATGAACCGCCCCAAAACGCTGTCCGACACGATAAATCGCTGAAAGCAGCTTTTGCATCAGGACAGTGCCATTGACCGACACCGGCGGAGACGCACAGGTATCACAGTTGCCGCAAGGGGCAGACGGCTCGCCGAAATAATCCAGCAAACGGACACGCCGGCATGTCAGAATCTCGCACAGCCCCAAAAGCGCATCGAGCTTGCCTGTCTGGATGCGGCGATGCTCCCAATCCGCTTCGGATTCATCAATCATCCGGCGTTGCTGCACCACATCCTGCAAGCCATATGCCATCCAGGCAGTGGACGGCAAACCATCCCGCCCGGCCCGGCCCGTTTCCTGATAATAACCCTCAATATTTTTCGGTAAATCCAAATGGGCAACAAAACGCACATCCGGCTTATCGATTCCCATGCCAAACGCAATGGTCGCCACCATCACGATGCCATCTTCCCGCAGGAAACGGGCCTGGTTTCGCGCCCGATCCGCATTGCTCATGCCGGCATGATAGGGCAACGCGCTCATGCCGTTGCTATTTAAAAATTGGGCTGTTTCCTCCACGCGTTTGCGTGAAAGGCAATACACAATTCCGGCGTCATTCTCATATTCCGCCCGGATAAAATCCAAAAGCTGCTGCCTGGGATTATCTTTCTCGACAATCCGGTAATAAATATTGGGGCGGTCAAAAGAAGAAATAAACTGTTTAGCCTGATCCAGCTTAAGGTGGCGCAAAATATCCGTGCGGGTCAAATGATCGGCCGTCGCCGTCAGCGCAACCCTTGGCACATCCGGAAAATGTTCCGGCAAAACCGACAAACCCACATATTCCGGACGAAAATCATGCCCCCACTGGGAAACGCAATGGGCTTCATCAATCGCAAAAAGCGCGATCTTCAATTGCTTAAGCCATGCTATGCCGCGTTCCGTCACCAAACGTTCCGGCGCAATATAAACCAGATCAATCTCGTTTTCCTGCGCTGCCTGCTCAACCCGGGCTGATTCCGCCCGTGTCTGTGACGAATTCAAAAAGGCCGCTTTAACCCCGACCGCCGCCAAAGCATCCACCTGATCCTGCATCAGCGCAATCAGGGGAGAAACCACAATGCCAACACCCTCCCGGATCAGTGCCGGAATCTGGTAACACAGGGATTTACCGCCGCCGGTCGGCATCAAAATCAGGGCATCCTGCCCGGACGCGACATGCGAAACAATCGCTTCTTGCTGACCGCGAAAAGCAGGATAACCAAAAACTGCCTGCAGCAGGTTCAGCGCCTGTTTTTCGATATGACGTTCATTCTCCGGCATCCGCTTATCTTACTCGAATTAGGGTCAGCCCTCATTAAATTTGTCGTCGCGAAAAGTTGATTTTTTCTGTCTGCCTGCGTTGCCGCGCCAACATCTAATCAACCCAATCCACCCATCCGAAATAGGCGCTCATGAGGATAAAAATGCCGAAAATAATGCGATACCAGGCAAACACATTGAAATCATGCGTGCTGATATAACGTAAAAGCCAGCGCACACACAAAAAAGCGGAAATAAACGCGCCCACGCTGCCGATCGTAAAAATGGGCACATCCGCAAAGGAAAAAAGATGCCACTCTTTCCAGACGGAATAAACACCGGCGCCAAAAAGTGTCGGCATCGCCAGGAAAAAGGAAAATTCGGTCGCCGCTTTGCGGGACATGCCAAAAAGCATGGCCCCCATGATTGTCGCCCCTGAACGGCTGGTTCCGGGAATCAATGCAAAAGCCTGTGCAAACCCGACCTTAAGCGCATCCATCGCACTCATGTCATCCACTGAATGAATACGCACCACGCCGGGATTCAAGCGATTTCTCCGCTCCACCCACATGATGAACAATCCCCCCACAATAAAGGCGATTGCAACCGGAACCGCTGAAAATAAAACCGCCTTGATCCTGCTGCTAAACAGCACCCCCAGAATCGCTGCCGGACAAAATGCAACAAACAGGTTAATGGCAAACTTCCTCGCCCCTGGTTCTGTCGTCAATCCCTTGATCACCTGCACGATGCGCTCACGGTACACCCAACATACCGACAGCATGGCGCCGGACTGGATGGCAATCTCAAAAACCTTGACCTTTTCTCCGGTAAAATCCAGCAGACTGCCCGCTACAATCAGATGGCCGGTGGATGAAATCGGCAAAAACTCCGTAAAACCCTCAACCAATCCCATAATGAAGGCTTTAAGCGCATAAACAGTATCCATAACGGCTCAACCAAAAAACCTTATTTTACCGGCTTTATGGCTGCATTCTCATTCCTGCGGCGCACCGTGACAAAAATGCCTCAAAATCCGTATCGCGTATCCGGAAAAACGATGTTTATTCGTAGCGAAGCGCTTCAATCGGCAAAAGCTTGGACGCCTTGTGCGCCGGATAAAAGCCGAAGAATATACCGATTGTCGCCGAAAAACCGACCGCCAGGAAAATAGCTTCAATAGAAAGCTTGGTCGCCCACCCCGCAAAATGGGCAATCAGGGCGGAACCAACAACACCGAGAATAATCCCGACAAAACCGCCTATCAATGACAGCGTAATGGCCTCGACCAGAAACTGGGTCAAAATATCCCTGCCTCTGGCACCGATAGCCATGCGCAAGCCGATTTCCCTCGTCCGTTCGGTAACGGACACCAGCATGATATTCATGATGCCGATACCGCCAACAAGCAGCGAAACCGAAGCCACCGCCGCTAAAAGCAGGGTCATCACCCTCGAAGACGCCTCCTGCGCCTGCAGGATTTCGGTCAGGTTGCGCATGGTGAACTGATCTTCCTGCCCCGGCTGTGTACGCTGCCTCTGGCGCAGCAAATCACGGATGCCGGTTTCAGCATCCTTCATGCTGGCACCTTCCCACACCTTAATCTGGATCACATTCACGCGGCGCAACCGGCCCTGCTGGTTGCCGAACAAGCGGTTGCGGTGTGTGGAAATCGGCACTACCGCCGTATCATCCTGGTCTGTCCCCATCATGCTCTGCCCTTTTCTGGCAAGCACGCCAATCACGGTAAAAGGAATATTTCTGATCCGTACCGTCTGGTTAACGGGATCTTCAGCGCCAAACAATTCATTCGCAACCGTCTGCCCAAGAATAACCACCTTGGCTGACCCCTGCATTTCTATGGGTTCAAAAATCCGTCCCGCCGCCAACGGCCAATCCCTGACTTCAAACCAATCCGTCGTCACCCCATAAACCTGCGTAGCCCAGTTATTGCTGCCCGCCACAACCTGTGCGCCGCCCCGATTCATCGGCGCCGCCAGTTGAACCTCAGGCACTTCCCGCGCAATGGCAACTGCATCATCCTCTGTCAGATTAAGATTAGCGCCCGACCCCATCCTCACACCGGAAGCCGTTGTCGAACCCGGCAGGATAATAATCAGATTCGAGCCCAAACTCTTAATCTGGTTTTGCACCCGTTCACGCACCCCGCCGCCAACCGCAATCATGGTAATGACGGCCGCCACGCCAATGATAATGCCAAGCATGGTCAGCATGGAGCGCATCTTGTTTAAGCGCAATGCATTGATGGCGATGCGGAAAGTCGCAACGAGATTCATGTCCGCCCCTGCAATTTTTCCAGTTCTTTCTCGGCGCTATGAGGCTCATTCGGAAGATCGGAAAGCACTTTTCCGTCCCGGAAAATAACAATGCGATCGGCAAAACCGGCAATTTCGGGTTCATGCGTCACAATCACGATCGTCATGCCCTTATAAGAAAGATTCTGCAAAAGCGCCATGATTTCAATACTGGTGCGTGAATCCAGCGCGCCGGTTGGCTCATCAGCCAAAATCAGGGAAGGATTATTCACCAGCCCGCGCGCAATCGCCACCCGCTGCTGCTGACCGCCGGAAAGCTCTGCCGGCGTATGATGCGCTCTCTCGCCCAGCCCAACTTCTTCCAACCGCGCCATAGCGCGCGCCTTGCGTTCCTCGGCAGGCACGCCGGCATAAAGCAACGGCAACTCCACATTTTCCAGCGCAGAAGTCCGGGGCAGCAAATTAAATTGCTGGAAAACAAAACCGATCTGCTGGTTACGAATCAATGCCAGCTCATCCCCATTCATATCCGAAACTTTGGCGGCGTTCAGATAATATTCGCCCGATGTCGGAACATCTAAGCACCCGATCAAATTCATAAAAGTGGATTTGCCCGAACCGGACTGGCCCATAATCGCCACAAACTCACCTTCCTCAATACTGATCGAAACATCATTTAAGGCAAAAACACGGTTTTCCCCTATCACATATTCCTTGACCAGATGGTGGGTCTCAAGCAGTTTTGTCATAAAAACCTGTTTTATCAGAACAAGCGCGGCCCGCCGCGTGGCGCGGTGGAACTGCTGCCGGAACTGCTCTCATTAGCCGAAACCGTGCCGATAATCACTTCCGTGCCCTCCGGCGGATTGGCGCTCATCAACTCGGTCATGGAACCATCCGACAAACCCAGGCGCACATTCATTTCAACCGGTTTTCCATCCTCCAGCAAATAGATGCGGCCGGTTGTGCTACTGTTCCGCCGTTCATCATACTCGGCGCTGATGGCCTCGAACCGGGCTTTTTGTTCATCATTCAAAATTTCGGCAACCTGCCGGCGCATCTCAACGCGCGCCGCTTCGATCTGCTTTTTACGCTCCGCTTCCGGGGCCTGATGCGCAACGGCAATCTTGCTGCGCATGGTCGTCAAAATGGCTTCCGCCCTTGTCTTTTGCTCGTCGCTCAAAGCCAGCTCGGTTACCATCCGGTCAAGGAAAGCCTGCGTCTGATTGCTCCGCGCTACCGTATTGCGCGACGAACCCGCAGATGCCGCCTCCGTGCTTGGCAGCCTAAAGCGCAAAGCCGCGTTCGGGACCAGCTTCACATCGTGCCGGGTATCCAAAACGATACGCACATTCGCCGTCATCCCGGGCAGCAGCTCTTTTTGAGGATTAGGCGCGCTAACGATCACAATATAAGTAATCACATTAGACACATTCTGCGCCGCCAGACGGATTTGCCTGACCTCGCCCTCAAAAGTGCGGCCGGGATAAGAATCCACTGTAAAAGTCGCTTTCTGGCCCACACGGACGCGCCCGATCTCAGACTCATCAATCGACGTTTCCACCTGCATATCCGTGAGATCCTCGGCAATAACAAACAACTGCGGCGCCTGCAAACTTGCCGCTACCGTCTGCCCGGCCTCTACGGTTTTCTGGATAACGGTACCGTTAACCGGCGAGCGGATGGCGGTTCTTTCAAGATCAATCTTAGCCTGCGCCAAAAGCGCCTCTCTCTGCTTGACGGCAGCCTCCGCATTTTTCACATTGGCGTCGGCCACCTTAACCAACTCCAATTGGGCTTCATACGTTGTTTTAACCGTATCCCGCTCGGCAGGAGAAAGAAAACCGCGATCCACCAACTGCAACCGGCGCTCCATATCGATCTTTGCATTAGCCAGATTCACGCGCTGGCGCGCCAGCTCGGCACGCTGCATCAGCGCCTGCGCTTTCGCAGAATCGACATCCGCCTGCACCTGCCGTACCTTGTACTCGAATGTTTCCGGATCAATCCGGGCTATTAACTGGCCTTCCTTGACCTCGCTATTAAAATCAATATAAATTTCCTTGATCTGGCCTGACACCTGCGATCCGACCTGGACGGAAATAACCGGATTAACCGTGCCGGAAGAAGAAACGCTCGCCGTAATCGTCCCTCTTTCGATTTTAGCGGTCTTGTATCGTATCTGCCCGTTTCCGCTAAACAACATCCATGCGGCAATCGCCATCACGACAACTGCCACGCCCCCGATTACCCAGATGCGCCGTTTTTTGTCGAACCCTTTGCTGATTAAGCTCTTCCAGTCGAATTTTTTCAAGTTCACACCCAGTCCGGAGACAAATAAATGCGATTTTACTGTAATCACCCGGAATCAGAACTGACATTTGTAACAACTTGTATGTCAATTTTCCATTATTTGCGGACACTCAAACCTGATCTCTATTCCGGATAGAAACAAAAAGCATTTTTTCCTTTTTCTTAACCAAAAGAAAATGACCTTCTTTGCAGAAAACCGTCTTTATAAGAAAACGTTGCAAATAAACCACATTCTACCCCTGTTCATCCATCAGCAAACCATTAAAAGAACGCTTAATTTGCATACAGCAAACCGATCTTTCGTAACAACTTGTTCCATATCATCCTATCCCATCCTTAATGGCCTAAATTAAACAAACCGAAAACCCTTTCGGGCTGGCGCCGGAAAACTGGAAACGGCATCCGTTTTTACCACAATCCCGCGCATCGCCCACCTGTTTCAAAAAACATAGACTCGCAGGTAAGGAAACAATCATGCTGATTCCGACAAACGAAACCTCGCCAGACGGCCACATGCAAATAGACAACATCACGACCCCGGCCTACAAAACATCTGCCATTGATATCAGGCAGGGGCAAATGAACATGATTGAAAACCAAATTCGCGCGACCGGCATCCATTCACAGGACATATTTGACGCATTTTCCGCAATCAGACGTGAAAACTTCGTTCCCGAAGCCTACCGGAACATCGCCTATGCCGACACGGAAATCCCTCTCATCCACAACGAAACCATGCTAACACCCCGGACAGAAGCCCTGGTTTTGCATGCCGCCGACATAAAAAATACGGATCATGTCCTTGAAATCGGCGCCGGATCGGGCTTCATGGCAGCCCTGCTCGCCTACAAAGCCCAGCGCGTCACATCGGTTGAAATTAAACCGGAACTAAAGCGGTTTGCACAAAAAAATCTGGATGAAAACGGCATCCCCAATGTCAGGGTCAAACTGGGCAATGGCGCCCATGGATGGAAGGACGACGCCACATATGACGTGATCATCGTCTCCGGCGCGCTATTGCAGTTTTCTGACGCTTTCCTAAACATTCTCAATCCCGGCGGCCGCATGATCTTTTTTATCGGCAGCGCGCCTTTTACCCAGGCGCAGCTAATCAGGAAAATCCATGACGCGCATTACGAAACCATTAACCTCTTTGGCACATCCATCCCGCTTTTACGGGAACAAACAAAATTTTCCGGCACCTGATTCTAAAACGGACTCAACTTGACTTATACTATCTGCCAACATTGCACGGGAAAAGTATGCGCAACCGTTTCATCCTATTGATCGCCGGCTTCGGACTGGCCTTAAACGCCTTCTCAGCAGATCTGATACAAATATACCAGGAGGCGCTGGCCAATGACCCGCAATACGCAAGCGCCCGCGCATCACTGATGGCAGGGCAGGAACAAAGCGTGCAGGGGCTTTCGCAACTGCTGCCCCAGATTTCCGGATCAGGCAGCTATAACCGTGTCAAATATCAAAGAATACCGCACGTATCGGAAACCCAGTACGGTGTTTACCTGACCCAGACGCTTTTCAACTGGGCCAGCTACCAAAACTATGAAAAAAGCAAGCTCGCCGTCTCGGTCAGTGAAGCCCTGTTTGCCGCTTCACAGCAGGATTTAATTATCCGTGTCTCCCAGGCTTATTTTGACGTTCTGACCGCGCAGGATGTCTTAGTCTTTGCAAAAGCGCAAAGAGTCGCCATTGCCGAACAGCTCGAAGCCGCCAAACGCAGCTTTGAAGTCGGCACCACCACCATCACAGACGTGCATGAAGCACAGGCCCGCTATGATCTCGCGGACGCGCAGGAATATGCCGCCGCAAGCGATCTCGAAATCAAACGGGCCGCCTTGCAGCAAATCATCGGCCGGTTACCGGATTACCTTTCCCCGCTTCGTAAAGGCACCAATGTCGCCGTACCGGAACCCAACCGGATGGATACCTGGGTCAATTATTCGGAAAGGCAAAATTACGCTGTCGCCGCCTCTGAGCTGGCGCTGGAAATGGCCAGGCGCGACATCGCCATCAACCGGGCCGGCCATTATCCGACCGTCAATCTTGTCGCCGGACACAGCCATACCAATGCCGGTCGTCAATTTCTGGCAACAGACGGCGACATCATCAACTCCCGAAATACCAGCACAGTCACTGTGCAATGGAACATTCCCCTCTTTTCAGGCTTTGCCATTACCAGCAGGGTCCGGGAATCCATCGCACTCGAAGACAAGGCACGCAATGACCTCGTCGCATCCCAGCGAAACGCGGCACAGCTTGCGCGCCAGGCTTTTTTAGGGTTAAACAGCGGCCTCTCGCAAATCAGGGCGCTGGAAGCAGCCGAAATATCCAGCCTTTCCGCGCTCGAATCCAACAAACTGGGCTATGAAGTCGGCGTTCGCATCAACATCGATGTCTTAAATGCCGAACAACAGGTCTTCTCCACCCGGCGCGACTTAACCACGGCCCGGCACAATGCGATCATGAATGCCCTGAAGCTGAAATATGCAGCCGGCATCTTAAATGACAATGACATTCAGCAAATCAACATGCTGCTCGAAAAATAGGGTAGTGGTCTAGTTTAAATCTTGTTAGGTATCCTGCGTTATGATAGTTTTGGGACGACAAACAAACAGCAGGAAGAATTTATATGAGAAATGATCACATATTCTACGTGCAAGGGCGCGAACCTGATCCTTATGAAATCAGGGTAAAACTAAACCCACTGTCCATCTCATGCACCTGTGCCGCTGCAATGAATGGCACACCATGCAAGCACAGAATACAGCTTTTGAATGGAAATCCTGAAAATGTTGTTGCATTTACTGCCGGATCGAATGAGGCGATAAGCAGCATAATTGAAACAGCAAGAAATAATGGAGTTATGGAGCTGTTAGCCGAATTTGACGCCGCAGGAAAAGCAGAAAAGAATGCCGGAATTGCCAATGAAAAAGCGTTCAGATCCTACCGGAATGAAATAAGACGCAGGGTACTTGGCGAGACTAAAACCGACAAAAGCATTACGAAAGCCACAACAAAACTGAATGAGTCCACCGACAAGTGGATCGAGGCGTATGCAATAAAGGAACAGTTAAGAAAATCGCTTCACGACACTGTATTTTCTGGTGGGAGTTGGCATGAACAAAATACCTAAAAAAGGACGTAAAGACGTCAATCAAACCGCCTTCTCTGTCGTACAACAAGCGACTGGCGAGGTTGTGCCGACAAAAGAAAGCGCCGCTCAGGAATCTGGACGGCGCGAAGGGCTTAAAGACGGAAAAGCAAGATGGGGAAAGAACTAATCGTCAACATGAGCCTGTACCCAAAATAGGACATCCTTGCCAGCGCAAGACAAATTCCGTATAATTTTTTGTCCATTGCTGTTATCCGATAGCGGCACATAAAAACAATATCTTTCCCAGTGGTGACTGTAGCTCAGTTGGTAGAGTCCAGGATTGTGATTCCTGTTGTCGCGGGTTCGAGCCCCGTCAGTCACCCCATCAATACTAGCTTTCCGCGATAGTAATAACTTACATATTTGCCTCATCTTCCAAAATTTGGAAGATAAACTAAAATTTCGGACGCTACTTATCCACATTTTTGCTTAATAACCCTGTGCAAAATTAACAGCGATTGCAGCCTCATACGGCCTGGATCGGGCGTGGTTATTTTGTGTGCAGTTGTACGGAAAATCGTACAACTGAACTATTAAAAAATCCTTAGAAGTTGCTGTTTGGGCACCACCCTAATAACCTAAAAATCAAACAGTTGCGAGCGAAACCCTAATTTTGGGCAACACCCCAACCATTTCCAAAATGGAATCAGTTCATAGATCCATATGCCCCAAAACCCGCGTTCAGCAATATACAAAAATAATCATTGACAATATATCATATATGGGTATATTCTATACACACAAATAATCATGTTTTAAATAAAAAATGTGGACAGTGTTAACAACTGGAAAAGCAAGGAAACAAAAAGAAAAGCTGCCAAAGGCCATAAGAGACGCTCTTTACTTGCTTGAGCGCGATTTAACTGCAAGAGGCCCCGAGGTAACAGGATGGCCGAATTACGGAAAGATAACCGGAAAAACCAACATTCATCATTGCCACTTAAACAAAGGAAAGCCGCGCTATGTGGCTGTATGGAAAGTCACAGATCAACAGGTAAAAATAATTGAGGTGCGCTATGTCGGTACACATGAAAAAGCAAACTACCGGAGAATCGACTGAAATAAGCCTGACGGTTCCAAGCGGGATCGCCGACAAGGTTTTGAAAGTCATGAAAGACATTTTGGAATTAGCTGATCTTCATGAAACGGATGACGATGATCAGTTGTATTCGATTGATGAAGTTTTTCCTGACGCCTCCCCTGGAATGGCCTTGCGTGGATTAAGAGCGCGTGAAGGGATTACACAAAAACAGCTTGCCGATCTAATTAAAATCAAACAAACGCGCGTTTCAGAAATGGAAAATGGCATAAGACCAATTTCAGTCGAGATGGCGAAAAAAATAGGAAAAGCCTTCGGGGTATCATACAAAGTCTTTTTGTAATGCAAACCCACATGGACAGGGCTTCCTGCAAAACATGCTTGCATCTTATACCCTGATCTAGCCTAATATATTTGCATTTGTATATACAAAAGTGTATACAATTAGCATAAAAATTAACGGATTCGATTGGAATAGCGGGAACTGACCAAAGTGCGGAAAGCATGGTATTTCCCGTGATGAGACTAAACAGGTTCTGATCGGAACGCCTGCCGTGATGCCCGATCCGAACAACGATGAGCCAAGAATAAGAGCAATCGGAAAAACAGACGCCGGACGCTATGTTTTCCTCGTTTTTATGGTTCGCCAGGTCAATGAAAAAAATCTGCTGCGCCCGATCAGCGCAAGATACATGCACCAGAAGGAGATCAGCCACTATGAAAAAAGCAAAGCTTAAACCTATGCCATCGCTTAGAAGCGATGCTGCTGCTGAACGGTTTGTGGATACTGCTGATTTGTCGCAATATGATCTTTCTGGCTTTAAGCCGATGCAGTTTGAAATCAAGCCAAAGGATGCGGCGCTGAATATGCGACTACCGCAGACGTTGTTAGATGCTGTGAAGCGTAAGGCGGAAGAACGCGGCATTCCGTATACTAGGTATGTGCGCCTCTTGATTGAGACAGACGTTGCGCGTTAAGGTAGTTGTAGTTCACTCCCTCACCGCGTCATAGCTCTACTCGCACGCCTCCCCTGCTATTCTGGCGGCGTCAGCATATTGAGCCAATTCAAAAATTACTGTTGCTGCAATGTCCGCATCATAACCTCATGGCGAATCTGCTCAATCTTTGCAAGATTCACGTCCCGTCTTTCTTTCTGTCTGGCGGCAATATCTGGATCACCTGAAAATCTGACTTTCTCCAACTGGCTTCTCTTTTTGTTCAGTTCTGCAATGGCCTTTTCCGCATGCTGAAACCTAGCCATTTCGCGACGCCCTTTTTCATAATCACCGCCTCCAAATTCATTAGCAATAAGCTCGCGCCCTTTATTCCTATCGCCTTCCTGCGCATATTTCTTAGCGCGAGCAATCGTATCGTGGGCATGCTGAATATCACGGTAATAAGCCTGTTCCTGCAAACGTTCATCAGGAGATTCTCCAAACGACCTGCTTAAAGCCGGATACTGATTAAGGCTCATTTCCTTTCCGGCAGATTTTTTGAGCGCAAAATCTATCCCTCTATCAACCAAAGTCGTAAGACTGTCAAGATTTCAGCAATGATTTTGAATTTCTTGAGTCCATATTCAAAGAGTTGGAACTCCTGTCTGATAAACGCCGTACAAAAGCCTATCCTGCCCTTCAGTCTTAATGGTGGGTGTGTTGTAGTGCAGTACCGCGTTTTTCCAAGTCATGCGCCTACGACTCTTCAGAATCGAAGAGAAATGGAAACTCTGCCTTACTTCCCTTTATTAGCTTTTCTTTAAGCGCATGGACGTTTTCTTTTAATCCTTCCTCGTGCGTTGCTAAATCAAGGTAATAATTGGCTCCCTTAAACCTGTTGTTAATTATTGGTTTTCAAAAATGAGAGAGAGGCTTCTAATTCAAAAAAACATAATCGAGACTAATGTAAGCGATGACGTCAATTTGATTTCTGCTGGCATCATAAATTTAGAAAGACTAGGTTTGATAGAGATAAGCTATAACACACACATGCTTGAGGAATCATCATACGAATACTCCTTACAGCACCCATTTTATATCGAGTGGAAGGAGTTTAATGAGAACAAGGAAAACAAAGCTATGCTTCGATGGGTGCGTGGCAATGTGGTACTTCCAGGTCGATATGAGCAAATTGAAATCGAAAAAGGAATAGCACGTTTAACGCAATTCGGGTATGACTTTATCAGTGCTTGCGTGATAGAAGAAGAATTCATTAGCGCGCGAACACCTTGAATACGCCTTACATGAAGCTGTACAGTTTTTCTATAAAAGAGGTGGTGGAAATCCTTGCTTTCAGCATTGCGCAAAGCTATCATTTAAGCAAATTATGGTGTCTCGTTGCGCGGTCATTTAACATTTCTACCTTTTGCAGAAATAAGCAAAAGGCGTCGTATCAAAATATTTTGGCGGTCTTTAAAAAATCGAAAAATGCAACACATTTATTCATGCGAGTTTTCAGAAATTGTTCGAATCTCGTCAGTTTTTAAGAAATCCAACAAAGTTTGATACTCAAAATAACACCCAAATTTTGAGCAGATGCAACCGGTCAAAAACGGTCTTGGGGAAGCAACACTTTGGATAAAAAATATACCAACGATTATTAAGTCGTGTTGGATTTTGCGATACCCAAGTTAGCCTTCCTCGTCTGATAGCAAACCAAGACGCGACTTGTATTATCCAAACTAAGGCACGACTTATGAAATCCTCCTCTTGAATTTTTATCTATAAAAGGGCATCGTTTTCGCAAATAAGGAGCTGTTCACATGACGCATTCTCTCTTAATTTCCTGGAGCCATAAAAATGAGATCGGCATTCCCATCATTGATGAGCAACACAGAGGAATAGTAAGCCTTATTAATTCATTTGGATTCTCCATTCAGAATGGGCAGCAAACCGAGTTTTATCTCAATACCATATTCACCATGATAGATGGCTATACAAAACTGCACTTTGCAACGGAAGAGGAATTTTTTCGCCTTGCTGAATATGATGAAGCTGAAAAGCACAAAGAGCTGCATACAGCCCTGATCAGGCAATCTTTCGCAATAGCAAGTGAAAGCATACGTCTGCGCGATCCGAATATCTATTTGCAATTTTTGAAAAAATGGTGGGTAACGCATATCAGTAATTGCGATCCCCTCTATGCGGCGACGGTGAAAAAATACCTCGCGCTGTAAGATTATTTGCCGAATGTAACGACTAAAATGCGGTAACAACAAAAAATATAAAGGAATCCTTATGATTGCTCCAGATTTGAAGAAAGTGATTCCTTTTTTCCAGCCTATTATCAGCACTGCCGATCGCGGCGTATACGCCTACGAAGTGTTGGCCAGGGAGGAACGTGACGGCAGGATCTACAGCCTGGGACCTTATTTTGAAGATCCGGCGGTATCTGATCTGGATAAGCTGACACTCGATCTGCATGTGCGCAAGCTTGCCTTTGAGACCTACGCCGCATCCGGCAGCAAGGGCAAGCTTTTCATTAACCTGAAGCCTTCCTGGATATATATGCACAGGGAGCATTACGATAAACTGCCCACCTTGGCCATGCTGGACCAGTATGCGATTGATCCGCAAAACATTGTCATTGAAGTGACGGAAGAAGAGTTGATCGGCGATTATGGCATCTTTGGAAAGTTGCTGACCGAGTATCGCAAAGCCGGCTGTATGCTTGCCATTGATGATTTCGGCAGGGGCGCCAGCAATGTGGAGCGTATTGCCCACATTATGCCGGACATTATCAAGCTTGACCGTTCCATTGTCCAGAAAACGGATACGCACCACTCCTTTTATGAAATTTGCAGCGCCATGAGCGCCTTTGGCGCTGTATCCGGATTCAATTTGCTCTTTGAAGGTGTGGAAACGGCATCGCAGCTTGAACGCTGTATTAAAACCGGATGGTGTTATCTGCAGGGCTATGTTTTTTCGCCGGCAAAGCCGGGATTTGAGACCGAGTATGCCAATGGAAAGTTGCTTACTGATATCCTCTACATTCAAAACGCCCGGGAAGGGTGGAATATCCGACGCCGCAGTGAAGTTTGCACAACCATGGAATCGGAAATGGAACGTTTGCGCCCGCTGATTCCCCTGGAGGAAGAAACCTTGCGGGAACCAGCGGCATTGCATGGTTTGGCAAAAGAGCTACCGTATTACTGTGTACGCTGTTTTGTTTGCAATGACGAGGGCAAACTTCTTTCCCACATCTATCAGATGGAGGGACATGCCGTTGTCGTCATAACGAACGACAAACCGGGCACAGGGATTTTCTGGGAACTGTTTACTCAAGCACTTGACGCATTACATGGAGAACGGCTCGGCCACCTGTCCAGCATATACAAAAATGTGGCCACCAAGGAGCATGTCATGACTTACACGCACAAGCTGCGTCAGGACAGGCTGCTGTGTGTGGATATTATGTCAACCGTGCTGTATTAAAAGCCATCTCAAAAACCTTTTTGAAATGGCTTCCAGCGCTATCCATAAGAGCAGCGCAGTGCAAAGGCTACCCTGCCCCCATCTCCCCCTTATGAGACTAGATATGAAGCAGATGAGAGGGATATAGGTTCTTACGGAAGATCAGGCACCGTCTTCTGCGAAGGCGAAAAACCTGTCCTCATCAATGGCGATATATTCGCCCCAATTTTCAATCGTTTCGATAACGGCTTCCCTGGCGACGCCTCCAGCCTTACCGAAGTTATAAGTAACGTTGTTACCGTTTCTTTTGAGGATAGTGATGGTATTGGTGCCGCTACCGCTACAGCCGCCATAGACGATTTCACCAGAATATCTCACGCCTTCTCTGAATTGTTTTCCCATCAAACAACTCCTTTGCTGTAAAAAACACGCTATGTCGAAACGACCAGGGGACGCTTTACCCACTGCGCGCTTCCTATACAAGATTTCTCACCCGTTTCCCAGTGAAAACCTGCCTCAGCTCCAGTATAGCGAATTTTCCCTAACCCCGCTGCCTGGAACGGAAAGAAGTCTTATAACTAGACAAACACGATAAGGAGCGTATAATATAATTACCTGTAAGCAACAATTTTAAAAGACCGGTGAAAAGACCGGTGAAAAGACCGGTGAAAAGACCGGTGAAAAGACCGGTGAAAAGACCGGTGAAAAGACCGGTGAAAAGACCGGTGAAAAGACC
>Ga0082212_10001002_pt1 | contig 41432 bp, 34 predicted proteins | sample TergutNt197P3_FD_71548 | JGI IMG/M metagenome (GOLD analysis project Ga0082212, IMG submission 71548) | Neocapritermes taracua P3 segment gut microbial communities from Petit-Saut dam, French Guiana - Nt197 P3 | ecosystem: Host-associated > Arthropoda: Insects > Digestive system > Gut ...
GTGCTTTGGGTTTGAGTTTCAGTAAAAATTACACCGTTGTCAACATTGCTCCTCAGTTAGGTTATCAGTTTAATCCGTATTTTGCAGCCGGCGCCGGCGTGGCTTACAACTATTATGGTTATTCGGATTATTCAGATAAATGGTCTAATAATTATTTGGGAATGAATTTATACAGCAGGCTAACTCCTGTCAGATATATTGCATTGCAAATACAACCCGAAATATACAGCATGTGGGCAAATTACCTTAATGGAAGCCGTACTGTTCCATGCCTGCTTGTTGGAGGTGGCGTCATCATGCCCATGGGGGCGAGAAGCGGAATCTCCATGATGCTTTATTATGACTTGGTACAAAACGAATTTAGCCCCTACCGCGAACAAGTGGTTTATTCCGTCGGCTACGTAATGAATTTCTGAAATCTTTTTACAAGATGTAACAAAAAAATAATCATATCAAATAAATGTAACATTATGAAACCATTTTTTATCATTTCGCTCTTATTACTTTCATTTTCGGCATATTGCCAAAAACTTCCCTCTGCATGGGAAGAACTTACAGCCCCTGATTTTGTTTCAGCCGTCAAACAGTCCGAAGGCGTATGCGTCATACCGATGGGAGTAATCGAAAAACATGGTCCTCATTTGCCTTTGGGTACCGATGTTTTTACCGCTCGGGAAATTAGTCTTCAAGCCGCAGAAAAAGAGTATTGTATTGTTTATCCGTTTTATTTTGCAGGACAAATTTTTGAAGCGAAACAACAGGCAGGAACGATTGCATACAGTCCCGAACTGTTGTATAAATTTCTCGAAGAAAGTTGTGAGGAAATTTCCCGCAACGGCATCAAGAAAATCATTTTGGTAAATGGACATGGCGGAAACACGTATTTCCTGCAATATTTTTGCCAATCACAACTGACTAAACCCAAAGACTATGCCGTATATTTGTTCACGCCATCTGTAGATTCCGAAACACAGGCGAAGATTTCAAGTATGCGGAAAAGTGCCGCGGGTGGTCATGCCGATGAATTGGAATCGAGCGTGATGCTTGCTGCAAAACCGGAACTTGTGAAAATCGACCACGCTACGGACGAATCGGGAGTTGATATGAATCGCCTGCAACTACCCAATGTTTTCACAGGGATTTGGTGGTATGCAAAATATCCCAACCACTATGCGGGAAATGCGAAAGATGCCCATGCTGATTTAGGCAAGGTAATCCTTGAACAGCGTGTAGGGCAGTTAGTCGAAACCATCAAGGCAGTAAAAGCCGATAATATGACTTTAAAACTGCAAAACGAATTTTTTAAGGAAAGCATGTCGCCAATCGAAACAAAGGTCAAATAAACCCTACTGCAAAATAGATAATATGATTTATGATTTAGCAATTATCGGAGGAGGTCCCGCGGGATATACAGCGGCGGAGTTAGCCGGAAATGCCGGTTTGAAAACAGTCCTTTTTGAAAAGAACAGTTTGGGCGGTGTTTGCTTGAACGAGGGCTGTATCCCGACCAAGACTTTACTTTATTCCGCCAAAGTGTATCAGTCGGCGAAAGATTCCGTCAAGTACGGTATTTCTTGCGAAAACGTTGCGTTTGATTTATCTAAAATTATCGCTCGAAAAAATAAAACAGTACGGAAGTTAGTTGCCGGTATTCGGGCGAAAATGGCTGAATCCGGTGTGGAAGTGGTTAATGGAAACGCAATCATACAAGCACAAGAAACAACCGATTTAACAGTAAAAAAACTGTTGATTGAATGTAACGGACAGATATATCAAACGAAAAAAATATTGTTATGCACAGGTTCTGAGGCAGTTATTCCTCCCATTTCCAACTTGCAAGAAGTTGATTTTTGGACAAGCAGGGAAGCATTAAACAATAAAGAAGTTCCGGAGTCGCTGTTAATCGTTGGCGGAGGAGTAATCGGCATTGAGTTTGCTTCTTTTTTCAATACTTTAGGCTGCAAAGTGACAGTAGTTGAATGGTTGGACGAAATATTGCCCGGAATGGACAAAGCCTTATCCGGTCTTCTGCGGAACGAGTTGTCGAAAAAAGGCGTTGAATTTCACACAAGCGCTAAGGTGATAGCGGTCAATAATAATCGGATTGAAATTGAAAAAGCCGGTGAAATACAACAATTAGAGGCTTCGAAAATACTGTTGAGTGTTGGCCGCAAACCGGTTTTAACCGGCTTTGGATTGGAAAATCTCGCTTTGGAAAAGAACAAAACCGGCCTGAAAGTGAACGAATATATGCAGACTTCGCACCCCAATGTGTATGCCTGCGGCGATATTACCGGTTTTTCCCTGTTGGCGCATACGGCTGTTCGTGAAGCGGAAGTAGCGATAGCGCACTTGTTGGGAAAAAATGAAAAAATGTCGTACAAAGCCATTCCCGCAGTCGTTTATACCAATCCCGAAATTGCCGGAGTAGGACAAACGGAAGAAACTTTGCAAGCGAAAGGAGTTGCTTACACGGTCAAACAACTTCCTATGACTTATTCCGGTCGATTTGTTGCTGAAAACGAACAAGGTAGCGGTGTTTGTAAAATCTTGGAGGGACAGGACGGAACCTTGCTGGGCGTTCATCTGATTGGGAATCCGGCTTCGGAAATCATCGTTATTGCCGGAATCGCTTTGGAAAAGGGAATGAAAGCGGAAGAGCTGAAAGCGATGATTTTTCCGCATCCTACGGTCGGTGAAATAATCAAAGAAACCTTATTGTACTTTGTACAATAACCCCTTATTGTATAAAGTACAATAAGGGTCATCGTTTGCGTACAACCCGAAGATGCGTTTAATTTTGGGTTGTATTTTTACGGTTTTGGGTTAATTTTTGGGTTGTATTTTTACGGTTTTGGGTTAATTTTTGGGTTGTATTTTTACGGTTTTGGGTTAATTTTTGGGTTGTATTTTTACGGTTTTGTATTGATTTTTGGGTTGTATTTTTACTGAAATAATTTATATTAGACTTATTATCAAATATTTATATAAAATGTAATTTTTAAGTGTTTTTTTACGAAAAAAGTTGTATCTTTGCATCGTTATTTTACGGACTGTTTTTATGAACTATTTTAATAGAAAAATTGACTATGCATTGCTTGAGTGGATTAGCGAAAAACGGCGCAAACCATTAATGCTTCGCGGTGCACGGCAAATAGGTAAGACTTCTGCCGTTCGTAATTTGAGCAAAAAATTTAAATATTTCATTGAAATAAATTTTGAAGACAAAGACTATGCTGCCGCAAAAACGATTTTCGCTCAACATTCCAATCCGCAAATCATTTGCAGTGAACTTTCAGCATTGTTTGATACCCCGATTGAGGCGGGTAAAACCCTGCTTTTTTTTGATGAGATTCAAGATTGCGCGGATGCGATTTCTTCGTTGCGTTATTTTTATGAGCAAATGCCTGAACTTCACGTTATTGCAACAGGATCATTAATCGAATTTGCTCTCGAAGAAATTCCTTCTTTTGGCGTTGGAAGAATAGATTCAATGTTTATGTACCCCTTTTCGTTCAGCGAATTTCTATGTGCAACAGGACACGAAATGTGGGCAAAACTGATAGATGAGGCATCGCCTGAAAACGCTGTTTCGGAGGCAATTCACGGAAAAATTATTGAACAGCTGAAAAACTTTTTGATTATAGGCGGAATGCCTGAAGTGGTTACTGAATTTGCCGAAACACGCGATTTTTTGCGTTGTCAGAAGGTTTTGAACAGTTTGATTGTGTCGTTTCGTAATGATTTTACAAAGTATAAAAAACGCATTCCCGCCGCAAGAATTAACGAAGTTTTCAGTTCTGTTGCACAGCAGGTGGAAGGAAAGTTTGTTTATGAACGGGTTTCTCAAAATCTCAGCAATGAGCAAGTCAAAAAATCATTGGAGTTGTTGCTAATGGCAGGTTTATGTTATCAAGTGACACATTCTTCGGCAGATGGAGTACCTCTTGGCGCTAAGATAAATCCGAAATATCGTCGCATAATTCCTTTCGATACAGGTATTTATCAACGAATTTTGAATTTGGATATTTCGGGGATTTTGCTTTCAAATGATTTTGATACAATCAATAAAGGTTCCGTTGCCGAAATATTTGCAGGTTGTGAACTCAAAAAAAATGCTTCTTGTTACTCCGACGATGAACTTTACTGTTGGGTTCGCGAGAGAAAAAGCGCCAACGCACAGATAGATTTTGTCGTTCAAAGCGGCGAAACCGTTGTGCCTATAGAAATAAAATCAGGAAAAAGTGGGAAAATGCAAAGTATGTGGGTATTTTTGGAAGAAAAAAAATCAGAATATGGTATTCGTTCTTCACTTGAAAATTTCGGACAGTATGATAAAGTCAAAGTTTTTCCGTTGTACGCAATAGGAAAAGTAATTACAATTTTATGTGGAAACTGTATGCAATATTAGCGGCGTTTTTTGCCGCATTAACGGCTATATTAGCCAAAGTCGGCGTGAAAGGCATTAGCGGAAACGTCGCAACTGCAATCCGAACGGGAGTGGTGCTGTTTTTGGCCTGGGGAATCGTATTGTTCGCAGGACAAATGAAAGACCTTAAAGACTTGACAAAAACCAACTGGGCATTTCTTATCCTGTCGGGAATAGCGACCGGACTGTCGTGGATTTTTTATTTCAAGGCGCTCGAAACCGGCAATGTATCAAAAGTAGCGCCGATCGACAAGTTGAGCGTGGTGTTTGTCCTGCTACTCTCTTTCTTTTTTCTGAAAGAGCCTATGGATCTTAAAACCGTTATCGGCGGGCTTTTGATTTTTGGCGGAGCGCTTGTTTTGGCGTTGTAGAGAGAGTTGTTTATTCGCTTCTTCTATTGCGTTGTTTCTTTTGAGCCGATGTGAATGTTCATGTTAATTGGCATGGGCTTCATCGTTATTTGCAGTGTATATCAGTCATGTGATACATTTACACTTCTCCCTTTGACTACACGTTCAAGCCTGCGGATATTTGTTTTGATTTTACCTGTGATAAATTCAGGGACATTATACGATTTCAGGGACTTATCGTATAATTGAGGATCCTTTTGCGGAAGCAGGAAGGGTTTATAAAAATTACCTCCTTTGTCGAAATAGGCAATAAACAAACGCGTATGTAGTCCATCTAACCTGCGGCTACTGAAAATGAGCCACCGGCCATTGGTCGACCATGCATGATAGCTGTCGCTTTTATCGCTGTTCACTGCCGACATTTCCTCAATTCCACCACTTACCAGATCTATCAGATACAAATCGGTTTCATGATGCCATACAGGAAAAGTGCCAAAGTCGGATAAACAAACCACCATATATCTCCCATCGGGCGAAATGCGCGGAAAAGAAACGCTTTTACCGAATTGTGAGGGTTGCCAGGCATATTGAATTTTTGTACCCGTCTTTCCGGTTTCAGGGTCGAAGTCGATACGGAAAAGATCATATCGCAATGAATCATAATGATCGGGCATTTGCAATGCCGGAGCGCTACAAAAGTACAAATATCGTCCGTCGGGCGACCATTCGGGAAAAGTCTCCAATCTTTGGGTAGAATGAATATATGGGTGCGATGACATGGATTGGGTCTTCGTATCGTAAATTACAAGGTCGGAAGCACTGTCGTACACTTCTATCAAATTGGGGTGAACGCTATGAAACGCCTGTGATGTCAGGTTGGTAGAAAACGCTATATATCTTCCTTGGGGATGCCAGCGGGGATAAACGGCTGCCGAAATATTATCAGGGATTTTCGTATTCAGCTTGGTGATTTTTCCCTGATTGACTAAAACAGTTCCTGCGTGAGTTACCCGGTTATGAAAAAGCATTTTTTGAGGATCGTTTTTACAGAAAGCGTGACAGTTCATGCAGCTTCCGTCTGTTAATGAATTCACCAAAACAGGCGTCTCGTTGAATGATTCCAAATGACGCTGATAGATACCCATTTGATCCCAATATTCATACCCCGGTTTTATCAATCGGTATGCGATGTACGGATCAATAGGCTCGGCTGCAATGAACAACGACAGGTCGCGGTATTGCTGCCAATGACGCTCCTTTTCGGCAAAAATACGGATTTTCAGATTTTTTCCCGAATTCCCTGCCAATAACTTTTTCCATTTTTTGGCAGGAATGTCGACGTAACGGCTGCAAACGATGTCGAAAGAATCGATCCCTGCAACAAACCGCACCCTGTAGCGTTCGCTCTCGCCACGAATATGAAAATTGAGAGGCGCTATATTTGGGGGAATTGCCACATCCGAATAATCGGGAAACATCTCCGGCGTCTCATCGCTGACGGTTATCGTTTGCATCTTATTCTGACAGGACGACCCGATAAACAAAATCAATATGATTAATTTAATAGATATACTTCTCATCTTTGGGAGTTGTTTTTATCTGTACCAATGGAAACCTTACATAGAACCAGTACGTATGTTTAAAATTATCTTCCAATGTCTTCCGTATCATCTTGTCGATAGTAGATTGTACCAGCGTGTCCATCATGTCGAATCTTTCACTCAGTTCTCTCGAAATGGGATATCGTTCGTAAAAACTATCGTCAAGATTATTGATACGCTTATACAATAACAGAAATTCTGCATAATGCATGGGGATATGCGTATAAGGTAAAGAGGAAAAATAACGGTCAAAAATTACTTTTGCCTGTTCGAAATCGCGTTCCAACAGATACCAGGCCATTAAGTATTCAAAAACCGCCTGATTGGCGCTATTATCTTCCAACACGATTTCCAATACCTCCGGCATATTGCGGATGAGGCTATTTTTCATTACAAGCGCAGTCGGATAATCTGCATTTCTTTCCTGCCTTTTTACGTAATTCCCGTAAAACAGGGAACGGTTTAACATATTTCCGTATTTCGTCGTCAAAGACCTGTTTTGTTGAATGGCTGAACAATCATACAACCTTTTTAAATTCCGGATGTTCGGTTCTTTGATGAATGAATACCCGCTCATGGATTCATAGGCGCTATGTTGAGCAGGATTAATCCATCCCAACCGGTAGAACAATTCGCTTTTTGCATAATAGGAAAAGTGGTCTTTCGAGTCAATAAACAAGCCGGATATTCCAATTTGGTCATAGTGAAACATTTTCTCAGCCAATTGACCTGTTTGCAGCAAGGCTAAATTGGTGTAGAAACAACCAAGGGGACTGACAACTGTTTTTTTGCCGGTTTCAACAACCTCTTCCCATCGCCGGTTTTCGGCGTCAAATCCCATCTTTACAATATTTTCCAAGTCAGGGTTGTATTGTTTGATGACCAGGGATAAGAGAACAACCGCCAATCCGCTGTTAAGCATAAATATCCACTTTTTCCCTGTCTTGATATTTTTTAACAGCATCCCAATAATCGGCAGGATGATAACCGACAACCAGGCAATAGTGTTAGAATTGAATAATACTGCGTCGGGATAGCGAAAAGGCGTAAGTGAAAAGCAGGCCGCTTTGAAAGAAAGGAAGTAAAAAAAATACCAGACAATGACAGGAATCGGTAAAGATAACATGACGACCAAAGCGTACTTCAATGGACTTCTGCTTAGTGAATAAAGCATGAAAAGCGACAGACTAATAATTACATTTCCTCCGACTAAAATATACAATACAGTAACCGATAGTGGTATAAGAAAATAATAATACTTGTTTTCCATTAGTTTCGTTAGCGCGATAAATCCGCACAACGCCAGGATAACGCCTAATTCGTCCGCGGGATCGAACAGCATATTGATACTTGCAGGAAGGTACAGCAAACCGGGAATAAATGCAATAAAAAACGAATGGTTAAAAACAGAAAAATTCTTGTATATTGCTTTGGTCACTACATATAAACACAGGAAAACACACAGATAAATCAATACTCCTATCCAACGAAATCGGAAAAACTGTATGAGAAATGAGGCAAAATAGGCTGTTAATCCACCCGGCATACGCAGGTATTGCAGGAAATAGTCGCGATCAAACAGAAATAGCTGGCTTTGCTCTCTGTAAAATAGGCATAAATACTGATTCATGAACCCATACCACGCTATCACAAAACCGGATAAGAGGAAACAGGTAACAATAGTCCGGATATTCTTTTTAAAAAAATATGTTTTCAACATTCGCCTGTTGCTTTATTCAAAATTGTGTCTATTACAAAATGTTAATATATTTTTTTACCGCAAAAGAAGCAAAGCGGAAAAAATTTCTTTGCGTCCTCTGCGGTAAAAAAATAGAATTCGGAACTAAGATGCAAGGAATACGAAAATACGCTATTCCTTATATGTAAATCTCATCGTCCTGAAATTCGTTCCGGCAGCTTCCAAATAGAACAAAAGTGTATGTGTACCTTCTGTAAACGTAATTGGCGTCTCAATATCATGCCATATCCAGCTACTCCAACCGCCTGTTCGCGGAATGAAGATCGTGCCGGTCACGTTCACGCCATCTACTTCAAAACGAATTTCACTTGTGCCATCACCGGCCAAATCTAATGATATATTGTAGTCACCGGCATCATATACTACTACCGTATACTTAAGCCATTCGCCCGCACTTGTCCAGCCGACAGCTAAGTCGCCGCCAATGTCGACGCCACCGCCATTCGGATCACCGTTGTTGGCTCGGTAATTATTTCCTCCACTATTTCCAGGATCGCTATCGTGATACGCAACACCTTCTCCGCCAAAGTCAAAATCTATGAATCGTAGCGAGTAGGGAGCGCTTGCACTGAGTTTATGAGGACCGCGAAACATGGGATAGCTGTCTAAAACGTCAATATGAATCGTCTTCACAATATCGTTGATTCTACATTCCACATCAGCAGTTCCCACGCCAACAGCCACAATCTCACCTTTATAGTCAACAGTGGCAACATCGCTGTTTCGGGAACGCCAAAAGGGGTACGAAGCATCATTGGCATTAGACGGTATCAATGTAGGAATAAATTGATTTCTTTCGCCGGTAAACAAAAGCAAACTGTTAGCTCCCAGATTTACATCTCTCAGGGGAATGCGGGTAACTGAGTTAACAGGCACCCTGCGAGTCATACTTCCTGAACTGGCAACGACGAAAGTATTTCCGTTGCCAACTGCCGTTACTAAACCGTTACCGTCGACGGTGGCCACTTCCGTATCTTCGCTTTTCCAACTGAAAGAAAGCGTATTAGGACTTGCTGTAAGTTCTGCTGTTTCGCCGACAAATAAACTCAATGAATGAGCATTAACCGTAATGTCGGGTGTTACTTCGCCTTTACGCTCGTAATTATCACATCCTGCGAGACAAGCGAGCAGCACAAAGCAAAAGCCGACGATGACAGGATAGATTTTCATTTGATTTTTCATTTTTCTATTCATCTTTTTTAATTTAATCGGTTAAAAAACGGGGATCTTTGGGATCTTCCTTATATTCGAGGCGTAATTCCTCTTTCATGATGTAGATTTTACCATCGGAAGCCTCATAGGAATAACACAACAAAAACGTCTTATAGGTTTTGAAACCGTCATTTTCCAGAACAACCCTGTTCGTATAATCGGGATCACCGTCTATTTGCGTTACTTTAAGGTTTCTGTATGGTTCGATCGTTATTCTGTTATCGTTGCCGATGTTCAGCACAAGTGAATACCAATTATAGATATTCTCATTGGAATTGTCATTGATTTCGGTGCCGGCAAGCAAGCGAACCCTTGTCGGGGTAAGCGGGAACAAGCGTTTGGTACCAAAAACCTGGACAGGATTACCGGTTGATTCGGATGCAATGATGTTTCCTCGCTGATTGTAGATCGTACCACCGGTAACTGCCCACCAATTTTTGATCTGTACGCGATAGAGAATATAATCCTTTTCCGGATTCACTTCGTATGCAGAGTAAGAGTTTACTCTCAGTGCAATAAAATAAGAAGAGTCGGGGGATAAACCGGACGGTCTTATTTTAACAGGCATGGAAGCCTTTACTTCTCCTGCAGGAATCGTAATATTATAGCTGTCGATGGTGTACTTACTGCTTGCTAAAGGCTGTATATATTTAAATGTATTCACATCGAAAGCAACATTATTGTAATTGTCTATCAGTGAGTGGTCTTCCACCAGCGTAATCCGGATGTCTTCCGTTGATGGGTTGGTTCCGCCGAGTGACATCGAAACATATCCCACCGATTCGGTCTTTCGTAAATCGTGAATCCATTCGGATACATTGTCTGTTCCGCTTATCAAGGCGAAAACGTTTTTATACTGTTCTCTTTCAAACACTTCATTATCATTGCAGGAAAACAGGCAGAAAGCGAACAGGAAAGCAAAGAACGACCTTAAGTATTTGTTCATATTAATATTGTTCATTATTATTCATATTAAGAATTTATAATTATTATTCTTCCCAACCGGGATTCTGATCTAACAAGGGGAGCCGTCGTACTTCATCCAAAGGAAGAGGCACAAGATGCAATTTCCTATGGACAATTCGAGCGCCGATACGGTATATGTTGGGTACTACGCGACGATAATAACTGTCGGCATTACCTTCGATATTCATTCCTGTAATGGTTATGCTTTCGCTCTCTTCGTATTTACCCCAGCGACGGACGTCGAAATACCGTGAGTTTTCAAAAAGAAATTCCACCATGCGCTCCTGCTCGATCAACTGCTGTACGGTAGCAACATCGGCTAATTCGGCGCCCGTAAGCCCCGGAAGGCCTGCACGATGGCGCACTTGATTGAATGCCAATCGAATAGCTTCCTGATTGCGAGAAAAAGTCTGCGATACACCGTCTATTTCAACGGTATGACTTTGTGTGAGGTTGTTGAGTGCTTCGGCATACATCAGCAGTATATCGGCATAGCGGATAATCCCGTAAGCCTTGGGCATACGCCGGTTGTTGTCGCCGTTCCATGCATCCTGAGGATGGATAAATTTTTTAATGACATATCCGGTTGGCGGATAATTCAGCGGGTCGGTAGAGGTATTTTTTCCGTTGTTACCATCGAAAAGATACGATATGTCACGCGTCACCGTAGAGGTAGTGGAAGCCAGCGGCCAGTAGCAATTGGTATATCCTATACAGGCATAAAATCGCATTTCGCGGTTGATATACATATTGAAGACATTGGCATTGAGCCGGTATTCCGAGAAATTTTCCATTTGCGCCGAGAAACCTGACTCGGAATAGGGATATTCAGGGCTGGAATTATTGATGTTGCGCCCGTCAAACATCCTGAAAGCGTCTACTACCTTTTGGGTAACCGACATTCCGTTCCATCCTCCGTTCGTATTCGGGAAAGCCATCTGGGTATTAGCAGAAAGTGTCGAACTTGTTTTTCCCCACACATATTCCGGATTGGTGGCAGCTACTGCTTCGCCGGTAAACATTTCGGAATAGGATTTGAAATGGTCGATCCCTGCAGCGCCTCCATCCATCCAGTGTTTATAGTAGTCGGGATCGGTCGTTACGTTGGTTGGCATCGGTTTTGTTGCCGAATAAGCCTGCACAGTATACAGTTTATATTTATCCATATCTATAATCCTTTTGGCGGCGGCGGCAGCCAAAGCCCAGCGGCGTTCGTCATACGTCTGAGATACATACTGCACTCCGTCTGATTTGCGCCTCCAAGCGCCGAAAACCGACCGTGCTGTCTCGCCACCGTTGTACAACGGACTGGCATGATACAAGCGCAACCTTGCAATCAAGCCGTAAGCGGCGCCTTTGGTAGGCAGACCAAAATTCATAATAGGAACATCAGAATCTAAATACCTTGAAGCCTCTTCCAATTCGGAACAAATATATTCCACTGCTTCATCGTAGGTGCAACGACCCCGGTTATAGAATTCCAACATTTCGTTGTTATCTATCACGTCATCACCTACCAGAATCGGAGGACCCTGATTCAGCAGTATGTTGTAGTAAGCATAAGCCCTCATAAACTTGGCGTTACCAATAATTTTGAACTTTTCAACAGTAGTCATATCCAGCGCTTCGTCAATACGGCTTAGAAGGGTATTGCACTTGCGGATTACGATATACATATTTCTCCAAACATTGAGCGATCCCATACTGGAAGCAGATATTTCGTTCAATACAAAAGCCATTCCGTTATAGCCGTGTTGCGTCCCCATAGCAGTAAACGCCTCGTCGGTCGCTAACGGACCGGGCGTAGAAGCGTTTTGCAACAGCGAACCCTCGTCGTTAAAATAATTGGGAATAGCCCAAAGGTATGCCTCCACATTGCGCTTTTCGGCAAATACGGAATCTAATTTCAGTTCATCGCTGAAATATTTATCGATACTCAGAAAATCCTTGCACGAACTGAACAGGATTGTCAAGAGAATCAAAATATGAATTATTTTTTTCATTTTCTTCTTATAATTAAATGATTACATGTAAATATAAACCTGCAAAGCGTAAGAGGCAGGGATCGGGTATACATTTCCGTTATAAATGGCTTGTTCAGGGGCAAATATTTTTATTTTATCCCATACAAACAAGTCCCTTCCAATAAATTGTACATCAACAGACGCAACTTTGAGTTTTCGCAAAAAATTATTTCTAAAATTGTAATTGACAGTGATCTCCTTCAGGCGGAGGTATCGTGAATTACTCTTGTAAAAATCGGATAATTGCGTATTGTTGTTGTTCCGTCCATAGTACAGTCGCGGGAAGAGTGCGTTCGGATTTTCTGCTAAAGCAGGGTCTATACCGTTTGCCAGGGCGTAGTCCATCGGAATCCAGCGGTTATGCGGATCATTTGCTAAGGTCAATATGTTACTCAACTGACCGTTGTTAAATGGCAGATAGCCGGTACCGTTCAATCCATGGTCTGGAGCCCAATAACCTACGTGAAAAATGTCTGTATTGCCCGTACCTGTGAACAAACAACCCACGGTTAATTGCTTATACCTGTATTCGCCTCCGAAACCATACATCAGCTTAGGTATGTGGTTGAATCCCAGTGGTACCATGTCGTCTTCATCAATCCGTCCATCGCCATTCACGTCGCGGTATTTGATGTCGCCGGGCATCACTGCTCCAAACGTCTGAATCGGGCTGGTTTCAATATCATGTTCATCTTTGAAAAGGCCTAAAGCCTGGTATCCTCTGACAGCGTTTAAAGGATATCCTCCCAATTCCTGGTAAGGATATTTAGGATTGGCTTCTTCCCAATCGACCACATTGTTTTTAGCGTAGGTATAATTTCCTCTTATGGTGAAACTCATGTCTTTACCGAGTTCGTGAAGGTAACTTATATTTCCGTCCGAGCCGTAACTTCTCATTTTACCTACGTTGCCATATGGCATGTTCACTAATCCTGCATATTGAGGCACCTGCACACGTTCCATGAAAATACCTTCGCGTACATCGTTGAATATATCTGCAACAAACGACAGCCGATTTTTCAGAAAACCGCCTTCAACACCCAAGTTGGCTTTGGTAGCCCTTTCCCATTCGAGATTATCGGCGCCTATGGAAGACTCCGTAATGGCACGCACCGATGAAGCTCCCCAAGGGTTGTTAGTGAAGGAAGACACGGTGGTTAAATAGGGAAAGCGGCGGTTTGATATGCGGTCGTTACCTACTGTTCCATACGAACCTCTGATTTTAAACAGGTGCACATAAGGCATTTTTTCTTGCACAAAATTGTAACTCGACAACACCCATCCCAAGGCTAACGAAGGGAAAAAGCCATATTGACGTCCCGGCTGAAAATTTTCCGATCCGGTGAAACCGAAGTTAAAGTCAATCATATAGGTATCATTATACCCATAGTTTACTCTTCCCGATAAGTTCTGATACCTTTTAGGAATTGCGCTAAGGTTGGATAGCCCTTCGCTTGCTTTTTTCTCGTCGCTCATATATCCATGTACAAGCCCGCCTATACGGTGGACATCTGCCAACAGCCTTTCGTAGGTCAGCGTGCTTTCTAAATAGTATTTACGATACTGATTCGTCCCATATCCATACATGATGTTTTGTTCCGGGACCCTGAGAATCGTGACTAAATCGCCTTTAGTATCACGGTCGACAGCCTGATAAAGCGGCGGTTGTAAAAGACGCGTTTCCTGAAACATACTGTTGATATCGTATGATCCCTGTATTCTGAGTTTCAGTCCTTTGATCAGGCTTGAAAAATCCTGATTCAGCGCTAACGTGGCTTTTCCTTTATAGGTCTGGTCTGATCGCCGGCCCATGTGATTGATTTGCACAGTAGGAGATATCAGACTGGCATTACCCACAGCGGGGTATTGTCCGTTGGAATACCGGGTAGGTAATAACAGCGGATTGAGTTGCGCCTGTGCCTGCCAAATCATATCCGTATTGGCTACGCCCGGGTTGTTTGTTACCGACAGGAATCCGTCCGAGCCGAAATAAAGATTGGTAGAAGGCGACAACTCCAGGTCGAGATTGAGTCGGTAATTGTAGGTATTGTAACCTGCATTGGAGGAATACAAACTTTTTTTGTCATAGTTATAAGCGGCATCTTCTTTGCTTCCGCCCAAGCTGACAAAATATTTCGCTACTTGCGCTCCACCGTTAGCGCTTATATAATAGTTCTGTTTCCAGGAGTTTCGCCGCAGGATTTCATCCTGCCAACTGACGTCGGGATACATATCGCGGTCTGAGCCATCCTTGATGATGTCTAATTCAACAGGGCTATATACGGGGATATCGCCACGCACCTGTGTTGCTTCATTGACCAACAGGGCATAATCGTAGGCGCGCAGGTATTGGGGAACCCGGGTCAGGTGCGACAATGTAGTGCTGACACGGCCAGTGATCGACAATTTACCTGTTTGTCCTCTTTTGGTGGTGATCAAGACAACGCCATTAGCTCCGCGCACACCGTACACGGCTGTTGCCGAGGCGTCTTTCAACACCGAAAAGCTTTCGATGTCGGCAGGGTCGATGGCGTTTATATCGCCTTCCAAACCGTCTATCAGTACCAAGGCGCTGGCATTGGCGCCGAAGGTGCCTATACCCCGAATCCAGAATTCCGAAATATTTTTTCCCGGTTCGCCGCTGGTTTGCAGCGAAACGACACCTGCAATACGCCCACCCAAAAGGTTGGCAACTGAGGCTACCGGCACCTGAAGGTCTTTCGTATCTACGGAGGAAATGGCAGCGATCGACGATATTCTACGGGTAGTTTGTCCGAAAGCGGTAACAACCACTTCTTCCAATTCCCGCGTGTCCGTAACAAACCTGATTTCTAAGTTTTGCTTTTCTTCCGTAACCATGAATTCGATTTTTTCGTAACCTATGTAGGTGAATACAATCACTTCGCCGCGATCTGCTCTGATTGTAAACTCTCCGTTGACGTCGGTGGTGGTACCCACCGACACCCTGTTTTTCAGGTAGGCGGTAACTCCCGGCAGCGTTTCTCCGGTTTCATCATATACTGTTCCTTTGATTGTATAGGTTTGCTGTTGTGCCGAAAGCGTAAAAACTGTCAGCAACAATATCCACAGCATACATACAGAACGCCGTGTAATATTTTTAAATTTCATTCTATTCATTAGATATGTATTATGCGTTTTACACTAATTAACCGACAGTTTTCTGAGACGTGAGTTGCCGCGGTCGGCCACATATATAGAACCGTCCGGAGCGATGGCAATACCTGTCGGACTGTCGAAGAGCGCTTCGTCTCGGGTTCCATCTTTCCATCCCCTCGTGCCCGGTATGCCCAATACGGTTTCTACCTGGTTTTCGGGTGTAATTCTCCGGATACAGTGATTGTCGCAATCAGCGATATAAATAAATCCATCTGCATCGCAAAAAATCTGTCCCATCCGTCCGAACTGCGCTGTGGCTAAAGGTCCGTCGCGGTGTCCTCCTCCTGTGGAAGGACTGCTGATCCGTTGCATCGTTGATTGAACAGCTTCTCTCGCTGCGGCAGGGTCGGTGGCCTCTAAATCTTTACCGGCAGATACATCAACGGTAACAATACTTCTGGTAAAGGGTCCTGCATTCCCCCAGAAAGACATATAAAGAATATTTGGTTCGCCGGGGCGGAACGTTAACCCGTAACTGTCACCCTGTTCGGAAGTCGCAATAATGTATGCTTCATAAGTAATTTGGTCGATTCTTACGATAGGCCCATGATACCACCGTACATAAAGGTAACCATCCGTCGGGTTCACCACCATACAGTGTTTCCATCCTTGCGAATCGTGCGGTCGACCGTTCGTGAATATCATTTCTCTTTGTCGTGGCGCCCAGTATTCATTGGGGTTAGCCGTGATAAAACCGCCAAGGGTTGATTCTATTGATACAGACACGATGCCGGTTTCAGGGTCGGCACAGGGTACATTGGTTTCTCCACGTGTCGTCCTCAGGCGCGTAAAGATATCTTCTTCCTCATTGAGGCGACAAAAATAACAATTATCACGATTGTCATCCTGGCGCCAATTCGATATAAAAACATTCCCCTGGTCGTCGCAACAAATGTATCGCGGTTGCAGAATAGCGCTGGCCAATGGCCCTTCCTGAAAACCTACCTGATCGCCATTGCCTGCGACCGTAGTTACGGTAATCGACTCTTCGTACATAAAAATTTTGTCATAGACCAATGAGTCCTTGTCATTTATGACTACCGAAATCACACACTCGTTACCCGGTAGTCTCGGCGCCATGACATACATACGATCTACAGTTCCGCCAATAACCGGTGCGCGGCGTTGATTGAAATACACTCTCACTTGTTCGGGATCGGTAGGAAGGTTGGTGCCTGAGAGCATCACCTTTTCCTTAAATTTCCCTTCTACAGGATAAAAACTGCTAAGGGTAGTAGTCTTTGTGGGATCATACGCTTTTCCGGTATCCTCAGCATCGTCTCCACACGAAACAGCTAAAACCGTCCATGCGCACAAGCAGATGCCAATAATTACTTTTTGAAAGTAATTTAAAAGCTTTACCCCTCCTTTAAAATTGAAAAAATTCATAAAAAGTTAAATTTAAAGTTATTACTAAAGTTTAATCTAAAAAAATCCATAAAACCACACCCTACGTTTCTACCACTATTTCACTTAGTTGATGCAGGCTTCGTCCCGTATAAATGGAGCCAGCATGATCAGGATATATGAAGTAAGTATCTTTATTGTAAGATATCATATCTTGAAAGAATTTAGGGATACAGGCTAACAATATTCTACATTTTATTTATTCAATTTTTTAACGTCACTACATCCGCCATCTCAATCAGAGACCTGACTTTAACTTCCTTTCGTACATCAGAAATATCGTCAGTTTTAAAGGTACTACTTATTAAAACACTAAAAACATCACTCTTAATTTAATACAAAGTACATGCATACTTTTCAAATTTCCAAATAATTTAAGTTAAATTATGTTAAAAAATGTTTTTTTATTTTTGTAACACGACACAAACCAAAACTGATACTACTGTTTGTATGTCTAATACGTCGCCCAATATATTCCTGTTATACAATCCTTTGTAAATATAATGCAGAAAATCGTATTTTAGTATTTAATTTCTAAAAATACTGCTATTTAATAATATAACGAAACTAATCGCCTCCTTTATTGATTAAAGGTGAGGCGAGTAGTAACCTTCAAATGTATTCTATTCCCCTTTATACGTCATATTAGCGATTGCAACGGGAATGGTATTGCCTTTTTGAATTTCTTCAACGGCTCGTTTAACCAAGGGGTCGTTACTCAAAATTAATGAAAAATACGCTTCTTCTCCAAAAAAGTTCAGTAAAATATGGGCATAAGTCATATTCATAATGTGATTTGCCGAGATGTTAATCAGAGAAGATCTTCGTTTAATTCCTTTGGTTTCCGCAAATTGAACAACATCATAAAGCGATACCTGTTTCTTTAAATATTGAAGCATATCATCACTGTTCGTGAAGGTTTTCAACAGGCTGCGATTGGCATCGGAAAATTCAAAAGCGTATTGATAAAAAATCCCCTTACTCTCCATATACAAGAAATAAGAAGTAAGTTCCGCTGTATCGAGCGGGACAAAAATGTCGGGCATAATGCCGCCGCCGCCATACACTTCCCGCCCATTTAATGTGGTATAAATATGCGTAGTGTCCAAAACAATACTGTCTTTATATAAACCTTCTCCCGCAGATAAACGGTCGAACCATTCCTGATTGTATTCGTCCGTTTTTCCCATTTCATATCTGCGTTGAATGTTTCTTCCGGAGGGGGTAAAATAACGGGCGGTGGTCAGCCGCACCGCCGATCCGTCGGACAATTCTATTTGATTTTGTACCAATCCCTTACCAAATGAACGACGGCCGATAACCAATCCCCTGTCGTTGTCCTGAATAGCTCCTGCAATAATTTCGCTGGCAGAGGCGGATAGCTGATCCATCAGAATTACCATTTGTTTATCTTGTAGTGTACCCAATCCATTTGCCGTTACATATTCTCTCAGAAAAGATTTTCCTTCTATGTAAACAATGGTTTTTCCTTTGGATAAAAATTCATTGCAAATCTGAACAGCCGCATCAAACGAACCACCTTTATTCATCCGCAAATCAATGATAAACGACTTACATCCCTTGTTCAACAAAATAGCCATCGCACGGATAAATTCGTCATAGGTGGTGTTCGTAAACGTATCATAAATTTTAATGATGCCGATGCCTTCAGCGACTTCAAAGGCTGTTTTAACGGAAGTGACGGGAACATAAGAACGAACGATGGTATATTCTTTCAAGTCATCAACTCCTACCCGCACAATACTTAATTTAACCGTTGTTCCTACTTTTCCGTGAATGATTTCCGGTATTTTTTCTTCGGGAAAATGATTTCCTGCGATTGAGGTTTCATCAATCGCAACAATCCGGTCGCCGGCTAACAAACCCGCTTGTTCGGCAGGCCCTCCGGGTAAAACACTGTTGATAACCAAGGTATCCAAATGAAAAATATAATTGATGCCGACTCCCGTAAAATGGCCGTCCATATTTTCGTTGAGAATTTCCAAATTATCGACAGGAATATAATTGGAATGGGGATCCAATTCATCAACTATTTTTGTAATGGCGCTTTCCAGCATACTTTTCATATCAACATCGTCCACATATTCCTCATTGATAATATCAAGGAGCAGATCAATTTTATTTCCTTTTTTGAAAATCGGAATACGCGACAAGGATTTATCTGAACTGAAATTGCCAATTAAAAAACCGACAATCAAAGCAAGTAAAACAAGTACGACAAGTAATGCTATTTTTTTAGGATTCATAAATCTGAAACCATAATTTTAATCCAACTCTTCTTTTCCGATATACACAACATCAATTTTTGCCCTTTCCAACAACTCAATTCCTTCCGTTAAACGATATTTTTCGGAATAGACGATCCGCTTAATCCCTGCTTGAATAATCAACTTTGCACATTCGATACAAGGCGATGCGGTTACATACAAGGTAGCATCCTTGCTGTTGTTGTTTGAGCAGGCAATTTTTGTAATGGCATTTGCTTCGGCGTGCAACACGTATGCTTTCGTTTGTCCGTCTTCGTCTTCGCAAACATTCTCAAATCCACACGGCGTTCCGTTGTATCCGTCCGAAATAATCATCTTGTCTTTGACGATGAGTGCGCCGACTTGTCTGCGCTTGCAATAGGAATTTTCCGCCCAAATTGCCGCCATACGAAGGTAACGCTTATCTAATGCCTTTTGTTTTTCACTCAGCATAATTATACCTGTGCTTTATCAGACCGCAAAGTTAGCATAAAATCCCCAATTATACATAAACGGATAAAAATTATACTGGATTGCTTCGCTCCGCTCGCAATGACGTGGTAGTGTCAAAGATTTATATACGTCATTGCGAACTGCGTAAGCAGTGAAGCAATCGATAGAATTTATAGGGGAAATGTACAAAAAAAGCAAATATACAGGAGCAAACATATTTATTTTTTTGACGAATAATAATATTATTCTTGCAATATCTAGTAATCTAAACTTAACAATGTCAATTAAAAAAGGGAAGATTATATATTCACCGTAAAAAGAATATTATGAAAAGGACAGGAATCAATATACCGATTATTAAATACCATTTTCCGGAACCGGCAAGCCCTCTTTTGCCTTTCACAATAAACAATCCGGTTATTGCTAACAGGATGAGAGAGCCGGCGAAAACATCGGCTACCCAGTTCCATCCTTTCACCTTGTTGTAGTGAAGGCGGTTGATCCAATAGATAAAGGCGCGTTTTTTATGTGTTTCATAGTCTAAATATCCGTTGGCAGCGTTATATACTCCTATACCTCCATCTAAAAACAAGCGCGAATGGTACTCATCAATTCGCAATATCCTTTTCAGATTCGGTAAGTTCTTATCTGCTTGCCAAGCGGCAGATAATTCATCGTGGGTCATATTCGCCGGAAGTTGAATAACATTCGCTTCCGTACGAAAAGCCGGATCTTTCCCATTCATGTGATTGAGAAAGATACCGGAAATTCCATATACCAACGAGATACCCACCATTAAAAAACCCAAGTCTCGATGGATAATGCGCAAGATACGCGTTAGTTTCATTCTAATCCAATATATCGAAACTCAAACCATCCATGTAATAAACAACATAGTAGTCTTTGTCATGCTCCTTCATCCATTGGCGCATATCGCTGATATTGCTCAATTCGGCAGCACAAGATTCGGCATCGCCTCCTTCTTCCTTTACCTGATTTACATTTTTTTCCCTTTCATCGATGTATTCCTGACTCAGGCGATTTTCCTTGAGAATACCGGTAATTGCCAACTTGGAACCTATTAGTTCACTGTCGAAACTGCCGATTTCACCTTTTGCCTCTACCCGCAGGGATACTGCTTGAGATTCGCCTACAATAAAACAACGTTGACCGGAATGTACACAAGTGTGCGTAACATAACCTACTACTGTCAACGTTTTATCTAACTCCTTGTCAGCTATGGCTAAGAGATTGTCTAACTCAAAAGCAGTTTGTACTTCAGTTGGAGTTTCAGACTGTTTTTTGTTATTACTGTTGCATGAAAATAATATCAACGATAACACTGCTAAAAAAAAGATTTGTTTCATTGTCGTAAAAAATAAAATTATGCCGCAAAGATAGCATAAAACCGACAATTATATACACAAACGGATAAAAATTTTTCTGGATTGCTTCGCTTCGCTCGCAATGACGATAATTCTTTGACACTGCTACGTCATTGCGAGCGAAGCGAAGCAATCTATAGAATTTATAGGGGAAAAGTACGAGAAAATCCTAATATTCCCAAGTGTGTTATTAACCAACCAATGTTTTTTTATTAATTCCAAGGAGTACAGTGATTTAAACCCTTCTTGTCGGCGAGCAAGTTGAAAATTAAAAAAAAACAGTCCGATTTGCAACAAATTATTGAAAATATTTTGTGATTGAAAAACTTTACTTTATCTTTGCAGCCCGAAATAAATTAAAAAATAAGAACTTAAAAATTTAATTGTCAAAAAGAATTATGATTATTGTTCCATTAAAGGAAGGCGAGAACATCGAGAGAGCCTTAAAAAAATTCAAAAGAAAATTTGAGAAAACAGGTGTTACGAAAGAACTCCGTAGAAGACAAGCTTTTGCAAAACCCTCCGTAGAAAAAGGAAAACAAAAAATTCACGCAGTTTACGTACAAAAACTACAACAGGCGGAAGAATAACACATAAAATATACGCTGTCGAATGAGAGAAATAAAAAAAATGTTATTTTTCTTTCATTTTTTTCATTGTTTCCGTTTTTTTTATTATCTTCGTTGCATAAATTACAGAAGATATGTTTATCGAATCATTTTTACGATACCTTCGATACGAGAAAAATTATTCTTCTCATACGGTAGAATCGTATTCGAATGATTTGTTTCAGTTTAAAACCTTTGTTTCCGGCGGTGAAACGTTCGACCCTATAGCAATCGATTCGGTATGGGTTCGCCGTTGGATGGTTTCGCTGATGGACGAAGGCTACTCTTCTTTATCGGTCAATCGAAAATTGAGTTCTTTAAAATCTTTTTTTAAGTATTTATGTAAGTACAAACACATTGAAACCAGTCCGGTGAAAGGCTTACGTGGTCCAAAGGTGAACAAACCGCTCCCTCATTTTGTGAAAGATTTAGAGATGAACAAATTATTTACGGAGTGGGACGGCGACGATGCCTTTGAAGGCGAACGGGACAAAGCCATTTTGGACGTTTTTTACACCACCGGTATCCGCTGTGCAGAATTGGTCGGATTGAAAAACGAAGACGTGGATTTTCATGCGAAACTAATCAAAGTAACCGGAAAAAGAGACAAGCAACGGCTGATTCCCTTTTCCGACAACTTAAAAGATATTATGCAATCCTATATATATATAAGGGATGAAACCATAGATTTTCCCGCAGACAATGCCTTTTTTGTCCGTAAAAACGGGAAAAAACTGTCTAATTCAGTTGTATATACGATTGTCAACAAACGATTATCGGACATTCCGAATCTATCGAAAAGAAGCCCTCATATATTGAGGCACACATTTGCGACAAGTATGCTGAACAACGGTGCGGATTTAAATGCCGTCAAAGAATTGCTGGGACACGCAAGCCTTTCCTCTACCGAAGTTTACACCCATACTACCTTTGAAGAATTAAAAAAAGTGTATCACAGGGCTCATCCGAGAGCCTAAAAAAGAAGTTTTTTATGGAAATTACTATTCAAGCCATTCATTTTGAAGCCAGTGAGAAGTTAGAAACTTTTATTCAAAAAAAAGTTAGCCGTCTATCCAAATTCAACGATGATGCCGACAGGGCAGACGTAACTTTGAAAGTAGTCAAACCGGAAACAAACGATAACAAAGATGCTTCGATCCGGTTGCATTTATCCGGTACGGAATTATTTGCTCAAGAAATCGCCGATAGTTTTGAAGAAGCGATCGACAAATGCGTAGAAAAATTAGAGCGTCAAGTATTGAAACACAAAGAAAAACAACGAGCCAAAAAATAAACATACAACCCTTTGTAAATACAGGTATATTCAGCCAAAATATTTTTTTTATTAAAAAAAGACGGAATATTTTGGTCATTCAAAAAATAATTCCTAAATTTGCACCCGCTTTGGAATTTCGGGTGGTAAAAACAGCCGATTTTTGATGCGGTTTAAGGGCAGTTACCAGAGTGGCCAAATGGGTCTGACTGTAACTCAGATGACGTACGTCTTCGGTGGTTCGAATCCATCACTGCCCACAGATAATTAAGAGTTAAAAATTAAGAATTATATTTAGAGTAAAATAATAATTCGTAATTGAAATTGCGGAAGTAGCTCAGTCGATAGAGCATTAGCCTTCCAAGCTGAGGGTCGCGGGTTTGAGTCCCGTCTTCCGCTCTTTTATTTGCCTGTGTAGCTCAGCGGTAGAGCACTTCCTTGGTAAGGAAGAGGTCCCGAGTTCAAGTCTCGGCACCGGCTCATAGCAAAAGAGAAACAGAGGGTAAGAAATAATATATTCATTCAAAATAAAGAACATCTAAATTATGGCAAAAGAACATTTTAACCGATCGAAACCGCACGTTAACATCGGTACAATCGGTCACGTTGACCACGGTAAAACAACATTAACTGCTGCTATTACTACCGTATTAGCGAAGAAAGGTCTTTCGGAAGTACGCTCTTTCGACTCAATTGATAACGCTCCGGAAGAAAAAGAAAGAGGTATTACGATTAATACCGCTCACGTTGAATATGAAACCGCTAATCGTCACTATGCACACGTAGACTGTCCGGGTCACGCCGACTACGTGAAGAATATGGTTACCGGTGCTGCTCAAATGGACGGCGCTATCATCGTAGTTGCCGCAACAGATGGTCCTATGCCTCAAACACGTGAACACATCCTTTTGGCTCGTCAGGTGAACGTTCCTAAATTGGTTGTTTTCATGAACAAGGTTGACATCGTGGACGATCCCGAAATGTTGGAACTCGTTGAAATGGAAATGCGCGAATTGCTCAGCTTCTATGAATTCGACGGCGACAATACACCGGTTATCCAAGGTTCCGCTTTGGGTGGATTGAACGGTATTCCTGAATGGGAAGACAAAATCGTTGAATTGATGGACGCTGTAGATACTTGGATTCCGCTGCCTCCGCGCGATGTGGACAAACCATTCCTGATGCCGGTTGAAGACGTGTTCTCTATCACCGGTCGTGGTACGGTTGCTACCGGTCGTATCGAAACTGGTATCATCAGAACCGGCGAAGAAGTTCAAATCATCGGTTTGGGAGCAGAAGCAAGAAAATCGGTGGTTACCGGAGTTGAAATGTTCCGTAAGATCCTCGACGAAGGTCAAGCCGGCGATAACGTAGGTCTGTTGCTTCGCGGTATCGACAAAGACGAAGTGAAACGCGGTATGGTTATCACGCACCCGAACAAGGTGAAACCTTATACCAAATTCAAAGCTTCGATCTATGTACTGAAGAAAGAAGAAGGTGGACGTCATACGCCGTTCCACAACAAATATCGTCCGCAGTTCTATATTCGTACCTTGGATGTTACGGGTGAAATCATGCTTCCGGAAGGAACTGAAATGGTAATGCCGGGCGACAACTTGGAAATTATCGTAGAATTGATCTATCCGGTAGCTTGTTCCGAAGGTTTGCGTTTCGCAATCCGCGAAGGCGGCCGTACCGTTGGTTCCGGTCAGATTACGGAAATCATCGAGTAAAACTAAAAACTAAAAGATAAAAACTAAAAGTTCTTTTAGCTTTTAGTTTTTAACTTTTAGTTTAATACACGGGTTTAGCTCAGTTGGTAGAGCGACGGTCTCCAAAACCGTAGGTCGAGAGTTCGAGCCTTTCAACCCGTGCTTTGACATATAAAGATCGATAATAATATAATGAATAAAATTATTAATTACATTAAAGAATCTTATAACGAACTTGTACATAAGGTGTCTTGGCCTACTCAACAGGAATTAACAAGTAGTACGATCGTCGTAATGACTGCTTCCCTTATCATGGCGGTTGTGCTGTTTGCTATTGATTTTAGTTTTAAGTCCACTGTTCAATTCTTTTTACGGTAAAATCTTTTAATTAAAAAGATGTCTGAAATAGAAAAGAAATTTTATGTTCTGCGCGCTGTTAGCGGTAAAGAAAATAAAGTAAAAGAGTATCTTGAAGCTGAAATCAAAAACTCGGACTTGAAAAATTATATTTCGCAAGTCCTGATTCCTACCGAGAAAGTCTTTCAACAGCGTAACGGAAAGAAAGTGCTGAAAGAACGCGCTTACCTTCCCGGCTACATCATTGTTGAAGCGGCTTTGGTGGGTGAGGTTGTGCACTTCCTTAAAAACGTCAATTATGTGATTGGATTTCTCGGAGGAAACAAGCCGGTTCCACTGCGTGCGTCCGAAGTAAGCCGGATTCTCGGCACGGTGGATGAATTGCAGGAACAACCGGAAGAATTCGATGTTCAATACTATGTTGGCGAAACGGTTAAAGTAACCTTTGGCCCGTTCAACGGTTTCCATGGAGAGATTAAAGAAATCAATCCGGAAAAGAAAAAACTGATTGTACTTGTCAAAATCTTTGGCCGTGGAACTCCCCTTGAATTGGGGTATTTACAAGTGGAAAAAGAATAATGAGATTAGGTTACGCTCTTCCAATGTTCTTTTCAAAGGCGGAATTCTAATTATTTAGAATCTCCAAAGAAGTGTTTATAAATTAAATTTTTAACAAATGGCAAAAGAAATTGCTGGACAGCTAAAATTACAAATCAAAGGAGGAGCTGCAAATCCTTCTCCACCGGTTGGTCCCGCTTTGGGATCAAAAGGGATAAACATTATGGAGTTTTGCAAGCAATTTAATGCCAGAACTCAAGACAAAGCCGGTAAAGTATTGCCTGTGGTAATCACTTATTATGCCGACAAGTCTTTCGATTTTGTCGTAAAAAATCCGCCGGTAGCGATCCAATTATTGGAAGCTTCCAAACAAAAAGGCGGATCGGCAGAGCCTAACCGTAAAAAAGTGGGCGAAATCACTTGGGAACAAGTGCAATTGATTGCCGAAGACAAAATGTCCGACTTAAATTGTTTCTCGCTCGAAGCCGCCATGAAAATGGTAGCCGGAACAGCTCGAAGCATGGGTATAACGGTAAAAGGGGCATTCCCTGCAAACAATTAAAACTTCAATGAGATATGAGTAAACTGACAAAAAATCAAAAGTTGGCTTTAAGCAAAGTTGAAGCAGGGAAGACATATACACTGAAAGAAGCAACTGCTTTGGTGAAAGAAATTTCTACCACCAAATTCGATGCTTCCGTCGATATAGACGTTCGTCTCGGTGTTGATCCCCGTAAGGCTAACCAAATGGTACGGGGCGTAGTTTCACTGCCTCACGGAACCGGTAAGCAGGTTAGGGTTCTCGCATTAGTTACTCCCGATCAGGAAACTGCAGCGAAAGAAGCAGGAGCCGATCATGTAGGACTTGATGAGTATATTGATAAAATAAAAGGCGGTTGGACGGATATCGACGTGATAATCACTCAACCTGCTATCATGGGTAAAATTGGCGCCTTAGGTAGAGTGTTGGGTCCTCGCGGCTTGATGCCTAACCCCAAAAGCGGTACGGTTACCAATGATGTGGCTACGGCTGTGAAAGAAGTAAAACAAGGCAAAATCGACTTCAAAGTAGATAAAGCCGGTATTGTGCATACTTCCGTTGGAAAAGTTTCCTTCGCTCCGGAACAACTTCGCGACAATGCGAAAGAATTTGTGGCTACGCTTATCAAGTTAAAACCTACTGCGGCTAAAGGTACGTATGTTAAAAGCATTTATCTTTCAAGTACGATGAGTCCGGGTCTTAAAATTGATCCCAAATCGGTAGATGAAAATTAAAAAAGATTGAATTATGAGAAAGGAAGATAAAACCGCTGTTATAGAACAGATTATTGCTACTGTTGGTGAATACACTAACTTCTATATGACGGATATTGCTACATTGAACGCAGCAAAAACCAGCACATTGAGAAGGGAATGTCACAAACAGGATATTAAATTGGTCGTTGTCAAAAACACCCTGTTTAAGAAAGCATTAGAAAAAATAGAAGGAGATTATTCCGCATTGGAACCCGCTTTGAAAGGAAATACGGCTATTATGTTTTCGAACAATGCCAACAGCCCTGCAAAGCTCATCAAAACATTTGCGAAAGGGACGAATATCCCCGCTTTGAAAGCCGCTTATGTTCAGGAAAGTTTCTATGTTGGGGCTGAAAACCTTGATCTATTGGTTTCTATCAAGAGCAAAAATGAACTCATCGGCGACGTTATTGCCTTGCTGCAATCGCCGGCGAAGAATGTTATTTCTGCGCTTCAATCGGGTGGACAAACTATTCACGGAGTGTTAAAAACACTCGCAGAGAGATAATTATTAAAACAAAAAACAAACATTTAAAATCATATTAATTATGGCAGATTTAAAAGCTTTTGCTGAACAATTAGTAAACTTAACCGTAAAGGAAGTAAACGAACTCGCTGAAATTTTGAAATCGGAATATGGTATTGAACCTGCTGCCGCAGCCGTTGCTGTTGCTGCCGGTCCTGCTGCCGGTCCTGTAGAAGAAAAAGAAGAAAAAACATCTTTCGATGTAGTTCTTAAAAGCATAGGAGCAAACAAATTAGCACTCGTTAAAGCAGTTAAGGAATTAACAGGTCTTGGTCTGAAAGAAGCGAAAGACATCGTTGATAGCGCTCCGGCGCCAATCAAAGAAGGTGTTTCTAAAGACGAAGCTGAAGCATTAAAGAAATCCTTAGAAGAAGCCGGCGCTGAAGTTGAACTTAAATAATGCTTGCTCAATTCTCTTAATGAGGAGATGAAAATAATGAAAGAATGAAAAAAATCACACTTTTTCGTTGCTTTCATTATTTTCGTTTTCTTTGTTGCTTTCATTTTTTCATTTATTTAAGTCCCAAATTCCGCCTCAATGTCTTCAACAACAAATAATCAAAGAATCAATTTCGCTTCGATAAAAAAACCGCTTGCATATCCGGATTTTCTCGAAGTACAATTAAAGTCTTTTCAAGACTTTTTGCAGTTAGATACTCCTCCGGAAAAGAGAAAAAATGAGGGATTGTATAAAGTGTTTGCGGAAAACTTTCCGATTGCAGACACACGCAATAACTTTATTCTCGAATTTTTGGACTACTATATTGATCCGCCGCGCTATACCATAGAAGAATGTATCGAACGCGGACTGACCTATAGCGTTCCGCTGAAAGCCAAATTAAAACTGTATTGTACGGACGCTGACCATGAAGATTTCGACACCGTCATTCAAGATGTTTATTTGGGCCCCATACCCTATATGACGGAAAAAGGAACCTTTGTAATCAATGGGGCTGAACGCGTAGTCGTTTCCCAATTACATCGTTCCCCGGGCGTATTTTTCGGACAGAGCACACACTCCAACGGAACCAAGTTGTATTCTGCCCGCATCATTCCTTTCAAAGGCTCGTGGATTGAGTTTGCGACCGATATAAACAATGTAATGTATGCTTATATCGACCGTAAAAAGAAATTGCCTGTAACTACGCTGTTAAGAGCTATCGGCTTTGAAAGCGATAAAGATATATTGGAGATATTCAATTTAGCAGAAGAGATAAAGGTAAATAAAACCAATCTCCACAAAGCAGTCGGACGAAAATTGGCCGCCCGCGTTTTGAAAACCTGGGTGGAGGACTTCGTGGATGAAGATACCGGTGAAGTTGTATCTATCGAGCGAAACGAAGTATTGATCGACCGCGAAGTAGTGATTGAAAACCGCCATATTGAAGAAATTATGGATTCGGGCGTTCAAACAATACTCCTGCACCGCGAAGATCAAAACTTGTCGGATTACGCAATTATATACAATACTTTACAAAAAGACCCAAGCAACTCTGAACGGGACGCTGTCGTGTATATCTACCGTCAGTTGCGGAATGCCGACCCTGCCGATGATGCAAGTGCAAGGGAAGTCATTCAAAACTTATTCTTTTCAGAGAAGAGATACGACTTGGGCGAAGTGGGGCGTTACCGCATCAACAGAAAATTGAATTTAACAACTTCCGTTGATATTAAAGTCCTTACAAAAGAAGATATTATCGAGATTATCAAATATTTGATTGAATTGATTAACTCGAAAGCCAACGTGGACGATATCGACCATTTGAGCAATCGCCGCGTTCGCACGGTTGGCGAACAACTCTACAACCAGTTCGGCATCGGATTGGCACGTATGGCACGCACCATTCGCGAACGTATGAATGTCCGCGACAATGAAGTATTCACGCCGATTGACTTGATCAATGCGAAGACGATTTCTTCCGTAGTCAATTCTTTCTTTGGTACGAACGCTTTGTCGCAATTTATGGATCAGACCAATCCTTTGGCTGAAATCACACACAAACGCCGTATGTCGGCTTTAGGCCCCGGCGGTTTGTCACGCGAGAGAGCAGGTTTCGAGGTACGCGACGTACACTACACGCACTATGGCCGCCTTTGTCCGATTGAAACCCCCGAAGGTCCGAATATCGGATTGATTTCTTCGCTTTGCGTATATGCTAAAATCAATAATCTGGGTTTTATTGCAACGCCTTACCGGAAAGTAGAAGACTTGAAAGTAGATTTATCGCCGGATGGAATTACTTACTTTACCGCTGAAGAAGAAGAAAATAGAATTATAGCACAAGGGAATGCTCCTTTGAATGAAGAGGGTCACTTTATCAATACCCGCGTCAAAGCGCGCCAAGATGCCGATTATCCGATTGTTGAACCTGAAACGATTGAGTTAATGGACGTTTCTCCCACTCAAATCGCTTCGATCGCCGCATCGCTGATTCCTTTCTTGGAACACGATGATGCCAACCGCGCTTTGATGGGATCGAATATGATGCGTCAGGCAGTTCCTTTGTTGAATCCCGAAGCGCCAATCGTTGGAACAGGAATTGAAGGTCAACTGATTCAAGATTCCCGTACCCAAATTACCGCAGAAGGAAACGGAACAGTTATTTATGTAGATGCAACACGTATGGACATCGAATACGACCGAACGGAAGAAGAGAAATTTGTCAGTTTCGATTCGCCGGTTAAGTCGTATATCATACCTAAATTCAGAAAAACCAATCAAAACACCACGGTTGATTTACGCCCGCTCGTCAGAAAAGGCGACAGGGTGGGAAAAGACCAAATCTTGACGGAAGGTTTTTGCACCGAAGGTGGTGAATTGGCTTTGGGTAGAAATCTGAAAGTAGCATTTATGCCTTGGAAAGGATATAATTTCGAGGATGCTATCGTTATCAGCGAACGCGTAGTAAGGGAAGATATTTTTACTTCCGTACACGTTGATGAATATATTCTTGAAGTGCGCGAAACAAAACGCGGAATAGAAGAACTAACTTCCGATATCCCCAATGTCAGTGAAGATGCTACCCGCGACTTGGACGAAAATGGAATTATTCGTTTGGGAGCCAGAATAGAGCCGGGCGACATTTTAATCGGTAAAATCACGCCGAAAGGCGAATCCGATCCTTCCCCCGAAGAAAAATTGCTTCGCGCTATTTTCGGTGAAAAAGCCGGAGATGTGAAAGACGCTTCATTAAAGGCTTCTCCTTCGTTAAACGGTGTGGTTATCGGAAAAAATCTTTTCTCAAAAGCAGGCGTTAAACAGAAAAAATCGAAATTGAGCGATAAAGCGAAATTGCCGCAATTAGATGACGCATTCGACGATAAAGTAAGCGCTTTGAAAGAAATATTGATTGAAAAACTGTTAAGTCTGACGGAAGACAAAGTATCGCAAGGCGTTAAAGATTTTATGAATGTCGAATTAATTTCAAAAGGTTCGAAATTCACGAAAGCAGAATTAATGAAAATCGATTATGCAACCGTTCAAGTTTCCAAATGGACGACTGATACGCATAAAAACGAAATGATACGCGATGTGATCGTAAACTACTTGAAAAGATACAAAGAATTGGACGCCGAATTGAGGCGGCAAAAATTTGACTATACGATTGGCGACGAACTTCCCACCGGAATTGTTCAAATGGCTAAAGTCTATATTGCTAAAAAACGCAAGTTGCAAGTAGGGGACAAAATGGCGGGACGCCATGGAAACAAAGGGATTGTTTCGCGTATTGTCCGCGATGAAGATATGCCGTTCCTTGAAGACGGAACCAGAGTGGATATTGTTTTGAATCCGTTGGGTGTGCCTTCCCGTATGAACTTGGGACAGATTTTTGAAACTGTTTTGGGTTGGTCGGGACAGAATTTGGGCGTAAAATTTGCCACCCCAATTTTTGACGGCGCTTCTATTGACGATTTGAACGAATGGACGGATAAAGCAGGCGTTCCTCGATATGGTAAAACCTACTTGTATGACGGAGGAACCGGCGAACGCTTCGACCAGCCGGCTACGGTAGGCGTAATCTATATGCTGAAATTAGGCCATATGGTTGATGACAAGATGCACGCCCGTTCCATTGGGCCGTATTCTTTGATTACCCAACAGCCCTTGGGCGGTAAAGCACAATTTGGAGGTCAAAGGTTTGGGGAAATGGAAGTCTGGGCTTTGGAGGCATTCGGCGCTTCGTTTATCCTTCAGGAAATATTGACAATCAAATCCGACGACGTAGTCGGCCGTTCCAGAGCATACGAAGCAATCGTGAAAGGCGACCCGATGCCTGTTCCCGGAATACCGGAATCATTGAATGTATTACTGCACGAAATGAGAGGCTTAGGTTTGAGTATTGTATTAGAATAAAACTAAAAACTAAAAACTAAAAATGTTAAATCCTATAACTTTTAGTTCTTAGTTCTTAACTCAATAAGATTATGGCTTTCAGAAAAGAAATCAAGACAAAAATCAGTTTTTCCAAAATATCGATTGGCTTAGCATCTCCCGATGAAATACTCGGTCAATCCAGCGGGGAAGTTTTGAAACCCGAAACAATCAATTACCGTACCTACAAGCCCGAACGCGACGGTTTGTTCTGTGAACGGATTTTCGGACCTGTAAAGGATTACGAATGTCATTGCGGTAAATACAAACGCATTCGTTACAAGGGAATTGTTTGCGACCGCTGCGGAGTGGAAGTAACCGAAAAAAAGGTTCGCCGCGAACGAATGGGACACATTCATTTGGTAGTGCCGGTAGCACATATCTGGTATTTCCGCTCATTGCCGAATAAAATCGGTTATTTGTTGGGGTTGCCGACAAAAAAATTGGATTCGGTCATTTATTACGAACGTTATGTTGTTATCCAACCGGGAGCAGCGCCCGACCGGGCAGTTTACGACCTGCTGTCGGAAGAAGAATACATAGATATTATCGAAAATCTTCCGAAAAACAATCAGACATTGGAAGATAGCGACCCGAATAAATTTATCGCCAAAATGGGAGCAGAGGCTATCTACGACCTTTTGGAAAATTTGGATTTGGATGCATTGTCCTACGAACTTCGCCACAAGGCAAGCAACGATGCTTCTCAACAACGCAAAACCGAAGCCTTGAAACGGCTTCAAGTGGTGGAGTCGTTCCGTCAATCGAAAAGTAGAAACCGTCCCGAATGGATGATCGTGAAAGTAGTACCGGTCATTCCGCCCGAATTGCGTCCTTTGGTGCCTTTGGACGGAGGACGTTTTGCTACTTCCGATTTGAATGATTTATACCGCAGGGTAATCATTCGCAACAACCGCTTGAAACGCTTGATTGACATCAAAGCGCCGGAAGTGATTCTACGAAACGAAAAACGTATGCTTCAAGAGGCTGTCGATTCACTATTCGACAACTCCCGTAAATCCAGCGCCGTTAAAACCGATGCCAATCGTCCGTTGAAATCTTTGTCCGACAGTTTGAAAGGGAAACAGGGACGTTTCCGTCAAAACCTCTTGGGTAAACGTGTGGACTATTCTGCCCGTTCGGTTATCGTGGTCGGTCCCGAATTGAAAATGCACGAGTGCGGTATTCCTAAAAATATGGCTGCCGAACTGTATAAACCATTTATTATTCGCAAACTGATTGATAGAGGAATCGTAAAAACGGTTAAATCGGCAAAGAAAATTGTCGATCGGAAAGAACCGGTAGTTTGGGACATTTTGGAATACGTAATGAAAGGACACCCTGTATTACTGAACCGTGCTCCTACTCTGCACCGTTTGGGAATCCAAGCGTTCCAGCCCAAACTGATCGAAGGCAAGGCAATTCAGTTGCACCCCCTTTCCTGTACGGCATTCAACGCTGACTTCGACGGCGACCAAATGGCTGTGCACCTTCCTTTGGGCAACGAAGCCATTTTGGAAGCACAAATGTTGATGCTTGCTTCGCACAATATATTAAATCCGGCAAACGGAGCCCCGATAACCGTTCCCTCTCAAGATATGGTGTTGGGATTATACTATATTACCCGTCTTCGCAAAGGCGACAGAGGCGAAGGTTTGAAATTCTACGGTCCGGAAGAAGCCGTTATAGCCTATAACGAAAACAAGGTGAGCATTCACGCGCCTATCTGGATTTATATAGATGATATGAAAGACGGCGAGCCTGTTCGACATATGATTGAAACGTCGGTCGGAAGAGTTATGGTAAACGAATTTGTTCCGAAAGAAGTTGGTTTTATCAATGAAATCCTTTCTAAAAAATCCTTACGCGACATCATCGGTAAAGTGATTAAAACCTGCGGAGTTGCAAGGACTGCTCAATTCTTGGACGATATTAAGGATTTGGGATATATGATGGCTTTCAAGGGCGGTTTGTCTTTCAATTTGGAAGATATTATTATTCCGAAGGAAAAAGAAGATTTGGTGAAAGAGGGCTACGACGAAGTAGAACAAATATTGAACAACTATAATATGGGGTTCATTACGTATAATGAACGTTATAACCAGATTATTGATATTTGGACGCACGTCAATTCACGTTTGTCCGACATTTTGATGAAGCAGTTGCGTGAAGACGATCAGGGTTTCAATTCCGTATGTATGATGTTGGAATCGGGCGCCCGCGGATCGAAAGAACAGATTCGGCAGCTGTCAGGTATGCGTGGTTTGATGGCTAAACCCCAAAAGAGCGGGGCAGAAGGCGGACAAATCATCGAAAACCCAATCCTCTCGAACTTCAAAGAAGGGCTGTCTGTGTTGGAATACTTCATCTCTACGCACGGCGCTCGTAAAGGTTTGGCAGATACTGCTTTGAAAACCGCTGATGCAGGTTATCTAACCCGTCGTCTGGTGGACGTTTCCCACGATGTAATCGTCAATGAGGAAGACTGCGGAACTTTGCGCGGATTGGTGGCTACCGAATTGAAAAATAACGAAGATACGGTTGCTTCGCTCTACGAACGTATCTTGGGAAGGGTTTCCGTTCACGATATTCAACACCCGATTACGGGAGAAATTGTTGTTCGTTCGGGAGATGAAATTACGGAGGACAAAGCCGAAATCATAGAAGACTCCCCGATAGAACGCGTTGAAATCCGTTCGGTGCTGACTTGCGAATCCAAAAAAGGAACCTGTGCCAAGTGCTACGGACGTAATTTATCAAACGGTCAAATGGTTCAAAAAGGCGAAGCAGTGGGCGTCATTGCTGCTCAGTCGATTGGCGAGCCGGGAACTCAGCTGACTTTGCGTACTTTCCACGTGGGAGGGATTGCAGGAAACATTGCTACGGAAAACAATATTACTTCCAAATATGACGGTATTCTCGAAATCGATGAAATCCGTACCGTAAATATTACGGATGATAAAGAAAAACCCTATCAAATCGTTATCAGCCGTTTGTCGGAGTTACGTATTATCGACACGCATACAAAAATCATATTATCGACGCACAATATCCCTTATGCGGCTAAATTGTTTTTCAAAAGCGGAGATAAAATCCGCAAAGGCGATTTAATTCTCGAATGGGACCCGTTCAATGCGGTAATCGTATCGGAGGTATCCGGTAAAATCGCGTTTGAAAACTTGATTGAGAATACAACATTCAAGGTAGAATATGATGATACAACCGGCTTGCGGGAAAAAATCATTACGGAATCGAGGGACAGAACCAAGATTCCTGCGGCTCAGATTTTGGATAAAGGAGGCAATGTGCTGAAAACCTACAACCTGCCCTTGGGCGCTCACATAGTGAAAGAAGAAGGCGATTCAATCAAGCAGGGGGAAGTGTTGGTTAAAATTCCACGTGCAGTCGGCAAAACCGGCGACATCACGGGAGGACTTCCGCGTGTAACCGAATTGTTTGAAGCCCGAAATCCGTCCAATCCGGCAGTAGTTTCCGAAATTGACGGAGAAATATCTTTCGGTAAAATCAAACGGGGAAATCGCGAAGTAGTGGTTACCTCTAAATCCGGTGAATATAAAACCTATTTGGTACCCCTGTCCAAACAAATTCTGGTACAGGAAAACGATTATGTTCGTGCCGGAACACCGCTTTCCGATGGAGCAATTACTCCTTCCGACATATTGGCAATCAATGGACCTACGGCTGTTCAAGAATACATTGTGAACGAAGTTCAAGACGTTTATCGTCTGCAAGGTGTGAAAATCAACGACAAACACTTCGAGGTGATTGTTCGTCAAATGATGCGTAAAGTAGAAATTGTCGAGCCGGGCGATTCCCGTTTCCTTGAACAACAGTTGGTTGATAAACAGGACGTGATGGAAGAAAACGATCGTATATGGAGCAAGAAAGTGGTATTGGATTCGGGCGATTCTCCCAATTTGAAACCGGGGCAAATCGTTACCGCCCGCAAACTGCGTGATGAAAATTCGGCATTGAAACGCCGCGATATGAAGTTGGTGGAAACACGCGATGCCGTTCCCGCTACAGCCAATCAGGTTTTGCAGGGAATTACGAGAGCCGCTTTACAGACGACCAGTTTTATGTCGGCTGCTTCATTCCAAGAAACAACCAAAGTGTTGAACGAAGCCGCTATCAACGGAAAAATCGACAAGTTGGAAGGGATGAAAGAGAACGTCATTTGTGGACATTTGATACCGGCAGGCACCGGTTTGAAAGAATACGACCGTATCATCGTAGGCAACAAAGCCGACTTTGAAAGAGCACAGGCTGCTTCCGGTCGTCCCAGAACTTCTTTCGCTACGATGACGATGGAAGAGGAGAATGATTAAGAAAAATTCCCCTTATGCGTGGTTTTTAGCTACTCGTCCCAAGACTCTGCCGGCTGCGGCAACGCCGGTTATTGTTGCTTGTGCGTTGGCATATCACGACCAGGGTCTCCAATGGCAGCCGGCTTTGATTTGCCTTTTGTTTGCCTTGATAGCGCAGGTTATTTCCAACTATGCCAACGATTATTTTGATTATAAAAAAGGTAACGATAACGAAGAGCGTCTGGGTCCTAAACGGGCGGTTGCCGAAGGCTGGATTGATCCAAAACTTATGCTGAATGTGACGATTGCGTTGCTCGTGCTGGATATGGCGCTCGGCTTGTTGCTATTACGCTACGGAGGATGGGAGTTAATATTTGTGGGGCTTTGTGTAGCTGTCTTTGCCTTTGCTTATTCCGGCGGTCCTTACCCTTTGGCTTATCACGGTTGGGGAGATGTCTGTGTATTTGTTTTCTTCGGTATTGTTCCGGTCGGATTTACTTACTACGTACAAACTTTGCAATGGACACTACCGGCGACTATTTGTGGAGTCTGCACGGGTTTAGTAATAATCAATATTTTGGTAGCAAACAATTATCGCGACAGGTATTCGGATGCTAAGACCGGGAAAAAAACTTCAATCGTTTTGTTCGGGGAAAAATTCGGAGAGCGATTTTATTTAATCAACGGAATCGTAGCCGTTGTTGGATGTCAATACTTGCTGTACGAGAAAGCGATATGGGCAGCCTTGCTGCCTCTCGTCTATGTAGTTTTTCACATTCGGACGTGGAAAGAAATGATTACCATCCATCAAGGAAAAGCTTTAATCGGCACATTGGAAAAAACAGCAAGAAATGCCTTGATTTTTGGATTGTTGCTCTCTATATCCTTGGTATTCTGAAATTTATCTTTCTTTTCTCTTTTTGGCAATACGTTTGCAGGCTTAGGGCGTAACGACTCCTCCGATAAACGAAGTTAAATAAAATTTATCGCTATTACTATATGCGCCTTGCCCATATTCGTTAATGATATAGCGGATCCCTGATCCGGCTGCCGCATTACCGGAAAAACGGGCAATTACCATATTTTTTATCACAATGCCGGGATTCGACGGAGCTTCGATTGCGCGGTCGAGGACTTTGATTGCGTTAGGGGTATTACTGACATAATATACACCAACGCCAAGCGCAGTATGGTTCTGCACGTGATCGCCTATTTTATAGCTTGCCCAACCTTGATCTGCGAGAACGTCGGGTTCCGATCCGTTCTTCATCCATACTGCCTGATTCGGAGCGTCGTATGGTGTTTCGGATTGGTAAAAACACATAAAACCATACTCGCCGTTCCAAATCGTTTGGTATTCCATATAATGTTCCACCATCAATCCGAAAATTTTAACATAGTCGCCATTTACCACTATGCCGTTCTTTCCGTAACTCCAGTTCCAGCCTACAGGTCCGCCGCTCCACGCCCAGTTATTTCTTCCGTCTGATGTCTTTAGTCCCTCCATACTCCACACGCCTTCTTCGTTTTTACGATACCGCATTGTTTCCTCGTGAAGGTTTCCGGTAAAACTGTGATCCGCTCGCCAAAGCCAAAAGTTATCGCCGAACACATCGTTTGCATTTATGACAAGCGTTTCATCGACACGTACCGCGCCTTTTGCTGTTGCTCCGCTTCTAAAGAACAAGTCGGCAAGGCAAATCGGATTGTCCGCGTGGCGTATATCGGACTTTTTCGTTCCTGCTTCCAACAGGCTTTTTGAGTTTGCACCGGCTTCAAACAATAAACCGCTCAAGTTGATGCCGGATTCGTCGGCTATTCGCACAGCGGTATCGTTATTATCATCCGTAATTCTCAATGTAGCAAGTCCAAGTCCCATAACAATAGTGTTTGGTTTTGTAATATTAAGCGGCATTTCCAACTCGTAAATACCGGGGCTGAACAAAATATGCTTTCCTTTTGAAAGTGCAGCGTTTAATGAAGCTGCATTATCTCTATCGGCACGCGCTACGTAGAATTTAGCAAGTTCGATGAACTTGCCGGCCGTGCTGTTGTTCTCCCACGAATGTCCAATAGCGTCGGTACGAATGTCGGGTAAAAATACGCCGTAGCCTTTTGCCCTGTCAAATACAACAAACGGTTTTTCGCGTAAGAAATTGGTTTTTTCGACTTCGGTAACCCTCGCTGCAGGTGAAAGAGAAGGTAATGTTCCTTCCGTTCCGACGAACACCATATTCATTTGTCCGCCTGTAAAACTGCCGAAAGATGAGTTTCTCGTAAACCATTGTTGTTGCCGGTTTACCCCTGCTGCATCGTCGGCCTTGATTGTGCCGCGAATATGGCTGTCTGATATCAAACCGCCCGATCCCCATCCGCCGGTCGTTAGCAATAAATCGCCTTGAATATTCATCCGGCGCATACTTGTTGCCTGTGATACGCAAAACAACGCATCCGACTTGACCGTGAAATTTTCGACAGTTCGCCAAAAATTGGTAAGCATACTGCCTGTAAGCGGATGTTGGTATAATTCAAGCTTTCCGACTTCGACATCGGTTGGCAAATATCCAAGCCCTGCAACAGAGGTATAGTAGCCGACGTGCACATTTACGTTTTCATAGACGCCCGGCATAAACAGAAACGAATGGCGGTCTAAACTAAATTCATCCCAAGCCAACTTTTCGTAAACAGCGCTGATACATCTTTGAATTTCATCATCGTTATTTTTTTTCGTAAACACTTTCACATTTGGGCCCAACGAACTGTGGATATAACTATACGGTTGGGAAACGATTGTTTCTTGTCCCGCCCGTCCAACTTTAAACACAAAATAACTATCTGCATCGGTTGTTGTATAAAAATTCTTTTGCACTCTGTCTATCTGCCGAAAATCTCCGTCCTCTGTTTCACCTTTGTAAACATTCACCTCCCCGGAGCCTGACCATTTAAAGGTAACAACACCGTCTTTATATTCAGTAAAAACTTCTGAAATATCACTGCTACTCACTTTCGTAAATAGAGCACAAGTAACGCAGCTAAACAATATGGCAATAATCCCAAAAGCATAACTTGCTTTTCTTAAATAAAAATCTTTATTCATCAGGTATATAATATATTAATTCATATTATTTTATTAAAAAATATAAAAATAAATTTCATCTATTCCTACCTCTCCCTTGTATCCACTCCCCACAGCAGTTTCTTCCTTAAGGTTTGGTAGAAATTCTGAGGATAACGCTTCACCAATTGAATGGTAAAATCAGCCTTCCGGATAAGCAGTTCGCTTCCGGGAGGATATATTTCCGATCCGCCGTCCAAAGCAACCAAGAAATTATTGTTTCGGGTTTCTACATTCAAGCGGATGCAATAATTATCGGGTATCACCAAAGGACGGACATTCAGAGAGTGCGGAGCCACCGGACTCAATACGAAATCATTCGCCTGCGGAATGATGATAGGCCCGTTTACGCTCATCGAGTAAGCCGTGGAACCGGTTGGCGTGGCTACTATCAATCCATCACCCAAATAATCGGTTAAATATTCTTCATTCAGAGAAGTATGAATAGTTATCATGGAAGAAGTTTCCCTTTTGAGTATGGCAATTTCATTCAAGGCATAGTTGTATGTTCCCTTGAACGGCGGAGTACTTTCCAATTCAAGCACACTGCGTTTCTCAATCAAAAAATCTCCTCTGAAAATTTCGTCTAAGGTGGTTTCGATATCATCTGTCCGAATATCGGCCAAAAAACCAAGCCGCCCCGTATTGATTCCGACAATGGGAATGTTTTGCCTGCCCACCCAAGCGGCTGTCCGCAGAAAAGTACCGTCTCCGCCCAAACTGATTGCCAAATCCAACGCAAACGGGTCTGATTCAATCAAACCGGCGACGGTAGGCGAATAAGCCAACTGCTTGGAAAGGTAATGATAAAACCGGCGCTCTACATAAATTTCCGAATGTAAGGATTGCAATTTATCAAATACCGTTTGAATGCTTTTTTGTCTTTCAAACTGAAAATTATTACCGAATATCCCTGTCTTCATACTATACAGATACAAATATTTTCGATTTTTAACATCCAAATATCACTTATTAAGATTTCTTTACTAAATATTTTATTATTATTCAAGTAAATCCATTACTTTTGTAGCGGAATTTAATCTTAATTAAGATGCAAATTTAATGATTTATTTGTAAACATTCTTAAACCCATAGCATTTATCATTTATGAAGGCATTATTATTGATACAAAGCGGAGCAGGAGATGTAGTAACACAAATAACGGAAGCGCCGGTTTCCGAAACCATTGCCAAGATGAATATTTTGGATTTGGCGTTGAAAGGCGGGTGGCTCATGCTGCCTATTGCATTGTTTTTATTTATTGCATTGGCAATACTGATTGAACGTATTTTTGTTATAAAAAAAGCAGGTAAAGAAGACCCTACTTTTATGAACCGCATCAAAGATTATATTCACGAAGGGAGAATCGATTCGGCAATCAATTTGTGCAAGATGACGAATACGCCCATTTCCCGAATGATTGAAAAAGGTATTTCCCGCTTGGGACGTCCGATGAATGATATTTTGGTGGCTATTGAAAATGTGGGAAACATTGAGATTGCCAAATTGGAGAAAGGTTTCCCCTGGGTGGCAACCGCCGCCGCTGCCGCTCCGATGATTGGGTTTCTCGGTACGGTAACCGGTATGGTGCGTGCCTTTTTTGATATGGCAAATGCCGGAGCCAATGTAGATATCAGCCTGCTGTCGTCCGGTATTTATGAGGCTTTGGTAACAACGGTAGCCGGTCTGGTAGTGGGAATTATCGCCTTGTTGGCTTATAATTATTTGGTATCTCAAGTGAATGGAGCGGTGAATAAAATGGAGACCCGCTCGATGGAGTTTATGGATTTATTGAACGAACCTACGAAGTAATTGATTATAGCTTATGGCGCTTAAAAGAAAAAGAAAAATAACCGCAGAATTTAGTATGGCTTCCATGACGGATATGATTTTTCTGTTGCTCATATTCTTCATGATTACATCGACCGTTGTCATTCCGAACGCTATTAAAGTCCTTTTGCCGCAAAGCGCTCAGCAGACTTCTGCCAAACCGCTTACGCGGGTAACCATTGATTCCGACCTGCAATATTTTGTGGCGTATGGCAGAGAGCGGGAACGGCGGGTTTCTTTCGAAGAGATTACCCCGTTCTTAAAAGAGTGCTACAACAGGGAACCGGATATTTATGTGGCTCTGTATGCCGATGAGTCGGTTGCATACAAAGAAGTAGTGAAAATTTTAGATATTGCCAACCGGAATGATTTCAAAATGATATTGGTTACACGTCCCCGATGAAACTGACAAAAGAAGAAATATACG
>Ga0082212_10001003_pt1 | contig 41391 bp, 43 predicted proteins | sample TergutNt197P3_FD_71548 | JGI IMG/M metagenome (GOLD analysis project Ga0082212, IMG submission 71548) | Neocapritermes taracua P3 segment gut microbial communities from Petit-Saut dam, French Guiana - Nt197 P3 | ecosystem: Host-associated > Arthropoda: Insects > Digestive system > Gut ...
TCCGTAATGCCCAAAACCGCGTTTATCGGCGTGCGTATTTCATGGCTCATTTTGGCCAAAAATACGGATTTGGCGCGGCTTGTCTCTTCAGCTTCCGCATGCCGTTTTATCGCCTGTTCCAGCTTGGTAACATCCTGTATAACCTCAATAAAACCTGTGGTTTCGCCTTGCATGTTATTAAGTATTCCAATATCGACCTGGTAGGATATGCCCTCATGCTTGAAGTATGTCTGCTTTTGTCCCCGATTCGCGCAAACCACGGCGCAATCATCAGTGCCGCATATACTGATACGCCAATTATTGCAATACAGGCCTAAGATGTCTTTTCGTTGTTTCCCAAGCAATTTCTCAAAAGCCGCGTTAATAAATGTCCATCTTGCTTCTTTATCTTGAACAGAAACGGGGAACGGTATGGAATCAAGAATAGACTCGTACCAATGGGCTGACGCCTTGAATTTCGCGCTTTCTTTGTGAAGCTTGTCAAGCATCGCATAACGCTCTCTCAAATCAAGACTGTATGACGCAATAATGTAGCCTTTATTGTGCTTGACGCGAACGAGCGTAATCTCGCATGGCACAAGATCGCCATTCAGTTTCCGGTGTACCCACTCAAAGTAACAGTTTCCTTCTTCAAGAACTTTGGCGGTATATTCAAGCGCCAACTCGCGCGATGGTCTTCCACATGGCTGATATTCCGGTGAAAGCTCAAAAAACCTGTCCATGAATTCCTGCTTGCCGGACAATTCAAACCGCGTTGCCGCCACTTGATTGCAGTAAATAACATTGGCGTCTTTGTCCAAAAGACACGCACAAAGAGGCGTGGCGTCAAGCAAGCTTTGCGCGCGTTCATCCGCCTCGCGCAATCCATCAAGCAGCAATCCCACTTTCGCGGTCAGCATATTGAACCATCTGGCCAGTTCCCCGATTTCGTCCTTTTGGTAGGCGGGGACCTGTTCGCTCAGATCAGCGCGATCCTCGACGATGTCTTTGATCTTCGTCTTGATCTTGTCCAGAGGAGTTGTAACCAGAATACGCGATCCCAGGAGAAGCGAGACGGAGGACGCCATGGCCATGCACGTCAGCATAAACGCCAAGATTATCCCGGCTGTGCGCACAAACCCGAATATGGCTTCCATTTCCATGACGAAAACCACAACTCCAACATGGTTTCCGCTGAAATCAATAAGAGGACGCGCCGCGAGAACCACAGAACCCATGTTTATATAGAAGTTTTCTTTTTTTCCCCGAAACAGCACCTCTGGAGTGATCAAAGATTCAAATGCGTGTTCTTTGCTGGCACGCACAAAATCTCCTCTTGTCTGTAAATCCGCCAAATCTTGCAGCGCCACGGAAAAATCCAACTGCTCCTTGCTTGCATACACAGAGACAGCAATTTCTCCCTCGTTCGTTATGGTGTCCAGCAAGGGATCAAAATCCTGGAGAATTTCCGCGGAGCCAAGATGCCGGCCATTTGGCGCTGTAACCGGAATCACGCCGCGAATTGCAAAACCGCCGCTACCGGGCTCAAGGCCCATGACCGCCTTGCCGCTCCTGTTTGCTTCCATTACCGTATGCCGGTACCAACTGAGATCGTCGGAAATGTCTACCCATTCCCCGTCAACCCTGGTGTTTTTGTCGCGCCACAGGCGCACAAGGCTTAACCCGTTGGGCAGGTGGAAATGAATCCGCAGCTTTTGTCCGGTAATTTTCTCGTGGCTTTTAAGTATCGGGACAAATTCTTTGCGCAGCAATTCGCGCGCTACCTGAGACTGCGGCGAACGAGGATCGTCAATATTGCCGCCAAGGGCAATTTCGTACGCCTTTATAACCGCCGGAAGGCACACAATAATCGAAGTCTGGCTTACAGACGTATTCGCGCGGTATTCAATATCTTTGTTTATGCGCTGAAAACGGTTTTCAATGGCGGCCTTGATGTATTCATCACGCAGCTTGACAAATGAAGAGCTGATCACGAAAAAACTTACCAAGCCGATGCAAATAACAAGGCACGTTTGCGGAAGAGTGAGTTTCCAGGCAAGTTTCATATTGTTTACCTTCTTCTTTGTGGCTCTGTTCAAACCCTGATTATTTTAGCAATTAGCTTGCATTGCCAAAACAGCGACATGAACGAGTTTGCCTCAAGAAGAGCTAACCACCGAAGATAATTTGCGTATTTCGGTTGCTTCATATTGATTAAACCGCCTCATGTGTGTCTTACGAGCAAATCTGCCAACGGCCAACTGGCGTGGAAGGGTACCCTATTATGGCCTTGGCTGCAATCAAAATATCTTTGTCCGCTTGCTGTTCTTTTAAGGTCTATCTATGAATGTAAATAAAACTCAGTTGCCGGGCGGCCAAGGTTTTTTCGCGCCGAAACGAATAGAAAAACGGTGAACAGATCGTGCATGGACCGATCCCTTCCAGGCGGGCAGCCGGAATTCCCGTAGCCGCAAGCGCCGACAAAGCGGCCGCCTGGAGATCCGCAAACCATTTCCCAGGCTTTTCCCCTTTCCGGAGAGCCGCGGCGGAAACAGAGGCAAGCGCGTCGGCCGTCTCCTCGCCGACTTCGTAGCAACAGGCGCGGGCGCAAGGGCCTACCGCCACGACCAGATCGCAAACCGCTTCCTTCCCAATCCTTTTATCAAGCGCGCGTATGGTCTCCCGGACAATTCCGGACGCAAGTCCCCGCCATCCCGCATGAACGGCGGCAGCCAAGGGAATCCGCCTATGGGCGATGAGGATGGGTACGCAGTCCGCCGTTCGTACGCCCACACCCGTGCCGGGGGTCTCCGTCCACAGCGCGTCCCCTTCCCTGCTCCCCGCGCCGGGAGCGCCCGTATCATCTGGCTCGAATTGCCGGACAATTACCGAATGTATCTGTTTCAGTGTGCCGACAGACGCGGAGAAGACGGCGAACGCTTCGGCAAGTTGTTCTTTCAGCGCGCGCCCGCCAGCCGGGTCCACCCCCGGAAACGCGTGGTACACGCCGGGTACGGCGCGAAGCAGCGGAGACTGGATGAAATATGGCAACGGCCTCATGGATGGTTCGCTAATCCTCATTTATCTGAGCAGGTCTTTTGTTACAGTCAAGAATACTCACGCTCAACCGCGGCGCGAAACGTGCTGAACTCCGGCGGGTCAGGCACCGTAAACTCAAGCGTCTCCCCGGTTACGGGGTGCGTAAAACCAAGCTGAAAAGCGTGCAGGAAATAGCGGGAAACAGTAGCCGTTTGCCCGCATGCTCCTTTGCCGAAAACAATTTTCCTTGGTCGTCCGTAAACATCGTCGCCCACGATCGGACATCGGATATGGGCGCAGTGAACGCGCACTTGATGGGTGCGCCCGGTCTCCAGGCGAAATTCAAGGAGAGAAAAAGGGCCAAAAACCGCAAGACGCCGATAATGGGTAACCGCAAGGCGTCCTCCTTCCGCAAGAACAGCCATCTTCTTGCGGCATACCGGATGCCGGCCTATCCGGGTATTTACCAGCCCTTCCCGCGCCGGAGGCGAGCCGAATACGATTCCATGATACCCGCGCTTCATCGAGCGCGCCGAAAGCTGCGCGGAGAGACCTCTGTGGGCGGCGTCTGTTTTAGCCACAACGAGAATGCCGGAAGTGTCGCGGTCGAGGCGGTGGACTATCCCCGGTCTGGAAACGCCGCCGATGCCGGACAGCGTATCGGCCCGTGAAAGAAGGGCGTTGACCAGGGTGCCGCCGGCGTGGCCGGGAGCGGGATGAACCACCATGCCCGCGGGCTTCTCAACCACAAGCAGGTGCGCGTCTTCATGAAGTATCGAAAGCGGAAGATCTTCGGGGGCAAGGTCAAGCTTTGACGGGGGCGGGATCGTTACGGAGATTTCCTCGCCGCCTGACAACTTGTGGGAGGGACGCGGGATTGCCCCGAAAAGAAGCACATTCCCCTCCCCAATAAGGCGCTGGACCGTAGCCCTGGATAAACCCGGGAACGCGGCAGGCAGATACCGGTCGATACGCTCGCCCGCCTGGTCGGACGGGACGGTTATAAAAAACGTCCCGGCCGTAGACCCCTCCATCTACCAGACCTTGGAGGGAATCCGCCCCGTGGGCTTTACAAGCACATCAATCAGCGCCTGGTTGAACAAGTTCGTTTTCTCGGCAAGCTTCTGGTCTATCCGGCTAAGGTAGTAGCTTCGGCCTTCTTCGATCTCATTCTTCAGAAGATCAAACAGGGTGTCGTTACGAATCCCCTCTTCGACCTTTTTCACGTTGTATAGCGCAATGTCCGAAACCACCGCCCTCGCGATCCGCCGGGCCACATCATTATCTGTCACAACGGCCATTGCTACCTCCCCGTATTAAATTTTTAAATTTAAACTGTTTCCCACAATTTTACTTATCGGCTTTCGGCAGGAGCAGTATTACAAAAAAACGCTTCGCATTTTACGCGTGGCGTCCCTGCCTCGCATCCAGAATCCAGACAAAAAGACTTATCAGTAATTAAAATCATTTATACCTCAACGCCACAAACATCATTTGCCCTTCCCGCGATACCAGAGCCGATATTATTTTTCCGCGCGGAAGGCGCCGCAGAATCTTCTGATACGACTCAATATCCTGCACCGGCTCCTGGTTGACGACAAGCAGGATGTCTCCCTCGCGTATGCCGGCGTCCCACGCGGAACTGGCCGTCTCGACAAAAGTCACCTCCACACCGCCGCTAATATCAAGTTCCCGCAAAATCCGGGGGCTGACCTGGCAGGCCGTCAACCCGATAGGGTCAACCGATTCGCGCTGGGCCGGACGCCGCGCCTTGGCTTTCCCTTCGGCCTCGGCCAGCGTCACGGTAACCAGGAAACGCTTCCCGCCCCTCAAGACCTCGATCGGCGCCGAAACGCCGGGAGAAGTCCCCGCAACCATCTGGCGGAACTCTTTCACGCCGCCAATACGGTTTTTATCCCAGGCAACCAGTATGTCGCCCATCCGCAGGCCTCCTTTTTCAGCGGCGCTCGCAGGAACAACCCGGTTCACCAATATTCCCTTCTCGCCCTTTACCCCGAACGCCTCCGCAAGGTCGGAAGTAAGCGGCTGTACCGCCACCCCGAGCCACCCACGGCGGACAGCTCCGTGCAGCGTAAGCTTCTGTTCCACTTCCTTTACCGTGTTGATCGGGATGGCAAAACCAAGTCCCTGGCCGGAACTGACCATAGCGGTATTGATGCCGACCACTTCTCCACGGAAGTTGAGGAGCGGCCCGCCCGAGTTGCCGGGATTGATAGACGCGTCGGTCTGTATAAATTCGTCTCCGCCTTCCATTTCCGGCTCCGCGGAGCGGCCGGTGGCGCTCACCACGCCAAGGGTGACGGTACTTTCGAGACCAAACGGGTTGCCCACGGCAATCGCGAATTCCCCCACCTTTAGCGTCGATGAATCGCCAAGCGTAGCCACCGGCAGCTTTTTGGACGACTGAATCCGAAGAACAGCAACGTCGGTGCGGACATCCGAGCCTATCACTTTCGCCCTATGCTCGGTCCGGTCCGACAGGCGGACAACGATTTCGTCCGCGTCGCGGATAACATGTTCGTTTGTGACAATCAGGCCGTCCTCGCCGATAATTACGCCGGAGCCCAGGGAATTCTCGCGGAAGCCTCCGTTTTCTTCGAGCAGATCCATCAGGTATTCGGGAGGAGATCCCCCGCGTCCGCTTCCGCCTCTTATCCCTCTGGCAAACCGCGTGACAGTACGAATGTTCACGACAGCCGGGACAGCGCGCTCCGCCGCCGCGACAAAAGCCTGCTGCACGGCCATGGAGTCGCCCGTCAGCGCGGACGACATTTCATGATCTTTTCCCGTGCACCCGGCCAGCAAAGCAGCCAAAAGGAAAGCGGAGAGCCAAAACCTCATGATGTCCCTTCCCATATCGGCAGATTCATCCGCCGCGCGTATTCGACATCATTTTGTATCTGGGCGACCAGTTCGTCGGCGTTTTGAAACTTCCGCTCGTCCCGAATCCGCTCGCGGAATCGGACCAGCGCCTCTTTCCCATACAGATCCCCCTGAAAGTCGAACAGGTGCGCCTCGATCCCTATGCTGCTTCCGCCAAACGTCGGATTGGAGCCAACATTTGCCACACCGCGAAACGAAGCATCGCCGACCTTCACATCCGCAACATACACCCCCGGCAGCAACAAAAGCTTCTGTGAAAACATCACATTTGCCGTCGGGAAACCCAGCAGGCGCCCTCTTCCGGCTCCTTGCCCCACTGATCCGCGCACCTCGAACGGGCGGCATAAAAGCTCCTCCGCCTCCCGCGCCTTTCCCGCAATCAGCAACTCCCGTATCCGGCTGGAACTCACAACCACGCCTCCGCGCATAAGCGGCGGCGTAATATCAACTTCGAATCCAAACTCGCGCCCAAGTTCCTCCAGCATCTCCGAAGACCCGGTTCTTTGACCTCCGAAAGCAAAGTTGTACCCGACCGTCACCATGCGCGCTCTCAACCGCTGACAAAGCACTGTCCGCGCGAACTCTTCGGGGCTCATTCCGCCTATATCCCCGTCGAACGACTCCACGACAAACACATCTATTCCAAGCTCTTCCATCCGCTCGGCTTTTTCCCGCACCGTGGTAACTTCGCAAAAGCGAAGCTTTGGACGCAAGAAGCGGATCGGGTGTGGCGAAAAAGCCAAAACGACCGATGGCAAACCAAGCTCCTTTGCGTGCGCAACGGTCCGTCGGATCAGTTCCCTATGCCCAAGATGCACGCCGTCGAAGTTCCCTATGGTGATGGAGGTTTTCGATGAAGGAGAAAATACCCGCGTACCTTGGATAAATTCCATAGTAATTGAGTATGATACTACACGTGAAACTGTCGCGGAAATACCTCCTGGCCGAAATGGCGGCCCCCTTCATGCTCGGACTTGGAGCATTCACTCTGGTGGTGTTTCTCCATCGTTTCTCCCTGCTGGCGGATCTTGTGATCGCCCGCGGCGTTCCGATCGGGCTGGTCGGCCGGCTTCTCCTCTCCCTGTTTCCGTCGTTTTTTGAAATCACGCTCCCCGCCTCTCTTCTTCTTGCCGTTTTGCTCGCGCTCGGGCGACTCTCCGCCGATTCCGAAACCACCGCCCTTTCCGGCGCGGGAATAGGAATGAGGTCTATCGCCGTCCCCGTGCTGATCGCGTGCGCGATCGTCTTCTCCGCGTCGCTGCTCGTGGCCTGGAAGGGACTCGCCTGGGGCAACAGGGAATCCCAGCGGGTTCTCGCGCGAATCCTTGCCGAGCGCGCAGGCGCCGCCGCCTCGGAACATGTTTTCCGGGAAATCGCCCCCGACGTGATTATTTACCCTGACCAGGTCTCCGCCAATGGCCGCCGGATGGAAGGCGTATTCCTCTCTTTCCGGCCTCCGGGCGGCAATCCGCTTTTTGTGTTCGCCAGGGAAGGGCGCTTTCTGGAAGCCGGGGAAGATGAATCCGCCGGCATCGAGTTGTCGGACGGAACAATCCACGGCGACCAGTCCGCAAACAAGGCATACCGGGAGGCATCTTTCGGCCGGATGATATTCCATGTGCCCGTGGAGGCAGACTACGTCATCGCCGCAGGCGAACCAAAAGGAATGACGCTTCCACAGCTTGCGGAGAAAATAGAGGAACACAGCCCCGACCCCAGATACCGGTTCCATTTCCACCGCAGGCTTTCCATCGTTTTCTCCTGCATCACTTTCGGGCTGCTGTCGATCCCATTTGGCATGTCGCAGCGAGCCCGCGGAAAATCCTCTTCTTTCGGCAAAACACTCGCCCTTATCCTTTCCTATTACACATTCATCGCGGTAGCCGGAACGCTGGAGAAAAACGCGCCTAAAACCATGGTCGCGGTCTTCTGGATGCCAAACGCGCTGGGAATTCTCCTTGCCTTATGGATCCTCTATCGCTCCGGGCAGTCCATAGATCTTTTTCCCGCCTGGCTTCGAAACCGAGGGAGGGCAAAAGCGTGACAGTCCTGTCCCGATACATGTTTCTGGAATTTTTGAAGGCCGTGGCGGCATGCATCCTGAGCTTTATGCTCCTCTACCTGGTGATAGACTTTGCCGACAACGCGGACCGGTTGATACGCAATAACGCCGGCATCCAAGAAATCGGGTGGTACTATCTATCCCTCATCCCCAAAGTGTTCGTGATGACCTCGCCTGTGGCGACAATGCTGGCGGTCCTCATCGTCCTCTCGATGCGAATCCGCGGAAATGAGCTGACGGCAATGTACTCCGGGGGATGCAGCCTTACGCGCATATGCGCGCCGATCATGGTCGGGTGCGCGTTGGTCTCAATGCTGTCTCTTTTATGCTCCGAGATCCTGGCGCCGGCCGCCAACCGTCAGGCGCATGAGATCAAGCGAGCCCGCATGAAACCCGGCTCCGTCGCCGCCCAGTTCTCCGGAAAGCGATACTGGATGCGCGGGGAAGAAGGCATCCTTTCCGCCACGGTTGTGGATTCCGCCTCAAAGTCGCTGTCGGGGTTTATGTATTACGAGCTCGACCGGCAGTTCCGTCCGTCAAGGCGGATCGAGGCCCGGAAAGCCGTGGTTCACCCGGACGGCTCATGGGAACTCCACGACGGGGAAGAACGGCTTCTTAAGAACACCCACCCGGCGGATAGATTCAAGGTCCGGACTTACAGCTTCCCCGAGACAATCCAGGGATTCATCGAAGGCGAAACACCACCCGAGGAGATGACGTTTACGGAGCTGTCAGGTTACGTGAAAGATATTCGCCAGAAGGGGTACGACGCCAGAAAACACGAGACGGACATGCACGCCAAGCTATCATGGCCGTTATTGAACATCCTGATCGCGACACTGGCCGTGCCGTTCGCGCTGCGGGGACCTCGAACCGGAGGCATTTGGCGCAGTATCGGTCTTGGGCTTTTGGTGGGCTTTGCCTGCTGGGTTATCCTGTCGGCGTCTCTTTCGCTGGGAAAGAAGGGGATTTTCTCCCCGCTGGTCGCCGCCTGGCTTCCCGGCGCCCTGTTCATGGGCGCCGGGGCCACGCTGTTCCGGATAAGACGATAAGAACCTTTTTTAAGTCCCCATTTCCCAAGAGGCAAGATACTTCTTCTGCTCCGGAGTAAGCCGATCTATCTTGACGCCCAAGGCGGCAAGCTTTAGACGCGCTATCTCGTTGTCAATCGCCTCCGGCACGACATGCACATCCTTCGCAAGCCGCTCGTGGTTTCTTAGCATATATTCCGCCGACAACGCCTGGTTTGCGAAGCTCATGTCCATAACGTTGGCGGGATGCCCCTCGGCGGCCGCCAGGTTGATAAGCCGCCCTTCTCCCAATACGTGGACCCTGCGCCCATTGCCAAGCGTATACTCGTCGACAAAGGGGCGAACCGACCGTACCGATTTTGACATCTTCTCCAGCGCCGGAATGTCTATCTCCACATTGAAGTGTCCGGAGTTGCACACTATGGCGCCGTCCTTCATCCGCTCAAAATGTTCCTTGCGCAGCACATGGATGTTGCCGGTGACGGTGCAGAAAATATCGCCTATTTTAGCCGCCTCCGCCATGGACATCACCGTAAAGCCATCCATCACCGCCTCGAGAGCCGGCAAAGGATCAACCTCGGTTACGATAACCCGCGCGCCCATCCCGCGCGCCCGGGACGAAAGCCCGCGCCCGCACCAGCCGTAACCGGCCACGACGAAACAACAGCCGGCCATCAGCCGGTTGGTAGAGCGAAGAATGCCGTCGATCGTTGACTGCCCGGTGCCGTATCGATTGTCGAAGAAATGTTTCGTTTTGGCTTCGTTCACAGCAATGATGGGATACCGCAAAACCCCCTTCTTGCCCATGACCGCCAACCGGATTACACCGGTTGTCGTCTCTTCCGTGCCGCCAAAGATCCCTTTTAGGTACTCTTTTTTATCCGTGTGAACCGTCGATACAAGATCGGCGCCGTCATCCATCGTTATGTTCGGCCCGGAGGCAAGCACGGAGAGTATGTGCCGGTAATATGTATCCCGGTCTTCCCCCTTGATGGCATACACCGCGATTCCGTCGTTCTTTACGAGTGAGGCCGCCGTCTCGTCCTGAGTGGAAAGCGGGTTCGAAGCGCACAGGAAAACCTTTGCGCCTCCCGCCGCGAGAACCTGGATCAACGCGGCGGTCTCGGTGGTCACATGGAGACAGGCCGCCACATTAACCCCTTTAAGCGGCTTCTCTTTGGCAAACCGGGTACCGATGGAGCGCAGCACCGGCATGTCCTTCTTCGCCCACTCGATTCGCCGGTTCCCTTCTTCGGCAAGCCGAAGATCCTTGATGTCGTATCCTTTGTCCCGTTTCATCGGCAAGCTCCCTTCGCGCTCAAGCGCCGTGTCCGGCCGCCTTGCGAAGCGCGCGGGTCCGGTCGGTTATTTCCCAGGTAAACTCAGGAAGCTCCCGCCCGAAATGCCCGAGAGCCGCCGTCTTGCGATAGACGGGACGCAAAAGGTTCAGGTCCCGGATAATTCGCGAAGGACGCATGTCAAACGTATCCAGTATGGCGCGGCGGATCTTCTCTTCCGGAATGGCTGCCGTGCCAAAGGTATCCACCATGACCGATACAGGATTTGCAACCCCGATGGCGTACGCCAGTTGTATCTCGCATTTCCGGGCAAGACCGGCCGCCACCACATTCTTGGCCACGTACCGCGCCATGTAGGCCGCGCTGCGGTCAACCTTGGAGGGATCTTTTCCCGAAAACGCTCCGCCTCCGTGGCGGCTGAAACCGCCGTAGCTGTCAACGATGATCTTGCGCCCTGTCAATCCCGTGTCGCCGTGCGGACCGCCAACCACAAACCGGCCGGTAGGGTTGATGTGAAATTTTACTTTTTTCGACATCAGCTCTTTAGGGATGGCCTTGCGAACGACTTCCTCGACCACGCCTTCCGTGAGCGCCCTGCGCCCGACATCCTCGCTATGCTGGGTGGAACAGACAACCGTGATGACCTCGCGTGGAACACCGTTTTCGTACCGGACGGTAACCTGGCTTTTCCCGTCGGGACGCAACCAGGGCAGCGTCTTTTTCTCCCTTGCCTCCGTAAGGCGGGCGCAGATCTTATGGGCGAAGGAGATCGGCATCGGCATCAGTTCCTTCGTGTCGTCGCAGGCAAAACCAAACATCATCCCCTGGTCGCCGGCGCCCTGCTTGTCTTCAGCTCCACGGTCCACGCCCTGCGCGATGTCTGTAGACTGCCGGTCAATCGCCGTAACCACAGCGCAGTTTTTGGCGTCGAAACCCTGGCTGTCTCCCGCATAACCTATTTCCGTAACAGTCCTTCGAACAATGCCTGGAAAATCCACAATCGCTTTCGTGGTGATCTCACCCGCCACCACCACAAGGCCGGTGGACACCAGCGTCTCGCATGCCACCCTTGCTCGCGGGTCCTGTCTGATGATTTCATCGAGTACCGCATCGGAAATCTGGTCCGCCACCTTGTCGGGATGCCCTCCGGTCACAGACTCGGAGGTAAAAAGAAATTCTTTCATTTCGTTATGGCTCCTGCCGCAGGGATTGAAAAACTTTAGACATCGGAGAGTATATGTTAAAACCCTTCCACCGGAAACAAATCCTCCATCTTCTTTCGCAAAAGCCTCCCTATCTCCTCCGCTGTCGGATGCAGCAGAAGCTCGCCTACGAACTCCTTGGCCTCGTATGCAACCGATTTCCTCAAAATACGCTTTATTCTCGGAATGGCGGCGGCGCTCATACTGAGTTCGTCCAGCCCCATGCCAAGCAGCACGTACGAATATAGCGGCTCGCCCGCCATCTCGCCGCACATGGAAACAGGGATGCCGGCGTTGTGCCCGGCCTCGACGATGCGACGGATCAGGCGCAGGATCGACGGGTGAAGCGGCTCGTACAGGTAGGAGACATGTTCGTTGACGCGGTCGATGGCGAGCGCGTACTGAATGAGGTCGTTTGTCCCGATGCTGAAAAAAGAAACTTCTTTGGCCAGCATATCCGACATGATCGCCGCGGACGGAATCTCTATCATTATCCCTATGGGCATTCCCTTGTCGAACGGAACGCGTTTGCGCCGAAGATCCAGGCGGACTTCATCGAGCACCCCCATCGCCTCGCGAAGTTCCGTGATTCCGGAGATCATGGGAAACATCATCCGGATCTTGCCGTAGTGCGACGCGCGCAGGATAGCCCTGATCTGTTTTTTGAAAATATCCTTTTCCCTCAAACAGAACCGGATCGCGCGCAGCCCCATGGCCGGATTCATCTCCTCCGCCAGGTCGAGCTGAGAGGCGAACTTGTCGCCTCCCAGGTCAAGCGTCCGGATCGTGACCGTGCGACGCGCAAACTTCTCGACGATCTTGCGATACCTCTCGAAATGTTCCTCTTCCGTGGGAAGATCTTTACGGTTCAGGTATAAAAACTCCGTCCGGTACAGCCCGACCCCGTCGGCCCCGCTGCGCAAAGCATTGTTTGCCTCCTCCGGAAACTCGATGTTGGCCATCAAAGACAGCGTATTGCCGTCACGGGTCACGGTCGGGAGGCGGGCGAACTTGGCCAGATCCCGCGTCCTCTGGCTAAAGGCCTTCCGCTTATGCGTGTATTCCTGGACAGCCTCCTCGGTGGGATTCAGGATGACTGTTCCGGACTCGCCGTCGATGATTACCTGCCCGCCCGCGCTGTATTCCTTTGTGATGCATTCCAGGCCGACAACGGCCGGAACGCCAAGGGAACGCGCCGTGATAGCCGTATGGGACGTGCGGCTGCCGACATCCGTTGCAAAACCAAGAATGGCGCTGTTTAAAATCTGGATCGTGTCCGCGGGGGAAAGATCGTGCGCGATGATAATTACAGGGTCTTTGATTGCCGAAATCGCGTCGGGCTGCCGGCCGGCCAGATTCTCAAGCACCCGATGCCCGATCTGGCGCAGATCGTGACCTCGTTCCCTGAGATAGGGATCTTCGATCCGCTTGAACGTGTCCAGCATGCCTTTAAGGACATTCTCGAAAGCCCAGCCCGCTGTGTAACGGCTCTCCCTAATCATCCTGGACGTCTGATCAAGAAGCATCGAGTCATCGAGTAATGCCAAGTGGACGGAAAGGATCTGGTAGTGCTCCAGCGATTGATCCGTCATGGTGTCCCGGATGGCTTGCACCTGCTCTTTTGAACGGGCCAGCGCCCTCTGGAACGCCGCAACCTCCTCCTCGACCTTGTCGCGCCTGACGATGGACCGGACCGCCCTGGGAAGCATCCGGTTCAGGGCATACCCCTTGCCTATGGCGATACCACCGGAGGCGGGAACCCCTTTAAATATCCGCATTTTGCAATTACCATCCATAAAAACGGTTATTCCTCTCCGAATTTGCTGTCAATCAGTTCGCCTATGGCGACCAGCGCCTCGTTCGCGTCGGCCCCATTTGCCAGAACCCGGATTTTGGCGCCCTTCGGAGCCGCCAGCATAAGCACGCCCATAATGCTCTTCCCGTTAACCTGCATCTCTTCCTTTTCCAGCTTGATATCGGAGGCATACCGGTTAGCCAGGTTGACCAGTTGCGCGGCCGCCCGCGCGTGCAGCCCAAGGAGATTCTTTATATTGAATTCCCGTTCCATGCTCATTTCCATAAAATCAGCACCCCCAGCAGGAGAAGAAACAGCAAAACCTCCGACGGCGAAACCGACTTGCGGAACATTTCGGTCACAAACCTGATGATTACAGCGCCGGCTAAAAATATCGCGATTATGTGAAGCGGCGTCGCTCCGACGGCAACTGTTTTACCCATAATGATTCCCGCATAGACGCCACCCAAAACCGTTACCGCCAGTTTGCGGCTGTTCGTCTTAACGTTCAGGGACTCTTTCTTGAGCCATTCGACCACGGCTTCCTGCCCTGAAAACCCCGCCTGGAAACCGCGGCGGCGGATAGCCAACTGCGACACGTTATACAGGATCAGCATCGTGGCAATCCCGGCCAGCGGATTAAACAGCGCAAGGAGAACCCCGGCGATAGAAGCCATCGGACGCAACGCTCCCCAGAAAAACGCGTCTCCGATCGCGCCCAAAGACCCCATCAAGCCCATCTTGAAAGCGCCTACGCCGGCCGGATCGCCTTCCCCGCCGGCCGCTTTCTCCTCCAGCCGCACCCCAGCGCCCAGAACAACGGCTCCCATGACCGGATGGGTATTGAAAAATTCGAGGTGCCGCTTCACGCTCTTTTGCGCTTCCTCCGGCTGTCCGGTCCATATCTCCAGCAGCGCCGGCAAAATGGCGTAAGCAAAGCCAACATTTTGCATTCCCTCGTAATTCCAGCACCCCTGTATCAGAAAATGGCGCCTCCAAACGCTACGCCGGGCTTTGGGAGAAATATCGCTCATCGTCAGGCCATCCACCGCGCGGCCATGGTCACAGCGAAGGCAGCCGACATCGCGAGGAAGAAAAGCCATGCTGTTTTTTCCGTCCGTCCGCACGCGAACACAGAAGCCGCCCCAACCAAAGGCAAAGCCAGCGCAAGCGCGCTCAGATCGACGCCTATATCGGCGCCGATCAGGGGGAGCAGAAATAATGAGGCCGCCGCCCCAGCCACTGAAAACGACAAGGCAAGAAGCATCCCCGTTATGCAAAATAACGTCAATCCCGCCAAAAGGCTTTGCTCCACCGCCTTTATATCTCCACGCTCCACCGCGTCCCGCGCGATCCGGGCGATTCTTCCGTTGACCTTCCGCACCACGGCATCGACCAACCTGCCCAACTCCGCGCACAGCACAGAGAGCAGGATCAGGGCGGTGAAACATCCGCCGCCGGCGTCGCGGGAGACAAACGCCGCGGCAGAACCCGCGAATATGGCAGCCCCGGTATCGTCAGGCGGAAGCGACGCCCCCACAGGCAGGTGAACGAGGTATATCAGCTCCAATACAACTCCGACCTGCGCGCCCGCAAAGAAGTCGCCAAAAATCCACCCCATCAGCGTCGCCACGACGACAGGACGGTGAAACATCATCTGATAAGCCGCCGTCCGGTCGAGGTAACAGCCTCCGCCTATAACGCCCGCCAACAGGAATTTCCAGATCATTCCCTACTTCTCCGCCTCAAACAATATGCCCGATTCGAACGGAGTTCCTTTCACGCATACCGAGACTCCGTTGGAGCGAAACCACTGAAGCGCCTCGAAATCCCCGGTCGCGAAAAAAACCGAGGAGGTAATCTGCGACTTCCCTTCCTCATAATGCAGGTTCCCTATATTCAAAACGTTAAATCCAGCGCCGTTTTTCCAGGCTTTGATGGCATCGGACGCGTTCGACACCAGCAGTATCGACCGCTCGTCGGCAACATCCGCTTCCTTCAGCATCTCCGCAACCTGGTCCAGGCGGCAAAAACGCGCCTTAACTTCCACGGGAACAGCCAACTCCATAACGGATCGCAAAATATGGTTTGCCACGATGGCGTCGTTGGCAATGATCAGGCTGTTGGCTTTTACATGCGGGATCCACGCCTCCACCACCTGGCCATGGACAAGGCGGCAGTCGATGCGGGCCAACACCAATGGCATCCCGTTTTCTCTCCTACTTCTTGTCTGGTTTTTCCGGCTTCTTTTTCAGCATGTCGCCGGGAACGGTGATATTCAGGCGGCCGCATTCCTGGAGGTGGTGAACCAGCTCCGGAAGCGCCATCGACTGCCGGGCGTAAGGGAACTTGACCATCATGGGCAGGTTCACCCCGGTAATAACTTCGACCGGATGCGTACCGAGAAACGCCAGCGCGATATTGGAGGGGGTCCCGCCAAACATGTCGGTCATGACCAAGACGCCCTTGCCTTTATCCACTGACTGAACCGCTGTCTCGACCGCGCTATGGATATCCTCCACGCCCATGGACGGCGTCATATCCACGGCAACCATCCCTTCTATCTTCCCAACAATGATTTCGGCTGCCTGTATAAGCCCGGAGGCATGGATTCCGTGTGAAACAACGACTGCTCCGATCATTTCGCCCCCTTGGCGGCAGAAGACGACCGGGTCATGTCACGATGGGTCACCGTAACGCCCTTATCTTCTTTCCCCAGGAAATTTCCAAGCGCTACGGCAACCGCCACAGAACGATGCTTGCCGCCCGTACAACCAACCGCCAGCGTAAAGTACGCCTTGCCTTCCTTTCTATAAAGCGGAAGCAGGAAATGCAACATGCTCGTCAGGCGGCGCAAAAACGACTGGGCGGTCCGTCCTTTAAAAACGTATTCCCTAATCCTTTCGTCAAGCCCGGTAAATCGTCTCAGCGAGGTGACAAAATGCGGATTAGGGAGAAACCTTACATCCACTACCATGTCGGCATCCGAAGGAAGCCCGTACCGGAACCCGAAGGAGACCACGTTCACTTTCAGGCCCTGCGTTCCTTCCTTGCAAAACCGATGCAAAAGGGCATCCCGAAGCTGGTGGACCGTAAGCTCGGAAGTGTCGATCAGCGCGTCCGCCATATCCCGAAGCGGAGAAAGTATCTCCCGCTCCTTCTGGATCGCCTCTTTCGTTCCGTGAGCCGCCACCGGATGCACGCGCCGCGTCTCGCTGAACCGCCGCAGAAGCGCTTCGTCGTTTGCGTCGAAAAACAGAACAAGCACATCGTTTTTCCTGCTTCTTAACTCCTCTATCACGCGCGCCATTTCATGCAGAAACTCTTTCCCTCGCACATCCGCTACCATGGCAACGCGCACACCACTCCCGCGAGCCTCCGTCACCACCTCGATTATCTTTGGAAGAAGGACCGGCGGCACGTTGTCGACGCAGTAGTAGCCAAGATCCTCAAACACATTGGCCGCGGTGCTTTTCCCCGAGCCGGAGAGCCCCGTAAGAATCATTATGTTTGCGCGGCGCCCGCGCCTGGACGTAACGGTCATGACTCCACGATTCCGCCGGCTTTCTGGATCTGGCGCTCTATAAGTTCAGCCGCGGAATTTACCCCCTGCTGCTTGAGCAGGTGGTTTCGGACCGCAACTTCTACTATGGTTGCAACATTCCTTCCCGGAGACACGGGAATCAAAAGCGAGGGAAGCCGGACGCCCAAAATCTCGACACACTCCTGCTCCACCCCAAGGCGGTCATATTCTTTTCCTTTCTCCCACAGCTCAATCCGTATGACCAGCTCGATCTTCTTGGCGTGTCTGGTCGCGATCAGGCCGAACAGGTCCCGGATATTCAAAATCCCCAGTCCGCGAACCTCCATGTGGTGCTGTGTAAGTTTGTTCCCTCTCCCGATAAGAGTAGCCGACCCCGCCTTCTCCACCAAAATGATGTCATCCGCAACCAGCCGGCTTCCCCTTACGATGAGATCAAGGGCGCATTCGCTTTTTCCTACTCCGCTTTGCCCAGCCAGGAGAACTCCGATGCCCAGGATGTCAACAAGCACGCCATGTACTGTGGCCGATTCCCGCAAAAGCCGGCGCAGTTCCCACTGGAGTTCCTCTACAAGATCGGCGATCAGAATAGAAGAAACGAAAAAGGGCATTCCGCGCCGATTGGCCGCGTCGAGAAACACATCAGGCACATCCAGGTCGCTGGTAGTAATGATGCACGGAGATGGATAGGAGAAAATCTTGTCGGCGATTTCGGCCTGACGCCTTGGGGTCTGGCAGAGAAAGTAATCAATTTCATTCTTGCCAAGAATCGCCACCCGCCCGGCATCGAGAGGAAACGCCTCTCCTGTAATCGCAAGCCCCACTTCGCTTGGGCCGGCGGCCGTAATCTCGCGGCCAAGCCCCTTCTCTCCCGCAAGAAGCCGTATCTGCAAAGAGCTAGAGCACTCTTTTTGGAAAACCATTACAGAGACAGCCACGGCATTCCTCCCTTATCCGTGGTTATCCTTCTCCGGCCCGAAAGGCTTTGAAGGCTTGCCATGCGCATCAGGGGTCAGGCAGGTTCGTCTTCTTCCGCAAAGATTCGCGTGATTTCCCCGGCCCCTTCCGCCTCCATCAGTCGATGCCGAAACCGCTCGTTCTTCGCAAGCCGGGAAATACGGGCAAGAACCTTAAGGTGTATACCGGCCGAGTTGCTCTCCGGCGCAACCACGAGAAAGAAAAAACGCGCGGGGCGCCCATCAAGAGAAGCGAACTGAACACCGTCACGGCTGCGCCCGAAAACGGCGACCAACCGGTCAATCCCCGGCATCTTGCCGTGCGGAATGGCAATCCCTCCGCCTATTCCCGTGCTGCCAAGCGATTCGCGGTCCATCAGGACCGACAGAAGGTGATCCGCGGACATGCCGGAAACCGCCCGGCATATCGCCTCGGACAGTTCCCGGAGGACCCCCTCCTTGGTTTCCGACCTGAGATCATCGACAATCCCTCCGGCCGGAATAAGGTCTAAAATTTTCATTTCACCGTCGGCTCTGTAAACCCGACGCTACCGCCCGACTGCCGGAAAACAACGCTTGGCAGATTCGTCTCCTGGTTTACGAACATCAAGACATCGACCCGAAGAAGATCCAGATGCTTCGCCGCTTCCTCAACGGTCATAGGTTTGGGAAGGAAGTTGTCGCTGCGCACAATGTGAATCCCCTCGTCGCCGGAGGAAACAGTGATTCCCGAAACAAAGGGGATCTGCGCGGCGGTCCCTGGTCCCTTGTCCTTCTGTTTCTCGCGGTATTTCTTCAACTGACGCTCGACCTTGTCGCAAACAAGATCAATTGCCGAATAGAGGTCTTCGGTGGACTCGATCGCCTTGATGGTAATCCCTGGCGCGGTCATGAACACTTCGGCTATGTGGCGGTATTTCTCTACCGAAAGCGTCACGTTGGCCTCGAAAGGCTTCTCTATCACTTTCTGTAGCCTTCCAAGCTTCTCCACAGCGTAGTCTTTGAGAGCCTGGCTCGGATCAACGTGCCGGAATGTTACCTGGATTTGATTCAAAATATCCCCTCCCTCCACGAAATGGGCATTTTTTAGAACTGCCTTCTACGGCCTGAAGACGAAAGCAACCCCAGCTGCGCCCGGTACTTCGTAACGGTTCGCCGGGCTATTCGAATTCCCTGGTTCTGCAGAAGCCGCATCAACTCCTGATCGCTTAGAGGCTTTTTTTCCCCTTCCGACCGGATAATCTCCCTGATCTTTTCTTTTACCGACTTGGAAGCAATATCCTCTTCTCCGCCGCCGCGGTTGAGTCCGGAGTTAAAGAAGTATTTCAGTTCAAACGTGCCGTGCGGGGTATGGACGTACTTTCCGCTGGTCACTCTCGATACGGTCGATTCGTGCATTTCGATGTCTTCGGCCACATCCTTTAAAGTGAGCGGTCGCAGGAACTTGACCCCCTTCTCGAAAAACCCGTTTTGGAGCTTGATGATGCTTTCCACGACCTTGTAAATGGTCCGTTTGCGCTGCTCGATGCTTTTTATGAACCAGAGGGCGGAATTTACCTTCTGTTTCAAAAACTCCCGCTCCTCTCTCGGCATACCCTGCCCTCCGTCAGTCAGCAAATGCCGATAAAAGGATGAAAGTCTAAGACGCGGCTGCCCATCCTCGTTGAGCGAGATGATCCATTGATCGTCCATTTTGAATACATGCACATCCGGCGTGATGTACTGGATCTCGTCCTCGGAGTAGGCTCTCCCTGGCCTGGGCCAAAGGGTCACAAGTTTCTGGAACGCCTCTTTGACCGCCTCCTTCGAAAGCTTGAGCTTACGGGCTATCCCGGCAATGTCCCCCTTTGAAAACAGATCGAAATAATCCTTGATGATGCGCATGGGAAGCTCAAACTCTTCCCCTTTATCTTTTGCCTGGATCAGCAGACATTCCTGGAGATCGCGCGCGCCGACCCCCAAAGGGTCAAGCGTCTGCACCGCGACAAGCGCCTTGGACACTTCCTCTACCGGCATGCCAAGAGCTTCCGCCGCCTCCTCCACCGTCGTATTGAGATAACCGTTCTCGTCGATATTCCCGGCAAGATAAAGAGCGGCCTCCCGTTCGGATTCCGGCATGTCGAGCAGCCGTATCTGCACCTCAAGGTGTTCGGAAAGAGACAACCGGCGGGTAAGGGTGTTCTCGTAGTAGGGGGCGCCGTCCTCATCTTCCGGATCACGATTAATCCGCTCCCCGTGCCCGCCTTCGCCGAAGTAATACTCCCAGTCTATTCTGTCGATAAGCCCGCTTTCTTGGGAAGCGGGCATCTCTTCGGGAGTAGCGGGAGCTTCCGGCTCACTGGTTTCCGGGGTTGACAGCTCCCCTTCCGGCGCCTCGTCGGAGGCATCCTCGAGCGCGGGATTCACTTCCATCTCCTCGCGGACCGCCTGCTCCAGCTCGAGGCGAGACAGTTGCAGCAGCTTGATCGCCTGCTGCAGTTGGGGGGTCATTACCAGCTGCTGGGCGAGCTTTGGGGATTGTCTGAGTTCCAGGACCATCAGATTCCCTCACTCTCCTAAAGAGAGAAGCTTTCCCCCAAGTAGATCTCGCGAACTTCTTCGGAAGCCGCGATTTCCAAAGGAGTTCCGGACAGAAATATCTTCCCCTCGGAAATTATGTACGCGCGGTCGCATACCTTGAGGGTATCTCGCACATTATGGTCAGTTATTATAACGCCTATTCCGCGTTCTTTTAAACCGAGGATGACCTGTTGAAGATCGGCCACGGAGATCGGGTCGATCCCGGCAAACGGCTCATCCAAAAGGAGAAAATCGGGCGACAACACAAGCGCCCTGGCAATCTCCACCCGCCGCCGCTCCCCTCCGGAAAGAGCATATCCCATAGTGTCGGCAATGTGAGAGATCCGCATGTCCCGCAAAAGCGTCTCCAGCCGCTCCTGCCGTTCTCCTTTCGACAGATCCTGCTCCTCCAGAAACACAAGAATATTGTCCCGAACGGAGAGCTTGCGGAAAACGGAAGGCTCCTGCGGCAGGTACCCAAGCCCCATCCTTGCCCGTCTGTGCATCGGCAGGCTGGTCACACGGCGTCCATTCAGGAAAACTTCTCCCGAATCCGGACGGACCAGCCCTACCATCATGTAGAAGATCGTAGTCTTTCCCGCGCCGTTTGGGCCCAACAGCCCGACAACTTCTCCCGATCCGGCATCAAGAGAAGCGCCTTTCACAACCTCCGCGCGGCGATATTTTTTAAACAGATCCGAAACCGAAAGTAATTTTGCCGCCCGGCTATCATGCTGGCCGCAAGAAGTCTGTTCTTCTGTCACGGTTTTGTCGCTTCACGAATATTTTTCGGGTTGATCACGGCGTTGACCCGGCCGCCCTCTTCGGAGCCTTTTACCTCCGCCCGGTTCTCGTTCATATAGACGATGATTGTCTCTCCCTGAACCGTATTGCCTTTCTGCTGCATGGTTGCCCCGCCGGAAAATACAACGCGCTGCTCCAGATTGAACAGCGTCGCCTTTTTCGCAATGACTTCCTTGTCTTCCTGCAGAAACCGAACCTCCCCTTCCGCCTCTACCCGTTCGATCATTTCTGTCGTCCGGGAGTATTCCGCGCGCAGAAGATCGGCGTACATGGTGACGTCTCCCTGTACGGCAACCACGTTCCCTTTGAATGTTACGGTGCCGCCGCTCTCGGCCTGGAGATGGTCCGCTGTCACTTCGATCGGCCGGATGCCCGCGTTCTGAGTCAGAGCCGCCGCGAACGATGCCGACGGAAACCACATCAGCATCGCGATCGCCAAATGGAGCCAGGTTGACTTCATCCCATTTTTACCGGCAGCGACGACGGAAGTATCTGGCTGACCGGAGAAACCAGGAAGATCTTTCCGGCAGCCCAGTCCCAGCGAAGATTATCGCCGACAACAACCAGCCCCGGCCCGTTAAGGGAAGTCTTTCCGGCAGCGCTGAGAATCTGGCCCTCGAGATCAAACACAGCCGGCGACATATCCACTTTCCAGCCATTCGCGCTATCGGCCTGCCCGCCGTCGGGCAGTTCGATCCGTTTCCTGTCAAAATCCCAAAACGCCCTGGTAGCGCGTAAATCGGATTCGCCTATCTTCCGGAAACCTCCTTCCGCCTCTATGGAAATCGTCACCTCGGTCCCCCAAATGGTCCTTTCCGCATAGCTATATACCGCTTCCGAAGCGACAAGCCGATTACAAGCGCCATCATCACGGAATTCCCGCAGATCCACCGGCACAAGCCGTATTTCGAGAGCCGATACGCCTTTCCGTTCCGCGAGCTGTGACGCGGAAACAGGCATCACCTTCTCTGGCGACGTCGTGAAGAACGCAAGCCCGACAACGATGGCGGCGGAAATCACCCATGGCAGAAGTCGTAGCGTCATTACAAGACCTTTTCCTCGAAATATTTCTTTGATACGGGCCTCCACGATCCGTTTGCCTTGAGTATGAACTCTATGATCTCACGGACCGCCCCCATGCCTCCGGGGCGGGAAGATATGAAGTCAACCGTATCGAGAACATACTGCTCCGCATCGCATGGCGCCGCGGAAAACCCCGCCGCCCTGAGTACCGGCAAATCAACAATGTCGTCTCCGACGTAGGCAGCCTCTTCCGGAGAAACGCCCTGTTCCTTCAAAATCTCGGTCCAAACGGCCAGCTTGTCTTTCGCTCCCTGGCGGACAATATGTATTCCCAGCTCCCGCGCGCGTATTTCCACCACATCGGAAGTCCGGCCGGTGAGTATCCCCACCCGGATACCGGCCCGGTCCAGCATCTTCATTCCGTGACCGTCCCTCACATGGAACCGCTTTGTCTCAACACCGTCAGAGGAGAGGATGATCCCTCCGTCCGTAAGAACGCCGTCGACATCCGTAAGAAACAGCCTGATTCGCGCAGCCTTGTCGTCCGCTCCGGAGCGTATCATCGGCGCGTTCACGTTCACCCCACACCCGCCTTCAACAGGTCGTGAATATGCACGATCCCGACCGGCTTCGTGGAAGAAGCCGATTCAAAGACGAACAGGCTGGTGATGGTGTATTCTTCCATTTTACGCAAGGCAGCCGCGGCAAGCTCTGTCGCGCGTATCCGCTTGGGCGAACGGCTCATCACCTCTCCTACATTTGCCTTGTACAGATCCACCCCCGCCTGGGTCATCCTGCGGATGTCGCCGTCGGTGATAACGCCCACGAGATTCCCCCCGTCGTCAACCACCCCGGTCACTCCGAGACGCTTGGCGCTGATGACAAGTAGCGCATCCGTTAACGGAATTTCCGACGAAACGATCGGGATCTCGTCTCCGGTGTGCATAAGATCCGCCACGGTCTGCAACCGGCGTCCGAGCGCCCCGCCAGGGTGCAGATCCGCGAAGTCCTCCTCGGAAAACCCCTTCTCCTCGAAAAGAACCACGGCAAGAGCGTCTCCCATGGCAAGCGTAGCCGTTGTGGAAGCCGTAGGCGCAAGCCCAAGGGAACACGCTTCTTTCGGAACCCCGACATCAAGCACCGCGTCGGCGTACTTCGCCAGCGTGGATTCGGATCTTCCCGTAAGCGCAATAACCGGAAGCCCCACCCGCTTAAAGACCGGCAGGAGCCGGACAATCTCTTCTGTCTCCCCTGAATTGGAGATCGCGATCACCACATCTCCCCGCCGGACCATCCCCAGATCGCCGTGGATTCCGTCGGCCGGATGGAGGAAAAAGGCGGGAGTTCCTGTCGAAGCCATGGTTGACGCGATTTTTCGCCCGATCAGCCCCGACTTCCCCATGCCGGAGACGACAACCTTTCCCTTGGCGGCCAGGATCAGGTCAATCGCCTTTCCAAACCCTTCGTCAATCTTCTCCCGCACCCCCTCGATGGCTGAAGCTTCGACTGCCAAAACCCGCCGGGCGCGTTTTTTTCGGTCATTCTCCACGTCAGCACTCCTCTCCAGCCGCGGTCTTAAGAGACATAAGGGTCTTGAGAAGCGGTTCCACTTCCGCAAAAGGAAGGCTGTTCGGGCCGTCCGAAAGCGCCCGCGTCGGATCGGGATGGATTTCAAGGAAAACGCCGTCCACCCCCGCGGCTACCGCGGCGCGAGCGAGATGCCCGACGTATTTCCGCTCTCCGGACGATGTGGTTCCCGCGCCTCCCGGAAGCTGAACGCTATGCGTCGCGTCGAATATGACGGGGCACAGCGACTCACGGATAAAAGCCATCCCCCGGTAGTCCACCACGAGGTTGTTGTACCCAAAGGTCGTGCCGCGTTCCGTCACCAAAACGGAAAGATTTCCCGCCGATGTCACCTTTCCTACCGCGCTTTGCATGTCCCAAGGCGCCATGAACTGGCCTTTCTTGATATTCACAGGCAAACCGGTATCCGCGGCGGCCAGCAGCAGATCGGTCTGGCGACAAAGAAACGCGGGAATCTGGATAATGTCGACTACTTTGGCGATTTCCGCCGCCTGTCGTGGCTCATGTATGTCGGTGGTAACCGGAAAGCCGTATCGCTCTTTAACCTTCGCCAGAATCCGTAGCCCTTCCGTAATACCCGGCCCGCGACAGGAGCTCACGGAGGAGCGATTCGCCTTGTCGAACGACCCTTTGAAAACCGTGTAAATCCCAAGCCTGTCCGCAACCTCTTTCAGAAAACCCGCCACGGACAAAGCAAGATCTTCAGACTCCAGAACACATGGACCGGCGATAAACAGAAGCGGGCACCCTGAGCCAACCTCGTAACGACCGGCGACAGAAACCTTGTCGATAAAAGTTTCGGCCACGGTTATCGTCCGCCGTTCCGGGAAGCGCAAGCATACGCCGCACCGATGAAATCGCGGAACAACGGGTGCGGAGTCAACGGGCGCGACTGAAACTCAGGGTTAAACTGGCAGCCAAGGAACCACGGATGGTCCGGCACCTCGACAATATCAACAAGCCGGTCATCCATCGACACGCCGGTAATCGCCATCCCTTTCGAAATGAACAACTCCCGGTATTCATTATTGAACTCGTACCGGTGCCGGTGCCGTTCCGAAATCTGGGGCACGCCGTAGGCTTTCATCGCCAGCGACTTGTCCGACAGTTTGCAAGGATACGCGCCAAGCCGCATCGCCGCGCCCCTGTCTTCCGCGGCGCACCGCTCGGCCACCAGGTCGATGACGGGATATTTGCTCTCGCTGTCCAGCTCCCGGCTGGTGGCCGTTTCCAGCCCGCAGACATTCCGCGCAAACTCGACAACCGCCATCTGCATTCCCAGGCAGATCCCGAAAAACGGAATCTCGTTTTCACGGGCGTATCGGGCGGCGGCGATCTTCCCTTCGACCCCTCGCGCGCCGAATCCGCCGGGGATCAGGATGCCGACGACTCCTTTCAGAAGCGCCTCGGCTCCTTGCCGCTCCACTTCTTCGGAATCCACATGCCGGTAGTTGATCCGCACCTGATGCGCAATCCCGCCGTGAGTCAGCGCCTCGTAAAGGCTTTTATACGGTTCCTTCATATTGACATGCTTACCGACGATAGCGATGGTTACTTCGCCTATCGGGCTTTTCCATCGGTCGATTATGCGCTTCCAGTCATCAAGGCGCGGCTCGCTTGCCCAGATATTGAGCAGATCCATGATCTTGTCGTCGAGCCCTTCTTGACGATAGACCAACGGCACTTCGTATATGAGATCCACATCACTTGCCGTGATGACGGCGTCTTCGGTCACGTTGCAAAACAGGGCGATTTTTGCCTTGATATCCTTGGGAATCGGCCGCTCGGACCGGCAAAGAAGTATGTCGGGCTGAATGCCTATAGAGCGAAGCTCTTTCACGCTGTGCTGCGTGGGCTTGGTCTTGAGCTCTCCGGCCGTTTTTATGTAAGGCATCAGCGTCAGGTGGATGTAGAGGACATTTTCTTTTCCGCGATCGCCCCTTACCTGCCGGATCGCCTCAAGGAACGGAAGCCCCTCAATGTCGCCGACCGTCCCTCCAACCTCGACAATCGCCAGGTCATAGTCTTTGGCCGCCGCGTAGATCGCCCGCTTGATCTCGTCGGTGATGTGTGGAATTACCTGAACCGTTCCGCCGGAGTAGTCGCCGCGCCGCTCTTTAGTGATGACGGAGTGGTAGATCTTCCCGCTGGTATAGGTGTTACGCTTTCCCATGCGGGAGGAGACGAAACGCTCGTAATGCCCCAGATCAAGATCCGTTTCGGCGCCGTCGTCGGTGACAAACACCTCGCCGTGCTGCAACGGGTCCATCGTTCCCGGGTCCACGTTGATATACGGGTCAAGTTTCAGCATCGTGATCTTGAGTCCCCGCGACTCCAGTATGGCGCCGATCGAGGCGGACGCCAGCCCTTTCCCCAGAGACGAGACCACGCCGCCGGTCACAAATATGTATTTGGTTTTCATCGGGTTTTCGGAACGCATAACTTCTCCTTCACAGCTTTCAGATCTTCGGGAGTATCCACTCCGACCGAATCATGCGCCACATCAACCACCCTGATGCGGTATCCCGCCTGCAGTACGCGCAGCTGCTCCAGCCGTTCCGCCTTCTCGAGCGGCGAAGAGGAAAGCCTGGCGACGCGAAACAGAAAATCGCGGCGGTATCCGTATATTCCCAGGTGTTTCCGGTATGGGCCCGCTTCTTCATCACGGTAGTGAGGGATCGGCGCGCGCGAAAAATACAGCGCGTCGCCTTTATCGTCGGTAACCACCTTCACAACGGAAGGACGCATGAACTCCGCAGGATCGTCCCCCGGCAGAGCCGCCGTCGACATTAAAACATCCGGGTCGGACAAAAGAGGCGCGGCCACAGCGTCGATCACCGATGGGTCCATCAGCGGCTCGTCGCCCTGAAGGTTGATCAGGATCTCCTCATCCATACCGCGCGCCGCCTCGGCCACCCGGTCGGTGCCCGAAACGCAATCGGGGGAGGTCATGACGGCAATCCCGCCAAACCCGCGAACCGCGGAAGCAATCCTTTCGTCATCCGTCGCCACGACGACCTTCGCGGGGATTTTCGCCTTCATTGCCTTGTCCCACACATGCCATATCATCGGCTTGCCGTCGATCTCGGCCAGAGGCTTTCCCGGAAGCCGGGCCGCGCCGTAGCGGGAGGGTATAACCACGGCTACGCGGGATACGGCGGCTTTCATGGGAACAGGGGCATCCCTTTAAGCCCCTCATCCTCTTTAAAACCGCACATCAGATTAAAACACTGCACCGCCGCGCCAGAGGCGCCCTTGACCAGATTGTCGATAGCGGAGCAGACGATAACTCTCCGCGTCTTTTCGTCAACCTGCCACGCAATATCGCAAAAGTTGCTTCCCCGCACATCCTTGGTGGAAGGAAGAAGTCCCGGCGGCAGCATGCGAACGAAAGTTTCTCCTTCGTAAGCTTTCCTGAACGCCGCCTCGACATCCTTGGCCGTCCGCTTCGGATTGAGCAGGGAATAGCTCGTAGCGAGAATTCCGCGATTCATCGGCACCAGATGCGGAACAAACGTGATCGCCGTTTTTTTCCCGGCAGCCAGCGACAATTCCTGGTCTATCTCCGGGGTATGGCGATGCGTCGGAAGCCCATATGGCCGGATACCTTCGTCTGTCTCCGGAAAATGAAAGCCAAGCTTTGGCCCCCGCCCCCCGCCCGATACTCCTGTTTTACAGTCGGCCACTATGCCCTTCGCGTCAATCACGCCGGCCGCAAGCAACGGGCGCAGTCCCAGGATAACCGAGGTAGGAAAGCATCCGGGCACGGCAACAAGCCGCGTCTTGCGGATTTTCTCCCGGTAAACCTCCGCAAGCCCATACACCGCTTTGGAAGCCAGCGCGGGCGCTCCGTGAGTAACTCCATAAACCGACTCATACAGCGGTATGTTGCGAAATCTAAAATCGGCCGAAAGATCAACGACAACTTTGCCCTGCCCCAAAAGTCTGGCGGCAACAGACGAAGAAAGCGTGTGCGGCAATGCCAGAAAGGCTACGTCGAACTTCGCCCCCAGCAACTCTTCCATTTTGCCGAAAGATACGCCGTCGAGCCGCCCCTTGAACGGCGGGAACGCCTGGGCAAGCGGCTGGCCGGAATACTGCTCGGAAGTAAGGACTGAGAACTTCACTCCCGGATGGGACAAAAGCAGGCGTATCAGCTCAAAACCGGTGTATCCGGTTGCCCCGAAAATCGCTGCGCTTTTCATCTTGTTCGACATTTTCTCCAATTCCTCATTGTATATAAAAACAAAAAGAGGAAGGCAGGTTTCCCGGCCTTCCTCTTTTGGCTATTGTCCTTTGAAAAAGGCTTTCAAGCCCTCTTCGTGGTTTAACGTTTGGAGAACTGGAACCGTTTCCGGGCTCCCGGCTGGCCGTATTTTTTGCGCTCTTTGATCCGCGCGTCGCGAGACAGGAATCCCGCGCGTTTCAGCGGCGTGCGAAGTTCGGGGTCTTCTATCTGCAACGCCTTGGCAATGCCGCATTTCACCGACTCGGCCTGGGACATCGGCCCGCCCCCTGCGATGTTCACATCGACATCAACGGCAGTCCGTTTCCCCGTGAGAACGAGCGGCTGTGTGACTACCGAGCGGAGAGCGAGGACCGGAAAGTATTCCTCGAATTCGCGTCCGTTGATCAGGATGTGCCCGGTGCCGGCTTTTACATAGACGCGGGCGATTGCGGTTTTGCGTTTCCCCGTTGCGTATACCTTCGACTGGGCCATGACTTGGCGGTTCCTCCTATTCGTTGACGGCCAGAGCCTTCGGGCACTGCGCCTTGTGCGGATGATCGGGGCCGGCGTAAACCTTGAGCTTGGTGAAGAGCCGATCCCCCAGGCGCGTCTTTGGCAGCATTCCACGGACCGCCCATTCAATGATTCGCTCGGGGTGTTTCCCGGCCAGCTCGATCTCGGGAGTGGTGGACTTAAGCCCCCCCATGTATCCGCTGTGACGGTAATAAACCTTATCGGTCATCTTTTTCCCGGTAAGCTTCACCTTGTCAGCGTTTACCACGATGACGAAATCGCCGGTATCGGCGTTGGGGGTAAATGTCGCCTTGTTCTTGCCCCTGAGCACATCGGCAATCCTGGTCGCGGCCCGTCCAAGGGTCTGCCCCTCGACATCAACGACGTACCACTTGCGGTCGGACTCTTCCTTGGAGAACATCTTGGTAGTCTTCATTGCAGAAACCTTCCCCATCGAAATCAAAACATCATATTTAACAGCAACACATATGCCGCGTCAAGGAAAATCAAGCTGGCCACCCACCCGGCCGCTTTCCGCATTCCTTAAAAAAATCAGTAGTTCACTTTCCACAGAAACAACCCGCAAGCCGGCGCTGTAACCCCGGCCTCGGACCGGCTGCGCTTTTCAAGTATCCGGGCTATCGCTTCCGGCCGGCATCTTCCTCTGCCCGCATCGATCACCGTCCCCACAATACTGCGCACCATGTGCCGCAGAAAACCGCTCCCGGTTACATCTATCGAACACAGGCCGGGCTCGCGCAAACCCGGCAGCCCAGACGCGTCGTAGAGCGTCACGCCCGCATGAAAGATAGTGCGAACCGGCGTTTGGGCGGCGCATCCCTGCCCCTGAAAAGACGTGAAATCATGCTCCCCTACCAGAAAAAGAAGCGCCTCCCGCACCGCTCCCAAATCGATCGGCGATTCAATATGCCAGGCATAACGCGACAGGAACGGGAACGCTATGCCGGACAGGAGCAGGAAATACCGGTACTCCTTTTCCCGCGCATGCCGCCGCGCGTCAAATTCCGGGGGCACTTCCTGAGCGGACAGTATCCGGATATCCTCCGGCAAGAAAGCGTTGCCGCCGCGAACAACCGCCTCCAGATCCCTTTTCCCCGAATCGGCAAAATCCACGACCTGCTCACGGGCGTGGACTCCTGCATCCGTGCGGCCCGCCGCGCGCAACCGGATTGGCTCATGCAGGATACGGCCAAGCGCCTGCTCCATCACCGACTGGATAGTCGGTCCGTTTGGCTGCGTCTGCCACCCGGCGTACGCTGTCCCGTCATACGCGACGGTCAGCTTCACGCGCCTCATAAGGCCACGCCCCGCGCGCGAAACTTTGCCGGGTTACGCCAGACCGTATTCATCAAAACGCTTCATGCCTTGGCGCAGCGCCCTTGCCGCGCATGGCGAACCGCGCTCCATTTGATTGCGACCTGGTATTACAGGTAATTCCGCGCCAGCGCCTCGGCGATCTGAACGGCGTTTAGCGCGGCGCCTTTGCGAAGCTGGTCGCCGCAAACCCACAGATTCAGGCAATTTTCGGCGCTTTCATCCTCGCGAATCCGGCCGACGTAACAATCGTCTTTCCCCGCGCAAAAAAGCGGCATGGGATAGCTGTTTCCCGCCGGATCATCCATCACCTGGCATCCCGGAAACTTCGAAATCAGCTCTTTGGCCTTTGCCACGGTGATCTTTTTATCAAACTGGGCGTTTACCGAGATGGAATGGGCGGTCAGCACCGGAACACGCACACATGTGCAGGAGACACGCAGATCCGGTATCCCCATGATTTTTCTGCCCTCGTTGGCCATCTTCATTTCTTCCTTGGTATAACCGTTGTCCAAAAAGGAGTCGATATGGGGAATTACGTTGAAGGCGATCTGGTGCTTGAACACCTCCACCGCCATTGCCTGCCCGTTTGCGTGCGCTTTCGTCTGAGCGATCAACTCGGCCATCGCCTTCGCCCCCGCGCCGGAGGTCGCCTGGTAGGAGGACGCCACAACCCGCTTGAGCGTTCCGTAGTCGTGCAGCGGCTTAAGCGGCATGATCGTAATGATAGTCGTGCAGTTGGGATTCGCGACGATTCCACGCTGTTTGTACCGGGCAATCGCTTCCGGATTGATCTCCGGCACCACCAGAGGAACATCAGGCTCCATCCGGAAGGCGGAAGAGTTATCGACCACAACAGCGCCGGCCTCACACGCGGGATCTGCGAACTGTTTGCTAAGAGAACCGCCCGCGGAGAAAAGAGCGATGTCGATCCCTTTGAACGCGTCTTTGGACAAAAGCTCCACGGGAAACTCCTCTCCCGCAAACTTCAAGCGCTTGCCCACGGAGCGCTCCGACGCCAGCAGCCGGATATTATTTATCGGAAACTTTCGCTCTTCAAGAATCCTTAAAAAGACATCACCCACCGCGCCGGTCGCTCCGGCCACCGCCACATTGAACCTCTTGCCGCTCATTGCCCTACTCCTTCCCGGAAATTTGCCGCATGGCTTCACGCACCAGATCGCCCATCCCGGACGTTCCCACTTTACTTCCATGCCCTTCGCGATATATATCCGCCGTCCGGTATCCTTCGGCAAGAACGCGCTCCACAGCGCCTTCGATCCAGGCTGCCTCCCGGGGCATGTCAAATGAGTGCCTCAACATCATCCCGATGGACAGTATCATTGCCAGCGGGTTGGCGATCCCCTTGCCTTCTATATCCGGCGCGGAGCCGTGGATCGGCTCGTACAGCGCAACCTTCCCTCCAAGCGAAGCCGACGGCAGCATGCCGATGGACCCGGTGATCATGGACGCCTCGTCGGTCAGGATGTCGCCGAAAAGGTTTGACGTCACCATCACGTCGAACTGGCGGGGATTGCGTATAAGCTGCATCGCGCAGTTATCCACCAGGATGTGGGATAGCGGCACATCGGGAAACTCTTTCTCTCCGACTTCGGCAACCACCTTCCTCCAAAGCACCGACGACTCGAGGACGTTTGATTTATCAACGGAAGCAAGCTTTCCGTTTTTTCTTTCGCGCGCAAACTTGAAAGCCATCCGGGCGACCCGCTCGATCTCCGGCCGGGAATAAACCTCGGTATTTATCCCGGTTTCCACGCCGTCGATCATCCGGATTCCGCGCGGCTCTCCAAAATAAAGCCCGCCGGCAAGTTCGCGTATAACGAGGATATCTATCCCCTCGATTATTTCCCTTCGCAGCGGAGAAGCGTCGAGCAGCGGCTCGAAAACTTTGGCGGGACGCAAATTCGCAAACATATCCAGCTCACGCCGCAATCCCAAAAGCCCCCGCTCGGGGCGCAGATCAAACGAAAGCGTATCCCATTTCGGGCCGCCGACCGCTCCAAGCAAAATGGCGTCAGACGACCGGGCAAGCGAAAGACCTTGCTCCGTCAACGGCGTCTTGTGCGCGTCGTAGCAGGCTCCGCCAAGCAATTCCTCTTCGGTCTCGAAAAAACGTTTTCCGGATATCTCCTCGACCGTCGTAAGAACGCAAAGCGCCTCCCGCATGACCTCCTTGCCTATCCCGTCGCCGGGGAAAACGCATATCTTTCTGACGGACATCACTTCTCCTTTCGGCGCCGCGCCATGTAATTAAGGAGACCGCCGGAGGCCACAAGCTCCTGCATAAACGGAGGAATCGGGGTGAAGCCGTACTCTTTCCCTCTGGTCTCGTTCCGAAGCAGTCCGCGGTCCATATCAACGGAGAGAACGTCGCCCGCCTCGATATCATCAACCGCTTCCGGAGCCTCGAATATCGGAAGCCCCATGTTGAATGAATTCCGGTAAAAGATACGCGCAAAGGATCGGGCTATGACCGCCGATACCCCCACGGCGCGGATTGAAACCGGAGCATGCTCTCTGGAGGAGCCGCACCCGAAATTTTTCCCCGCCACTATGAAATCGCCCTTGCCCGCTTTCAACGCGAATGAGGCGTCGATATCCTCCATACAGTGCTTCGCAAGCTCCGCCGGGTCGGAAGTATTCAGGTACCGCGCGGGGATGATTGCGTCAGTATCGACATCGTCCCCGTATTTCCAGGCTTTTCCGCGCAGCTCCGCCACCTTCAAACCTCCCTCTTTTCAAGCTCGTCGGGACCGGCTATCCGTCCCATGACCGCGGACGCCGCCGCCACCGCCGGATTTGAGAGGTAAACCTCGCTCTCAGGGTGTCCCATCCGTCCGACGAAATTGCGGTTTGTCGTCGCGATCGCCCGCTCGCCCTTCGCCAGAATCCCCATATGGCCGCCAAGACAAGGACCGCATGTGGGGGTGGACACCGCCGCGCCCGCCTCCACGAAAACTTCCATCAACCCTTCGCGAACCGCCTGCATCCAGATGTTCTGGGTCGCCGGGAATACCAGCATTCGCACGCCGTCATGCACCTTCCGTCCGCGCAGTATGTCCGCGGCGCTGCGCAGATCCTCGATCCGCCCGTTGGTGCACGACCCCACCACAACCTGGTCGATCGGCACGTTCTCCACCTGAGACACGGGCACGATATTTTCCGGCAAGTGAGGGAATGCCACGACCGGCTCAATGGAGGACAGATCCACATGGATTTCGTCCGAGTACTTCGCGTCGGGATCGGCCTGCATCGCCTCGTAAAGACGCTTGGCGTGCGCGTCCGCGTAGGCGCGCGTTACTTCGTCGAACGGGAAAATGCCGTTTTTCCCTCCGGCTTCAATAGCCATGTTCGTCATGGTGAATCGCCAGGCCATCGACAGGCTTGCGATTCCGTCGCCCGCGTATTCCATCGACCGGTATAACGCGCCGTCAACACCGATTTTCCCGATTATGTGAAGGATGATATCTTTCCCCTCGACCCATTTACCCGGACGGCCCGCAAGAACGATCCGGATCGATTCTGGAACCTTGAGCCAGACCTCGCCGGACATCATGGCGGCCGCCAGGTCGGTGCTGCCAACGCCGCTGGAAAAAGCGCAGAGGGCGCCATAAGTGCAGGTGTGGCTGTCCGCGCCGATCACGAGATCGCCGGGACCGACCAGCCCCTCATCCGGCAAAAGGACATGCTCTATTCCCATCCGGCCAACGTCAAAGAAATGAACAATGCCATGTTCCCTGGCAAACTCCCGCATGATCTTGACCTGTTCCGCGCTGTTAATGTCCTTGTTCGGCGTAAAATGGTCGGCGACCAGGGCAATACGGTCTTTCCGGAACACTTCTTTGGCGCCCGCCTCGCGAAAAGCCTTGATGGCAAGCGGACTGGTCACGTCGTTCCCCAGAACAAGATCCGCCTTCGCCATGATCAGTTCACCGGGAGAAACAGCCGGCCGACCGCAATGCCGCGCGAGGATCTTTTCGCTAAGCGTCATTCCCATCTATTTCTATCTCCTCTTCCGCCTTTTTCCCCCGGGACCAAAACACCCTGTACAGTTCGCCAATTGGGCCGGAGATGATGTACCCGGAAATAATCAGGAAAATCATCACCTGCGGCTCCATCAACAAAAGCAGACCAAGAAAAACAAAGACCACCAGCGTATTGAACGGACGCCTCCGGAACGGTCCGAGATCCTTGAACGAATTGAATTTGATCGTGCTGACCATGAGAAAAGCGAGCACGTAAATAGTCAGCAAAACCGTGATGTGTTTAAAACTTCCCGAACCGCGAATGTAGCAAAACAGTATCACTATCGACGCGACGCAAATCGCCGCCGCCGGTATCGGAAGGCCGTTGAACTTTCCCTTTTCAACCGTGTTGACCTGCACGTTGAAACGGGCCAGCCGCAGCGCTCCGCAGATGCAGAACAGAAACGAGGCCATCCATCCCCACCGCCCGAAGCCGGAAAGCGCCCATCCGTAAACAAGAAACGCCGGAGCGGCCCCGAAGGCGATCACGTCGGCAAGAGAATCGTACTCGACCCCGAACCGGGTCGTCGTTCCCGTCGCCCTGGCAACCCGCCCGTCGAGTCCGTCGAAGATCGCGGCCCCGATTATCGCCATCGCCGCCTTTTCGAACGAGCCGGTATAAGTGGAGACAAGGGAATAAAACCCCATGAAGAGACATCCGGAAGTCAGCAGGTTCGGAAGAATGTAAACCCCGCGCCGGATGCTGTCGCTTGTATGCTCCGAATCTTTATTCATCGAAATGCCCCGATAATCGTCTCTCCCGCCCGAACACGGTCCGATACCGACACATTGATCCGGGTATTTTGCGGCATATACACATCCACGCGGGAGCCAAACCGGATCATGCCCACGCGCCGTCCCCGCGTCACCACATCACCCTCCTTTACGTCGGACACGATCCGCCGCGCCAGCACTCCGGCTATCTGCACGTAAGTCACATGGCGCCCTTCCGGCGTCACAATCTCCACGCCGTTTTGCTCGTTCAAAAGCGACGCCTTGTCCACCATGGCGGCATGAAATTTCCCTTTGTTGTACTTGATCAGCGACACCCGGCCGGAGACCGGCGCGCGGTTTACGTGAACATCTAACGGAGACATGAAGATACTCACCCTTTTCCCTGGCTTGTCCAAATACCTTCCGGGCGGCTCGTCTCCTATATGGACCACTTTTCCGTCCGCGGGAGACACTATGAACCCTTCCCCTTCGGGAGACGTACGGTCCGGATTGCGGAAAAACCACACCGAAAACAGGGCAAGCAGCACACCGATCGAGGCAAGCGGCAGCCAGATGAAACCCGCGACGACGCCAAACACCGCTCCCCCGATAATAAAAGGCCAGCCTTCCGGCGCAAACATTTGCCGGCACTCCTTCAACTTTTAGTTTTTCGTCTTGTCGACCAGCCGTCCCTTCGACAGCCAGGGCATAAGAGCGCGAAGCCGCTGCCCAACCTCCTCGATCGGATGATTCTCGCCGCGCCGCTGGAGCGCGTTGAACACAGGCCGGTTCGCGCTGTTTTCAAGCATCCATTCTTTTGCAAAAGAACCGCTTTGAATCTCTTCGAGAACCCGCTTCATTTCCCGCCGCGTCTCTTCGTTCACAATGCGGGGGCCACGGGTAAGATCTCCGTATTGAGCGGTGTTGCTGATGGAATACCGCATGTTCGAGATTCCGCCCTCGTACATCAAATCGACGATAAGCTTGAGTTCGTGGAGGCATTCGAAATACGCCATCTCCGGCGCGTACCCCGCTTCGACCAGCGTCTCGTACCCGGCCGCAACCAGAGCCGTCACTCCGCCGCACAGGACAACCTGCTCGCCGAACAGGTCGGTCTCGGTCTCTTCCCTGAAACTTGTCTGGATCACGCCCGCGCGGGCGGAGCCGATCCCCGCGGCGTAGGCCAACGCCACATCCTTCGTGTTACCCGCCGGGTCCTGGTGTACGGCGATCAGCGCCGGTACGCCCTCCCCTTTGAGGTACTGGGCGCGGACAAGGTGGCCGGGGCCTTTCGGGGCGACCATAAACACGTTAACGTCCGGCGCGGGAACGACCTGTCCAAAGTGAATATTGAAACCGTGAGCAAACATCAAATACGCGCCTTTGCGCATGTTCGGAGCCACCGAAGCGCGATATATCCCGCCCTGCGACTCATCCGGCAGCAGCATAACGACCACGTCGGCCTTTTTAACCGCCGTCGCGGCGTCGGAAACCTCAAACCCGGCCTCCGAAGCCTTCTTCGCGTTGGGCCCTTCGGGAATCTCGCCGACGATCACATTGAAACCGCTCTCCTTCAGGTTATTGGCATGGGCATGCCCCTGACTGCCGTATCCGAGGATTGCGATGGTCTTATCCTTTAGCAACTCCACCTTCGCGTCCTGCTCCCGGTACATTGTGACCATGTCTGTTTTTCCCTCCGTTTACTGGTTTCCGCTGCCGAGGCAAGTCGGACCCTACGTTCCCCTGACGATGGCTATCTTGCCTGTCCTTGCAATCTCTTTGATCCCAAACGGGCGCAGCAGTTGCAGAAAGGCGTTTATTTTTTTCTCCTCACCCGTTACTTCGATCGTGTAACTGCGCGGCGCCGCGTCCACGATCTTCGCCCGGAAGATGTCGGTCAGCCGCATCACCTCCGGCTTTGTGTCGTTATCGGCCTTTACCTTGACGAGCACCAGTTCCCGGTCAACGGTGTCGTACCCGGTGAGATCGCTCACCTTGAGTACCGGAATAAGCTTGTTGAGCTGCTTCAGGATCTGCTCAACAATTTGCTTGTTGCCCGCGGTTACAATCGTAATCCGGGAGATTCCCGGTTCTTCCGTTTCCGCCACGCAAAGCGATTCGATGTTGAACCCGCGCCCGGAAAACAGCCCCACGACACGGCTTAAAACCCCGAATTCGTTTTCAACCACGACAGAAATGGTGTGACGCATCGAAAGCGTTCTCCTTACAAATGGCTTTCGCTTGGATTACCTGTTTTTTTAAACCAGCAGCATCTTCGTCAACGGCGCGCCTACCGGCACCATCGGGTAAACCATCTCCTCCTGGTCCACCTCGACATCGATCACCACCGGGCCGCTCGCTGCGAAGGCTTTCTTCAATACCGCGGGAACCTCGCCGGGTTGCGTCGCGCGGAACCCTTTCGCTCCGTATGCCTCCGCAAGCATCACAAAATCGGGAATATTGGGCTGAATAGTCTCCGAGTGTTTCCCCTGGAAGAACAGTTCCTGCCACTGGCGCACCATGCCAAGCGCGCGATTGTTCAGGATCACCACCTTCACCGGCACCTGAAACTGCACCGCGGTGGCCAGTTCCTGGATGTTCATCTGGATGCTTCCGTCTCCGGCGATGTCTATGACAAGCTTTTCAGGCATCGCCACCTGCGCGCCAATCGCCGCCGGAAGCCCGTATCCCATCGTTCCCAACCCGCCGGAAGTAAGAAACGTGCGCGGTTTGTCGAAAGCGTGGAACTGGGCGGCCCACATCTGGTTCTGACCGACCTCCGTGGTGATGATCGCGTCCCCTTTGGTAATCTTGTAGATCTGCTCCACCACGTATTGCGGCTTGATCCGCCCGTTTGCGGACGGCTTGTAAGTAAGCGGATGCGTCTTTGCCCAGGCATTGATCTGCCTGCGCCATTCCGTCATCTTCTTCCTGTATGCCGCCGCTTCCTTCGCTTTCACCGCTTTTATCATTTTGCGCATTACATCTTTCAAATCGCCGACGATTGGAACATCAACACGCACATTCTTCTGGATAGAGGTCGGGTCGATATCCACATGTATGATCTTTGCGTGCGGGGCGAACTCGTCCACCTTTCCCGTCACCCGGTCGTCGAACCGCGCCCCCACCGCCAGAACCACATCCGCGTGGCTGACCGCCATATTGGCGGTATAGGTTCCGTGCATGCCAAGCATGCCAAGGTGCAACGGATCGCTTCCCGGAAATCCGCCCATCCCCATAAGCGTTGTGGTAACCGGGAGGGAAAGAAGGTGAACCAGTTCCAAAAGCTCCGCGGAAGCGTTGGACAGAATCACTCCGCCTCCCGCGTACACAACCGGTTTCGAAGACTCATTGATCAGCTTGAGGGCGCTTTCCACCTGCTTTGGATGCCCCTCATAGTTGGGGTTATATCCCCGCAGCGAGACCTCTTTCGGAAGGTTGTACGGCGCCGGGTTGATCAGGATGTCTTTTGGTATGTCCACCAGGACAGGCCCCGGCCTCCCCGTGGAGGCGATGTAGAACGCCTCTTTCATGATACGAGGCAGTTCCTTCCCGTCCTTCACCAGATAATTGTGCTTGGTGCACGGCCTGCTTATGCCGACGATATCGGCTTCCTGAAAAGCGTCGTTACCAATCAGGAGAGTCGGCACCTGCCCGGAGAATACAACCAGGGGAATCGAGTCCATATAAGCGGTGGCGACTCCGGTTACGGTGTTTGTCGCTCCCGGCCCCGAAGTTACAACGCATACGCCGGTCTTCCCCGACGCGCGGGCGTAACCGTCGGCCATATGTACGGCGCCCTGCTCATGGCGGCAGAGTACGTGGCGGATCTTGGCGTGTTGAAACAGCGCGTCGTAGATGTTCAGGACGGCGCCGCCAGGGTAACCGAAAACAACTTCGACGCCCAGATCCACGAGAGTCTTTACAAAAATGCCCGCCCCGCTCATCTGCATACAATCAACCTATGGAAAATCATCAGGAATTTAAAATTTGCGCGATTTTGTCTTTCCGGGCCAGCTTTAGTTTCTGAAGCCGCTTCCTCTCAATTTCCTCATCTGGAAGAAGGTATGTCTTTTTATCCAGCTCTTTCAATTTATCATCCAGAAAACGATGCTCCTCCACGAGAGCTTTGAATTCAGGATCACCAGCCATCAGTTCCGCCATTTTCCCCTCCGGATTAAGGGCCATCGAAACCTCCGAAAAAAGATTGATTAAAGGGTGGAGTATATCAGATGAGCGGAAGATACGCATCCGCCGGAGAGGCCTTGCGTTCTAACGACTCTCCAGGGGAACCGCCCCTCCCATCAAGACCGCCCTTGCATATGTTTGGAGTGTCGCAAACATGTTCGAGCAACTCGGTAATGCCTCCAGCCTGCCAGATCACGCGGTATCGCAGGAACACCAAAGTCCGATAGACATTCCAGGTTGGAGAAACCACCGCGCTCGTCGAGAACAGGCGAGGACCAAAGAATCCACACCCAACAAGCTTGCCTCAAAGATCAAGCAGACGATTCCTCCGCACCGCCCGCCTAACAGACCAGCGCATCGCTAACAAACTTCAATTAATGGGTATAAATATCAGCGCGGGAGGCGTTCATATCGGGACCATACTCACCGGCAACGGAATGGAGTTCCGCAGCATACCGGAAAAACATCCGCATAAACTACTCATCATGATGGCAGGGATACAACATCGCAAGACCAAGCTACCCTATGAGGACAGGTGCCGAGGAATAACCATGCCTGTACATTCATACAAAGCTATTATTTGATTCATCACCTCAAAGTCATCATAGCAACTACGAGCAACATACATTTAAAACTTAAATATGCTCCTTTAAATCTACCTGATTGTTTTATCGCTCAATACGTATCACACTAAAAATACTTACTTTAAATACTTTCCTCGCCAGACACCGTATCGTAAGGAACAATCACTTTTTTTATCCCTATCACGGAAAGCACACACATGAGTAATGCTACGAGAAATATTATTATATAGTAACCGCCCGCAAGATCCGTCGTCATTGTTACATCAATGCTTGGCGGTTTAAAAAACCTAATAAAAATCGCCCTGGCAAAAAACATCGTAGCGTTATTTACCATATGCATTAACATACAGTGCCATAGCGATTTTGTTTGCCAATATACCCACCCGACCATCAACGCAAAGCAAAACACCTCTAACACCTGCCGTGGAGTATGTAAACGTGTTACACTAAATAGCACAGCCGACCACATTATGGCTTTAAAAGGCGAATAGTGCGTTAACAGCCCTTTTAAAATTATACCGCGATGTAACCACTCTTCAAATATAGGATAACAAATAACTATTAACACAAAGCCAGACAGGTTATTTTTAGCGACAATTCGTTTCGTAATATCAGACATAATGTCAAACCTGATATCAAACATTGGAACAAGCTTCGTCATCCATGCCCACAATGGTGCTGTCACCCCGTAAACAGACATAACAAACAGCATAAAAAACAAGCATAGCAGCGGAGACTGACGTGGAGACGAAATCGGCACATAGTTGCTGTGTCTGCCTAAATGGCTGACAATCATCACAATCACAATGGCAGTCAGCAACGCGCCTAACGGACCACGGGATACCTCCGCTGTTATGCCGGTAATTCGCTTGATTAAGACGATAGTAGCAGAAAGAATTACAAAACCCACTAAGATGTAGACCAGCAATAGCCACGATTCTTTAAGATTTGGGCTATAAGCTAATAAACGGCTTTTTATTTCATAACTATCATCCATGCTCAATTTTACCCTGAAACCTCTTTCGATACTTTGTCGCCAAGCATTGAAGTGGAGCCCCCTCTAATTATACCGGACATTCCGCCAACAGATACTTACGCCAATATTCAATATTTATGTACTCCGGCTACTCTCCGACGGCTCCACCTTCAACGCGAAACTATTTTTATACGATACTCAACCCACCACGGCAAACGCTACAAAGCCGCCATGACGCTACCCCATTAAGCGGCACGGCAAATCATACACACAGCCGGCAAACATTCATCAGACATATATTAAAAAACTCTATTTTTTTAATTACTCTGCGTATCAGATGTTATATCGTAAGAAACAACAATCTTTTTTATCCCTATAATTGTAACCGCGCATACAAACAATGCTATGGCTATAGCTATGAAATAACTTCCTGTTAAATCCGCAAATGTAGTTTTGCCTGGAATATAAAACTTAACCAGGAATACAACCATATTGTTCGTCGCATGCATGAAAATACAGCACCATAGCGATCGGGTGCGCCAGTATATCCACCCGATTGCCAGCGCAGCGAAAAATGCCGACACCGCCTCATTTGGATCAATATGCATTATGCCAAACATTATGGATGACCACACAACGGCTTTTAAAGGCGAATAGCGCGTTAGCAAACCTTTTAAAATTACACCGCGAATCAAGCATTCTTCAAACAGTGGCGCAATGAAAACCCCACTCAGAAACGTAGGCAGGTCCGCTCGAAAACTCATATCACTTATATTTGGAATCCACATCGTAAGCAGTTCGGTAGCATTGCTAACCGACAACGTAAACGGCACAAGCAACAACCACAGTAGCGGCGACTGACGCGGGGGCGTAATCGGTATATAGTTGCTATTTCTACCCAAAATAACAACACCAGCCACAACAAAAAACACTGCCAAACAAGTAGAAAGAAACAATTCCCATTCAAGCACAGATGTCAAATCTATCCCACGATGAGAAACTAAATTATGATGAAAACGCTGTACCC
>Ga0082212_10001004_pt1 | contig 41381 bp, 39 predicted proteins | sample TergutNt197P3_FD_71548 | JGI IMG/M metagenome (GOLD analysis project Ga0082212, IMG submission 71548) | Neocapritermes taracua P3 segment gut microbial communities from Petit-Saut dam, French Guiana - Nt197 P3 | ecosystem: Host-associated > Arthropoda: Insects > Digestive system > Gut ...
GGCCAGAGCGCGGGCCATGTTGTATAAGAACCCGTCGGCCCGCATGATAAACGCCACGCTGTCGTCCCGTACGGCGACGTCGAACCCGTATAGCGTGCGCACCGTGCTTTTGACCGGCGTACCCATCGTCCGCGCGCAGGCGAAATCGTGCGTCCCGGTGAAATCCCGCGCCGCGCCGCGGATCCGCTCCATATCCAGCGGGCGGGGCCAGTGCAGCGCCCGTCCCTCCCGCAGCGGGTCCCGCGTCCGGGCGGTGTAGAGCCGGTAGGTGTATTCCTTTTGCGTGCAGGAGTTGATGGCGTGAAACTCATCCGGTACAGGCCGGGCCTCCAGCACGGCAATGTCGCGCGGCAGACGGCTGTTCAGCGCAAAGGGCAGGCGGTCATGCGGAACGGGGCATTCCCCCCGGAAATGGGCGGCGTATACCTCGGCGTGGACGCCGGCGTCGGTGCGCCCGCAGCCGTGCAGGGTGACCGGGCGGCCCAGCGTCTTCTCCAGCGCCGCCTTCACCGTCCCGCAGACGCTGGCGTGGGTCTTCTGTATCTGCCAGCCGTGATAGTTCGCCCCGTCAAAGCGGAGCCGGAGGACGGTGTTCATGAGAGCAGCCACCCCAGCCGCCCCATGGCCGTCAGCCCGGCCAGCAGCAAGAGGCTTCCCGTCAGCGTCAGGGCGTCTTCCCGCGTCATACGGAGCTGTTTCATCCGGGTGCGCCCCTCCCCGCCGTGGTAGCAGCGGCACTCCATCGCGACGGCCAGGTCGTCGGCGCGGCGGAAGGCGCTGACAAAGAGCGGCACCAGCAGCGGGATCAGCGCCTTGGCGCGGCGGAAGAGGTTGCCCGACTCGAAATCCGCGCCCCGCGCCTTCTGCGCCGACATGATCTTGTCCGTCTCCTCGATGATGGCGGGGATGAAGCGCAGGGCGATGTTCATCATCATGGCAAACTCATGCACCGGGACCCTGATTTTCGCCAGCGGGCTCATCAAACGCGCCAGCGCGTCGGAGAGCGCGATCGGGCTGGTGGTATAGGTCAGCATGAAGGTGGCCGAGATCAGCATAATCAGGCGCAGCGCCATGAACACAAAGCGTTCGATCCCCTCGGCGGAGATTTTGAAGATCCAGAAGGCGGCCAGCGGTTCGCCGGCGGTGTAGAAAAGGTTCAGGATGGCCGTGAAGATGATGATAAACAGCATCGGGCGCATCCCGCGAAAAAGCGCCGACGGCTTGATGCGCGACACGGCCACGGCCATCGTCAAAAAGAGCAGGTTGCCCGCGTATGTCAGGGCGTGGTTGGCCATTAGCAGCGCCGTAATGAAGCAAAAAAGCAGGATGAGTTTGATCCGCGGGTCCATCCGGTGGATCAGCGAAGAGCCGGGAAAATACTGGCCCAGCGTGATGTCTTTTAGCATGGAACCCTCCTCCCGCCGGCCGCGCCGGCGTCCTCCTCTGAGAGGAGGACGCTTGCCTCCCTTTTAGAGGGAGGCGTCGCCCGCAGGCGGCGGAGGGAGTCTATGGCCGCCTCCAGCGTATACGCGTTTACATCCACGTCCAGCCCCAAGGCCCGCAGCCGCAGCAGCACCCGGGTCACCGTTGGCACGTCCAGGCCGATTTGCGTAAGAGTTTCCCGGTTGTGGAAAACCTCGTCCAGCGGCCCCCGCGAAACCGTTTTGGCCCGCGAGAGTACCGTCAAGCTGTCGGCGGTGCGGGCGAGGTCTTCCATTGAGTGCGTCACCAGCACCACCGCCGCGCCGGTCTGCCTGCGGTACGCTGAAATATGCGATAAGATCTCCTGCCGCCCAGCGGGGTCCAGCCCCGCCGTCGGTTCATCCAGCACCAGCGCCTTGGGGCGCATGGCGATGACGCCCGCGATGGCCGCGCGGCGCTTCTGCCCGCCGGACAGGTCGAACGGCGATTTTTGCGCGGCGCCGCGTTCCAGACCCACAACCTCCATCGCCTCCGAGACCCGCTCGGATATGTCGGCCTCCGAAAGCCCCATCGCCTTGGGACCGAAGGCTATGTCCTTTTCCACCGTCTCCTCAAAAAGCTGATACTCGGGGTATTGAAAAACAAGCCCCACCGCGAAGCGCACGTCGCGCATCTTCGCGCTCTTGTCCCAGATGTCGCGCCCTTCCAGCAAAACCTGCCCCGAAAGAGGCTTCAGCAGACCGTTGAGATGCTGGATCAGCGTCGATTTGCCCGAGCCGGTATGCCCGATGACGCCGGCAAACTCGCCCGCCGACACGGAAAAATCCGCCCCGTCAAGCGCCTTTTTCTCAAACGGCGTACCCTGGCCGTAGATATATGTGATTTGCTTCGCTTCTAACAAAGGCTGATTCTCCTTCGGGACGATATAGCACGGGGGGGTGAACACGGATTGTTTTCAATGTTGTAGTTTGCTTATACTATCCGAAGGCTAGGATACCTATTGATGAAACTCTCTTTTGAAATTGAGAATGTGAGCGCGTCATATTTCTTTCCTCTGACTTCACGAAGATTCATGATTCGGCCGACCTCAACAAACCCGATTTTTTCTGCCAAGCGAAGCATGGCGGTATTTCCTGACCATGTTTGAGCATATATCGTATTTTCATTAGAAAACAAGTATGCCATGAACAATGACAGTGCATTTTCACCAAAACCTTTTCCTCTATCATCAACGGACGGTATATCAATCCCGACAGCGGTTTTACTTTCATCACCATCTATGAAATATGATGAAACCCATCCGATATGCTTCCCCCAAACTGTATCAATTTCAAGTTTGCCATAAACTTGCGGGGTTCTTTTGAGGGCGGCTCTTTGTCGCTCCACAAAATCATCGGTATCATCTTCTTCCCACGGAGCATCCCAGTCGTTCCATTCTGTTTCTATACTTGTCCACCGTATGTAGTTCTCAATATCATCTTCTTTGATATAGCGTAGAATAATAGTATCGTTCTTTGTTATCATTAAAATGCACCTCTCCGACCTAATATAAATACTCCAACCTTACATCTCCGTCAAATGCCTGTACAGCACCTCCGCGCATTCCTCATCCGTCAGCGGCGCGGCGTTGATCCCCAGAGCCTGCGCCAGCGCCACCGTCTGCGGGACGGTCAGCCCGAGGCTTTGCAGCTCGTCCGCCCGCATAAAGACCTCTTCCGGCGGGCCGTCGAGCCGGACTTTCCCTTTATCCATCACCACGACGCGGTCGCAGAGCGCCGCCTCGTTCATATGGTGCGTCACCATGATAACGGTCACGCCCCGCTCCCGGTTGAGGCGGCGGACCGTTTCCAGCACCTCGCCGCGCCCTTTGGGATCGAGCATGGCGGTCGGTTCGTCCATCGCCAGCACCAGCGGGTCCATCGCCAGCGCCCCGGCGATGGCGACGCGCTGCTTCTGTCCGCCCGACAGCCTGTGCGGCGCGTGTTCGCGGTATTCCAGCATTCCCACATCCCGCAGCGCCGCCTCCACGCGCGCCCGTATCTCCGGGGGCGGGACGCCGAGGTTTTCCAGCGCGAAAGCGACGTCCTCCTCGACGACCGTGGCGACGATCTGGTTGTCCGGGTTTTGAAAGACCAGCCCCACCTTCTGGCGGATGTCCAGCAGGCGGCTTTCGTCCTTTGTATCGATGCCGCAGACCGTCGCCGTTCCGGAAGCGGGCGTCAGCAAACCGTTCAGCATCTTGGCAAGGGTGGATTTGCCCGAGCCGTTATGCCCCAGAACCGCCACCGTTTCCCCCTGCCGGACGGAAAGCGTCACGCCGTCCAGCGCGGGAACGGGGGGGGAATTATCGTCCCCCGCCGGGTAGCTGTATGTCACATTGTCAAACCTTATGATCTCATCCATCGTCCTGTCGCTCCGCTCGGTAAAGTCAACCCCGTCGCGCTTACGCGCAATCCCAGCTCGCCGGCCTCGACGCGTCCGCCAAAACGCGGGACGATCAGGGCTTCCAGCAGATATTGCAGTACCGAAGGCGCAAGCCCGGCGGTGTAAGCGTTGATAAAGAAAAACCGCGCGTCATCGCTCAGCAGCCCGGCGACTTTTTGCAGGAACGGGTAAAGGTTGTCCTCTAATTTCCAGACCTGCCCGCCCGGGCCGCGCCCGTAGGAGGGGGGGTCCATCAAAATGCCGTCATACCGGTTGCCGCGCCGCAGTTCCCTTTCGACAAACGCGCCGCAGTCGTCCACGATAAACCGCGCTTCCGCGCCGTTTAGAGACGCGTTTTCCTTCGCCCATGCCACCATCCCCTTGGCGGCGTCCACATGGGTCACCTTGCCCCCGGCTTTCGCGCAGACGGTGGTGGCCGCCCCCGTATAGGCAAATAAGTTAAGGATAGAGAGCGGATACGGCTCCTGTTGACGTCCGCGGCTTGATCCGGACATTCGCAGCAGCGCGTGCGCCGCCGCCCAGTTCGCCGCCTGTTCGGGAAAGAGTCCGGTGTGCTTGAAGCCGGTGGGCTTGACCTTGAAGGTCAAATCCCGCCACGAGACGTTCCACGACGGGGGCAGCGTGTTTTCCGTCCAGTGTCCCCCGCCCTTTTGGCTGCGTTTATATACGGCGTCGGCGCCGCGCCACCGCTCATGGCGGCGCGGCTCATGCCAGATCACCTGCGGATCGGGACGGATAAGGACATACCTGCCCCAGCGCTCCAAGCGTTCTCCGCCCGTCGCGTCCAACAGTTCATAATCGGCAAAGCCGTCGTCCGTCCACATAACTCTGCTATTATAGCATTGGCGGCGGCGGAAAACAACCCCCCAAACGCAGGATTGCCGGCGCCGGACTAGTTGGTCCCAGCCCTAACGCCCTCAATGCGCAGCAGACGGGCGAGCTGATAGCGGTATAGCCTCAGCGGCCGGTCAAACGCGTCATCGCTGTGGGCGGCGGCCAACAGTTCCGGATTGACGCTCACCGCCAAGAGCGAGTGCGAAAAGACAGAGCCGTCGAAGGACAATTGGATTACGTCGCCGGGCCGCGCGTTTTCCAAAGGGGTTTCCGCGGCGTAAGGGCCGTCGGCTTTGTTTGCGATGAGAAACCGGCGCAAAAATTCAACGCCCGACCACGCGGCGGCTCTATTGGCCGGCGACGTGTAATACCAGCCGGTATCGCTTGTATAGTTCATCACGCCGCAGCCGGCGTACAGACACTGGGAAATGAAATTGGTGCAGTCCCCGCCGAGCGCGCTGAAATCACAGTACGCCGGGTTGCGCCCGCGCGCCCATTGCCGGGCATACGCCACAGCTTTGTCCCGGTCATATACCATCACAACCATCTCCTTCTGCCCCAATATATGCGGGGGAATGTCAAACGGAGATATTGTTTTTGCAAGCGATCGTAGGGAACGATGGCAATCGCCCCGTAAAAATCATTGAAAATGTCAGTCAAGATCGGGCGGATTGCCATCCGCCCCTACGTCCAAATCAGAAATAGTTACAAAACTAAATCGCCGTGACGCGGTCATTTACAACGCTTGCCAAACGGTACAGGCTGTGATATAATGGACGCAACTGGAAGGAGGGGGTCCATCTTATGAAGAAGCGCGCGCTGTTCAGCGTCTCCGATAAGACGGGCGTTTCCGAGTTTGCGCGCCGCGCCGCCGCCCTGGGGTATGAGATTATCTCGACCGGCGGCACGCAGAAGGCTCTGGAGGAAGCGGGCGTCACTGTCGTCAACGTGTCCTCCGTCACCGGGTTCCCGGAATGCCTGGACGGGCGGCTCAAGACCCTGCACCCCGCCATCCACGGAGGCATCCTCGCCGTGCGCGGCAGCCGCGACCATATGGCGCAGCTGGAACTGTTGAATATCGACTTGATCGACATCGTCGTCATCAACCTCTATCCCTTTAAGCAGACCATTTTGCGCGAAGGGGTCCGCCTTGATGAAGCGATCGAAAACATTGATATTGGCGGCCCTGCGCTGATCCGTTCCGCGGCGAAGAACTGGCCCGACGTGATCGTGGCCGTCGATCCCTCCGACTATGACGGCATTTTGGAACAACTCGAAAGCGGCGGCGTTCCGAGGGAACGGCGTTTTGAACTGGCCTGCAAGGTTTTCGAGCATACCGCGCATTACGACGCGCTGATCGCCGAGTATCTGCGCCGCCAGACCGGCAACTGTTATCCCGACATATTTACCGTTACATATGAAAAAGCGCAGGAGCTGCGCTATGGGGAAAACCCCCATCAGACGGCGGCGTTCTACCGTGAGATCGGCGGATTGCAAGGCTCGCTGGCCAAGGCGGAACATCTGCACGGCAAGGAGATGTCCTTCTGCAACATCAACGACGCGGCGGCGGCGGCGGCGATCATCAAAGAGTTTGAACGGCCTTGCGCCGTCGCGGTCAAACACGCCACGCCCTGCGGCGTGGGATTGGGCGGCAGCCTTCTCGAAGCTTTCCGCAAAGCGCGTGACGCCGATCCCGTCTCCATCTACGGCGGCATTGTGGCGCTGAACCGCGTCTGCGACGCCGGCGTGGCGGAAGAGTTGGACAAGGCCCGTCTGGATATCGTCATCGCGCCCGGATATACCGACGAAGCCTTGGAACTGCTCACGCGCAAGAAAAACATCCGGATCCTGCTGCTGGAGAATCTCTGCGACCCGGTGCCGGAGAACACGCTGGATTTCAAAAAGGTGCAGGGCGGCCTGCTGATCCAGGAGGCCGACCGGACGACGTTCGACCCCGCCGCCCTGAAGACTGTGACAAAGCGCGAACCCACCGCGGAGGAGGTATCCGCGCTTGATTTCGCGTGGCGCGTTTGCAAGCATGTCAAATCCAACGCCATCGTGCTGGCCCGGGACGGCATGACGGTCGGGATCGGCCCGGGTCAGGTCAGCCGCGTCACGGCGGCGGAGATCGCCGTCCGGTATGCCGGGGAGCGCGCCAAAGGCAGCGTGATGGCGTCCGACGCGTATTTCCCGTTCCCCGACTGCGTGGAAGCCGCCGGGGCGGCCGGCGTGACCGCCGTCATCCAGCCGGGCGGCTCGGTCCGCGATCAGGAATCGGTCGCCGCCGCCGACCGTCTGGGCATCGCGATGGTTTTCACAGGCGAACGCCACTTCAAGCATTGAGGAGGTCCAGATAATGAAAAAAATCTATGTCCCTATGATCCGGTACGGCGATAAGGAGTTTGACGAGGGTTTCGTCGGCTGGGGCTTTCAGAGCACGGAGGATCAGATCCGTGACGCGCGGGCGGTTTTGGACATCATCTCGCTCAGCAATCTCAAGATCCTTGACCTCGCCTGCGGCTTAGGCAATTACCACCATATATGGACCGGCGCGGGGCATAACGTCGTCGGCACCGATCTGTCGGAGACCTTCATCATGATGGCGCAGAACACCCACCCGGACGTAAAGTACCGCGTGGAGAATTTCTACGATCTCGCGGAGGAGAACGAATACGATCTCGTGACGATGATCGACACGCCGGTGGAGGACGAGGATGTGCCGCGCAACGCCTACCGCGCGCTGAAACCGGGCGGCAGCTTTGTCTTCCAGCTCTCCAACCCCAACTATATGCACCTGCGCGGCCAGAAGCTGGTAAACAGCCGCGGCTGGCAGGAAAACGAGGACCGGACCTTCCTGCTCACCCGGCATGAATACAACGAGGACATCGACCGCTGGGAGTATGAGGAATGGCACCTAAACCTTGAGACGGGCGACATCGTCATCGAGCATAACTTCTCCACCCACCTCACCTTCTCGCGTCTGGTCGATATCCTGCTGGCCGTGGGATTTTGCAGCGTCTCTTTTGTGGACGCCGACGGCCGTCCGTACGGCACGAGCAAGGAGGAACCCAAGAATTTCTTCTGCATCGCCTATAAGGGGATGAAATAGAGAGCGAAAAGGCGCACACCGTGCGCCTTTTCCTTTACCGTTTCGACCCCAGTATCCGGTATAAGGTAGACAAGCTGATCCCCATCTCCGCCGCCGCCTTGCGCTTGCCCTCCACCGTATTGCCGTAGACATTGAGCATGGCCCGCGCGTGGTCGCGCCCGTAGTTGGCCCGCATTTTGCGGAGCGACCCCGCCGCCGTTTCGCCGTTCTGCTGAACCGAGCCAAGGTAGGACGGCAGCAGGATCCCGCCGGGGCAGGCGTCCACGGCGGACTCCACCGTTTCGCGCAACTCTTCTATATTGCGTTTCCAATCTTGACGGGAGAGAATATCCCTCGCTTCCTCCGAAAAGCCCTGTATATCTTTGCCGGTGGCGGAGGCCCGCGCCGAGGCGAACCGCAACGCGGCCGGGACGATGTCCTCCCGCCTGTCCCGCAGCGGCGGCAGGAAGATCGGCATGATGTTCATCCGGGAATGCAGATCCTCGGGGAAGGCGCCGCGCCGCGCTTTCTCCGCCAATCCCGGCTCGGCGGTCGCCATCAGGCGGGCGGTCAGCGGCTTGACGTCCAGCCCGCGCACGACATGACGCGAGGCATAGAGGTTGGTCGCTTCCCGGACCAGAGAGTCCCCCCACTTGTCGATCCTCTCGCAAAACAGGGTGCCGGCGCCCGCCTCCAGCGCGGCGTCGCGCAGATTTTCCGGCGTGGCGCCCGGACGGACGGTGATAAACGGGCGGTCCTGCTGCCTGTTGGAGATACGGTGCAGCGCCATGGCGAAATCCGTCTTGCCCAGCCCCGGCTCGCCGACGATCAGCGCGGGCGTCTTCAGCATCGCAAGCCTTTGGATGCGCTCCCAGACCGAGACCATCGCCTCGCTGACGGTCGGCAGGGCGTCGGCCGTAAGCGCCTCGGCCGCCAAATCAGGGCGGAAGAGGATCAGCGCGCCGACCAGCATATCGCCGGTCTTGACCGGATATGCCTCCATCAGACCCGGCGCCGCGCCGCCGGGACCCCGCAGCTCCGTGCGGAACGCCGACTGGCCGACCCCTTCCAGCGCCGTTTTGACCTCCGGCAGTTTGGAGAAATCGACCCCCTCCAGCGCCGCCGGGCAGGGGCGGTCATTGATATACACCGTCTGTCCGTCGCGGTTGAGAAGCGCTGTCGGGCAGGGAAGCGCGTCCAATATCCCGAGCAGCAGATCCTGCTCTGCCTGTCTGTAATCCATAGTATGACCCCCTACATTTCAAAACAGGATGACGATACTTATTATGAAACAGAAACTGTTGGCGCTGGTGCTGGCGCTGGTCTTCCCGTTTTTGCATCTGCTGATCCGCGCCGTGATCCCGCGGCTGGCGTTTACGATCGAACTGGGGCGGATCGCGAAGCGTTCCCCTAGCCTGGACGAGGCGTTTGTGCGAAACCAAGCGGCGCTTTCCGCCCGCTCCGCCGCCCCGTGGCTGCTGATCCTCTCGTCTCTGCTGACGCTATTGCTCGCCGGCCTGATTTTTCTGTTTCTGAAAAAGCACGGGCTGTATGTCGCTTTCCGCGCCGGGTTCCCGCTGTCGCCGAAGAGGCCCGCCGTAGCGCTTACGCTGGCGGAGATTGCCGTGGGGCTCAACATCGCCTTGGCGGCGATGGTCGCCTTGCTGCCGCTGCCGGCGTCATGGATCGCCGAACACGCCGACAGGGTCTCCGACCCGCTGGCGGCCGCGGGATTCCTGCCGCTCTTTCTCTGTACCGTGATCGCCGCGCCGCTGGCGGAGGAAGCGGTCTTCCGGGGGCTTTGCTTCCGGTTTCTGTTCCGGGCGTTTTCCCCTTCTATGGCCGTTTTGTGGCAGGCCGTTTTGTTTGCCGCTTTCCACGGCACCAAGATGCAAATGATCTATGTCTTCCCGGCGGCGGTTGTTTTGGGATTGATCTATCTTTGGTGCGGGACGCTGGCCGCGCCGCTGATCCTGCATATGGCGTTCAATGCCGTCAGCCTGCTCGCCGTCCCGCTGCCGGATTCCGTATGGGGACAGATACTCCTTTTTCTGACAGGGGCGGCGATCACGCTGCTTGGGCTTCGCGGGCTTTGCGCTAAGAGAGCAGACCCCCGCGCACCAGCGAATACGTTTCCCCGTCCTCCCCGGTGATGAGGAAGTCCGCCAAACTCACGCCGATGATGCGCAGCGCCTCTTTGAGCCGTTTGGCTTCGGCCAGATCTTTTTGCGACGGCATCGGGCTGCCGTGCGGGTGGTTGTGGCCGATCAGAACGCTGGCCGCGCGATATTGCAAAGCCAGCGCCGCGGTGACGCGCAGGCTGTTTTCCACACGGGCCGCCGAATACGCCGGATCCCGGACCAAACGCTCATGGATCAGCCGCCGTTTCGCGTCCAGATATACGGTCAGGACACATTCCTGTTTCTGACCGCCAAGCCGGTCCTTTACAAACAGTTCGGCCCGTTCCGGCGTATCGAGCGGCATCCCCGGTTTCACGGGCGGCGGCGCGTTATATGCCCGCGCGACGGCGCCGATAAACCGCAAAAATTCGGCGGTGGCTTTCCCCACGCCCTCGATTTGCGTCAGTTCGTGCGCCTCCGCGTCCAGCACTCCCCGCAACGACGAGAATCGGTTGATAAGCCTGTGCGCGATCTTGTTTGTGTCCACTTGCCTGCGGACGGCAAACAACAGCATTTCCAGCTGCTTGTGCGGTTCCGCCGGAAGTCCCGATTGACGGTATTCGGCCCGCATCCGCTCCCGATGGCCCTCGTGCAGGTTCGGCCTCATCTCACCGCGCCCCCGGGCGCGAGCCTGGTTTTACGCAGGGAACGCCCTCTTTGCAAAGCGGGCATTCCTCTTCCGTCCAAGACGGGATATCCAGCCGTGCCAAAGCCTCGAACGGCACGTCAAACGGGTTTGCCCCGCCCGCGCGGTCGATCAGCGCGCCGACGCCGATGACGTCCGCGCCGCATTCGCGGCAAAGGCTGATGACCTCCTTGACGCTGCCGCCGGTGGTGACGGCGTCTTCCACCACCAGGATACGTTCGCCCGGTTTGACGGTAAAGCCGCGCCGCAGCGTCATCACGCCGTTTTCCCGTTCGGCGAACAGGTTGCGGCAGCCCAAATGCCGGGAAACCTCGTAGGCCATGATGACCGCGCCCAGCGCCGGGCCGGCGACCGCCTCCACATTCGCAAACCGCGAAGCCAGTTCCTTACAAAGCGTTTCAGCCATTTCAGGGTACTGGAATACGCGGCCGCACTGCATATATACCGCCCCGTGGCGTCCCGAGGAAAGGCGGAAATGCCCCTCCATCCGCGCTTTCGCGCGGTCCAATATCCGCAGCACCGCCTCTTCGTGCATGACGCGCCCCCCGCTATTGACATTTCGATTGAGGATACTATATAATAAACCGGCAAAAAGTACAAGGGGGTACCTCATGAAAAATCAAGTCTTTCGCATTTTTGTGGAAAAAAAGCCGGGATATGACGTCACGGCGCAATTACTGCTGCGTGAACTGACGGATTTTCTGGGCGTTTCCCTAGCCGGCCTGCGCCAGTTTATCCGTTATGACATACAGGGCGTCGGGGACTTCGAACGCTGCCTGCCCGTGGTATTTTACGATCCCCCCGCCGATACCGTTTACCGCGAACACTTGCCCGCGCTGCCCGAAACGACGCGCCTGCTCGCCTATGAGTCGCTGCCGGGCCAATACGATATGCGGGCGGACTCATGCGAACAGTGCGCACAGTTTCTGCTGGGCGGCGAGCGCCCTCTGGTGCGGTGCGCCACGGTTCTGGCGCTGGACGGCGCGGACGAGGACGCGGCCGGGCGTATTTCACAGTACCTCATCAATCCCGTGGAATGCCGCCTTTCCGCTCCGGAAAAACCGGAAACGCTGGAACAGACCTATTCCGACCCTGACAAAACGCCGGTGCTGGATGGGTTTTGCGCGTTGGAAGACGACGAGATCCCGGCGTGGCGGAAACAAGCCGGCCTTGCGATGGACGACGCCGACGCGCGGCTTTTGCGGGATTATTTCCGGTCGGAGAAGCGCGATCCGACCCTGACCGAGGTGCGGGTGCTCGATACCTATTGGTCCGACCACTGCCGCCACACAACCTTTTTGACCGAACTGGAAGACGTCAAAATTGACGACCCCCGTGTACGCGAGGCGTATGATCTTCTTCTCTCCGTCCGCGGCCCGGACAAGCCGGTCACCCTGATGGGCGCCGCCACCGCCGCGATGAAGCATTTGAGCAAAGAGGGATTGCTTCCGCAGCTCGATCTCTCCGAAGAGGTCAACGCCTGCTCGGTCAAGGTGACGGTGGACACCGAAACGGGGCCGCAGCCTTGGCTTTTGATGTTTAAAAACGAGACGCACAACCACCCCACCGAGATCGAGCCGTTCGGCGGCGCGGCCACCTGCGTCGGCGGCGCGATCCGCGACCCCCTTTCGGGCCGGGCCTATGTCTATCAGGCGATGCGGATCACCGGCGCGGCCGACCCCCGCGCGCCGTTCGCCGACACGCTGCCCGGCAAGCTGCCGCAGCGCCGGCTGACCACCACGGCCGCCGCCGGGTACAGTTCATACGGCAACCAGATCGGCGTCGCCGCCGGTTTTGTCCGCGAGATATACCATCCCGGATACGCCGCCAAGCGCATGGAGCTCGGCGCGGTGGCCGGCGCGGCGCCCGCCCATAACGTGGTGCGGAAGGAACCGCGCCCGGGCGACGTCGTCCTGCTGCTGGGCGGCGCGACCGGCCGCGACGGCATCGGCGGCGCGACCGGAAGTTCCAAATCGCAGGATACGGCGTCGGCGGCCGAATGCTCCGCCGAGGTACAGAAGGGCAACGCGCCGCAGGAGCATATGATCCAGCGGCTTTTCCGCAAGGAACGCGCGGCGCGTTTTATCAAGCGCTGCAACGATTTTGGCGCGGGCGGCGTCTGCGTGGCCGTGGGCGAACTCGCCGACGGCCTGCGCATATATCTTGACCGCGTCCCGGTGAAATACGGCGGGCTGAACGGCACCGAACTGGCCATCTCCGAATCGCAGGAGCGGATGGCCGTCGTCGTCGCGGCCGAGGATGCCTCCTCGTTTTGCTTAGAGGCGGATAAGGAAAACCTCAACTGCACCGTGATCGCCGAAGTGACCGGCGAAGGCCGCCTTGTGATGGAATGGGACGGCGAGGAGATCGTTTCCCTTTCCCGCGAGTTCCTCAACTCAGCCGGCGCTAAGAAGAAGGCGTCCGCCCATATCAAACGGCCTCCGTCTCCCAAACAGCGCCCTTGGGAAAATCGCTCCCTGTCCCCGTCGGAACGGCTGCTGCTGCTCGCGTCGGACGTCAGTTTCTGTTCTCAGCAGGGGCTGGCGGAATATTTCGATTCGACAGCCGGCGCCGGCGGCGTCCTTGCCCCTCACGGCGGGATGGCGGGCGCGGCGCCGGAGCAGGTGACGGCGATGCTGATCCCCGCGCCGGGCAGCCGCACCGCCAGCGTGATGAGTTACGCGTTTGACCCAAGCATTGAAGACCCGTTCGGCAGCGCGGTTTTCAGCGTGGTAACCAGCGTCGCCAAGCTGATGGCGGCGGGTTGCGCGCCGGCCGACGTCTATCTGTCGCTGCAAGAGTATTTCCCCAGCCCCGGCAAAGACCCGGAGCGCTGGGGATGGCCTCTGGCGGCGGTACTCGGCGCGTTTTGGGCGCAGATGGGCCTGTCGCTGGCGGCGATCGGCGGAAAGGATTCGATGTCCGGCACCTATGAATCGGAACAGGGGCGCGTCGACGTGCCGCCGGCGTTGGTCGGCTTTGCCGTCGCGGCGGCCCCGGCGGCGCGTATCCTGCCCTCGCACCTTGTGCGGCGCGGCAGCATCCTCTATCTGATGGAGGCCCCTGTCCGCCCGGACGGACTGCCCGATCTGACCGGCCTGCGCGCCATGTGGGAACGTCTGCACGAATACATCCGCCGCGGCGTGGTGCTTTCCGCTTACGCCTGTGAGACGGGCGGCGCGGTGGGCGCGCTGGCGCACATGAGCCTTTCGGGTCTTGGCGTCCGTATCGACCCCGAATGCTATGACGACGGCCTCTTCACCGCAACCTGGGGCAGCGTTGTCTTTGAGAGTCCGCAGCAATTGGAAGGGGAGCGGGTCCTCGGCTCCGTGCAGCAAAAATCGGAGATCCGGCTGGGCAGTGACTTTATTCCGATCGACAGCCTCTATGCCGCCTGGTGGAGACCTATGGAAAATGTCTTCCCCACCGAAACGCCGATGGAAACCACGCCGGTCCCTGTTTTGGAACATATCCGCCGCGCGCCGCCGCCGGTGCATTTGTTAAACGCGAGGCCGCTGGCCGTCATTCCCGTCTTCCCCGGCGCCAACGGCGAGGCCGACATGGCGGCGGCGCTGGAAGCGGCCGGCGCCCTGACCGAGACATTGGTCGTCAGAAACCTGCGCGCCGATTGGCTGGAACAGTCGGCCGACGCGCTGGAGCAGTCCCTGCGCAAGGCGCAGATGCTGATCCTGCCCGGCGGCGCTTCCGGCGGCGACGAGCCGTGCGGTTCGGGACGGTTTATCGCCGCTTTCCTCCGCAACCCGAAACTGGCCGACGCCGTACGCGACCTGCTGCACCGGCGGGGCGGCCTGATCTTAGGCGTCGGCAGCGGTTTTCAGGCGCTGGTCAAACTGGGGCTGGTCCCTTACGGCGACATCCGCGACGTCGGCGAGGACTGTCCGGCGCTGGCCGTCAACGCCATCGGGCGGCATCAGGCGCGGTATATCCACACCCGCGTTTCGTCGGTACTGTCGCCGTGGCTGATGCGCTGCGCCCCCGGCGAGATCCACACGGTACCCGTTTCGCACGGCGAAGGGCGGTTCATGGCGTCCGGCCTTGTCGCCGAAAGCCTGATCCGGGGCGGCCAGATCGCGTTTCAATACTGTGACGTCAAGGGCGCGCCGAATATGGCCACCTTTGTCAACCCCAACGGCTCGGTGCTGGCCGCCGAAGGGGTCACCAGCCCCGACGGCCGCGTTTTGGGCAAGATGGCGCACTCCGAACGGGCGGGGTTCTACGTGGGCAAAAACGTCCCCGGAAACAAGCAGCAGCCGATCTTTGAGGGCGGCGTGCGGTACTTCCGGTAGGGGGCGTTATGTGGCAGGAGTATAAGCATATCGTCCCGCACATCGCGGTGGGAAGCGGCGCCGTCGGCGCCGTCGCGGACTGGGCCGTGTCGCAGAGGTACAAAACGCTGCTGGCCGTCACCGACCCCAACACCCGCCGCGTGGCGGGCGACGCGTTGCTGCCAAAACTGCGAGACGCCGGACTGACAGTGCGCGAATGCCGTTTTGAACAGAACGAGCCGCTGCCGGATGAAGCTTCGATCGGGACGCTGCTGGCGGCGTATACGCCCGACGTTGACCTGATCTTGGGGATCGGCGCGGGTACGGTCAACGACCTCTGCACTTACGTCGGCGCGAAGGTGAAGCGTCCGTCCGCCATCGTCGGCACCGCGCCGTCGATGGACGGCTACGCCTCGCTCGGTTCGGCGATGCTGCTCGGCGGGGTAAAGGTCACGCCGCCGACCCAATGCCCCAGAGCGATTTTTTGTGATACCGACGTCTTAAAAGAAGCCCCCCGGCGGATGATCGCGTCGGGCTTGGGCGATATGCTGGGCAAATATACGGCGCTGGCCGATTGGCGGCTGTCGCATATCATAACCGGGGAGCCGATGCCGGAGGAGATCGTCTCTTTGGTGAAAACGGCGCTGGATAAGTGCGTCAATGACCCCGAAGACATCCAAAGCATCACCGAAGGGCTGATCCTCAGCGGCGTCGCCATGAGCCTATACGGCGACAGCCGCCCCGCTTCAGGCACGGAGCATCATCTGGCGCACTACTGGGAGATGCGTTACCTCAAGGAGGGCAAAGCCCATATCCCGCACGGGATCAAAGTGGGACTGGCGGCGGTGACGGCGCTGGCGCTTTGGAAAGAACTCCCTTCGGCCGTCCCGCCGGCGGAGGTGGCGCCGCATTGGAAAGATATTTGCGATATTGCGAAATCCCTGCCTTCACCGGAGGATTTGGCCAAACTGCTGCGAGCGGCCGGCGCGCCGGCGCGCCCTTCGGAAATCGGCCTCACCCGCGGCATACTGACCGACAGCGTGGTCCGCGCCCGTGACAGGAAACCGCGGATGTATACCTTGCTGCAACTGTTGGGCGGCATGGGATTGTTGGAGGATTTTTCCCGGCGGGCAGCCCTGCATTTTGAAAAAGACGCCCTGTCCGGCGTCAAATGCTTTGTGCTGGATATGGACGGCACGATCTATTTGGAGGGAAAACTCTTCCCCTTTACGGAAGCGTTTCTCAATCAGATCAAGGCGTCCGGGCGGGACTTTATCTTCTTTACCAACAATTCCTCGCAAAACGCCGGACACTACCTGACAAAACTCGAAACGATGGGAATCCCGGTCCCTCCCGAAAAACTGCTGATGTCCACCCATGTTCTGCTGGACTGGCTGAAAGACAACGCGCCGGGGCGAAGGGCGTTCGTCGCCGGAACAAAGCCGCTGATCGCGGACTTTGAGGACGCGGGATATACCGTGACGGGCGACAAGCCGGACTTTGCCGTGCTGGGGTTTGACCGGGATATGGACTATCCGCGTTTGGCGGCGCTGTGCGGCCTTGTCCGCGCCGGCCTGCCGGTCTACGGCGTCAACATGGACTATAACTGCCCGGTCGAGGGCGGCTGTGTACCCGACTGCGGCTCGCTTGCGGCGGCGGTCAGGGCGTCGGCCGGCGGATCGATCGAGTTTTTTGGAAAGCCCTCCCGCCGGACGCTGGCGTATATCATCCGGCAGACGGGGTATAAAGAAGAAGAACTGTGTTTTGTAGGCGACAGGCTGTATACCGACATAGCCATAGCGTCGGGGACAAAAGCCCGTTCCGCGCTGGTGCTGTCGGGCGAGACGAAGAGGGAAGACTTGGGCGGCTCGCCGTATGTGCCGGATTTGGTTTGTGAGGATTTGGGAGAGTTATCCTCCCACTGTCTTAAACCCTAGCCCCAGCACCTCCCGGGCGTTGAGGAAGATCATAAAACTCGAAGGGTCAACGCGCTGCGCCGCCGCTTTGAGGCGGCTGACCTCATGGGGGCGGGCCGCGACCAGCAGGGTGGTCACCGGCTGATTGGTGTACATCCCCCGCGCGTCAAGACCGGTGCAGCCGCGCTGGACCTCGTGCAGCACGGCTTCGGCCATCTCCTCGGGTTTTTGCGTGATAATCAGCGCCGCCGAAGCGTGGTCCATACCCGAGAGCAGCATGTCGATTACGGAGGCGGAGACATACTGTACGACGATGGCGTACAGCGCCGCCTCGGGGCTGCGGTATACAAACGCCGCCGTCAGGATGACGATGGCGTTGACGGTCAGATTGACCCGTCCGAGGCTGATGTGCGGTTTTTGGCGGGTGACCATTTTGGCGATGATGTCGCTGCCCCCGGTGGTGGCCCCGCGCATAAAAACGAGGCCCAACCCCGCGCCCATCAGCACGCCGCCGTATAGCACCGACAGCAGCTTGTCGTCGGTGATATGCAGTTCGGAGAGATATGGCGTGAGGAAGTCGATCATCAGGCTAGACGCCACCGTGGCGACGGAGGTGCGGATCAGAAACGGCCGCCCCATGCTGCGGAACGAGAGCAGAAAGAGCGGCAGGTTGAGCAGGATGACCATCACGCCCATCGGGAGGAAGCCGGTCAGATGCTCGATCATCTGCGCGACGCCGCCCACGCCGCCCACGATGACGTCGACCGGGCGGATGAACGTCACGACGGCGAAGGCATAGGCCCCGTTGCCCAGAAGTATCAGCGCATAGTCCAGGACGGCGCGTCCGCGCTGTTTATGTTGACTCATCGGCGATCACCTCAAAGAGTTCCTGTAAGCGGGCCGTTTGGCCGTTCAGCCAGAGCCAGCCGAACAGCGCTTCCAGCGCCGTGGCGCTTTGGTATTCCGCGCGGCTCGCGGACGGAGGGACGCTGCTTGACTGTGCGTTGCGCCCCCGCCGGAAGACGGCGGCTTCCTGTTCGTCCAGAAGCGGCATAAGCCGCCCCGCCGCTTTGGCTTGCGCCCGGGCGTTGACACGCGCCACCCTCATAGTATGCACATCCTCGGCCCGCGCGATACCGTCCGCGCAAAGGCGGGTGCGCACCAGCAAGTCATAGACGCTGTCCCCGACCGAGGCGACGGCCAGGATGCCCAGCGCGTCGATCTGTTTCTCGTCCATCGCCGCAAACGGCATTATAGAGTTCCCCTTTCAGAAAGGATGCTGTATTTTTATGAGCGTGACCGTTTCGGTAGTCGTGCCGCTGTATAACGAGCAGGAGGTCATCCACGAGTCGTACCGGCGGCTCAAAGAGGTTATGGACGGGACCGGCGAGAATTACGAACTGATCTTCGTCAACGACGGCAGCCGCGACCAAACCTGGCCGATGGCCCTGGCGATGGCCGAAGCCGACCCGCGGTTGCGCCTGATCGGCTTTTCGCGCAACTTCGGCCACCAGACCGCCATCACGGCGGGGATGGACGCGGCCGGCGGAGACGCGGTGGTGGTTATCGACGCCGACTTGCAGGACCCGCCCGAAATCATTCCGCAAATGCTGCAAAAATGGCGCGAAGGCTATCAGGTGGTCTACGGTCTGCGCACCAAGCGCGAGGGGGAGACGGTTTTCAAGAAAGCGACGGCGAAACTGTTTTACCGCGCCCTTAACTCGCTGACCGACGTCGCTTTGCCGGTGGACGCGGGCGACTTCCGCCTGATTAGCCGCGCCGTCTGCGACGCCCTCAAAGGTATGCCGGAGCGCAACCGGTATGTGCGCGGGCTGGTCAGCTGGGTCGGCTTTCAGCAGACGGCGGTGGAGTATGTCCGCGCCGAACGGTTTGCCGGCGAAACGAAATATCCGCTGCGCAGGATGCTCCGCCTGGCCGGCGACGCCCTGACCTCATTTTCCTATAAACCGCTGAAATTGTCAATCTTTATCGGCTCGCTCGTCTCCGCCGCCAGTTTCCTCTACGGGCTGGTCATCGTCTGGCAGCGGTTTTTCACCGACCGCCTGATCTCCGGCTGGGCGACGCTGGCCTGCCTGACGCTGTTTTTCAACGGGATCATTCTGGTCATGATGGGGATCATCGGGCAGTACATCGGGCGGATCTACGACGAAACGAAAGGGCGGCCGCTGTATATCGTCGCGGAGCGGGTGAATTTCGATTCCGAAAATCCCTAATAAAATAAACCTTGACTGCGCCGTTAGGTAATAGTTTATGATAGATTCAACATCGGCAAAACTGTCGATGAAATCATCCGTCACAGGGAGGCTATCATGAACGAATTGGCAAAAATCAAAGATGTTTCATCCAAGTATAACATCACCACCCGCACGCTCCGTTATTATGAGGATATGGGGCTAATCGCCAGCGCGCGCAGCAATGATTACGCTTACAGGCTGTATGATGAAAATGCCGTAAAACGGATTGAGCAAATTCTTATTTTACGAAAATTGAATATCAGGATTAAGGATATTGAGCGTATTTTCGCCGCGCCTAATTCCGATGTGGTACTGGAAGTGCTAAATCAAAAAACAGATGATATTGACAACGAAGTAGCGTTGCTGCATGAATTAAAAGCAATTGTGCTGGACTTCGTCCGGCAAATCGAAAAAGCTGATTTTAACAACGATGAGCAAGTAAAGGTACTGTACGAAAAAGCAAAGGAAATAGAGGTTCAACTGACCACACCCGATTACGTTGGCAATTCGCAGATAACGCTTAACCCCGCCAACCGTTTGGCAGAAGTTACCGAAAAACTCGACGACAAGAGAATCACATTGCCGACGGTTATTAAAACATACAAGCAAGAAGTCTGCGCAATGCGTTTTATTGGGAGTAAGAAATACGAAATGCCGGGCGATGCTTGGGGTGATTTTGATGACGAACTGCTCAAATCGAAATTAAATATCAACCTTAAAAATCTATACGAGGACGGCGACTCGATTATCGGGTTGATGCGTCACAAAAACGGCTTTGAATATCAGCTCGGATTTTTTACACCGGAGGGCACTGCTGTGCCGGAGGGATTTGAGTATGAAGATTTCTCTGGAGTGACAATCGGTACGGCGTGGGTATATAAGCATGACGATGAATGGGGAGTAGAGTCGATGGCGTATGAAAGATTAAAAGCCGATGGGTTTGAGCCGGTTGACGATTGGTGGTTTGAACGGTATCACCCTATGCGAAGCGGTGTTGATAAAAATGGCCATGGTATTGTTGATCTTTGTTGGTTTTTGAAGTAAAAAATAAGCATTCGCCAACACACGGCTGAAAAGGGCTTTCATTCGCCGGGCGTGGGATTTCCCAAATAAATGATTGACAAACCCCCGGACGCCTTATATAATAACTTGTAATTGTGTTTTCCAGAAAGGATTGATTTCAAATGGTTCGCACCTATCAGCCCAAAAAACGCCAGCGGAGCAAGGAGCACGGCTTCCGCAAGCGGATGTCCACCCGCAGCGGCCGCAAGGTATTGGCGCGCCGCCGCCAAAAGGGGCGCAAGGCGCTGTCCGCCTGATGCGGCATACCGTGTCCCTCAAAGAAAACCGCGAGTTTCGTAGTTTGTACGCCCGTGGTAAAAACGCTGCGGGCGTATGTTTGGCTATCCACACCCGGAGAAACCGTCTGGGCGTCACCCGTCTCGGCGTCACGGTCAGTTCCAAACTGGGCGGGGCCGTGGTCAGAAACCGTGTAAGGCGGCGCGTCAAAGAGGCTTACCGTTTGGAAGAGAACCGCTTCGCCAAGGGATTTGACATTGTGGTCGTGGCCCGCGGAAGGGCTGTGGGAGCGGAGTTCGCCGCGCTGCGAAACGAGTTGGTCCGGCTGGGCGGAAAGCTGGGCGTCTATCGGTGAAGCGTCTGATGATCCGAATGATCCGGTGGTACCGGCGGGTGTCGAAAAACGCGCCGCCGTCCTGCCGTTTTATCCCCACTTGCAGCCAATACGCGCTGGAAGCCATCGAGAAGCACGGCGCGGCCAAAGGGTTTTTTCTCAGCTTGCGGCGCGTCCTGCGGTGCCACCCGTTCCACAAGGGAGGATATGACCCAGTACCCTAAAATATACGAACGAAGGCAGTTGTGAAACTTGGGACAAATTTGGGATTTTTTGATCGTACAGCCGATCGCGCTCCTGCTCCGCAGCCTCTATCAGCTGACCTCCAATTACGGCGTCTCCATCATCCTCTTCGCGGTGGTGGCCAAACTCGCCCTGCTTTGGTTCGCCTATAAGGGCAAGCGCGGGATGCTCCAGCAGCAGCGGCTTGCCCCAAAGGTGCAGGAATTGCAGAAGAAATTCGGCAAGGACAAGCAGAAGCTGCAACAGGAACAGGCCAAACTCTATCAGGCGGAAGGCGTGTCGATGTTTGGCGGCTGTATCTGGATGTTTATCCCGTTCCCCATCATCATCGCGCTGTACGGCGCGGTGCGCCAACCGCTGACGTACATCATGCAGCTTTCCAAGGAAGCCGTCGAAAAGATTTCCGAAGTGCTGGAAATAGAGGCCGGCGCCGGGTTTTATAACGAACTGACGGTGGCGAATATGCTCGGCGACCCCGTCTCGCTCGCCAAAGCGCAGGGCGTTGTTTCGGAGGCCCTCCATCCGGTCAACTTCAACTTCTTAGGCGTCAATTTGGCCGAAGTCCCCAATTTTACCAGCCTGATCGTTTTGATCCCCCTTATATCGGCGGGCGCCTCCTTTCTCTCCTCTTGGCTGACGCAGAAATTCTCCGGGCGTCCCCCGGCGGCCGGAAATTCGATGATGATGATGTATCTGCTCGGTCCCGGCATCAGCCTTTGGATCGGCTTTACCCTGCCCGCCGCGCTGGGCATTTACTGGATCGCGCAGAGCGTTTTCCAGATCCCGCAGGAGTATTTCCTGACGAAGCACTTTAACAAGGTCCTTGACGCGGAGGACGCGCAAAAGGCGGAACGGGAGGAGCGCCGCAAGGCCGCCGAAGCCGCCCAAAAGGAAGAAGACCGCCAGCGCCGCGCGGAGCGGATCGCCGCGCAGAACCAGAAGCACAAACCCAAACGGTACAAACTGCAAAATAAGCCTCCTGCTCCCAAAGAGGACAAAGAGGAAGAATAGAGGGAACGACATGGCCATCGAAACCACCGGGAAAACCATCGACGCCGCGATCAAGGCGGCTCTGGAGCAATTGCAGACCGACCGGGACTCCGTAACGGTCGAGGTACTGGAAAATCCCAAGTCGGGCTTTTTGGGGATTGGCGGGTCGCCCGCCCGGGTCCGCGTGAAGAGGATTGGCGAAGAGGACGAAGCGCCGCCTGTCCCTCTCCGCAAAGAAGCGCCCGAGAAGCCAAAACCGGCCGCGAGAAAGACGGAACCCAAACCGGCCCCGGCCGAACCGAAGCCTGTGTCACGGCCGGCCGCCGCGGCGCAAAGCAACGCGTCGGCGGTTCTCAAGGGAATTCTGGACCGTATGGGGATCCCGGGCGCGGTTGTCGCCGAACAGGAAGGGGACCGAGGCCTGTTGCTGGAAGTCTCCGGCGCCAATATGGGCCGCCTGATCGGGCGGCGCGGCGAAACGCTGGACGCGGTGCAGCGGATCGTCTCCGCCGCGGTCAACCGGGGAGCCGCCGACCGCCGCCGTATCATCGTTGACGCCGAGCGGTACCGCGCGAAGCGGGAGGAATCGCTGGAATCGCTGGCCCGCAGCACTGCCGAAAAGGTGGTGCGGTATAACCGGGATATGCTGCTGGAGCCGATGAACGCCTACTCAAGGCATGTGATCCACACCGCCTTGCAGGATAACCCCTATGTCACCACCCACTCGGTGGGCAACGAGCCGCACCGGCGGGTCATCATCAGCCTGTCGGGCGCGAAAAAAACGGTCGCGCCGCGCCGGGAAAATCCGTAGCCGGACACAGGGTAAAACATCCCCGCTTGCTGGGCGGGGATTTATTTTGTAAAATATACTTGACATAGAGAATAGTATATGATACAATATGTCCGCTAGGGGGTGGCGGAATGGCGAAAAACCTGCGGCTCAAGGCGGCGCGCGCCGCCAAGGATCTCTCGCAAAAAGACCTGGCCGACGCGGTCGGCGTCACGCGCCAGACGGTCAACGCCATCGAGATGGGCGACTACAACCCCTCTATCCGCCTCTGCGTCTGTATCTGCCGGGTGCTGGGCAAGACGCTGGACGAGATCTTTTGGGAGGAGTGAGCGTATGGGAAGCGGGATCGACGGGTATGACGAGCGGCAGAAGGCCCTGCGGCGCAAATTCGGCTACCAGGCGTTTTGGATCATGGCCATATTGGGTTTCCTCAACGCGTACATCTGTGAAATTATCTACCCATGGGCCGACCCGCTGGTTGCCAATTTCACTGTGTTTTTTCTCTCGGTATTCTATTTTGGCTTCCGCACTATCTTTTCCGGCGCGTATACCGGGAATAAGTTCTCGGAACGCAGAACCGCCATCCTCATTCCCCTTGTCTGCGGCTATAACGTGATCGTCCACTTATCTCTGATTATCCCCCATCTTGTACAAGGGAAAGTCCATCTGATCGAGGACGGCAAGGCGACGATATTCTTCATCACTGTTTTCATCACCATTATCTTCATACCCTTTACCGCCGCGTACTACATCAGGCGTTCCCGTGAAAAAGGGGACAAAGAATAGGAGGAAAGCAATGCTCACACTCGACAAACTCACCAAGCACTTCAAGGCCGTCAAAGCCGTCAACGAGGTCAGCTTCACCGTCACCGAAGGGGAGATTTTCGGTTTGCTGGGCGCCAACGGGGCGGGCAAGACCACCACCCTGCGGATGCTGGCGACGATGCTCACCCCGACCGGCGGCACGGCGAACATCGAGGGGCTGGACCTAATCAAACAGGCCGACAAAGTACGCAGCCGCGTCGGTCTGCTGTTCGGCGGCGACGCGGGGCTGTATGAACGCCTGACGGCGCGGGAGAACATCGTCTACTTCGCCAAACTCTGCGGAAAGCCGGAAGAGGAGGCGCGCGGACGGGCGGAGGCGCTGGCAAAAGCGTTCGCGTTCACCGAGTACTTAGACTTCCAGGCGAAAAAACTTAGCAAAGGTACGCGGCAAAAGGTGGCCATCGCGCGGTCGATCGTCCATGACCCGACCGTCATGCTGTTCGACGAGCCGATGGTGGGGCTGGACGTCACCAGCCGCAAGGACGTGGAAGACTTCATGCTGATGCTGAAGGAAAAGGGGAAGACGATCATCCTCTCCGACCACAACCTCAACATCACAGAGCGCCTGTGCGACCGGATCGGCATCCTGCACAAGGGGGAACTGATCGCCATGGGGACGCTGTCCGAGTTGTGCGAAAAGCACGGATGCAAAGACCTCGAAGAGGTATTCTTCAAACTGGCGGGGAGGGACGCGGAATGAAAAGCTATACCGGGATCATCTTCAAAAAAGAATTGCTCGACATCTTCCGCGACCGGCGTTCGATCATCATGACCTTCCTGCTGCCGATCGTGCTGTACCCGCTGATGTTTTGGTTTATCGGCTCGCAGGCGGCCAACGAAATGGACGGCCCGTCGATGACGAACCTTTACGCCGACGCCGGCGCGCGGGCCGGCCTTGACGGGATTTCGGCGTTCGAAGGCGCGAACGTTGTCGTTGTTGAACACAGCGACCCGGTGGCGGCGCTGCAGGCCGGCGAAGCCGACGTGGCCGTTGTGGCCGAGGGCGTTCATCTCCGGCTGATCTACGATCCCAACAAATCGGCGTCTCAGATGTCGCTGAATCATATCGCCGGCCTGCTGAGCGTCTACAATCAGGAGATTCAGGCGGAAAAACTGGCCGAGATGGGGATCGTTCTTGCCGAACTCGCGCCGCTCTCCTTCGAAGCCGTCTCGCTGGACGCGGAGACCGGGGAAGAGACCGGCGGAGCCGGGCTGTTCCTCTCGATGATGCTGCCGATGATTTTGGTCATCTTTTTAAGCGTGGGCGGGATGCCGACGGCCGTTGACCTCTTCGCGGGCGAAAAAGAGCGCCGCACCTTTGAGCCGCTGCTCTGCACCGGAGCGCGCCGCGCCGACATCCTCGCGGGCAAGCTGGGGGCCGTCACCGTCATGTCCCTGCTGGGCGCCCTGTCCAGCGGCGTGGGGCTTCTGGTCGGGTATCTGCTCAATCCCAGGGCGATGACGCTGGGGCTGGACGACGCGCAGGGCCTTGTGCTGCCGCCGCTGACGCTGGTCTTCGTCCTGCTTATCATCGCGGCGATGGCCGTCTTCTTCTCCGGCTTGCACATCCTGCTCTCCACTTACGCCCGCACGGTCAAGGAGGCCTCGACCTACGGCTCGTTCGTCATGATCGTCTCCTATATCCCCATCTTCGCGTCGATGACCAAGCTGGGCGGCGATTTCGAGTTCTGGACGGCGTTTATCCCGGTCATGAATGTCACGGGCTGTCTGAAGATGGTGCTGGCCGGGATCAACGACCTGGCCTATATGGGCGTCACCCTAGGCGTGACGGCGGCGTTTGTGATCGCCGTCATGATTCTGGGACGGTACATGTTCAAGAAAGAGAACATCATGCTCCGGGCGTAAACGGCAACTCCAAATTTTTCAGCTTAAACTGCGAGATCAGATCCTCCAGCACGGCGGACTGTCCGCTCATCTCTTCCGACGCGGCGGCGCTCTCCTGCGCCGCCGCGCTGTTTTGCTGTATAACCTGCGATACCTGCCCGATCCCCGTTTTGAGATGGTCGATGGCGGCCAGCTGCCCGTCCGATTCATCGGCAATCTCCGCGATGATCCCGGCGCTCTGGTTGATCCCTTCGACGATCCCTGTCAGCGACCCGGCCGTTTCGGTGGCGATCTCCATGCCCAGACGCGCTTTGGCGACGGTACCTTCGATCAGCCCGCCCGTATCCTTGGCCGCTTCGGCGCTCTTGGCGGCGAGGCTTCGGACTTCCTCCGCGACGACGGCAAAGCCTTTGCCGTGCTGTCCGGCCCGCGCCGCTTCCACGGCGGCGTTCAGCGCGAGGATGTTGGTCTGGAACGCTATATCGTCGATGACTTTGATGACCCTGCCGATTTGGGCGCTGGCGTCGTTGATCTCGGTGACCGCCCGCATCATGCTGTCCATCTGGGCGCTGCTCTTTTCGGCGCCGTCCCTGATACGGTTCGACAACTCGGCCGCTTCCCTCGCGACGGCGGCGTTTCGGCCCGTCTGTTCCCGGATATGGCCGATCGAAACGGACAGATCGTCAATCGCCGCGGATTGCTCGGACGCGCCGCGGGACAGAGACGCCGCGCCGTCGGCGATCTGTTTGGAACCGCCGGAGACTTGGACGGCGGACCGGCTGACCTCGCGGAACATATGATTGAGGTTGTCGGCCATTTTGCTCAGCGAACCGGCCATCGTATCTTTGGCGGAAAGGGTTTGGATCCTCACGGTCAGATCGCCGTTCGCAATATCTTCCAACTCGCGGGCCGCGCCGAAAATGTGTTCCATGAACATAGCGCAGTCCTGTATCAGCCGGCCGATCTCGCCCCCGATCTCCGCGCCCCGGGTCATGAACCGTTTCTCCTCGTCGGTATAGGTGATGTCGCCGGTCTCGCCCGCGTGGCGCATAAAGGCGGACAGCGCGGCGACCGGCCTGCCCATACGTTTTCCTATCATCGCCGCCACCACCAGCACGATCGAGTAGGCGACGGCAAAAATGATGATAAACCGGGTCAGCGAAGCGGCGACCTCGGCGTTCACCTCTTTTTTCGGCGCTAAAAGGACGATGTGGTCCCCGTTGAGCAGAGAGTCCGCCGCTCCCAGGTAGTCAACGCCGTCCACCCGTATCTCAAAGACCTCGCTCGAATCGGCGCGGGCGGCATACACGCCGCTTGGGTCTGCCAGAAGCGCGAAACCGGTATCATACACCCTGACGCTTCTGATTAGATCCTCTATGGCGGACAGCGCGGCGTCTCCGCCGGCCTCGCCGAACAATATGGCGTTGCATTCCTCCGCCGTTTCAAGCGCTTGATATTGGAGGCCCAGCCTTGAATGCCGGCCGATCTCGGTGATGATACGGGTTTGCATATACCCCGCGACGCCCCCGGCGACGATCAAAACGATCACCCCGACCATAAAGGCGATCTGGGTGGACAGCTTCTTGAAGGTAAACAGCTTTTTCATGATCGCGAGTCCTCATACAGCGGATATTTTTCGCACAGCTTCCCGACCGCCGCGCGGATCTCGCCGGCTTTTTCATCATATTTTGCCGCCGTCCAATAGATCAGTTCCGCCAGTATTTCCATATCGCCCTCGTCCAGCCCGCGGGTGGTGACGGCCGGCGTGCCGACGCGGATGCCGGAGGTATAGAACGGCTTCTGCGGATCGTCGGGGATGGCGTTTTTATTCACGGTGATGCCCACCGTGTCCAGACGCTTTTCCAACTCCCGCCCGGTAATATCCAGCTTGCGCAGATCAACCAGCATCAAATGGTTGTCCGTCCCGCCGCTGATAAGGTCAAAGCCGCGCTTGAGCAGAGAATCGGCCAATGCTTTCGCGTTGTTGAGAACCATTTGCTGATAGGTTTTGAACGCCGGTTTCAGCGCCTCGCCGAACGCGACGGCTTTGGCCGCGATGACGTGCATCAGCGGCCCGCCCTGCGTGCCGGGGAAAACGGCCTTGTCAAAGAGTTTCTTGTTCTCCTCGCCGTTGCAAAGGATCAAGCCGCCCCGCGGGCCGCGCAGCGTCTTGTGGGTGGTGGAGGTCGTCACGTCGGCGTGGGGAATCGGCGACGGGTGCAGTCCCGCCGCGACCAAGCCCGCGATATGCGCCATATCGACCATCAGTTTGGCGTCCGTCTCTTTGGCGATTTCGGCGAACGCGGCGAAGTCGATGATCCGCGAGTAAGCCGACGCGCCGGCGATTATCATCTTGGGGCGGTGTTCCCTGGCCAGCCTGCGGACTTCGTCATAATCAATCCGTTGGCCGGCGCCCAGTCCGTAAGCCACGATGTGATAGTAAAGCCCGGAGAGGTTGACCGGGCTGCCGTGGGTCAGGTGGCCGCCATGGGCCAGATTCATGCCCAAAACGGTATCGCCCGGACGGAGCAGCGCGAGATACGCCGCCGTATTGGCCTGCGCGCCCGAATGGGGCTGCACGTTGGCGTGATCCGCCCCAAACAGTTTTTGCGCCCGTTCGCGGGCAATGTTTTCGGCGACGTCCACGCACTCGCAGCCGCCGTAATACCGCTTGCCGGGGTAGCCCTCGGCGTATTTATTGGTCAAAACCGAACCCATCGCCGCCATAACGGCGGGCGAGCATACGTTTTCCGACGCGATCAGTTCCAAGCCGTCCCGCTCGCGGTGATATTCCTCATATAAGGCCGCGCCGATCTCAGGGTCGGCGTTTTTGACAAAATCCATCATCTGTGTTAACATAGAAACCATCCTCTCTTTTATCCCGATATTATACCACAGGGGGGTTTGTAAATGCAAGCGCTGATTCAACGGCTGAAAGAACTTTACCCGATAGCGGAATGTACGCTGGATTACCGGGAAGACTACCGGCTGCTGTTCAACACGCGGCTGGCCGCGCAATGCACCGACGCCCGCGTCAACATCGTGGCGGAGGAGTTGTATACCGTTTTCCCTACGCTGGAAGCGATCGCGAACGCGGACGCCGCGGAGATGGAGACGATCGTCAGGCCCTGCGGGTTTTACCATAACAAAGCCCGCGACCTCATTGAAGGGTCGCGGGTTCTTCTCAGAGACTATAACGGGCGGGTGCCGGACACGATGGAGGCGTTGCTGCGGATCCCCGGCATAGGGCGCAAAACGGCCAACCTCGTGCTGGGCGAGTTGTACGGCAAGCCCGCCGTCGTGACCGACACTCACTGCATACGCCTCTCCAACCGTCTAGGGCTGTGCAATACCAAGGACCCGGTTAAGGTGGAGTACATACTGCGGGACCTGATCCCGCCGGAGGAGCAATTGCATTTCTGTCACCGCCTTGTGGCGCACGGGCGGGCCGTGTGCAAGGCCCGCGCGCCGGACTGCGGCGCTTGCGGGATACGGGAGTTTTGCGCGTATCCGGATGAGGTGTGATTGCTTACGGGAGGATCCAGCCGATGATCTCCGCGAGGGCGATCAGTTCTTCGAGGGTATATCCGTCTACGCCAAAGAGACTGTAACGGACAGAATGGTATTCTGTTGGGATTGCAGGGAATATGCCGTAGTGGGGAACGGTTATTTCATCGGGGATCGGGTTGGTCAGATACAGGTCAATGAACGGAAGCAATTCGTCGTCGGAACTGTAGACAACGGCAGCGGTTTCCCAGCCCTCGATTTCTAAGAGTTCAGACCAGCCGTCGGACATTAGGCCCGGCGTCAGGTCCGCGCGAAGGGAACACTTTTTTTCTCCGATACCGATAGTGCCTATACTGATCGAATACCCGGCAACGATATCCATATCGATCTCATATTCCCGGAGGACATATCCTTCTTCTTTCCACTCCCTGACAGGGGTATCGCTTTTAATCGGATACATGACTGTTGCGGTGATGAAATTCTCTTCCAAAAGTCCGGCGGGAAGAAGGAACCCGGCGCCTTCCAGCGCGGCTAAGGCGGATGGCAGGTCGGCGTAATGGACTCCGCCCCACACAATAACGGTTTCTTTTTCGAATTTGCTGTCCCGTGACGCAATAAACGCGTTGAACGGAACAGAATCCTCTCTCTGCACATATTTATCCAGCAGTTCCCACGCATAGAACTTGAGGTTCGCCGGGTCATACTCCGCTAATACGGGGTCATTGTCAGTTGGGTCGTAAACGGACAATATGCCAATTTCATCAGGGACTTCCTCTGCCAGGCCGGTTTCTGCCGCGTCGTCTTCATCCGTTTCCATCCCAGGCGCGAAGACGGTTTCCTCCGGCGCCTTGCCGTCAAATACGCCGTTTTCGTTCATAAACCACACCGGCACGGCCAGCAGCGCGATCAGCATACAGGTTGCCGCCAGTGTTCCGATCAGGCGCGTACGGGCGGACGACTGGGCGTATCCGGTCTGCGCCGGACGGGCGGGTTCGCCCCCGAAAGGCTCGAACAGGTCACTATCGTTCAGGATGGCGTCTGTAAGGCGGCCGGGCGCTTTCACGCCGTCAAACGCCTGCTTGATTCTTTCATGGTTATTCATCTTGCCATTCCTCCTTCAACATTTGCCGTAGCATCGTTCTGGCGCGCTGGAGCTGTGTTTGCACGGTGGTTTCCTTCCGGCGGAGGACTTCCGCCGCCTCCCGGACGGAATAGTCCTCGAAGTAATACAGCAGAACCACCGCGCGGTATTTGGCGGGGAGAGACATCACCGCGTCGTAGATGTGCCGCCGCGTTTCTTCCTCGGGGCGCGGGGTTTCCTGATCCGGCAGAGGGACCGTCTTCCGAAACCACGCGGAACGCAGCAGGTTTTTGGACAGGTTCACGGCCACCCTTATCAGCCATGCCTTCAGGTGTTCCTCGCTCGCAAAACCCGCCGGGGCTTTTATGAACCGGATAAAGACCTCCTGCGTGACGTCCTCGGCGTCGGCAGGATTTTGGCAGTACGTGTACGCAACCCTGTATACCGTGTCTTTGTAACGGGCTATGACGTCGTCGGCGCTAAACGGCAGGAGTCCCTCCGCGAGTTCCATATCGATCACGCTTTCCTTGCTTGTTTGAAGCCGCTTCACCTATAATACACTTTAGCGGGCCGGAAAATCACGCGGAGTTGCGAAAAAAAGAAAACTTCACGAAAAACCACTTAAACAAGTATATCCATAAAATTGATAGGGGCCATTCAATGTTCAGAAGAATTGTTCTGCCGATGGTTCTGTTATGTGCCGTCATGTTTATTACCAGCTGTTCCGATCAGATAACCACTGGTCTGGTTGATGAATACGACGACGGGGAACTGCGTGAATATCAAAAAATACCGGTGAGTTTTACAGAGGCTGTTGAAAACAGCGACTGCGCGGCTGTCGCAGAATTCGTGGAGTACATAAAAGAGGCTGGAACGGCTAATGTTCGGTATGTATTCGAAATAAAGGAAGTCTTGCGCGGAGAGATCTATGATAAAAAAATCAATATCTTAGCGACCAAGGGTACGGCGCATGTACTGGAGTCAGATCATGTTTATACCATAGGGGGGAATATATATACCATAGGAAACGAATATATTCTTGTCATGAATGTATATGATATGCTCTTTTACGATTACCCGCATTACACGCTGCCTGCGGACATTTATATTCCTGTGAAGGATAAGAGTAACGGCACCATTTACGGCAAGCCGATTTCCGAGGACTGCAAGGAGTATTCAGGCGACAGCGTCATATCCTTTATAAAGGAAGCCAAAAAAGCGGAGAAAGAAGAAGGGATGCGATATACGAAATCCGACCATATGCCCGACATTGTTAAGGAATCCGATTTAGTTATGGAAATTAAAATCATTGACCTGTTCGCCGAAGGCGTGTTCAATGGCAGCCCTTACTATTGCGAGGTTCTCAACGTCTTAAAAGGAGGCTCCGTCAACAGAATGGAGGATGGGCGCATCCTTATAACGCTTATGAAAGGAAGCGTTATAATTGGAGAATCCTATATCATTATGGCAAACCGGGTCGGAGAGTATTCGACCATCTACGGACAGTCTTCGCTAAGGAGCGTTATACCAATAACCGACACGAAGACGATAGAGGAAATAAAGGATTTGATTTCCCGCGGCTGACGCTATGCGAAGCCCCCGCCCGAAGGCGGGGGCTTGCCTTATTCCCCGGCCGCGGCGGCCGACAGCATCAGCTTGATGCGGTTGAGCTGGTTGACCTCCGACGCGCCCGGGTCGTAGTCGATCGGCACGATGTTGCTCTGCGGGAACATCTCGCGCAGCTTGCGGATCATCCCTTTGCCGGTGACATGGTTGGGCAGGCAGGCGAACGGTTGGGCGCAGATGATGTTGGGGACGTTCTGCTCGATCAGTTCCACCATTTCGGCGGTCAGCAGCCAGCCCTCGCCGCACTGGTTGGCGATCGAAAGCACATGCGAGGCTTTTTCGGCCAGTTCGTGGATGGCGGCCTCGGGGGTGAACCGGGAGGAGGCGCGCAGCCACTTTTTAACCGCGTTCTCGTAGCGGTAAATCAGCCGGACGGCAAGGTTCATCAGGGCGGCGGTCACGCCGGAGGTGCCAAGCAGGTCATGCTTGATGACGCCGTTGAGGAAGACATACTGGAAAAACCCGACCAGTCCGGGTACGACGGCCTCAAACCCCTCGCGCTCAATGACGGCGACGGCGTTGTTGTTGGCGTCGGGATGGAATTTGACTAAAATCTCGCCCACCAGCCCCACGCGGGGCTTGCGGGGGATGCCGGCCAGCGGCAGCGCCTCGAATTCGGCGACAATGCGCTCCGCCGTGTGCGACAGGTTCAGCCCGCCGTTTAGCAGGAACTTCTCCGCGCAGATGTCCAGCCATTTGCGGTAGAGTTCGTTGGCGCTGCCCGGCTCCAGTTCATACGGGCGGGTGCGCAGCAGCGTGTTTTGCAGCAAGTCTCCCAGGACAAACGCTTTCAAGGCCCCGTCGATCATCGGGAGGGTCCACTTGACGCCGGCGTTTTTCTCGATGCCGCCCACCGACAGCGCGACGACGGTGACCTGCGGCAGCCCCGCCTCGCGCAGGGCGCGGCGCAGCAGCGCGACATAATTGGTGGCGCGGCAGCCGCCGCCCGTCTGCGTCAGGAAGATCGAAGTGTTCTCCGGGTCGTACCGGCCCGACAGCATCGCCCGCATCAATTGCCCGATGACGACGATGGTGGGGTAGCAGGCGTCGTTGTTGACAAAGCGCAGCCCTGTCTCAATATCCTGATGATCGGCCGTTTTGAGGATATGGAAATCATACCTCTCATGGCGGAAGAGGGCTTCCAGCATCTCGAAATGCACCGGCGACATCTGCGGCGCGAGGACGGTGTGGCTCTTCTTCATCTCCCGCGTAAACTCCTTGCGGATGTATGTATACGACCCGGTATGCTCCCGCCCCGCCCCGCGCGCGACATGGCCCGCGGCCGCCGACCGCCGCAGCCGCCCGGACAGCGCCGCCGCGAGCGAGCGCATACGGATCCGTGCCGCGCCCAGCGAGTTGATCTCGTCGATTTTCAGAGCGGTGTATATCTTGCCGGCCGACGACAGGATCTCCTGCACCTGATCGGTCGTCACGGCGTCCAGCCCGCAGCCGAACGAATTGAGCTGCACCATCTGCAAATTCGGATGCGCCGCGGTGTAAGCCGCCGCGTCATACAGCCTTGTGTGATACATCCACTGGTCGAAAACGCGCAGCGGACGCTGGGCGGGCGCCAAATGCGCGACCGAATCCTCGGTCAGCACGGCAAAGCCCAGAGAAGCGATCATCCGCGGCAGGCCATGGTGGATCTCGGGGTCGGCGTGATACGGGCGGCCCGCCAACACGACGCCGGTTTTTCCCGACTGTTCCAGCCAGCGCACCGTCTCCTCGCCCCGCCGCGCCAGATGGGCGCGGAAGCTGTCCATCTCTTCAAATCCCATCTCAAGGGCGCGTTTGACCCGCCCGGGCGGGAGGTTCCACCGCGCCAGCGCTTTCGTCAGCGTTTTCGCCATCTTGTCCCTATGGGCGAGCGACAGGAACGGCTTAATCAGAAGGGTGTCCGTCTTTTTCAGGATGTCCATATTCGCGTCAATGACTTCCGGATAAGACTGGACGATCGGGCAGTTGAAGTGGTTGTTGGCCGCCTCGTTCTCTTTGCGCTCATAGGCGACGCAGGGATAGAAGATGGTACTCACGCCCCGCAGCTGCAAATCGCGGATATGCCCGTGGGCCAGCTTGGCCGGATAACAGATACTCTCGGACGGAATGGTGGCCATCCCTTCCTCGAACAGCGCGTGGTCGGAACCGCGAGACAGCGCGACGGAGAAACCCAGTTCGGTGAAGAAGGTATGCCACAGCGGATAGTTTTCATACATATTCAGCGCGCGGGGCAGTCCAATCGTGCCGTTCGGGGCGTCTTCAGGGGCCAGCGGCGTATAGGAGAAGAGCCGTTCATATTTCTCCTCCATCAGGTTGGGCAGGCCGGGTTCGGCGCTTTTCCCCTCGCCCTTTTCACAGCGGAAACCGCTGACCAGCCGCCGCCCGCCCGCAAAGACGGAGATCGTCAGCTTACAGGCGTTGGTGCAGGCGGAACAGGCGGTCTGGGCCACCTTTTCCGGCCGGATCTCGTCCAGCCTGTCGGAGGGGACCACCGACGAACGGACTCCGGCGGTATAGCTGTCGGAAGCGATCAGCGCCGCGCCGTAGGCGCCCATCAGCCCCGCCACATCGGGGCGTATGACGCTGACCCCCGCGACCTTTTCAAAGCATCGCAGGATGGCGTCGTTGTAAAAGGTCCCGCCCTGGACGAGGATGGTCTTGCCCATCTGCGCCGGCGACTGGAGTTTGATGACCTTAAAGAGCGCGTTCCGCACGACCGAGTACGAAAGGCCGCAGGAGATGTCGCCGATGCCGGCGCCCTCCTTCTGAGCCTGTTTCACGCGGGAGTTCATAAATACGGTGCAGCGGGTGCCTAAGTCAACCGGGTTTTTCGCCTCCAGAGCCCGCGCGGCAAAGTCTGATACGCCAAGCCCCAGCGCCTCGGCAAAGGTCTGGATAAACGAGCCGCAGCCGGAGGAGCAGGCTTCGTTCAGCAGCACCGAGTCGAGCAGCCCGTCCCGGATGCGCAGGCATTTCATATCCTGCCCGCCGATGTCGAGGATGAAATCCACATCGGGCGCGAACGCTTGCGCGGCGCGGGTATGGCAAACCGTCTCGATCTCGCCCCGGTCGGCCCGCAGCGCCGTTTTCAGCAGCTGCTCGCCGTACCCGGTCACTGTCACGCCGCCGATATAAGCCTTCTCCGGCAGCTTTTGATAGACCTCGCCCAGCGCTTCGGCGGCGCGGGGCAGCGGCGCGCCCTCGTTTTTGTTGTAATATGTATAAAGGATCTGCCCGTCCCGCCCGGTCAGCACCGCCTTGATCGTGGTACTGCCGGCGTCAACGCCCAAAAAACACGGCCCTTCGGCGTCCCGGATGTCCCCGCGCAGCGCTCTGGCGCGCTGATGACGGGCGCGGAACGCCTGCCATTCCTTCTCAGAGGAAAACAGCGGCTCCATCCGGGGAATGTCGGCGTCGATCGCCCCGGCGTTGCGCAGCCGTTCAGGCAGTTCGGAGAGCGGAAGAACGGCCTGCTTCTCGCCGCCGCCTGATCCGGACGCCCCCCGCGGGCCTTGCCCGCCCAATGCCGCGCCCAGCGCCATAAAAATCTCGGCGTGCTGCGGGGTAACAAACTCGCACCCCGCGTCGGCCAGCGTCCGCTCAAACGCCCCGCGCAGCTCCGACATATAGGTCAGCGGCCCGCCCAAAAAGACGACCCGCCCCGTGATCGGCTGGCCGCAAGCCAAACCGGCGATCGTCTGGTTGACGACCGCCTGGAGGACCGAAGCGGCGAGATCCTTATGGAGGGCGCCCTCGTTCAGCAGCGGCTGCATATCGCTTTTGGCGAAGACCCCGCAGCGCGACGCGATGGAATAGAGCGACGTATACCCTTTAGCCAGTTCGTTAAGGCCGGTCGCGTCGGTTTGCAGCAGCGCCGCCATCTGATCGATGAACGCGCCGGTGCCGCCCGCGCAGGTGCCGTTCATCCGCTGGCTGACCACCGGCCGCATGAAGGTGATCTTGGCGTCCTCGCCGCCCAGTTCTATGACGACGTCGGCGTCCGGGACAAACCGGCGCACGGCCCGCGTCCCGGCGGCGACCTCCTGCATAAACGGCAGATCCAGCGCCGTCGCCGCGCCCAGCCCGGCCGAGCCGGTCATCCGCACGGCGGCGCGTATCTCCGGCAGATCCTCGGCGATCTCGTCAAAGAGCAGCGACATTTCCCGGGAAATGTCGCTGCGGTGGCGGCGGTAGCGGCTGTAAAGGATGGCGTCGTTTTCATCCAGAAGCACGGCTTTGATCGTCGTGCTGCCAATATCAATGCCCAAACGGTAATCCATAATCATCGGCCCCCGCGGCAGTTCGTTGTTAACCGCCATAATATTGTCCCTGCTCGTTATACAGCATAAAGCCCTGTTCGGCCAAGTCCAGCTTATCCGCCGCGCCGCCGTCGTTGGCAATGATCGGAATGAAGGGCTTTTCCATAGACATTACATCGTCGGGAAGGGATACAAACATAAGATCAAAGGCTTCGGTAAATGCCGCCAAATCCTGCCCCGCCGCTTCAAAGACGCCCTCGTTCGCCGTGTTCTCATAGAGCCAGACGTCGAGCGGGAGGTCCCCCACGGCGTCCCGCAGTTCCGACAGCAGCAGGTTTACGGCGCCGACAGGCCCTATCGTCAACTCGTCGCCGTGATAATCGGCCTGATTGGCCCCGCCCGAATACGGGAATCCGACATGGGTAAGCATCACCCGGTCAAACCCCGCCTCATAGGCCGCGAGCGCCATTTCAACGATGAATCCGCGCGCTTCGGGCAGATAGAGGTTGAGCCAGCGGCGGTCGAGGTTGTCCTTAAAATTGACCCCCGAGGCGTGTTTGACGGCCCAATCGGCATGGGGGCCGAACGGGACGGTGTTGTCGGCGCAGGCCGAAATCACCGCCGTCAGCGTCAGGGCCGGGTCGGACAAAGTCTCCAGCGCGGCGGCCAGCAGCGGGCTGTTGATGACGGTCCCTCTCACGTCCTTGTACTCCAGCGCCAGCATATTGACGCCGTCGGCCAGCGCACGGCGGCGGATGTTTTCCAACTCCCCGGTATTGCCCAGCAGCGTCAGCGGGAGGAAGAGCGACCGCACTTCCCGCGCGGAGTTTCTCCGGGGCGTCGGGGACGGGGACGGCGACGGTTCCGGCGGGGGGACGGAAGGTTCCGGGGGAACTTCAACGACGACGGCGTCCTGCGTCGGGGGCGGCGCCGGGGGCCTGCGGACCATCCCCGCCATAAACGGAAGGTCGATGGTCAGCCCGTCTTCGGAGTATGTGACATAATTCGGCAGGACAAAAACGCAGAAAACCGTGAAACCGCCGGCCAGCAGAGAGATAAACAGGGCTTTCAGCCAGCGGGCGTTTTTTCGTCCGTAATACGTTTTGTATCTGGGCAAGGCGACCCCTTCCTCATAAAAACTACTTACCCTTCCATAAGCCTTGGCCCGCGGTCCAGTTTCGCGTCCACAATCAGCTTGCGGGGGCATTTTTCGGCGCAGTCGCCGCAGCCGCTGCATTTGTCAAAGTCGATCGACGCGAAATTATCCTCCACGCGGATGGCGCCCGGGACGCAGACTTTCTCGCAGATACGGCAGCCCAGACACCCGATGTCGCATAGTTTCCGCAGCGTCCCGCCTTTGTCGCGGGAGGAACAGGCGATATGGACGTCGGCGCTGTACGGCACGGGGATAATGATGTTTTTGGGGCAGGCGGCGACGCAAAGCCGGCAGGCGGTACACCGCTCGGGGTCAACGACGGCCACGTCGTCCACCACCGAAATGGCCCCAAACGGGCAGGTCCGTACGCAGGACCCCAAGCCGATACAGCCGTAAGAGCATTCCTTCGGCCCGCTCCCGATCCGCATGGCGGCGTGGCAGTCGCTGATGCCCTCGTACTGGAACTTGTTCCGCGCCCGCGCGCCGCCCGAACAGCGCACCAAAACAGCCATCCGCATCTCTCCGTCCGGACCGGCGGAAGCGCCCTCCGGCGGCGGGGCGGCCTCCGTCCGAAACAGACGCGCCGCCAGCGCCAGCAAAAGGCCGAGCGCCGCGCCCAGCCCGCCCAGCGCGAGTATCGCGTTCCATACAGTCACTCAGGTATCATCTCCCAAAACGCTTAGAATATCCTAATCCCCGAAAAACCCGCAAACACCAGCGCGAGCAGGCCCGCCGTGACCAGCGCGATCGGAAAGCCCTCAAACGCCTCGGGATGCTCCGAGAACTCCAGCCTCGCGCGGATGGAGGAAAACAGCAGCAGCGCGAGCGAAAAACCCACGCCGGATAAAAACGCGAACAGCACGCTCTCGAAAAAGCCGGTCCCGCTGTTGGAATTGATGACGGCGACGCCCAGCACGGCGCAGTTGGTGGTAATCAGCGGCAGATAGACGCCCAGTGATTCGTATAAAACGGGGACGGCCTTTTGCAGAAACATTTCCACAAGCTGTACCAGCGCGGCGATAACCAGAATAAACGCGGCCGTCCTCATATATCCGGCGCCGAGCGGGACGAGCAGAAACGCCTCCACCGCCCAAGCCACGGCCGAAGCCGCCGTCATGACGAAGACGACCGACAGGCTCATGCCCAGCGCGGTGTCCGTCTTTTGGGAAACGCCCAGAAACGGGCAGACGCCCAAAAACCGCACCAAAACAAAATTTTCAATCAAAATCGCGCTCAAACTCAGCGTAATCAGCCCCTGCCATGTCATACGGACGCCCTCCTCTTGCTGCGGACAGCCTGCATTACGGCGATTACCGCGCCCAGCGCCAGAAACCCTCCCGGCGGCTGCGCCATGACGGGAAGCCCGGGGAAAGCCTCGGGCAGGACCGGGACATCAAACAGCGTGCCTTCGCTCAACAGTTCCCGGACGCCCGCGACGGCCAGCAGAGCCGTCAAAAATCCCATTCCCATCGTCAGCCCGTCCAGGGCCGCGCGGCCGGCGCCGTTTTTGAACGCGAACAGTTCCGCCCGGGCCAAAAGGATGCAGTTGACCACGATCAGCGGGATAAAAATCCCCAAAGACTCCGAGAGCGAAGGCGCAAACGCCTGGAGGAGGGTATCGGCCGCCGTGACAAACCCCGCGATGATTACCATAAAAACGGCAATGCGGATCTTTTCGGGGATAAGCCTGCGGAGCGCCGAGATGACGAAATTGGAACAGATCAGCACCGCCGTGGTCGCCAGCCCCATCCCCGCCGCGTTCAGCATCGTCGCCGAGGACGCCAGCGCCGGGCAGATGCCGAGCAGGAAGACCAGCGTGGGGTTTTGATCGATAAGCCCGTTTTTGAATTGCCGCATCGCCGGGGTCATGGCTGCACCCCCCTGTCAAAAGCGGCCAGAGCGTCTATCACGCCTTGCTCCGCGGCCGCCGAAAAATCCCCCCGGGTCCTCACAAACGCCGTGCCGGTGACTTCCCGCAAGGGGCTGACGCCGACGATCATCTCAACCGGGCCGGCGTAGCCGGCCGGGGACACGACGATGGCAAACCCGATCAAGCCGCCGTTTTCGTCCCGCCCCTCATAGACGTCGTCCCCTAACGGGGACGGGGTGAAGCGGAGGTCCCAATCCGGAAAGACCGCGCTCATCGCCGCGTCAAACGCCTCGGCCCTCGCGGCCTCGATCCGCGGCTTGGCGACGGCGTCCGCCGCGCCCAAACCGGCGGCGGTGACCGAGGTCAGCACCGTCAGCACCAAGACCAGGTTGGGTACGGAATCCTTTTTGAAAAAGCGGCGCAAAACGCCGAAAATCACGCCCAAGACACGCCCGGTCACGCGGAAGATCCGGGCCGCCGCGCGGCCGGCCGCGCGAAACTGTCCCCCGGCCTTGCTGAGGAACGGACGGGTGCGCCGAAGCGCGCCTTTCAGGTCGGGCAGTTTGTTCACCGCCGGGACCGGCGGCGGGCCGGCTTCCGGCGCGGGCTGCTGTTTGCCGTTTTCCTCCGGCACGGCGGCCTCGGCAAAATCATCCTTCACGGCGCGGCCACCTCCTTCCGAAACGTCTCGGGGCGCCGATCCTGTCCAGCGTCCATACGACGGTGTTCATCAGCAGGATGGAATAGCATACGCCTTCCGCCATCGGGCTGAAATAGCGGAAAAAGACGGTCAGCAGGCCGCAGCCGATGCCAAAGATCCATTGGCCGCGCGGCGTGACGGGGCTGGTGGCGTAGTCGGTGGCCATAAAGACCGCGCCGAGGATCAGCCCGCCCGACAACAGATTGTAGAGCATATAGGAAAAACCGTCTACCCCGCCGCGGGGGAAGAGGAAGGTGAGCAACGCCACCGTCCCGATAAACGCGAACGGGATGCGGGGCGTGATGACGCGCCGGATCACAAGATACAGCCCGCCCACCAACAGCAGGATGGCGCTGACCTCGCCGATACAGCCGGGAATCTGCCCCAAAAACAGATTCTGCCACCATTCGAACTCGTTCAAAGGCAAATGGTCGATCCGAAGCTGCTCGACGGGCTTTAAGTAACTCAGCGGGGTCGCCTGCGCGATGGCGTCGGCGTCAAAGGAGCCGAAAACGGGAAGCCTGGGTTCGGCCAGCGGCGCGACGTGAACGGAGAGGACGGCAAATCCCGCGAGGAAAGCCCGGGCGGCCAGCGCGGGGTTGAGAAAATTTTTCCCAAGCCCTCCGTAAAGCTGCTTGACGACCACGATCGCGAAAAACGAACCCAGCGCCGCCATCCAGTAAGGGGTCGCCACCGGCAGGATAAAGCAGAACAGCATTCCCGTCACCGGGGCCGACAGGTCCCCGAGCGAACGGGGCTTTTTCAGCAGCCTGCGGTAAAGATACTCAAAAACTACGCAGCAGACAACGCAGCAGGCCGCGAGTGACAGCGAACGCCACCCGAAATAATAGAGGGCGATGGCCAGCGGGAACGCCAGCGCGATCAGCATATCCAGCATGACGGCGCGCGTGTTCTCGTCGGCGCGGATATGCGGCGAGGAGGAAACGGTCAGTTGGTTGTTCATATCTCTTACCCCGCTTCCTTTTTACCGTCTCTCAGCTTCTGCTTCCCCGTGCGCATCGAATGCACGAGGTGCAGCCGCCCGGGGCAGATATATGAGCAGGAACCGCATTCGACGCAGTCGCCGAGGCGGAGCCGCTCCAACTCGCGCAAACGGTTTTTGCGTTCGTTCATATACAGATAGATCGGCAGCAGGTGCGCCGGGCAGACCCGTACGCAGCGCCCGCAGCGGATGCAGATCTCGCTGCCACGCGGCGGGACGTCGGCCCTGGCGAACGCCAGCAGCGCGTTGCAGCCCTTAACAAGGGGGGCGGACAGGTCATGCTGCGCGACGCCCATCATCGGGCCGCCGGTCATCACTTTGGCCGGGGGTTCGCGGAACCCGCCGGTGGCGTGGAAGACGTCGGCCAGCGGGGTGCCGAAGCGCACCTCCAAATTTTTGGCGTTGGCGACGGCGCTGCCCGAAACGGTGACGATGCGGCGGGTCAGCGGCTGTCCGGTCGTGACGGCGCGGTGCAGCGCCGCCGCCGTGTCGGCGTTGAACACGGCGCATCTGATGTCGGCGGGCAGTTTCCCGGGCGGCACCTCGCGGCCCGTGACCGCGCGGATCAGCTGCTTTTCGCCGCCCTGCGGGTACTTCGTCTTTAAAACGGCGACCTCGACGCCCTGCCGGCCCATCGCCGCGTTTTGCATGGACTCAATCGCATCCGGTTTATTATCCTCAATGGCGATGACCCCTTTCTCTACGTTCATTGCCCGCATGGCCGCGCGCAGGCCGTCAACAACGAGGCCCGGCGTTTCCAGCATCAGGCGGTGGTCACTTGTCA